>JACXTT010012104.1_pt1 | contig 11468 bp, 10 predicted proteins | sample 9270951 | NCBI WGS metagenome assembly JACXTT01 (sample SAMN15532306, study PRJNA645909) | rock metagenome | isolation source: weathered quartz diorite | place: Puerto Rico | collected 2017-06-21 | reverse complement strand
CAATGGCGCCTCCTCGGGAGGCAACGTGCCGATCGGTTCGGGGTTTGACACCCTCGTACGGAACCAACTCGGTTCCATAACCTGGGTGCATAACTTCAGCCCGACGGTGCTGAATGAGTTCGTCTTCGCCGGGAATCGGAGCGCGACCTTGCAAGCGGTGCCGCACGACACAACGGCCCCGGCCGAGCTCGGCTTTACCAACGTCAGTTCGGACGACCCCGCGGGTACGGCGCCACCGCTAATGACCACACCGAGCTTTAACCTGGGCCCCAATCCGCAAGGTCCGACCAAACTGCACGATGCGACCTTTCACTTCCAAGACAGTGTCTCGGTGACTCGCGGACGTCACAATCTGAAGTTCGGCACCGACATCCGAAGAGTACGCAACAACTTCGATTTTGACTTCGACAACAACGGGGTCTTCGATTTCGGTAATTTCCAGAACTATACCGGCAGCCCGGCGGCAGATTTTGTGGGCGGATTTTTTGACAACTACACACAATTTTCGCGCGCGATCTATGGCATTCGTACTACTTCCTGGCATTTCTATGGCCAGGATTCCTGGAGAGTCCTAAGACGCCTGACCCTGAACCTGGGGCTGCGTTATGAGTACAACACCCCCTTGCAGGATCCGCACAACGAGGTCATAGGATTTTTTCCGGGGCATCAGTCGACGAGGTTTCCCGGAGCCCCTCCAGGAGTCCTGTATCCGGGAGATCCAGGAACCCCGAATCCGGGTTTGACTTTTCCCGATCGCAACAATTTCGCCCCCCGGTTTGGTTTTGCCTGGGATATTTTTGGCACCGCCAAACTGGTGGTGCGTGGCGGCTTTGGTATTTTCTATGACCTGGAAGATGGCGCTCTGAACTTGCAGTTCGGCGGCCAGGCCCCTTTCGGTCAGGTTACCGACATCAATCCGGTTGACTTCACGGGGGTCGCTCCTGGATCGGATACGGTCGCCGATCCGTTCACCCCGTTTGGCCTGCCCAATCCCTATCCCACCGGAGGAGTCGTGGGCTCGACCTTCGGGGTTCCAGCAATTTCATTTGCCTATGTCGTCGACCCGCATTTCCGTACCCCCTATTCCGAGAACGCCAACTTTGGCGTGCAATATCAGTTGACCCCCGACACGATGATTGAAGCCGACTACGTGGGCAGCTTTTCCCGTAAATCGATCGTTACGAACGACGTCAACGCTCCGGTGCCCAGTATTTTGCGGCAGCAGTTCGCCAACTCGGGAGGTACCATCAACCCCGATTGTGCGCGGCCTTTGGCGGGTTGCGCCGACCCCACCGATCCCAATTCCAGTCCCACCGGGGCTCTGCAGCTGTTAACTGATCAAAGCGCCGGCTCCTCGGGTAGCAACCAGTTTCAATTGACCGTGGACAAGCGTTTCAGCCACGGGTTCAATATTCGCGGCGCCTTTACCCTGTCGAAGACGATTGATGATCAATCCGGCTTCCGTTACAACAGTTCGCTCTATAGCGATCCGTTCAATCCCGCCTTCGATCGTGGCCTGGCCAACTTCGACGTCTCTCGCCGCCTCGTGATCAGCGGGATTTGGAAGTTGCCGCTGGACCTTCCTTTCCGCGACGGGCAGCATGGCTTTCTGCGAAAACTGACCGAGGGTTGGGAAGTAAGTGGGATTGGCAGTTTCCAAACGGGAACGCCATTTACCATCTTCTCGGCATCCGGCTCGAGCGGCGAGAATACTTTTCTGGAGCGAGCCGACCGCATCGGTCCCCTCACCACTTTCGACCCCAGGTCGCTGCACAGCTTCGATGCGTCGACCTCCGACTGCCTCCCCGGGTCAGTCGCCGGCGCACACTTTTATTTTGATCCCACCTCGTTCAGTTGCAACAACGCGATTTTTACTTTCGGAAACTCCGGCCGGAATATTTTCCGTGGACCCGGGCGGAACAATTTTGACCTGACCGTCGGCCGAACTTTCAGTGTGACCGAGAGCAAGAGCATCGAATTTCGCTCGGAGCTCTTTAACGCTTTCAATCACGCTCAGTTCTTTAATCCAGACCACCAGGGATTCGACAGCAATTTTGCTCAAATCACACAGGCGCGGGATCCGCGGATCATCCAATTTGCGCTGAAGTTCTATTTCTAGCGGTAGGCAGGGGAGACAACCTTCGTGGTCCGGGTTAACCGGGGCGACTTAGCCCAACGGCGAGTCGCTCATGCGGAAGCGCGTGCGAACATGTTCGGAGAGTAGTTCGATGGCCCCGCGGTTTGCAATGGGGTCGGCCTGGGCGAGGTATTTCATGGCTTCCACCAGCAGGCGTTGGCCATCTACATAGCGCGGATCGGTGGTGCGCTCGCGACGCTTGCGACCAATCTTGGGGGGAACCGGGATGGTGAAAACCTTGGCCATGCAATTCAGGCGTGCAGCGCGGATTTTCGAACCTCCCCAGCAGTATAACGCCCCCATCGGTCTTTTTCAGCCTCTATCTTCAATCGCGAAGCAATCTTGAATCTTGTTTCGGGGATTTCAAGGGACGGCTTCACACACCTGGATCTATCCCTGGGTTGAGATGAACTTCGTCTTCCCCGTGGTCTTCAGCTTGAAAACACTGTCGGAAATTTTTTCGTTCACCTTGATTGCGGAATACTTGGCCAGACGATAGTCGCCCGACGGGCCGAAGAAAAACTGCTGTTGCAGTGAGATCCCCCGCGACGGGTCGATCCATAAAACGATGTGGTCAATGTTATTGCGGAGGCTGGCCACCTTGGGTACCAGTTCGAGCTTCACCGTATCCATGCCGTCGACTTTTTCGGCTCCCAAGTGTCTCACCTGGAAGGACTTGAGCATGTCGTGTCCGCGGCCTCCGAATCCCAGCACCAGGAAACTCTCGAATTCTTCGCGGTTCTTGCCGGTATTGTAAGACGTCACTTGCTCGATCTTGGGCTGGTAGACCTGGACTTTGGAGCCGCTGAAGAGAACGTACTTCTGGTCCGGTTCGGTGATGTCTGCTGCCATCTGGACTTCATTTCCCGTCCGGCGGAAATAGACCTTACCCTTCTGGGCCTCGTGCTCGTCCACCACTTTCTGATACTGATCCCACAACACGCTCGCCTCGGTGGTGTGAAAATTGGCGGCAGCGGCGTCCATCTGGCTGAGAACGTGGTCGAGAGCCGGGTCACGCGGGGAATCGGCGGGCGCCTGCGCCCAGGCCACAGGAAGAAGAAGACAGGAAAGCGCCAGCAGCAGCTTGGCAGAATTCATGTTCCGCCTCGGCGATCGCAAGCAGGGTGGCACGGCTTACTCCTTGTGTACCCAAACTTTGTAGGTCAGCACACGGCCCTCACGATCGCGCACGGCTTCGTATCTGGCGATGCTCACTTCTCCGGAGATCGGCTCGACAATGCGCAACAGCTGCGATCGCACCGTAGGTTCGTCCTTGCCGGTGACGGCAGCTCCGTCAATCTGATAAATAAACCCGCCTACGACGTCCGGAGTTACAACTACTCCACTTGGATGCGGATTACGTTGCACCGGTTTGTCGTGAAAGTTGATCCAGTAAGGCGAAAGAAAGACAAACAACAAGATGAGGGTCACCATGATGTCGTATTGAATGGTACCGCGCTCGTAGGACCAGAGAATATAGTCGCGAATTGTGCGCCAGAAATTGAGCATGGGCACGTTCGGCGCGTCGGCGATGGTGGTATTCATCGTGCTCAGGGGCAAGTTCAACCTCGGACTAGTCCGGCCCCGAACAAGTCTAGTTTGTCGCTCCCCGCTTGGCAAACTATGTTCTTGAAAGGCACCTCAACCGGCGAGCGCCCCGCGCAACCATACAGTCGCCACCAGGGTTGCGATCAGAACTTGTTCGGTTTGATGCGATCGGTGCCCATGGCCGGCCGCAGGGCTTCTGGAATCAAGACGCTGCCGTCAGCCTGCTGGAAATTCTCGACAATCGCGACCCACGTCCGCCCCACCGCCAAGCCGCTCCCGTTCAAGGTGTGGACAAATTCACTCTTGTTCTTGCCCTCGGGGCGGTAACGGATATTGGCACGGCGCGCCTGAAACGCTTCGAAGTTCGAGCACGAAGAAATCTCGCGAAACAGTTGCTGCCCTGGCAGCCAGACCTCAATGTCGTAGGTCTTGGCTGAGGAAAACCCCATGTCGGCGGTGCTGAGCGCCATTACCCGGTAATGCAGACCCAACTTTTGCAGAACTTCCTCGGCATCGTGGGTAAGTTTCTCGAGTTGCTCGTAGGAAGTATCCGGGCGTGCAAACTTCACTAGTTCTACCTTCTGAAACTGATGCTGCCGGATGATGCCGCGCACATCTTTGCCATAGGAGCCGGCTTCGCTGCGGAAGCAGGGAGTGTAGGCGGTGAGCGAAACCGGCAGGCGGCCCGCCTCCAGAACTTCGTTTCGATAAAGGTTGGTGACCGGCACCTCGGCCGTCGGAACCAGCCAGAAATCTTTGTCCCCGTGAGGCACGCGGAACAGGTCGGCGGCAAACTTGGGCAGCTGGCCGGTGCCATACATGGATTCGGAATTCACCAGATAAGGCGGCAGCACCTCAGTGTAGCCATGCTCGCGGGTGTGCAGATCCAGCATGAAGTTGGCCAGTGCCCGCTCCAGCTTTGCGCCCAAATTCCAGTAGACGGCAAATCGCGCGCCCGCGATTTTGGTGGCGCGTTCGAGATCGAGAATCCCCAACTGCTCCCCCAGTTCCCAGTGTGGCCTGGGTGCGAAATCGAATCTTCGGGGAACACCCCAGCGTCGTACTTCGAGGTTGTCGGCGGCGGACTTTCCCACGGGCACGCTCGGGTGGGGCAGATTGGGAATGCCCGCCAGAATTTCATGCAGACGCGTTTCCAGTTCCGCGGCCACTGTCTCCAGTCGCTGGATCTGCTCGCGCAGGTCTTTGGTTTCAGACATCCGCGCGGTCGCGTCCTGCCCGCTCTTTTTCAGCTTCGCGATCTCTTCAGACGCTCGGTTGCGCCGCGCTTTGGCGGTCTCGGCCTCGGTGATGGCGAGGCGGCGCTGACTGTCTACCTCCTGGAAGCCCTTCAACACCTCGCCTGGATCCATACCGCGCAGGCGCAGCTTCTCTTCAACCAGGGGCAAACTGTCACGCACAAAATTGAGATCAAGCATGAGAGCTAACTACTGTACCGAAAAAGAGGCGGGAAGTGCAGCTCGGCGCAGTCCACGTGGCGCAAGCGACCTCGCCCGCGGTCCTTGGCGTTGACACTTCCGGACTTTGAGCTTGGTTCCCTAAGATTTTGCCGCGTGAATCTTGAGGTTGGTTTCTGTGCGTTCAACCCATCGCGGGCCGTCGCCGGCCGACCACACCGGTGGTCGGCGGGATTTGGTCTGGCGTGTCCCACGCGGTAAACTACCGGGCAATGCGATCCTCTCTTCGCTCCACGATCCTGGGATTCTTCTTTTATGTTGGCTTTACCAGCTCGGCTCTGGGCTCCGCTTACAATGCACGCCCCAAGCTCATCGTTATCATCGTCATCGATCAATTTCGCGGCGACTACCTAGAACGCTACCGCGATCAGTGGGGCGAAGGAGGCTTTCGCCTTCTACTCGAACGAGGCGCCGATTTCACCGACTGCAATTATGAGTACGCCAACACCCGCACCGCGCCTGGACACGCGACTCTGTTGACTGGAGCCTATACAAACGGTCATGGCATCATGGCTAACGAATGGTGGGACCCGCAGAAAAAGGCCAAAGTCGCCGCCGCAGATGATGACGAGACCAAACTGGTCGGTATTGCGGGCAGCGCGCCGGGAGCATCACCGCACCACCTGCTCGCGGACACTCTCGGGGACGAACTTAAATTGGCAACCCAGGGCAAGTCTCGTGTCTTCGGCATCGCGCTCAAGGATCGCGCTTCTGTCATTCCAGCGGGCTTTGCGGCCGACGGTGCCTACTGGATCGACCGCGCAACTGGCACCTGGATCACTTCCACCTACTATCGCAACCAACTACCCAAGTGGGCGCAGGATTTCAACGACAGCAAGCGGGCAGAGAGGTATCTGAACCAAGAATGGAAAGACAGCAACGGAAATGTCCTGCGCACCACCAAGCCACCAGCCGGGAAACCAGGCAACTTCTACGACCTGGTCGGCTCGACGCCGTTGGCCAATGACTACGAATTCGAATTCGCGCGCGAGCTGGTCACCTATGAAAAGCTGGGCAACGGTCCCACTACCGATTTACTGATCATCAGCTTGTCGGCTAACGATATTCTCGGCCACAAAGTGGGTCCCGATTCTCCAGAAATGCAGGCCATGGCCATTGCCATGGATCACCAGCTGGCTGGCTTCTTCGAGTTCCTGGGACGCCAGATAGGGCTGGCGAACGTATGGATTACTCTGTCTGCGGACCACGGAATTGCGCCGGTCCCCAAGGTGGCGGCCGGTTTCCATCTTCCGGCGGCATATCTTCCGGGGGACAAGATGCTTGCGCAAGTGAACAGCGCGCTGTCCATCCGCCTTTCTCATCCAGGTGAATACCTGAAAGATCTCGACTATCCCGTGGCTTGGCTGAACCCGGAGGTGTTCGCGGCGCTGAAGATAAAGGAAGAGGACGCCGAGCGAGATGTGGGAGAGGCAATGAAGCAGCTTGGCTTGCGCGCTTACTACACGCGATCGCAGTTGGAGCGGGGCGATGCGCCCAACACTGAACTTGGATTGAAGTATCTGCACAGCTACTCGCCACTGGGCGGATGGTACGTGTTGGGGGTTCCGCCGCCCTTCACCATCGGCTTCGTAGGTGGGACCGATCATGCCACGCCCTACACCTACGACACCCACGTGCCCTTGTCCTTTTACGGACTTCCTTTCCAACCGGGCCTTTACCGCACTCATGTTGAGCCGGTGGATTTGGCTGCGACCTTGGCGTCGCTGCTCGGCATCAATGCTCCCACCCATTCCGTTGGCCGGGTTCTTACGGAAATGATGGCTCCGCCGCGTCGCTCTTCCAATTCCTCGAGCACAGCGCCGGACCGAGACCTGCCGCGTGTCGAAGGACGGGACTCTTTCTTCGGGGCCGAGCCCACCACTGCCGCTCGCCCCGATCATGAGATGGCTGGGCGCTCGCAGTCTGGGAGCACGCAGTGAACCCGCCGGCGGTGCCTGCTCCCCCCGATCTCAGCGTCAGTTTCGCCGGGATCCGGCTGAAGAATCCTGTAATCGCTGCCAGCGGCACGTTTGGCTACGGGGTCGAATTCGAAGATGTGGTGCACCTAAGCAAGCTGGGTGGCTTTGTGGTCAAAGGGCTTTCCGCCGAGCCCATGGCCGGCAATCCGCCTCCGCGTTTGTATGAAACGGCCGCCGGCATGCTCAACGCGATCGGCTTGCAAAATATTGGCGCGCGCGCCTTTCTCGAAGAGAAACTGCCCAAGCTTCGCAAGATGAAAAATATCGTGGTGTTTGCCAATGTGTTCGGCTACAGCCGCGAAGAGTACGAGCGAACCATCGAGATCTTGAACGAAGGCGAGGATATGGCTGCGTACGAGTTGAACGTCTCCTGCCCGAACACGGTCAGCGGCGGCATCCACTTTGGCAGCGATCCGCGATCTCTCGACGAAGTCGTAAACACGACCAAGCGGATTGCGCGGCGGCCCCTGATCGTGAAGCTTTCCCCGAACGTAACCAGCATCGCGCAGATGGCCCGTGTGGCGCAGGATGCCGGCGCCGATGCCGTCTCGCTGGTGAATACGTTTGTGGCAATGGCCATCGATCCCGAGACTCGCAAGCCTCGTATCGCCAATGTCACGGCCGGGCTGTCCGGGCCCGCCATCAAGCCGATCGCGCTCCGCATGGTTTACGACGCCGCCCGGGCGGTGAATATTCCGGTCATCGGCATGGGCGGAATCTCGACCGCGGCGGATATCGTGGAATTCATGTTGGCCGGCGCGACCGCCGTTCAGATCGGAACGGCCAGCTATTGGGATCCAGTCGCCACCGAGAAAATCGCGGGCGAACTGGAAACCTGGTGTGTCGAACACCGCGTGGATCGGGTGGCGAGTCTAATCGGCGGTATGGCTGTGGACTAGGGGCCCCTGCGGCGATCTGGGCGATTTGTGGATAAGCGCGGGGGCGCCGGTTTTTTCGGGGGACCTGTTACTTTTCCCCGCGCCTGTTCATCTAAGAAGAGCCGCTATAATCAGGCAAGATCATTAAGCGAGAGAATCGAATCAGGAGCCTACCCATGGCCAAAGCCACCTTTGCTGCTGGATGTTTCTGGGGAGTCGAAGCCACTTTCCGCCAGCTACCGGGAGTAATCTCAACTCGTGTCGGCTATACCGGGGGACACTTTCCCAATCCCACCTACAAGGATGTGTGCAGCGACGGCACCGGTCACGCTGAAGCCGTGGAGGTGGAATACGATCCCGCGAAGCTCCCCTACAAGAAACTGCTGCAAGTGTTCTGGGAGAACCATGATCCCACCCAACTCAACCGGCAAGGTCCGGACTGGGGATCGCAATACCGCTCCGCCATTTTCTTCCGCACGCCAGAGCAGGAAAGTGAAGCGAAGGCATCAAAGGCGCAACTGGAGAAATCCGGTGGCTTCCAGAAACCAATTGTCACCGAGATTGTTCCCGCGGCGACGTTCCATCCCGCCGAAGACTATCACCAGCAATATCTGGAAAAGCGGGGCCTGGCGACCTGCCACATCAAGTAAAGCGGATCGCAACCTCGAAGGGTCAGAGTGTTGAACTGAGCGAGAATGCACCCGGCTCTTGATTCCGTGACGCATCGACCCTGGCCCCTGCCAGCCGGTTCTTGGGTCATGGCGCAGACATGGCACGATCTGTTGTTTGCCCACTGGCCGGTTGAAACCGAGCTTCTGAAAGCGATCGTGCCCGATCAACTGCCGCTCGATATTTTCGATGGGCATGGCTGGGTAGGAATAATTCCTTTTCGCATGAGCCGGATTCATGCCCGTAATCTGCCGCCGATACCGGGTCTGTCCCAGTTCCCTGAGCTGAATCTTCGCACCTACGTAACCCTTGACGACAAGCCGGGTGTCTACTTTTTCAGCCTGGACGCGGGCAGTCTTTCCGCGGTGTGGACAGCGCGGGCATGGTTTCGCCTGCCGTATTTCCACGCGCGCATGGCGGTCGATTCTAACGGCGATTCCATCCGTTACGAGTCTCGCCGTCGTGGGATCGATGCCTGGTTTCGCGGACGCTACCGGCCTGCCAGTGAAGTCCAGCCAAGGGAAAGGGGTAGCCTTGAACACTGGCTGACTGAGCGCTACTGCCTGTATACCGTTCAGGCTTCCCGCATATTCCGCGCTGAAATTCACCACCCGTCGTGGCCCCTGCAGAACGCGGAGGCCGAAATCGAGATCAATAGCGTGGCCGCAGCATCCGGAATCACACTTCCCTCAAGTCCTCCCTTGTTGCACTTCGCGCGCCGGTTGGAGGTTCTGATCTGGGGGCTGCAGTGCGTCGGCTGATCGTGCTGGCGCCACCGCGGTTGCACTATTGGTTTCGTAGTGAGGTCAAAGCCGTGTAGGTGCGAGCCTTCCACCGGTACCACCGGGAAGCCCGCTTTCCCATTCGCAGGTATAATTTCGGTTTTGCTGGTGGGGAGTGCTCATGACGATTTCGGGCCGGATTGCGCTGGTGACAGGCGCGTCGCAGGGCATCGGCCGGGCCTGCGCGTTGCATCTGGCGAGGGCGGGAGCTACGTTAGCGCTGGCGGCGCGCGGCCAGGACAAGCTGCAGGAGCTAGCCGGGGAAATCGCGGCTGCCGGGGGCACGGCCGCTGCCTTTCCACTCGATGTGGGTGATGAAGAGCAGATCAAATCCACCTTCAAGGCTGTCCTCGGGCAGTTCGGTAAGATCGATATTCTGGTGAATAATGCCGGCATCACGCGCGACCAGTTGGTCATGCGCATGAAGCGCGGCGACTGGGACAGTGTGCTCCACACCAATCTGACATCGGCCTATCTCTGTACCCAGCAGGCGATCAGTTCGATGCTCAAACAGCGCTGGGGGCGGATCATCAACATCTCCTCGGTGTTCGGCCAGACCGGGCAGGCAGGACAGGCGAATTATGCCGCGTCCAAGGCAGGCCTGATCGGTTTAACCATGGCCGTCGCCCGTGAAGTGGGTTCGCGCGGCATTACGTGCAATGCCGTCGCCCCGGGCTTCATCGAGACCGCCATGACCTCCGGGCTGGGCGAGGACTTTAAGCAGAATGCACTGAAGATGATCCCGCTCGCGCGGATTGGTACCCCGGACGATGTGGCCAGTGCGGTTGCCTTTCTGGCATCCGAGGATGCGTCTTACATCACCGGGCACGTGCTGAGCGTGAACGGCGGTATGTTGATGGGGTAGTGGCGCCTGGCGCCGCATTGCGAGTCGCTGAAGGAATGGCCGCGTGACAAATCCCAGACTAATCCTGAGGCAGGCGGAGGCGCCGGACCAGATCGCTCAGGCACGTGAACTTTTTCTCGAGTATGCGGATTCGCTCGGTTTCAGTCTGTGCTTCCAGAGTTTCGACCGGGAACTGGAAGGACTGCCGGGAGATTACGCTCCCCCGGACGGCCGTTTACTGATCGCGGAATATCGAGGCCAGCCGGCCGGTTGCGTCGCGTTGCACAAACTGCAGCCCGGCGTCTGTGAGATGAAGCGGCTCTATCTTCGTCCCCCACTTCGGGGCCGCGGCATAGGTCGCGCGCTGGCAGAAGCCGTCATTGCCGAAGCCCGCACCATCGGATACCAGAAAATGCGCCTCGATAGCGTCGAACCGAAGATGCCCAATGCCGTGGCCATGTATCGGCGGCTCGGATTCGTGGAGATCGAAGCGTATCGACCCAATCCGATTGCGGGAGCATTGTACATGGAGCTGGTTCTATGAAGATCCGTCACTGTGGAAAACTTGATGGCGTTCAACTTTGGAAATGTTTAACCTAGAGTACTTAGCCCGGGAAAATGCTCAACTCAGAAAATAGAAATTCCTGGACCTTGGGTGTGCACCGCACCAGGTTATCTACAAACCGCTGTAACGGCGCGACCATCGGGCAAAGTCGGCGTTCCTAGCTCCGTCACCGTCCCTGGTGCAACGAAATTCCCCTTGCCAGAAGGTACTACTCTGGTTACTATGCACGTCATCATTGGGAGACTGTTTTGGTTGCTTTCTCTATGAACATCGGCGAGACCATCCGCAACTACCGGCTGCAACGAGGCATGTCTCAGGGCGACATCGAAAAGCGCACCGGTCTTCTGCGGTGCTACCTCTCGCGAGTGGAGAACGGCCACACCATCCCATCGCTGGATACGCTGGCCAAAATTGCCGGCGCCATGGAGATCGCGCTCTCCCAGTTCTTCTCCGAATCCGGTCACACCAACGGTTCCAAGAATCTACCCCAACTTTCCGATGATGAAGTCCGCTTCCTGAGTCAAATCCGGCGCTATTCGGTCAGCCTGAACGACAGCGATCGCAAGCTGGTCCTCGCCATGGTCAAAAAGA
>JACXTT010012103.1_pt1 | contig 11468 bp, 9 predicted proteins | sample 9270951 | NCBI WGS metagenome assembly JACXTT01 (sample SAMN15532306, study PRJNA645909) | rock metagenome | isolation source: weathered quartz diorite | place: Puerto Rico | collected 2017-06-21 | reverse complement strand
CTTTACCCAGCTCCAGGTCGAGCGCAACGGATCCCTTGTAGTTCTTGGCGGCGCTGACTGCATCCTCGTACCGGCCGACCTTGATGAGGTTCTTTACCAGCTGAGGAATCAAAGATGTCTGCGAGGGATCCCGCTTCAACGCCAGCTCGGTTTCGAGGATCGACCGATCGAGCGCCTCGCGTTCGTACCGTATTTTCCAATCCAAGGCGCGAGCGAATTGGCCCTGGCGGAGGAAAAATCGGACGGAAAGATCCTGCGTCGCCTTGGCCGGCTTCGATGTACGATCCAGCTCTGTTCGAAATTTGTCGCTGTTGTTTTGATCAAAATAGATGTGCAGCAACAAATCGGAGACAGCAGCGTTATTCGAGTCGAGTTGGCGCGCTTTCAATGCTGCTTGTTCCGCCTGCTCCAAATTTTGTTGCTGCCAATGCGCCCGACCCAAAGCGACCCAAGCATCCACCGATCGCCTCTCGATTTCGGTAGCTCGCTTCGCCTCATCGACTGCCTTTTGCGTATCGCCGAGTTCAATATAAGAGGATGCAAGACCGACAAACGGATCGGATTCTCTCGGCTGCGCCTTGATCGCTTCTTCGAACTCTTTAATTGCTGCTTTGTACAAATGCAGTTTGAGATACGCCGCACCCAAATATGAATGCGCTTGCGGACCGTACTTTGGAGAGTTCGGAATATCCCGTAACGTCTGCAACGCTGCCAAATAATTTTCGGTGAAAAGCTGGGATCTGCCGCGCGCCAACCGATAATCCGTCTCAGTGGGTTTATCAAACAACGACAGAAGGATTGCGGCGGATATCAACGTGAAGATGAGAGCTCCGCCAAGGATGATGAACTTCTTCATTCGCGGACATTATAGCCCGCCGGGAAATTTCGAAATTGGACGAATCCTGCACCTCAAATCCGAAATCCGAGATTTCAGATTGGACTGCCTGAGCCGCGGGCAGTCTTAATCGATGCAGCGATGATCCAACAAAGTTCCTGATTTTCCGCGATAATAGCCGCCATTTTGTCGCGCGAAAAAAGACAATTGGCCACTATTTGTTCAAGCCATGACTGAGTCTCGTTCAGTTCTTTGAGCACAATGCGCAGCTTGTGGATAAAGTCCGCCCGGCTTTCCGCTGCTCTTGCTTCAGCGTAGTTTGGTGCTGCTGCAAGGCCTGAACGCATAAGTTGCTGGGATATATAGCGGCCTTCATCGGTACGAGGTAGCATTGTAGCAACGCGACTAGTTCTGGCGCCGAAGTTAACGAGTCGTCGATGGAGTTCTTCGGCTTTTCTAGCGTCAGCCGGCATGGTACGCACAAAGTGCACGTCCCAGTCCAATTGGAAATTTCGGATTTCGGATTTGAGCTGCAGGATTCGTCCAATTTCAAAATTTCAAAATTTCGCCCCTTTGGGTTCGGACGTCCCTTGAGCGTTAGTGAGTGTCACTGTTACCGACGCCACGGCTTTCACGTCACCTTGTTTAATGATGAACTGCTGGGTGTAAATGAACGCACTGCCGGCCGGGATCGAAGTATCGGACTGGTAGTAAGTCGTGAACGTTGATGCGACATCAGGCCTCAGTTAAACGGTTGCCAGGTCTTCGCCCGATTCTTGTCCGAACTTGAATGTTGCTGCGGAGATTTCCCGCGAAGTCGAATAGCCAGTTACTTCAACATCAAATCCTGCGGACGAGACGTTGATCACTCTTACATTTGTAATCATCGGAACGAGCCGCGGAATTTGAACCCCAAAGTCGCTGCCGGCGGGCGTTGTAGCCAACCCGCCAACTTGCACGCCAGCCATCGCCAATTGAATCGTACCGGCTACAGTACCTGCGGCCAACAAGCTGCTCGGAAGCGAAAACTCGGCCGTATCCGAATTCGGCGAGAATGTGACGTCGATCGTTCTCGTGCTTGACTGGCTATTAATGAACATCACATTAGGATCGTCGGTAGCGGTGCTGGCGTTTGGAGCAAACGTCAGCGTCAGTTTACCCGTGACAGTATCCGGAACCGGGCTTGCCAGCGACAACTTCACGGGCGTTTGATCGGTCGGATTCAACATTTGCGGTAATCCATAGACGAACGTCAGACCCTGCGGTCCGACAGCGAACGGGATCGCATTGCTGGATCCTCCACTTGTGCTCACACGGACACCGTGCTTTCCGAGCGTTGCATCGGCAGCGATAGCAAAGGTTGCAGTTAATGATGTTGGGCTGGAAACGCGGACGTCGGTGATGGAAATTCCAATGCCATCCGCCGACACTGCGGTGGATCCCGGCCGTGTATCGAAATTCGTGCCGGTTAGCGTGACAGTCGCAGTCGATGCTCTCGTACCATTTGCAGGAATAATAGACGTCAGCGTCGGCGCCGGCACAGGCACAGCCGAAACGGTGAATTGTGCCGCGCCACTCGTTCCGCTGTCCGTGGTGACCGTCACATCGCGAGGACCGACAGCAGCATCGGCCGCGATAGTGAACGTGGCACTCAGAGTCGTATCGCTGGTTACGTTGACATTAGTCGCAGTGACACCCGTGCCGCTGATGAAAATGGTGGCTCCGCTGAATCGGCACACCGCGCCTCCAGGCACAGCAGTCCCACCGGCGCCGAATCCACTTCCATTGAGTGTCGCTGTAACAGTTGTTCCGATGACGCCGCCCGGCGGGGCAATCGACGCCAGTGTCGGCGGCGGAATGTTCAGATCGAGCGTGACTTTCCAAATGCGATTACCATCGTCGTCGGCAATGTAGATGAAGTTTCCGGACGTGTTCACGGCTACGCTCTCGGGCGTCTTGAGCGAAGAGGTGGCAGCCGCACAACCGTCGCCGATTCCTTCGCCACCGGCAATCGTGGTGATCACACCGGTTTTGGCACTAACCCGACGGATACGTCTGTTCGCGGTGTCCGCGATCAAGATGTCGCCGGCAGCGTCAATAGAGACTCCGCGCGGATTGTTGAGCTGGGCAGACGTGGCGGATCCGCCATCTCCACCAAAGCTACCCGGACCACTGAAGGTGCCGCTTCCTGCAACGGTGGTGATAATGCCGGCAGGTGTGACTTTACGGATTCGATTGTTCAGGGTGTCGGCAAAGAATAATTCGCCTGCGGAATCGAACGCCATGTGTGCAGGAGTATCGATTTGAGCGGACAATCCCGGCCCGCCATCTCCGCTAAAGCCGGGAACGCCGGTGCCGGCGACTGTGCTCACGGCGCCGCTAGCCAGCGACACCCTTCGAATGCGATGGCCGGCCTCTTCCGCTATGTAGAGATTGCCGTCCGAATCAAGCGCTATCGCGACGGCGCCCTTCAGCACCATTGGCACCTGCACTTGATTGATGGTGCCGGTTGCTGCGGTCACTTTGTGAATGCGGCTATAACCGGTATCGAGCAGGTCGGCGATATATATGTTTCCGTCTGAATCGACTGCGACACCCGATGGATGAGTCAGGCTAGCGAACTTCGCTGGACCTCCCTCGAAGTACCAACCCGCAACACCGCTTCCAGCGGACGTGGAGATGACTCCAGCGGCAACGTCGACCCTGCGAATTCGCTGATTGTCTCGATCCGCGATATAGAAGTCCCCATCAGGACCTATCGTCACTTCGCTTGGACCGTGGAGCAGCGCTCCTGTCGCCGGTTCGCCGTCGCCACCAAAACCGGCAGTGCCGGTTCCGGCGACGACGGTCATGACACGTGTCTGAGCAAAGGCGTCACAAGTTAGAAAGACAAAAACAACGAAATATGAGAGGCGGTGAAGGATTTGTTGCTTTGACATAAATTCACCGAACAAAAGTCATTCGCGACGCCGAACCGCCGGCGTCGAATAGTAAAACCGGACCACCCGAGTAATCGGTGAGCCGGTAAACCGAATCGGCATTCGTTGAGTGCAACCCCGTCAAAACGCAGTTGCAGTTTTGGGATTCCATACCACTGGGTCCTATCGTTGTTATCGAGCTCGTCCCCGAATTGGCGACAAAGATCCTTTGATTGTTGTTTGAAACCGCTATTCCGGTCGGAGTTGAGATTCCATCTGCAGCGGTAGCAATCGGTACAGCTTGTCCGCCGGAAAGCATGTAGATCTTGTTGTTGGCGTCATCGGCGATAACCGCCGCATCACTATTATGAAGAAACGTGATCAACGACGGATGGTCGATCGACGCAACCAAGCGCGGCTGCTGATCAGAGTTCAAGATAAACACGGAGCCTCCGACTCCATCAGAGGTACCCACAGCTACGGTTTTTCCGTCATCACTGATCGCCAAGGCGCTCAGCGGACCCAGTGCGCCAACGTCAAACTTGCCCAACAACGCCGGCGACTGAGACAGATTTGTGAATGCGTAAATCAGTTTTTGCGATTCGCTGAAAAAGGCGGCCGCTGAACCGGCAGGGCTCAGAACGATCTGATCCACTGTTATTGCTTCACTAGCCTCTGAAGTATCAACGGAGCATTCCGCGCGATTACCACGGCGAGGCAAAGGCCCATCACCCGGCTGGGAACAAGGAACTCGACGCCCGGATTGGAAATTCGCAAAGGAATCCATGGACTGAGCGGTTATCGTTCCGCCACGCAATTGAAGCAGGACAGGCCAATTGCTTCCCCTCGTCATCGCCAGAATGTAGTCGTGTGACGGCGATGCGGTAGCGCGGATGACGTCAACACCCAAATCGATCGGAGCGCCGATCGAAGCAGATCCAGGAATTCCAATCAACGGTCGAAGGTGATGCGTGGCATCGACTACGAAGCTGAGCAACGGCAAGTTCACCGACGCCTGCGGCGACTGCGCGTAAACCCATCCTGCAACGCACGCGAAGCAGGCGATCACGAAAATGCGGAGTATGGTTTTCATCGATGTGCTCCAAGAATTCATCGCGTTGGCGTACCCACTGTTGGAGTGCCAGGAGCGATTACTGTTGGGACCTTATCCTTGCCGTGAGGCCAGAGAAGAATGACCGCTACGACAGCGCCTGCCGTGATGAGAGCGGCGAGGATGAGCCATTTCGATTCTGCCGTTCGCCGGTCTCTATCTGATTTTGGTGCCGGAGCGGAAGCCGCCGTCGAAGTGGAACGGCCTGGCACAGTGGGGAACGGCGCTCCTGCACCTGTGGCCGGCAGTGCAAGCGGAACGGATGTTCCCTCGCGATTGCCGGCTTCACCTGCAGCGGAACTGAGAGTGTCGTGTGAAATGTTCGGCTCAGCGTTAGGTATCGATTCGTCGGCCGCGGTGGCATCAGGTTTCAGGCCTTGTGCTGCGGTGCTGTGCGTCAACAACGGTGAAAAAGTTAGTGCGACAGTAAGAATGCACGACCCTACAAGCGATGACTTTGGATGCCGTAATTTCATTTCGGTTCCCTCCTGCGCTTGCACGTTAGGCCGTATGCCAGCCGCGTGTAACAGACACAGCAAGGTCGGTGCACCTTGTGTTCCTTTTGGAGGGAAAACGGTTGTCAAATCTCTATTGGTCCATGGAACAATGGAAATTTGAAAACGGGAGGGAAGCTATGGCCCCAAAAGCATGGCGACTTGGCTTTGCTCGACGAACCGATCGCTCAGGAACTATTGAAGTCCACGATTCCAGCGAGGCTCGCATATGCGTGGCGCGACGGCTCGCCCCGTGTCATACCGGTTTGGTTTCATTGGACTGGTCAGGAAGTCGTGCTCGGAACTCCACTCAAAGCGCCGAAAATGCAAGTGCTGTCGCCGAATACCAGAGTCGCGATCTCCATCGATAGCAACACCTGGCCTTACAGAGCTCTCCAGATTCGCGGCAACGCTCAAATACAAACCGTAACTGGCGTAGTTCCCGAATACGCCGCTGCCGCAGAGCGGTACTTCGGCAAGGAACAAGGGCAGGCGTGGGTGAAACAAGTCGGTCAGATGTTCTCCCACATGGCTCGGATTTCCATTCGCCCGGACTGGGTAGACTTGCTGGACTTTGAACGCCGTTTCCCCAGCGCTATCGAAGCGGCGATGTCGCGTTAGAGACCATCCGACCATCCAAACGCAAAGCCGAGTTTTCTGCGCGAATGATAGAGGAGCATTTGAAGCTTTGTACCGCTCTTGACGGCGCTTATACTAGCTCCAAAAATAAGAAATGACTCCAAACCGAAAAATGAAATTGAGAGCTGCTGCCTTTATTATTTTGTGCGCGGCGATTCCGGCGGCCGCACAAGCTCCGGCGGGCGCAACGAACTTTCCCCGCGGGGCGGATGGTAAACCCGATCTGAGCGGCATATGGCAGGTACTAAACAGCGCAGCCTGGAACTTGCAGGATCACTCCGCGGCTCTTGGCGTGCCCCCCGGACAAAGCGTTGTAGAAGGCGGAACGATCCCATACCTGCCTGCGGCGGCCGCGAAGCAACGGGACAACTTCGAGCATCGTGATACCGACGATCCTGCGGAGGCCACGTGTTACCTGCCCGGCGTCCCCAGGGCGACGTATGAGCCCTTCCCGTTTGAGATCATTCAGACACCGAAACTCGTCGTATTCTCTTACGAGTTCGCGCACGCGCGGCGCACCGTCTTCACTGACGGATCACCGCATCCGTCCGGCTTTCCGGACTTCTGGATGGGAGACTCGCGCGGCCATTGGGAAGGCGACACGCTGGTCGTGGATGTGACCAATCTGGATGACCGCACCTGGCTCGATCATTCCGGAAACTTTCATAGCGATGCCCTCCACGTTGTGGAGCGCTACACGCCGATCGACGCCGGTCACATCATGTACGAGGCCGCGCTGGAAGATCCCAAGGTGTTCACGCGCCCCTGGAAGATCAGCATGCCGCTCTATCGCCGCATCGAAAAGACCGCCAAGATCCTGGAGTATGAATGTGTGTACTATCTCCAGGAAAAAAGGTATGGCAACGCTAAACCCATAGGAGTGCCCTAATGAGAACCGCACTGTTCGGAATCTCCGCCGTTGCGGCCGTCCTGGCTCTGGTCATGACACCTTCAACGGCAAATAGTCAGCAAAAGACACCGCCGAAGTACGTTGCGCCGCGAACCGCCGACGGTCATCCCGATATGCAGGGCACCTGGGCGCGGCGCGGTGTGGGCCTTCAAGAAGCCAACGGTCCGAGCACACCGTTGGGTGACTTCGGGAGCACCGGCCAGCCCTATCCGACAATCTTCAACACCGGCGTAGCCACAGCGCAGGATCGTTCCGCCATTCAGGGACGTCCGGCGGGCGTGATCGATCCTCCTGATCGGGTGCTGCCCTGGCGGCCGGAAGCGGATAGAGCCCGGCGCGAATTTATTCCCAAGATGATCCCTCCGGCTTCCCTGGCCCACGTCGAAAAATCCGCGCGCTGTGTACTGCCCGGTCCTCTCGAAGGTGACGACAGGCACCCGTACCAGATCATTCAGCGTCCCGGATACTTCGTGATGATGTTCGAATACAATCACGTGACTCGCGTCATCCCAACCGACGGGCGCACACACGTGGGTTCCGACATCCGGCTCTTTATGGGAGATCCGGTCGGCCACTGGGAGGGCGAGACGCTGGTCGTGGATACTACGAATTTCAACGACAAGACATCCTTGGGGCGCACGGTTCCGTACCACAGCGACGCGCTGCATACGATCGAGCGCTTCACGCGGGTCGATCCCAACATCATCGATTATGAGATCACGATCGAGGATACGAAGATGTTTACGCGATCCATTAAGATCGCCGGCACTTTTCAGGCTGCCGCCGGGGAAACCGAGTTGATGGAGTTTGCTTGCGCCGAAGGCAGCCAGACTCTCCCAAATGTATTCGGGTTCGAACTGGGGCCGGGCCGCGGTCCGGCCACCCGGTGACGAATCTAATCGAGAAGCAGGAGATCTAGCCATGAAGACTACACTCTGGATGCTGGCGGCTTTCGCGATGCTAGCGACAAACGTTCCGGCTGTCGCGCATCATTCCTTTGCCGCCGAATTCGACGCGAACAAACCGGTGACTGTGAATGGATCCGTCAACAAAATGGATTGGGTGAATCCGCACTCCTGGATCTACGTTGACGTGAAAGAGGCCGATGGCAAGGTGGTCACGTGGCGATTCGAAATGGGTCCCCCCAATGCCTTACTGCGCATGGGCTGGAGAAAGGATTCGATCCCGCCAGGTACGCCGGTGAAAATCCAAGGCTACCGTGCCAAGAGCGGAGAAGCTGTGGCGAACGCCAAGACCGTTACACTTCCCGATGGCCGTGAGTTGTTCTCTGGCGGCTCTGCGCCCTCCGGGCTCAACGAAGGCGCGGCTGCTCCAAAACAATAGGTTGCGGATCGAGCGCCGATGAGTCGTTATAAACCGAATGACTATTTTTGCTCGATAGCCTTCGTGGGATCAAAAACGACTCTCAGGATGTCGGTTCTCTGGGCGACTTCGAATCCGATAGCATGCGGAACGCCTGCCGGGACAATGATCGTGTCGCCCGCTGTCCACTTCACCGTCTGGTAATTCTTCATTGTTCCGTTGACGCTGGGCCCTCGGACGCGCCTGATCGCGTCGCTATTGGAGTCATCCCACGTCGCGTTTTCGAGCTGACCGCCGAGCAATGCGGTTCCGGAACCCCGGATCACATAGTAGAGCTCCGAAATTTCGCTGTGATAGAAGCTGCTGACCGGCAGTGAATTCGTCATCGTCTCATAGTGAAGGATGAAGGCACCGAGATTGGCATTGTTGCCAACTGGAACGACTCGAATGGGCCGATCGCCCCGTGTCGGTCCCATCTGTGCCTCGACGTCCGCCTTCGGTATGAAGGTGAATGTTCCGGGCATACTGCGCGGACCAGGTTTCGCTGCAGCGGCCGGACTCTGTGTTTGTTCCTGAGCCTCAGCTCGAGCCGCCGCTAGCGACTCCGCGCGAGTCGTGACCAAATTCAAGACCCGCCTGGGATCGATGACCACTCTAAGAATGTCGTTGGTTTGTGTTACCTCGAAGCCGATCGTATGCGGAACTCCGGCCGGCATTATGATGATGTCGCCAGGACTCCATCTTTGAGTCGTGTAGTTCTTGAGCGTGCCTGCGACGCCGGGTCCACTGACTTGCCTGAAGCTGACAGTATTCTCCGGACGCCAGGTTGGGTTTTCCAACTCACCTCCTAGGAGTGCCGTGCCTTGGCCTCGGATGACGTAATAGAGTTCGCTAATCTCGGTGTGATAGAAACTGCTTGGCGGAACCGGATTCTTCATCGGTGGATAATGGAGGATGTATGCACCCATGTTGGCGCCACTGCCGACTCTTACGACGCGCGCCGGCCGGTCGCCTCGCGTTGGTCCCATGACGGCCTCGAGATCGGCCTTCGGAATAAACGTGAAACTTGCCGCCATGTTTGGAGGCGCCGGTCTTCGCTGTCCTTGGGCCTGAGCCAAAGCGTCGATCGAGATCGCTGGACTAATCAGAACTGCAACAAGGGTCCCGATAATTCTGGTCTGCATCGCTCCTCCTCCAGATGAAGTTTATTGTGAAGTTTATTGTTGACAGAAAAACCCTAGAAGGCCTATACACGGCATAACGATAAGTGTAAAGAAATCGCGCCTCCAAAATAATCACCTTTAAGGAGGAGATCATGAAATCCGTGAAGTGGGTCTTAGCGGCCGCAACGGTTTTATGTCTGACTCTCGTCGTGGCGGCACAGCAGCCCCAGACAGGCCAGCCGCAGCAGGCCCAGCCGCAAGCAGATCAAGACCGCATCGAAGCAGCACACAGCCAATTGTTGAAGGCGCAAGACAAGGCCTCAGAGGCCAGCCGGCTCACCCAAGCGGTGGCTTCAGCGTTGCCCGGCGCCGGGGCTTCATCGGCACCGATGCCTCGAAAGAATTTCGTCGACGAACACATCTTTGGGCGAATCGAGCGCGACAAGACTCCACATGCACCGCTGGCAGGTGACGAGGAGTTTTTGCGACGAGCGTACCTGGATGCGATTGGTTTTCTACCGGCACCCGAGAAGATCCGCTCATTCGTCGCCGATAAGGATCCGAATAAACGCGACAAGCTGATCGACTCTCTGATCGGAACGGAGGAATTCGCCGATCAGTGGGCCTACCACTATGACGAGCTCTTCAGAACAAGAGCCGAGTCTTTTCACTATTGGACAAAGCAGTGGCTTAAAGTCGACCGACCCTATAACGAAGTCTTCGCGGACATGGTAACGCCCGTCAGCAAGAACTCCAGAGGTCTGCCGGCCGCCATGACCTTCTACGATGCAGTCGGCCAAACAGCGTCTCGCGATGGGTTGTTCACCGATCGCAACAATTACAGAGGTCTGAACCGTCTGGACTGGGTTGATGGGATCACGTCCGAGATTGGCCGCGTGTTCCTGGGCCTTAGCGTGGAATGTTTTTCCTGTCACAACGGCGCCGGCCACACCGACAGCTTCAATATGTTCCTCGGCAGCATGAAGAGAACCGACTTTTGGCAGCAGGCGGCGTTCTTTGGAAAGATGAGGAGCATCGGCAGCAGCGACGGCAGTGGCCGCAATTTCTACGGCGAGCAAGCCCAAGTGGATGACTTAGCCCCTGGATATAACACTGGAGACGACTGGCCCTATTACACTCCGGCCGAAGGTCGTTTCCCGCGCGATGGCAAAACTTACGAACCTGCGTTCCTGCTGACCGGCGAGAAACCGAAACCAGGCGAGGATCCCCGCAAGGCTTTAGCCCGCATATTGCCGAGTCACATTCAATTCGCGCGTGCAGCGGTCAACATCATTTGGGGCAAGTTGATGGTCGTTGGTTTGGTCGAGCCGTATGACGGTTTTGATCTGAAACGGCTGGATCCAAAAAATCCACCACCGAAGCCGTGGACAATTCAACCGAACAATCCTGAATTGTTGGAGGCGCTGGCTGAAGACTTTCGCGCGAACAATTACAGCGTTCAGCGCGTCGTCAAGACCATCATGAAATCCAACGCGTACCAACTTTCCACCAGCTTCCCAGGCGAGTGGAAGAATGCCTACATTCCTTACTATGCGCGCCGGTTTGCTCGCGTTCTGACGCCTCCTGAGGCTGTCGATATGGTAGCCCAGGCAACCGACGCCCCCTTTTCAATAAAGACGTACCGGGACAGCAACAATCGCACCAGGGTTCTTGAAGAGCCAGTCTCCTACATCAAAGAGTTGTTCGACCCGATAAGCGTCAGATCCGGCAGACCTGGTACCGAGAACAGTGCGATCTATACATTCATGCAGGCGTATTACCAGGCTGAACGTACAACACCCCCGGTCGATAAGAACGTCGCCAGTCCGGTGCAAGCGATGATGATGATGACTTCACCGATCGTGACGACACGAATCAGGGCGGAAGGAACGAACCGCGTGGCCAACTTGTTGAAGTCCGGCAAATCGGACGATGAAATGATCGAGGAACTGTTTCTGGCGACTCTTTCACGCCGGCCCAAGACCGAAGAAGTTGAAGTGGCGAAGCGCGTGATCGCGAGAGACAAGAAAATCGGCTTTGAGGATATTCAATGGGCGCTCCTGAACACGACGGAG
>JACXTT010012102.1_pt1 | contig 11468 bp, 8 predicted proteins | sample 9270951 | NCBI WGS metagenome assembly JACXTT01 (sample SAMN15532306, study PRJNA645909) | rock metagenome | isolation source: weathered quartz diorite | place: Puerto Rico | collected 2017-06-21 | reverse complement strand
GTGTCGGAAATGTCACGGTTCTTGGGCTCGAGCTCCACTGCGCGCTCCGCTGCCTTCGTCGCGTCCTCGAGATAGAGGTCGTGCGTCGCGCAGGCCCAGGCCAGGCCGTTCAGCATCGACCCGTCCTTCTCGTTCCGCGCCATCGCGCGCCGCAGGGTTTCCCCAACGCGTTCGCGTTCGCGCGCGGCGAGATCCGCACGGCCTGCCGCGGTGTACTGTTCCGCGTAATAGAAGTGGTTGTCCGCGCCGTGGAATCCCTCCTGGATCTCGAGCAGCCGGCGCAGCTCCTTGATGGGCGTTGGATGGTCCTCCACGCGAAGATCGATGTAGCGCTGCGTGAACTGCGGCCGATCCTTGCTTGGCCGGACGACGAGGAGCGCCGCGGATTGCATTCCGCGCTTGTCCCCCCCGGCCGTCTGCGCCGCGTCGAGCGCCGCGAGGAGCCTTTCTGCCATCTCGCCTCGCGTCTCGCGGTACGCCTTCGCCATTCCGTCCACAACCGCGGACCCCGCCAGAATGTTCCCCTGACAGACGAAATCCGCGCCGTTCCGGCCCCCCGCCCAGTCGAGGCACTTCGGTCCGGTCCAGGTTGCCAGGCCGCCGTGCGCGTCCGCGATGCCGACCTGCCGGGAATCCCAGGCGGTGTCGGAGGCCGCCAGCGAATGCATGACCTCCGAAGCGCGCATGCCGGTACGGAGGAGATTCAGCGCCTTGATTCCGAACGACGGATCCACGCGCGCCTGCGTGGCAATCGCGCCCACGCCGGCTTCGGCCCAGGGCACATCGGTGCCCACGCTGAAATACTTGGACTGGACCGCGACGCCCAGCTCCTGTGTGACCGAATCGTAGGCGACGATCGAGAAGGTGCCGCGGTCGGAAGACGCGAACGCTGGTGAAGCGGCGGCAAGAACCGCGCATGCCAGAACGGCTGGCGCGGCCATCCGCAGCGGGAACGAGCCCCCCCTTCGGGGGTACAGGCGGACACGGGCCATGGTGCGCTCCTCGGCTGGATTTCAGGGGTGCCTGGCCGGGCGAGGTCGAAGCGCCGGGCGGCCCGCCGAGTCTCCCCGAATTCGGTCTTGCGGTCAACGCCGGTCGGGAGGATTCTCTGGAATACACCGGCCGGGCCGGGCGTAGGAGAAGCACGATGCGTGCTGACCCTGTGTCACCCAGGCCCCCCCTCGATCCGGCAGTCGCGCCTCCACGGCGACCCGTGGAACCGGCGACCGCGCCTCCGCGACGCCACCTCGATCCGCGTTTCTACCAGATCGCGGTTCTTTCCGGCCTCGTCATCTACGGTCTGGGCTGGCTCCAGTTCGACATCACGCCGGAACGCGCCGTGCTTCTCCTTTCTACGGCGCTCCTCACCCAGTACGTCTGCACCAAGCTCTGGCGCCTTCCAAAGTACGATCCGAAGAGCGCCGTGATCTCGGGGCTCTCCCTCTGTCTTCTCTTGCGCACGAACTACGCCTGGCTCGCGGTGATGGCCGCGGTCATCACCATCTCGAGCAAGTTCGTGATCCGCTGGAACGGAAAGCACGTCTTCAATCCCACCAATTTCGGCCTCGTGTTCCTCATGGCCCTCGGAGCGCCCGTCTGGGTGTCGCCGGGGCAATGGGGGAACGTCGCGTACTTCGGATTCCTCATGGCGTGTCTCGGCGGCCTCGTCGTGAATCGCGCTGCCCGGAGCGACGTGACGTACGCCTTCCTTCTCTCCTTCGCCGCCCTGCAGTTCGGACGGGCGCTCCTGGTCCTGCAGCGCTGGCAGGTTCCGCTGCACCGGCTCGAGAGTGGAGCGCTCCTCCTCTTTGCTTTCTTCATGATCTCGGATCCCAAGACCACCCCGAATTCGCGCGCGGGAAGGATCCTGTTCGCGTGCCTCGTGACGGCGCTCGCCGGGTTCATCCAGTTCGGTCTCTACCGGACGAACGGCATTCTGGTGTCGCTCGCGATCCTGTCGATGGCGGTGCCGCTCATCGACCGGTTCCTGCCCGGCGTTCCGTACGACTGGAGTCGTGTGCGTTCGAAACCCCAACCCCAAGGAGTGTCCGATGAAGCGTCTTCTGGTGTGCGGCGGCCTGCTCTGGATCGCCCTGTCCTGGGCTGATACGGCCTCGGCTTTCTGCGGCTTCTACGTCGCGCGCGGCGACGCGAAGCTGTTCAACCACGCGTCCAAGGTGGTCCTGGTGCGTAGCGGCGACCGGACCGTGCTCACGATGGCGAACGATTACAGCGGCGAGCCCGACGAGTTCGCGATGGTCGTGCCGGTGCCCACGATCTTGCAGAAGGGACAGGTTCACGTGGGCAGCCGCGAGGTGCTGGATCATCTGGACGCCTACTCCGCCCCGCGGCTGGTGGAGTACTTCGATCCGGATCCGTGTCGGATCTACGCCGAAGAGCGCGCACTCAAGTCGGCGGCACCCATGGCAAGCGGCATGGCGGACCGAGCTTCCCGACGTGAAAGCTCCCTGGGCGTCACGATCGAGGCCCGCTACACCGTCGGCGAGTACGACATCCTGATTCTCTCCGCCAAGGAGAGCGGCGGCCTGCACACGTGGTTATTGGAGAACGGCTACACGGTGCCCGTGGGAGCTCACCGCGTGCTCGCGAGCTACATCCGCCAGGGGATGAAGTTCTTCGTCGCGAAGGTGAACCTGGGCGAGCAGAAGCGGCTGGGGTTCGCCTACCTGCGCCCGTTGCAAATAGCCTACGAGTCGCCGAAGTTCGTGCTCCCGCTCCGCCTCGGCATGGTGAACGCCGACGGGCCGCAAGAGCTGTTCGTCTTCGCGATCACGAAGAACGGGCGCGTGGAGACCACGAACTACCGCACGGTGAAGCTGCCTGAGGGAATGGACATCCCGGAGTACGTGAAGGACGAGTTCCCCAGTTTCTACCGTTCCATGTTCACGCGGCAGGTGGAGAACGAAAACCGCGAGGCGGTGTTCCTCGAATACGCGTGGAACATGAGCTGGTGCGATCCCTGCGCGGCGGATCCTCTCACGGCCGAGGAGCTCCGTGGCCTCGGTGTCTTCTGGCTGGGCGCACCCGGCCCGCAGGGCTTCGTTCCCGGCGGCCCGCAGAGCGCGTTCATCACCCGGCTCCACGTGCGCTACGACGCGCAGCACTTCCCCGAGGACCTGGTGTTCCAGGAGACCGCGGACCAGACGAATTTCCAGACCCGTTACGTGCTGCGCCATCCCTGGAAAGGGGACACCTCCTGCGAGCGCTACGCCGAGTACCGGCGGAGCGTGCGGGAGCGCCGCGCCAAGGAAGCGGAGACGCTGGCTTCCCTCACCGGTTGGAGTCTCGATTCGATCCGGAGGAAGATGGGAAGCGGCTGGTCCGAGGACGACACTCCGCCGGCCTGGTGGGAGCGGATCTGGAATAACTGAGGTCTCGCGATTGCGGCCGTTGCCTTCGGGCGGCGGCCGCTTCGCGTTGGTCCCCCGCTGGCCCCTCCAACGTCGGCCCCCGGCCCCCTTCGGCAAGGTCCCCGCGTCGTCCCCTTCGCGTCCCCTTCTGCCGCCGGCTTGCATACACGGAGGCTCGTGTCATGAAACGGACTCGTTGCACGGATCGGATCGGTCCAACCCTCCCTGGGGTCCTCGTTCTCCTGTTTGCCTTTCTCTTCCTGGCGCCGGACGCGCTCGCCTTCTGCGGCTTCTATGTGGCTCAGGGAGACGCGAAGATCTACAACCAGTCCTCGAAGGTCGTAATCGCTCGCGACGGCGACCGGACGGTGATGACCATGGCGAGTGACTTCCAGGGCGACCCCAAGGAATTCGCGGTGGTGATTCCGGTGCCGGTGGTGCTGAAGAAGGAGCAGGTGCACATCGCGGACCCCGGCATCGTGGACCGCCTGCACGATTATTCTGTGCCTAGATTGGTCGAATACCAGGATCCCAATCCGTGTCCTGATCATTCCCTGAAGCAGATCGTCATGAATGAGGATCTCAGATCGCTTCCTAGGGAGCAGTATTCGATAGCGCTGAGAGCGGGAGTGATTCATATCGAGGCACATTACAAGGTCGACGAGTACGACATCCTGATTCTGTCTGCCACCGAGGGACGCGCGCTCGACAAATGGCTGCGCGCGAACGGTTACAAGATCCCGGAAGGAGCGGAGGGTGTGATGCAGAGCTACATCCGCCAGGGGATGTACTTTTTCGTCGCTAAGGTGGACCTGAACGAGCAGAAGCGTCTTGGGTACACCTTCCTCCGCCCGATCCAGGTGGCGTACGAGTCCCCGAAGTTCATACTGCCAATCCGGCTGGGGATGGCGAACGCACAAGGGCCTCAGGAAATGTTCGTGTTCACCCTCACTCGCCAGGGCCGCGTCGAGAGCACGAACTACCGCACGGTTCGAGTACCGACGGACATGGATATCCCCGAATTCGTGAAACCCGAATTCCCGGATTTCTATCGTAAGGTGTTCGACAGGCAGCTCGAGCGTGAGCGCAAGACTGCCATTTTCCTCGAGTACTGCTGGAACGTCGTCCCCAACCAGCCCTCGTGCGATCCCTGCACGGCGCCGTATCTACGGCCCGAGGAGCTTCGCACCCTGGGAGCATTCTGGATTTCAGCGCAGGGACCGCCCGGCTCTGCCGTCCTGACGAGGCTCCACCTACGCTACGACCGCGAACACTTCCCGGAGGATCTGCAGTTCCAGGTGACGGCTGACCGCGAGAACTGGCAGGCGCGCTACGTCCTTCACCATCCGTACGCAGGAACGGACGAGTGTCCGCAACTTGCCGCGTATCACCGCACCGTCTGGGATCGCCGGAAGAAGGAGGCCGAGAACTATTGCGATCTCACGGGTGCAGCAATCCATGACGTCCGGACTCGCATGGGCGTCGCCGACAACTGGTCCGCGTCCTACGAGACCGCGACCTGGTGGGAACGAATCTGGCCGAAGTAGGCTTCGAGCGCCGGTCGGCTAGGTGAGAAGCACGTAGGCCCGTCCGATGGGTCACGGTCCCCCGGAGAAGTTCCTCCCCCCGGCGCGGCCAGGGCGAAGCAGGAGGCGACTGGAACTTGCTCGATGGGGGGACGGGGGCTAGGATCACGCGTGAATCCTGGGGAGCCTGGATGCCATCATCGACAGGAGGAAGCGGATGCCGGATGAAGTGAAGGTCCGATGTCACTCCAGCCACTCGGGCCCGCTCCTGGGCTCGCTCTGGATGATCGGCTGGTTGTTCACGATCGGGTTTCTGCATCTGGGATTCTGGAAGGGAGTACTCGCTCTGATCGTCTGGCCGTATTACCTGGGGGTCTATTTCCACAAGTAGGAGACTGCCTACTTGCCCAGGCTCGCCCGCTAAGCTCTCGGCTCGTTCCTTCGGCGGCGGCGGCTCCCCTTCATCAGCGCGCCGCCCATGATCGCCGCCGCAAATCCCACCACGGCGACCTTCCAGGCGCCCGGGCTGTGGACGGTCATCGCCCAGACTCCAAGAGCGCCGAACAGGATGCCGCAGACGAGCAGCACGAGGCCCAGAACCACGACGATGAACTGGCCCACGGATGTCATGTTGGCGGGACACTATAGGGACCCGCTGCCGCGAGCAAGCGTGAAACCTCAGGGCCAGGGCAATCGCTCCAGCTTCTCCACGCGGAGGGAGCAGACGCCGAAGTCCTCCTCCACGCTCCCGGTGAGAAGAAACGGGCGGTTGGGGGCGAGCAAATGGCAGAACCGCTCGTACGCGTCCGCGAAGAAGGTCGCGTCGTAGATTGCGGTCGTGTCCTCGAACCCGATGAATTCCATGAGGCGCTGGTTCTTGTCGTGGACGAGCTTCGACGTCACGTGCCAGCCCAGGACCGAGACCCGCTGCCCCGCGTGGCGGTCGAGGTCCTTCGCCGCGATCACGCCACGCCCGCGCAGGGCGCGCCCGTACGGCGCGAGCGGATGGACGCTCCAGAGAAATCCCAGCGTCTCGACCTCGTGACGCAGCATCGTGTCCGCGTCGTAGGGCCTCGCGCGCGGCCCGGTCACAGGCTCGGGTGCAAAGAGGTCGAGGATCCCCTTCTCGCCTGCCCGTTCCGGCGTCAGGTGGAGATTCCAGTTGAGCTCGGCCCGCGTGCGGCCCCGGCCGATCGAGTCGCACGCGCCCGCCTTGACGAGAAGCTCCGCATCCGAGAAATGCAGCGGCACGCGCCGGCTCAGATCCTCGAAGGAGGAAAAGGGACCGGCCCGCTCCCGCTCCTCGACGATCGCCCCGATCGCCTCCGCGTGGAGCCCCTTGATCTGCATGAGGCCGATCCGCATCTCCTTCCCGCGCCCCGTGTATTCGCGCTCGCTCGCGTTCACGTCCGGCGGCAGGACTCGAAGCCCCATGCGCCGCGCCTCCGAGACGTAAGCGAACGTGTCGTAGTACCCGCCCTGGTTCGTGATGACCGCCGCCATGAACTCGGCCGGATGGTGCGCGCGCAGCCACCCCGACCGAAACGAAACGAGCGCGTAGGACGCGCTGTGCGGCTTGCAGAAGGAGTACCCGGCGAAGGAGAGAATCATGTGCCAGACCTTGTCGATGACGTCGGGCTCGACGCCGCGCGCCGCAGCGCCCGCGTAGAAGTCCTTCATGTACGCTCGCAGAGGCTTCACGGGACGCTTCTGGCCTAGCGCCTTCCGCATGCCCTCCGCGTCCGCTAGGGACAACCCCGCGAGCTCCATCGAGACCTTGGTGATGTCCTCCTGGTAGCACATGATCCCGTAGGTTTCGTCCAGGGTGTGCGGGAGCGCGGGATGGAGCGGATCGTAGGCTCCTCCATGGAGCCGGCGCACGTACTCCTGGATGTACGAATTCGCGGCGGGACGGATCATCGAGGAGTGGATCACGAGATGATCGAAGTCTCCCTTCCCGGCCTTTCGCTGGAGCTGCCGCATCGAGGGGGATTCGGCGTAGAAGACTCCGATCGTGTCGCCGGTCGCCATCAAGCGTTGCGTCTCAGGATCGTCGATCGGGTTCCAGGTCCGCTCGTCAATCTTGAGATCGGCGTTCCGCTCCACGGCCTGGAGCGCGTCGCGGATCACGGCGAGCGAGCGGTTCCCGAGAAGGTCCATCTTCACGAGGCCGAACTCCTCCACCTGGTCCTTCTCCCACTGGACGATCGGGACGCCCTTGGGCGCGATCTCCACAGGCACGTGGTCGGAAAGATCGCCCGGGACGATCACGATCCCGCCGCTGTGCACGGCGAGATGCCGCGGGTGCCCGTCCAGCGCCTCGGCCTGGGCCAGGATCTCCGGCCACGGCGGCTCGAAATCCACGTCGCGGAATCGCGGCCGCATCGGCATTCCGTCGATCGAGTCCTCCACGCCCCAGTAATCTTGTAGACGCCGCGTCACGTTCATGATCTCGGCTTCGGGCAGCCCGTGGACTTTCGCGATCTCGTGGATTGCGGCCTTGGCGCGAAATCCGACGTGATTCGCGACCATGGCCGCGCGCACGGGCGCGCCATTCTCCGCGAGCACGTCGAGCTGGATCTGATCGCGCTCGTCCCAGGCGAAGTCCACGTCGATGTCCGGCGGGTCCTTGCGGATCGGCGAGAGAAAGCGCTCGAAGAAGAGGTTGTGACGCACCGGATCGACGTGCGTGATCCCGAGGAGATAGGCCACGATGCTCGCCGCGCCCGAGCCCCGGCCGCAGATCCGCGGCGTGCGCGAGGTGATCGCCTCGACGATCAGGAAATAGTCGGCGAATCCCTTCTCGCGGATGATCGCAAGCTCGCGGTCGAGCCTCGACCGCACTTCGGCGTCAGGATGGCGCCCGTAGCGGTGCAGGATTCCCGCCTCGCACCTCGCGCGCAGGATCTCGAACGCCTCCCCGTGGTCCAGCGGATAGGAGGGGAACACGGTCTTCCCCATGGGCCAGTCCACCTCGCATTCCTGTGCGAGGCGTGCCGCCTCCTCGATCGCCTCGGGCGCGTGGGGGAAGCGCTCCTCCATCTCTCGAGCACTCAGAAACGAGCGCTCGGGCTCCGCGAGGTCCCCTCGCGGCACGCGATCGAGCGTGGTGTTCCGCGCGATGGCCCGGAGCGTGTGATGGAGCCTGTGGTGCACGCGGTCGACGAAGTGCACGTCATTCGTCGCGACGGAGGGGACCCCCTGCTGCCGCGCCCAGTGGAGGAGCAGGCGGTCGCCGCGCCTCACCACAAGCTCCGCGTATACCGGCAGCACATCCCGGAGCGCCGAGAGCAGACGCCGCTGCTCGCTCAGGAGCACGAGCGACGTCGGGTTCTCGCGGACGGCGCGCTCCAGGGAGAATGTCGGGTCGAGATGGCGTGCCGTGAGGATGTGGCAAAGCGAGCGGTAGCCTTCGCGCCCGCGTGCAAGGAGCACACCCCGCGCGGGCGTGCCTCCTCCTTCAGCTTCGAGCACATCCGCGCCGGCAATTGATTTCAGGCCCCACTCCTCGCAGATCTGCCGATAGAAGACGAACCCATACAGCGCGTTCGTGTCGGTCAGCGCGAAGCGGTCCATACCGCGGTCGCGCGCCGCGTCCGCGAGCGCCTCGAGCCGCTCCGTGCCTCGCATCAGCGAGTAGTGGCTATGGACGTGCAGGTGCGCGAACGACGAGGCCATGAAGGATCCACGTGGCGGGCACGAGCGCTTCGGCGCCGAAACGGGCGCGCGCGCGGTCGATGGCGGACTCGACGGAGGTTTCGGGCCACGTTTCCGCGGCGTGGCCCCACAGATCAAGCTGCACGGGCTCCCTGGCAACGCCCCACGCGGAAAGGCGGAGCCGGCTCACGCGCACGCGACCCTTCACGGCGTGATCGAGCAAGGCACCCACCGCCGCAGCGATCTCGGCGCCGCTCCTCAGCGGCTCGGCGAGCGCGCGCGTCGCCCTTCCCTCCCGGCCGTCGGCGTGCGTGATCTCGAGCGTGAGCCCCCGCACACCTTCCCCCCGCGTCCGGAGCCCGGAGGCGAGCTCCGCCGCGAGCCGGGCCCCGTGCGCCGAGAGCACGCGCGAGTCGTTCGTCTCCTGTGCGAGCGTCTCCTCGACGACCGCGCGGGGCCGGTGCTCGGGAGGACGCACCGGAGAGGGATCGACGCCGTGGGCCTGATCCCAGAGCAGTGTTCCGTTCTTTCCCAGGGCGCGCACGAGCTGCGCCTCGGAGAGCGCCTGGATCTCGCCCACCCGACGGACGTTGAGCAGATCGAGCCGCTCCGCCACCCGGGTGACGCGCGCCGCGGGAAGAACGCCGACACCGAGCGGCGCGAGAAAGGAGGCCTCGCTACCCGATGAGACCTCGAGCAGATCCCCGTCAGGTGCGACGACCTGCGAGGCCACGCGGCTCACCAGCTTGTTCGCGGCGACGCCGAGCGTGGGATGAAGTCGGAGCGAATTCTCCACGTCCCGTCCGGCGCGCGCCGCGCGGTCGCGGGTTTCCGGATGGCCGCGGGCTACGCCCGTGAGATCGAGGAAGAACCGGCCGCTGCCCGATCCGATTCCCGGAATCCCCCCGGGCTCCACGACAGGGGCGAAGGGAGCGAGGCGCTGGAAGATCGACTCCCCGATCCCTCCGTAGAACTCGCGGTCGAGAGGAAGCGCGATCAGATCACGGCAGAGCCGGAGCGCGTGCACGAGCGACGTTCCCGGCGTGACACCGGCATCGCGCGCTTCGCGCGAGGTCAGGATGATGCGCGGGCGCGTGGAGACCCCCGGGATGAGCGCCAGCGGGCGATCCTTCAGCTTGGGACAGCGGAGCCGCTCGGCCTGGATGGGAAACGAATCGATCGCGAGATGAAGGATGGTGCGTTCCATGGGCGGAGGGCTGGCGCGGGTTCAGGAATAGCGACGTAGGAGTCCGATCAGGATTCCGCGGATCTGGACCGAGTCTGCGGGAACATCGATCGAGCGAACCGCCGGGTTGGCGGGGCGAAGCTCCACGCGCGCGCCGTGCCGGAAGAATCGCTTCAGCGTGGCCTCACCGTCGATCGCCGCCACCACCGTCTGGCCGTCGTTCGCGCTTTGCGCGCGCTGCACCACGATCAGGTCTCCGTCACGAATGCCGTCCTCGATCATCGAATCCCCACGCACGCGGAGCGCGTAGCGCTCTCCGGCGCCGAGGAGCGATGCGGGCACGTCTACCGGCTCCGGGTTTTCGATTGCCTCGATGGGCCAGCCCGCCGCGATGAGCCCCAGGAGAGGAAGCGTGGCGCGCTCGCGATCACGACCCCGGACGTCGTCGCGCGCCGCGACCCGCCGCACCGGAGCCGCCCGCAGTGCGCGACGGGTGGGGATCAGACTGCGTCTGGCGTTCCGGGGAGCCTCGGCCAGGGCTCCGCGGCGCCGGAGCTGGGTCACGAGCTTCGCGACCGCGTTGAGCGACCGAACTCCCATATGTTCGCGGAGCTCGTCATAGGAGGGGACGATTCCGCGCCTCTCGATGGAGTCAGCGATGAATTGATAGGCGGCGCGCTGCCGTGGCGTGAGCGTGAGCATGATGTTTCCCTCGGGTCCCGGCCGGCCGACCGTACGGGGACCGCATCCGTGGGGGGCCGGTGCGGCGGCATGGCGCCCTGTACGCAGCCGTCCGGACCCCGGTTCGCCTGGCGGTGCGCAGTGCGCGCCCTGCGAACGTACTGAGAGTATAGGTGAATAAAAGGTGAAAGTCAAGGAGCCGATGTTCGGCAGGAAGGCGCCCCTTGCGCTACGATGCGCTGCGGTGGAACCGACTTCGTTCACCCACTACCGATCGCTGCGCTCCCCGGTGCCATCGGTCTGGCCCTGTCTCACCCAGACCGAGCGCCTCGCCGGCTGGTTCGGAGAAGCCGATCTCGAGCTGGGCTGGGGCGGCGCGCTCCGCCTCAAGCTCTGGAACGGAGACGCCATCCACGGCCACGTGATCGCGGCGGTGCCCAGGGCGAGGCTGGAGTTCGCCTGGAAGCCTTTCGATTTCGATCCGGAGAGCCATGTGATGTGGCGTATCGGGGCGGACGGCCCCGGATCGCGCCTCACGGTGACACACGATGGCCTCCGGAGCCGCGAGGAGCGCGACCACGCGAGGCTCTTCTGGCGCGATTCGCTGGACGCGCTGGCCCAGTATGCCGACCGTGGCCTTCATTCCGCCGAGTGGGGCGGAACGCATCCCGTAACCGTGCGGCTGCTCCTCCCCCGGACCGCCGCGGATCTCTGGCCCCTGCTTTCTTCCGCGTCGGGTCTCACGAAATGGGTGGCCAACGTGGAGGCGTTCCAGCCAGAGCCTGGAAGCGCGTTCCGATTCCACTCACGCTATCGGGGACAGGATGTCGTGGAACAGGGCACGGTGCTCGAGGTGGTGCCGGAGTCGAGGCTCAAGCTCTCGTGGGAGTGGGTGGGAGAAGGCTGGAGCACTCCGACGGATCTTCTGTTCGCGCTCGAGCCGGAGCACGACGGCACGTCGCTCCTCATCTCCCATTCGGGGTTCGAGCGCCTCGAGGCGCGGGGGGCGGCAGCGGCCCGCCGGAATTACGCGAACGCCTGGGTGGA
>JACXTT010012101.1_pt1 | contig 11468 bp, 12 predicted proteins | sample 9270951 | NCBI WGS metagenome assembly JACXTT01 (sample SAMN15532306, study PRJNA645909) | rock metagenome | isolation source: weathered quartz diorite | place: Puerto Rico | collected 2017-06-21 | reverse complement strand
GCGATCTACGACAACAACCCCGGGGCGCACGCCGTGGTGCATACGCACTCGACGCACCTCGTGGCCCTGACGCTGGCCGGTGTCTGGCAACCGGACGACGTACTGCCGCCGCTCACGCCCTACTACGTGATGAAGGTTGGCCATATCCCGCTGATTCCCTACCATCGCCCCGGCGATCCGGCCGTGGCTGCGCGCGTGGCCACGCTGGCCGCGCAGGTGCGCGGCGTGCTGCTGGAGCGCCTTGGCCCGGTGGTGTGGGAATCCAGCGTCTCGCGCGCCGCGTTCGCGCTGGAAGAACTGGAGGAGACCGCCAAGCTATGGATGACGATGAAAGACACGCCGGGCTTCGCCGCCCGCGCGGCGCTGCCCGACGGCGCACTGGCTGAGTTGCGCGACGCCTTCCAGGCGCGCTGGTAACACCACCACCCGGCATTTCCCGATAAACGACGGCTTCACCCGGCGCGGTTGCCTTGCGGCCACCGTGCGGGGGACGCGCATGCCTGCATTCAGCGCGCCGCCGCATTAGACCCACCACCATACCCGGAGACCACCGTGAATCCAAACCAACCGGCGGCGAGCGTGCCCGCCCTTGACAGCCTGGGCGGCAACGCCCGGCTGGACACCGAAGCCCAGATCGAAAAGCGCGCCTACAGCAAGGTGTTCTGGCGCGTCATGCCGTTCCTGATGCTGTGCTACGTGGTCGCCTACCTCGACCGCGTCAACGTCGGCTTCGCCAAGCTGCAGATGGGCCAGGACCTGGCCTTCTCCGAAACCGTGTTCGGCCTCGGCGCCGGGCTGTTCTTTATCGGCTACTTCCTGTTCGAGGTGCCCAGCAACCTGCTGATGCACCGCATCGGCGCGCGCATCTGGATCGCGCGCATCATGATCACCTGGGGCATCATCTCGGCGCTGTTCCTGTTCGTGAAGACGCCGACACAGTTCTACACGATGCGCTTCCTGCTCGGCCTGGCCGAAGCGGGCTTCTATCCCGGCGTGATCCTGTACCTGACCTACTGGTTCCCGGCCAACCGCCGCGGCAAGATGATCGCGCTGTTCATGTCGGGCATCCCCATTGCAGGCATGTTCGGCAACCCGCTGTCGGGCTGGATCATGGATGCCTTCAACGGCGTGCACGACATGCGCGGCTGGCAATGGATGTTCCTGATCGAGGCGCTGCCCGCGTTCGTGATCGGCGTGGTGACGATCTTCGTGCTGCGCGACGGCATCGACAAGGCGCCATGGCTCGACGCCGATGAAAAGCGCGTGCTCAAGCGCAATATCGAGGAAGACCAGCGCAACGCCCTTAACGCCGCCACCGCCGCCGGCAAGTCCCACGGCCACTCGCTGGGCGCGGTGTTCTCCGACCGCCGCGTGTGGTGGATGTGCCTGATCTACTTCTGCTTCGTCACCGGCCAGTACGCACTGACCTTCTGGATGCCCACGCTGGTCAAGGCCAGCGGCGTGACCGGCAACCTGAACATCGGCCTGCTGTCGGCGATCCCGTTCATCTGCGCCGTGGTCGTGATGAACATCCTGGGCCACAGCGCCGACGCACGCCGCGAGCGCCGCTGGCACCTGATCGTGCCGGCGCTGATGGGTGCCTTGGGCTTTGCCATTGCTGCCTCGTTCACCAACAATACAACGGTGGCCATCGCCGCACTGTCGCTGGCCGCTGCCGGAGTGCTGACCTGCGCGCCTCTGTTCTGGTCGCTGCCGACCTCGTTCCTGTCGGGCATTGCCGCCGCTTCTGGTATTGCCGTGGTGAATGCGGTCGGCAACCTGGCCGGATTCGTATCGCCGTACATGGTCGGCGCGCTGAAAGACATGACGCACAGTACGCAGCTGCCCATGTACGTGCTGTCCGCGATCCTGGTCGTCGGCGCCGTGCTGGTGTGGCTGACGCCCGCTAAACTGGTCAACCGCTGAGCCTGGCCGGCCCGCTTTCGACGTAGCGTCGAGCGGGCCGGTTCCGTACTACCGCTTTGGAGTTCCGAATGCCGCGCTTCGCCGCAAATCTCTCGATGATGTACAACGAGCACGCTTTCCTGGACCGTTTCGCCGCTGCCGCGGCGGACGGCTTCCGGGCGGTGGAGTACCTGTTCCCCTACGAGCACGCCGCCACCGACCTGCGCGCGTGCCTGGACGCGAATGGTCTCACCCAGGCGCTGTTCAACGCCCCGCCGGGCGACTGGGCAGCCGGTGAGCGCGGCCTGGCCGCACTGCCGGGTCGCGAGGCGGAGTTCCGCGACGCCGTCGGCCGCGCATTGGAATACGCTGGCGTGATCGGCAATGACCGCGTGCACGTGATGGCCGGGCTGGTACCGGCCAACGCCGACCGCGCCCGCCACCGCGCCGCCTACCTGGAGAACGTGGCCTTCGCCGCCAAGGCCGCTGCCGCACAGGGCATCACCATCGTGCTCGAACCGATCAACACGCGCGACATGCCAGGCTACTTCCTGAACCGCCAGGACGATGCTCAGGCAATCTGCAAGGAGATCGGCGCGGCCAACCTGAAGGTGCAATTCGACTGCTATCACTGCCAGATCGTTGAGGGCGATATCGCGATGAAACTGAAGCGCGACATGTCCGGCATTGGCCATATCCAGATCGCCGGCGTGCCCGAGCGCCACGAACCGGACCTGGGCGAACTGAACTATCCCTATCTGTTCGAGGTCATCGACGGGCTCGGCTATGAAGGCTGGATCGGCTGCGAATATCGCCCCCGCGCCGGCACTTCCGAGGGCCTGGGCTGGCTCAAGCCTTACCTCGGCCGCTGATCCTTCGGCCAAACTCAAAGAACGAATCTCTCCTGCCATGAACGTACTGATTACCGGCGGCGCCGGCTTCCTTGGCCTGCAACTGGCCCGCCTGCTGCTGCAACGCGGCACCCTGAACCTGGACGGCCATCCCGTGGCCATCAACCGCCTGACGCTGCTGGACGTAGTGGCGCCGCAAGGGCTGGATGATGCGCGCGTGCGCGTGGTGACGGGCGACCTGTCCGACCCGGCCGTGCTGCGCCAGGCCATCGACAAGGACACCGGCGCCGTGTTCCACCTGGCGGCCGTGGTCAGCGGCCAGGCCGAGGCGGATTTCGATCTCGGCATGCGCGTCAACCTCGACGCCGCGCGCGCGCTGCTCGAAACCTGCCGCGAGCTGGGCCATCAACCGCGCGTGCTGTTCACCAGCTCGGTCGCAGTCTATGGCGGTGAGCTGCCGCCGGTGGTGCAGGACGATACCGCGCTGAACCCGCAATCGTCATACGGTGCGCAGAAGGCCATCGGCGAGCTGCTGCTGTCGGACTACAGCCGCCGCGGCTTTGTCGACGGACGCGTGCTGCGCCTGCCGACCATCAGCGTGCGGCCGGGCAAGCCCAATGCGGCGGCTTCATCATTTGCCAGTGGCATCATCCGTGAGCCGCTGTCAGGCGTCGCTGCGAACTGCCCGGTGGCGCCTGAAACGCCGCTGTGGCTGCTGTCGCCGCGTGCGGCCGTAGCGGCGCTGGCCAATGGTATCGAGCTGCCTGGCGAGCGGCTGGGTAATCGCCGCGTGGTCAACCTGCCGGGGTTGTCGGTGACGGCAGCCGGCATGGTCGATGCACTGCGCCGCGTGGCAGGCGATGCGGTGGCCGATCGCGTAACGTGGGAGCGCGAGGAACGTGTCGAGAAGATCGTCGGCACGTGGCCGGCGGCGTGGAATGCGGAGCGTGCGCAGTCTCTGGGGTTCCAGAGCGATGCGAGCTTCGATGAGGTGATTCGGGCTTATATGGAGGATGCCGGGCTGAGCAAGTAAAGCCAGGCCGGCTTCCTTCGCGACATGCCGGCATCCCCCGCAGGCCGGCCCCCTTTCCCGCGCGCGGGAGAGGGGATCGGACCAAGCAGAGGCGAAGACGTCAGTTCCAGATGGGATCCTCTTTCTGTTGCTGTGCCTTGGACTTCGATGTCCAGTACGCACCGATCTGACGTTCGGTGACGTAACCCGATTTCTTGACATCGATCTTGTCAAAGTGCTTGTAGATTACCGGCGCGCCTGCCTGGGCTTCTTCGCGGCTTAGCTTCCCGTCGTGGTTGGTATCGGCAATCTTGAAACGCTCGGAGATTCTGGCCTTGGCTTCGGCGGTAGTCGATGGCGCTGGCGGAATCTGGCTGGATTCCGCGCTTTGTGGGGCTGTTGATTCCGGTTTCTGCTGGGCGCTCGCCGCCGTAAAAGCGAGCACCATCATCACTGTCAAGCCGACTGCAGGCAGCTTACGCATGGTCATTGCCGTCTCCTCATGGTTTGTGATTCGACATTGCCTTCCTAAAGAATGCTTCGGCAACGAAGATCCTCTGTGAGCACTGGCTCACACCGATTCTAGGCAAGCGATCCCTACTTACCAACATCTTTGTGTTACAGGTCGCGACAGTTGATGCAGGATCCCGGCAGTAATTCTTGCTGCACCTGGAATCCAGCGGCGCGCTACCGGCAAAGCGGGCGGCGTCATTCAGTGACGCCTTGCCTCACACCGCCGGCTTCACCACCTCATACTCTTCAATCGTCTCCCTTACCTGCCCCGGGATCGCCGCCGACTTCTGCGTAGCCGGGTCCGCGCACACATAGACGATCTCACCGGTGATCAGGTGTTCGTCGCCGCGGAACATCTCCACCCGGAACAGCATGCTCGAGCGCCCCAGGCGAGACATACGGCCGCGGATTTCCAGCTCGTCGTCAAAGCGCGCCGAGGCATGGTACTCCAGCGTGGACTTGACCACGAAGATGTCCACGCCATGCGCGTGCAGCACGTCTTCCGGGTAGCGGATGCCCAGTGCGCGCCAGTACTCGGTCACGCAGATATCGCAGTACGTCAGGTAGTGCGCATTGAAGACGATCGACTGCGGATCGACTTCGGCCCAGCGCACGCGCAGCGGGATGCTGTGGCGGAAATCCTCTTTGGCCATCGGCTTGGTCTCCTTGTCTGTCGTGGCTTGTCAAAGCACCAGGCCGCCGGCCCGCCGGACAGGGCCGGCAGGCGCGGCGGCCTGGATCGATGATGGTGGCGTCAGGCTGATTGCCCTTATTGCGCCTTGGCCAGCCCCAGCTTCTCGATGATCGCCTTTTCCTTCTTGACCGTGTCAGCCGCAAACTGCGCGTATTGCTGACTGTTCATGTAGTACGGCTCCATGTCGAACTTGGCCAGCGACTCGCGGTAGTTGGGCATGTCCATGGCCTTCTTGAAGGCGTCATGCAGCTTCTGCACGATCTTCGGGTCGGTGCCCTTGGGCGCGACCAGGCCGAACGGCGAGGTCTGCACGATGCCGATGCCCAGTTCCTTCAGCGTCGGCACGTTGGGGAAGCGCGCGGAGCGCTTCTCGCCCCAGGTCGACAGCAGGCGCAGCTTGCCCTGCTCCACATACGGTGCCCACGCCGGCGTGTCGGCCACCGACATCACGTGGCCGCCCAGCAGTGCCTGCATCGACTCGGAATTGCCCTTGTAGGGGATGTGCGAGAACTGCACGCCCTGCTTCATGGCCAGCTCTTCCATGGTCAGGTGCAGCGTGGTCATGGAGCCCGGCGAGCCGTAGGTCAGCTTGCCCGGATTGGCCTTGGCGTAGGCGATGTATTCCTGCATCGTCTTGATCGGCGAATCGGCCGGCACCACCAGGCCGAACGAATAGCCGGCGAGGTTGATGATGTAGCTCAGGTCCTTGACCGGGTCCCAGTTGATCTTGGTGGTGTACGGCAGGCGGTAGACCGGCATGGCAACCTGGGCCAGCGTGTAGCCGTCCGGCGCGGTGGCCTGCATCATCTGCGCGGGCAGCACGCCGCCCGCGCCGGGCTTATTCTCGACGATCACGGGCTGGCCCAGGATCTTGGAGGCGTTGTCGGCCAGCACGCGGAACGGGATATCCGTGGAGCCGCCGGCGGTGTAGCCGATCACCAGGCGGATCGGGCGCTGCGGGAACTTGTCGGCCTGTGCCTGGACAGGCATGGCGGCAAAGCCCAGTGCCGCGGTGGCGGCGGCGATGCCCGCGCGGGCGATGAAGTGGCGGCGTTGCATTTGACTATGTCTCCTTGTGCTGCAAGTCACTGCTGAAAATGGAAGGCCGGGCCGGTGCGGCCCTGACCGTGGCTGCTGGTCTAGTTGTGCGGTGTGCCGAACGCGGCGCGCAGCGCGGCAACGGCGTCGGCATGTGCCTGCGCCACCGCCGGCACGAACCGGCCCAGCTTGAAGAAATCATGGATCATGCCGGGGTAGTCCGCCAGCGTGGCGGCGACGCCCGCGGCGCGCAGCTTCTCTGCGTAGGCCACGCCCTCGTCGTGCAGCGGGTCGTAGCCGGCCACGGCGATCCAGGCCGGGCATGTGCCGCGCACCTCGGCGCCGGTGCCGCCGCCGTCCAGCGGGGCGAAACGCCAGTCGTCGCGGCTGGCTTCCTGGTCCAGGTACTGGGCAAAGAACCAGCGGATCATGTCCGCCGTCAGCAGGTAGCCATCGGCCAGCGCGCGGTGCGACGGCGTGTCCTGGCGCGCACAGGTGCCGGGATAGATCAGCAGCTGCAGCACGGGCGCCAGGCCCGTATTGCGGGCCTCCACGGCACACGCCGCGGCCAGCGTGCCGCCGGCGCTGTCGCCTCCCAGTGCGATGCGCGCCGGGTCGGCACCCAGCCGGTCGGCTTCGGCGAAGACCCAGTGCAGCACGTCGAAGGCGTCGTTGGCCGCCGTCGGGAAGCGCCATTGCGGCCCGAGCCGGTAGTCCACCGACAGCACCATGCAGTCCGCCTGGCCACACAGCAGCCGGCACAGCGGATCGTGCGAATTGACGCTGCCGACCGTGAAGCCGCCGCCATGGAAATACACCAGCAAGGGCAGCGGTTCAGTCCAGCTGGCCTCGCGCGGGGTGTACAGCCTTACCGGAATGGCGTGGCCGTCGCGCGCCGGCACCAGCAGGTCTTCCGCCATATGCACGGGCGGCGGGTTGATATCCAGGATCGGCGCGCTTTTCTCGTAGGCGATCTTGGCGTCCTCCGGCTCCATCGCGTGGATCGGCGGCCGCTTGGCGCGCGCGATCAGCTCCAGCAGCGCGGCCACCTGCGGGTCGAGCGGGCTGGACGGCAGGCCGGGCGTGGCGGGCGCATCAGGGTTGGAAGGCGGTGCGGCGGACATAGGGAATGACGCGGATCCGGACCCGGTGCCAGCGGCGCGCAGAAGCTCTGGCGCGTCGCCCGCATCGGAAGAAGTTCGAATTGTGAACGATCGTTCGATTTTAGTATGATGCCAGATGTTCCAGGCGCCCGGCAGTACGAGATAACCCCGAAAAGTCCCTGTCAGCCTGCCACGCGGCAAGTTTTTGCGCGATGATCGGCTGGAGCGATCCCGAGGGCTCCGGAAACGCAGTAGTGCAGGTCCATTGAAACCCAAGACAGCGTGCCTGGCGAGCATCCGCTCCAGGCCCATGCAAAAGACAATTTGGCGGCAGATCCCGGCAGGAGACAAGCAAACATGGCGTTTATCTACTATCTGACCCACATCCACCTGGATTTCGGCGCGGTAAGCCTGCTCAAGTCCGAATGCGAGCGCATCGGCATCCGCCGCCCGCTGCTGGTGACCGACAAGGGCGTGGTCGCCGCCGGCGTGGCGCAGCGTGCCGTCGATGCGATGCAGGGCCTGCAGGTTGCGGTGTTCGATGAAACCCCGTCGAACCCGACCGAGGCCATGGTGCGCAAGGCCGCCGCGCAGTACCGCGAGGCCGGCTGCGACGGGCTGGTGGCGGTGGGCGGCGGATCGTCGATCGACCTGGCCAAGGGCATCGCCATCCTGGCCACGCATGAGGGCGAACTGACCACCTATGCCACCATCGAAGGCGGCAGCGGCAAGATCACGGACAAGGCGGCGCCGCTGATCGCGGTGCCCACCACCTCGGGCACCGGCAGCGAGGTGGCGCGCGGCGCCATCATCATCCTGGACGACGGCCGCAAGCTGGGCTTCCATTCCTGGCACCTGCTGCCCAAGTCCGCCGTCTGCGACCCGGAACTGACGCTGGGGCTGCCCGCCGGGCTGACCGCGGCCACCGGCATGGATGCGATCGCGCACTGCATCGAGACCTTCCTGGCCCCTGCCTTCAACCCGCCCGCGGACGGCATTGCGCTGGACGGCCTGGAGCGCGGCTGGGGCCACATCGAGCGCGCCACCCGCGACGGCCAGGACCGCGACGCGCGCCTGAACATGATGAGCGCATCGATGCAGGGCGCGATGGCCTTCCAGAAGGGGCTGGGCTGCGTGCATTCGCTGTCGCACCCGCTGGGCGGGCTGAAGATCGACGGCCGCACCGGCCTGCACCACGGCACGCTCAATGCAGTGGTGATGCCCGCGGTGCTGCGCTTCAATGCCGACGCGCCCACGGTGGTGCGCGACGACCGCTATGCACGCCTGCGCCGCGCCATGCACCTGCCCGACGGCGCCGATATCGCGCAGGCCGTGCACGACCTGACCGCGCGCCTGGGCCTGCCCACCGGGCTGCGCCAGATGGGCGTCACCGAGGACATGTTCGACAAGGTGATTGCCGGTGCGCTGGTCGACCACTGCCACAAGACCAACCCGAAAGAAGCCAGCGCAGCGGATTATCGGGGTATGCTTGAGCAGTCCATGTAGCACACCGTGTAGCACACAGCAGCTTCCCGCCGGTCAGACCGACCAAGCGGCTGTCCGGCGGCCCTCCCTCCACAGCGCAGGAGACAACATGAGCGGCGAGCACTTGCAGGTAGTCCATGGCGATATCACCCGGATGGAAGTCGATGCCATCGTCAACGCGGCCAATAGCGGCCTGTTGGGCGGCGGCGGCGTCGACGGGGCCATCCACGGGGCCGGCGGCCCCGCCATCATGGAGGCCTGCCGCGCGATTCGCGACGCGCAGGGCGGCTGCCCCACCGGCGAGGCGGTCATCACCACCGGCGGGCGCCTGGCCGCGCCATACGTGATCCACGCGGTCGGGCCGGTCTGGCACGGCGGCGATCAGGGCGAGGACGAACTGCTCGCCAACGCGTACCGCAACAGCATCCGGCTGGCGGCGCAGCACCACCTGCGCAGGCTGGCCTTCCCAAATATCAGCACCGGCATCTACGGCTTTCCGCGCGAGCGCGCGGCCGATATCGCCATCGCTGCCGTGCGCGAGGCACTGGCCGCGGCGCCCGAGATCGAGCAGGTCACCTTCGTCTGCTTCGACGACGAGAATTACCGGCTTTACCGCGAGCGCCTGACCTGAGACAGACCGCGGGGCATGCCCCGCGGCCCGAACCGCCTGCGTCAGAACTTGTGGCGCAGGCCCACGCGCAACACCGCCTGGCTGTCATCGGCCGACGGACGTACGCCGTTGATCGCGGCCACCGCGCGCTTGCCGGTGGAATCGATCCCCGATGCCTTCTGGCAGATCGCGCGGCCGCGTCACGCACAGCGTCTGCGTCGCCAGCGCGTGTTCCGCCTCGGACGAGCCGATGCCCCAGGCCAGCGCGCCCAGGCCGCCCTGCGTGCATGTATGGCTGTCGGGACAGACCACGGTGGCGCCGGGCAAGGCAATGCCCTGCTCCGGCGACACCACATGGACAATGCCCTGGCCGGGATCGCCGAGATCGAACAGCCGGATGCCCTCGCGCCTGGCGCTGTCGCGCATGCTGGTGATAAAGGCCTCGCCGCCCGGCATCAGTGTGCTGTCGTTGCGCCCGGGCCGCGTATCGACGATATGGTCCATGGTGCAGAACGCCAGCGCCGGCGCGCGCAGCGAGCTCAGCGCGATGCTGCCGGCGCGCTCGTGCAGGAAGACGCGGTCGATATGCAGCAGGCTGGCGCCGCCCAGTTCGGCAATGGCATGCGCCTGCCAGATCTTGCCGAACAAGGTCCGGCCCTGGGATATGGCGCTCATCGCTGCGCTCCGATCGCGCGTTCCGTCTCCAGCGTGGCGCGGCCCAGCGTGGTGCGCCGGATCATCAGCACCATGAATGGCCGATGATCTCGTCGCCGCGCTCGGTCACTGTGGCGAGCAGCGATGGCGCTCGGCATCGATGTGCTGCGCGTCAAGTTGGCGCGCGGCCGCTGTCTTCCCTTCCGCCCATCAATACCACTGGCGTCAGTTAGATACCGCTAAGGGACCAGCGCAAACCAATGCCGGCAAACCTGTCGGAGCATGACCGGTTCGCCTGATGCAAGAGGAGATGGAATGGATGTGAGGAAACGACGGGCCATGTACCTGGCCGCCTTGGCCGCATCGGCCGCCGCATGCGACGCGTCTGCCATGGGCGACGCTGCGATGGCGATGGAAGAGGAAGAAGGCAAGACCAGCCCCCTGGGGCTGGTCTTGCCCGGATCAGGACACCGGCAGCGCGCTGCGGATCAGCAGGTTGACCCGCTCCGGCTGCTCGTGGATCACCCAGTGGGTGCCCTCGGGGATGCGTTCCACGCGCAGGTCCGGCACGAAGTCACCCAGCCCGTCCACCAGTGATTTCGGCAGCGCGCGGTCGCGCTCGCCCCAGATCACCAGCGTGGGCACCCTGACCACAAAGGCGGCCGGATCCAGGCGCGAGATGTCCGGCGGCGGCTCGCCCTCACCCGGCGGGTGCATGGGCGAGGCGCGGTAGAAATTGACGCCGCCAGTGAGCGGATGGACGCCGGCGTCCTGGCCTTCGCCCGGCTGGGACCATGCCGCGTGGTACCTGGCGCGCGTCTCGGGCGTGTACCAGGCCGCCGGCTTGCCGTCGGCATCGGCCAGCATCCGGTCCAGCAGCGCGAAGTCGTTGGCGGCCAGCGCCTTTTCCGCGCCCGGCTTGCGCAGCCAGTTCATGTAGGCGGAAGCGGCCTGCTGCTCGGGATCGGTGGCCAGTGCGCGCGCAAACAGGTACGGGTGCGGCGAGTTGACGATGATGAGCTGGCGCACCAGCCGCGGGAACTGGATTGCCAGGTTCCAGCAGATCGCGCCGCCCCAGTCGTGCGCCACCACCACGGCCTGGTCATAGCCCAGCGCGCTGACCAGCTGCACCAGGTCTTCGACGATATGGCGCGGCCGGTAGGCCTCGACCTCGGCGGGCTTGCTCGACAGGTTGTAGCCGCGCAAGTCCGGCGCCACGGCAAAATGCGTGCGCCCGAACTCGGCCAGCTGGGCCTCCCATTCGAACCAGAATTCAGGAAAGCCGTGCACGAACAGCATCAGCGGCTTGCCGCGCTCGCCCGCGCTGGCGTAGTGCAGGCGGGTGCCGTTGGGCAGCGTGGCGTACTGCAGGTGGCGGATCACGGCGGCGGGGGCAGCCATGTTGTTCTCCATATGCGGTCCTCTTCGTTGTGGCGTTGTGCTGGCGTCAGCCGCGCAGCGCGGCAACGAGGCCCGCGCGGACCTCGGGCTTGTCGGCAAACGGATCGCCGGGATTGCGCTGCCCGACGATATCCTCGAAGCGCTGGCGCACGGGGGCGAGCGCCTGGGGGTGGGAATAAATATAGAAGCTTTCGTCGCGGAT
>JACXTT010012100.1_pt1 | contig 11469 bp, 11 predicted proteins | sample 9270951 | NCBI WGS metagenome assembly JACXTT01 (sample SAMN15532306, study PRJNA645909) | rock metagenome | isolation source: weathered quartz diorite | place: Puerto Rico | collected 2017-06-21 | reverse complement strand
CGTGGCGTTTCAGCTCATCGAGCAGCCTGATCGCCTCGTCCTCGGGCATGCCCTCGATGCCGAACGAGCTTCCAGACACGGCATAGAGCGCCTTGCGGCCGGTCACCGGGTGGCGGCGCACCACCGGGTGCCTCACCCAGGCCATCTTCTGCTCCTGCTCCTCGTTGAGCACCGAGGCCACGGTGCGCGAGCGCTTATCGAGGTCGTCACGGTTGCCGTAGTGGTGCAGCGCCACGAGGCCTTCCAATCTGGCTTTCATGCCGGAAGGCAAACCGTCATACGCCGCGTACTGATTGGCGAACAGGGTATCGCCGCCGACGCTAGGCACCTGGATCGAGTAGAGCGTCGTCGCCCGCGCCGGAATGTCGAGATACGAGTAATCGGTGTGGAAGTAGGTTCCGGCATCCGCGAGCCCCGTCGGCTTGCCGTCCTTCATCACGTTCGAAAGGATCAGGATCTCGGCGTGCTCGGGATGGTGAAACTGGTCGATGACATGCGGCTCGGGCGGCCCAAGGCGGCGTGCGAAATCGAGAAACTGCCGCGCGCCGAGCTTCTGCCCGCGGATGGCCAGCACCTGGCCTGCAAAGAACGCCGTTTCGAGCTCTGCGAACTCCTTATCGGAAAGGCGCGACAGATCAATACCGCCCGCCTCGAGCCCGAAGCCTGCGCTGAGCTTCGTCAGCTGCATCCGTGCACCGCGAGGAGCTGCTTCATGCGCGCGCAGGCAAGCGGCGGATCGCCGAGCAGCCCGGCGGCATCCGCTAGGCGGAACAGCTCGGCGAAATGCAGGATGTGCCGCGCCGACTGCTGGCCGCTCACCATGACGAAATGATCCTGGTGTCCGTTCAGCCATGCCATGAACACCACTCCCGTCTTGTAGAAGCGCGTCGGCGCGCAGAAGATGTGGCGCGACAGCGGCACCGTCGGCGCCAACACTTCGTGGTAACGCGCTTTATCCTGATCTGCAAGAAATGAAAGCGCCTGGGAGGCCGCGGGCGCGATCGAATCAAAGATGCCGAGCAACGCGTCCGAATGCCCCTCGGCGTCGCCCTCGATCAGCTCGGCGAAGTTGAAGTCGTCGCCGGTGTACATGCGTACCCCTTTGGGCAGCTTGCGACGCATGCGCACTTCCTTGTCCTTGTCGAGCAGGGAGATTTTTACGCCATCCACCTTGCGGCTGTGCCTGTTTAGTATTTCTATGCACACATCCATCGCCGCGCAATGATCTCTCGCGCCCCAGTAGCCTTCGAGGGCCGGATCGAACATCTCGCCGAGCCAATGGATGATCACGGGCTCTGTGACCTGCGAAAGAATCCTGTCGTAGACCCTCGCGTAGTCGTCGGGCGAGCGCGCGCACGCGGCGAGCGCGCGGCTCGCCATCAGGATGATGCGCCCGCCGAGCTTCTCGATGGCGCTGCATTGCTCTTCGTAAGCCGCGATGATCTTTTCAATGGAATGCCGCTGCGGAGGCAGATGATCGGTTCCAGCGCCGGAAGCGACCCAGGCACCAGGAAAGTTCTTCGCTTCTGCCAGAGTTTCTTTTACCAGTTGAAGCGAGTTGGACCAGTCGAGTCCCATGCCGCGCTGCGCGGTGTCCATCGCCTCGGCGAGGCCGAGGCCCCAGGACCATAGATGCCTGCGGTAAGCGAGGGTTGCGTCCCAGTCGATGACCGGCTCCAGCCACGGTTCTTTCGTCGAGAGGGGGTCGGCCACGACATGGGCCGCGGCGAGCGCTTTCCTCGTGAACGGTTTCGAGGGCTTTTTGAACTGCCCCGGTTCCCTGACCTGATACGGCTCTAATTTTCCGCCGGCAACCGGAAGAACAATCGTCTGAAGCGCGTCGCGTTTCATGGCTTGAGCCTCGGTACGTCGAGCCACTTCTTCTGCTGCCAGCTCTTGAGACCAAGTTCGGCGAGTTGCACGCCTTTCGCCCCTTCGAGCAAGCCCCAGCGGAATGGGCCTTCGCCGGCGACGTGCTTGAGGAACAGTTCCCATTGCACCTTGAAGGCGTTGTCGTAGCCTTCGTCGGGCACTTCCTTCCAGTTCTCGAAGAAGTTGATCGGCTGCGGGATGTCCGGATTCCACACCGGCTTCGGCGTCTCGGCATACGACTGCGTGTAGCAGCGCCGCAGCCCGGCGACTGCGCTGCCTTCGGTGCCGTCGACATGGATGGTGAGCAAGTCGTCGCGCCGCACGCGGACATCCCAAGACGAGTTGAAGTGCGCGATCACGTTGCCCGCGAGCTTGAACGTCGCATAGGCGGCATCGTCCGCGGTCGCTTTGTACTTTCCGCCGTTCTCGTCCCAGCGATACGGAATATGGGTAGCGCCAAGACAGGATACCCCCTGGACTTCGCCGAAGAGATTGTCGAGCACGTAGCGCCAGTGGCACAGCATGTCGAGGATGATGCCGCCGCCGTCTTTCTTGCGGTAGTTCCAGGAAGGACGCTGCGCCGGAGGCTGGCCTAACTGCGGGTCGCCCTCGAATACCCAGTAGCCGAACTCGCCGCGCACGGCAAAGGTGCGGCCGAAGAAACCTTGCTCGCGCAGTTTCTTCAGCTTGAGCAGCCCCGGCAACCAGAGCTTGTCCTGCACCACGCCGTGCTTGATGCGCGCCTTCTTTGCGGCCCGGTACAAATCGACGGCCTCCTGCAGGGATGTCGCGACCGGCTTTTCGCAGTACACGTGCTTGCCCGCGGCGATCGCGCGCTTCAGGAGCTTCGGCCGCAATTGGGTCGAGGCGGCATCGAAGAAGACCTGATCGTGCCTGCTGCCCAAAGCCTTCTCCAGGTCCGTGGTCCAGCGCTGCACGGCGTGCTTCTTCGCCAGCTCCTCCACCTTCGCCGCGTTGCGGCCCACGAGCAGCGGATCGGGCAGTACGCGCGTACCGTCCTTCAGCGCGACTCCGCCCTGCCTGCGGATCTCGAGGATCGAGCGGATCAGGTGCTGGTTCATCCCCATGCGGCCGGTAACGCCGTGCATGATGATGCCGATGCGCTTCTCGCTCATGGCATGGCCCTCATCGCGCCCCAGTCGGGCGCGGCGCGGCTGGCATAGCCGGGGCAGTTCATGGATTGCATGGACATCATCCCTTGCCGGATCTTCACTCGCACGGCGCCGTGGGATTTCTCGTACAGGTCCGGATGCGCCCTGAGGAAATCCTGCTGCTCGCCGCTCGGCAGCCCGGCCATGCCGTTGACGTAATGATGGCCGTTGCGCTCGACGTGCTCGAGCCCGAGCATCGACACCAGCGCGAGATCCTGCTGCAGCGCGAGGCCGGCCTGGACAGTGAGGTCTTCGCCGGTCATGAAGTAGCGTGCCGCGCCTGCCTCGCGATTCCATTGGCGGCAGCGCGCCGCGTTGATGAAGGACTTGTAGAGGCCCTTGCAGGTCTTCGACGAGACGCCGGCATAGCCGAGCTCGCGGGCGCGCGGAAACGCCTCAAGCGAATCGTCGGACTCGTCGATGATCACCGGCTTCTCGGCGGCGAGCCGCGACAACTCACTGCGAATTCCATCCGAAAGGGCGTTCTGCCGCTTGATGGGCTGCTCGATGAACACGATGCTCTTGGCAAGACGCGCGAGCCGTGCATCCGACTTGATCTGCCCCCACAGCTCGAGAACCCCGCCCGCGTCGGAATACTGCTCGTTGCCGTCCAGCGAGGCGCGATAGGGCTGCGCCATCCGGTCGAGGACCGAGGCGATGGCGGCGAGGCGCTCGACATCGGCCGCTGCGTCGCCCGCCACCTTTAGCTTGAACCAGCGGTGGCCGTAATGCGCGATGACCTCCTCGAGCGTTTCGGGCAAGCCGTCATCGATTCTCTTTTCCTGCGCGGTAATCGGATCGACCAGGCCAACCGTGTGGCGCGCGGCGATCTCGTTGCGTGGTCTCAGATCGCCGAGGAAGCGGTTCATCTCGAATGGCTGCAAGGCGAGCGCCGGAATGTTTTTCCGCACCGCCTCGTAAAACGAGACTTTCAAGGCGCGGCACAGCGCATCGAGAAGGGCGCGGTCGATGAGCGCAGGACCGAAGCACGCGGTCAGGCTGTTCAGCCCGAGCTTCGCGCCCGCCGCAATCTGGTGTTCATAATGGTGGATGAAGTGCCCGAAGGCGGTGTCCGCGCCCGCCGCCAGGTAAGCCTCGCGCGCGCAGCGCAGCGCGCGCCACAGCTGCTCGAAATTGTCCTCGTTGGAGAGCGCCGGATTCTTGTCGAACCATTTGGGCGCCAGCAGCTCGGCCGCCGCGCCCGCGGATTCGCTGCCGTTTTCGAGGCGAATCCTCGCGCGCACGAAAGCCTGCGGCGCTTGCGTCAGCGTCACCACGCCGAAGCGAAACGGCATGCGCAGCCGGACGTCTCTTTCAAAAAAGGAGATTTCGTTTATCGAAAATCGCATCAGTCCATCGCCAATACGCCCTTGGCCTTGAAGATGTCGCGGACGTGGCCGGCGTAGTCGTTGAAGCGCGGCGGCAGCTTGTCGAGGCGCCGCGGCCGCGGCAGGTCGATGTCGAGGATCTCGACGATGCGCCCTGGGCGCGGGCTCATCACCACCACGCGGTCGGCAAGCAGTACCGCTTCCGGGATGCTGTGGGTGATGTGCAGGGCAGTCTTGCGCCTGTCCATCCATACGCGCTGGATGTCCATCGAGATCTGCTCGCGCGTGAGCGCGTCGAGCGCGCCGAAAGGCTCGTCCATCAGCAGCAGCGGCGGGTCGTGCACCAGCGCGCGGCAGATCGAGACGCGCTGCCGCATGCCGCCGGAGAGCTCATAGGGCTTCTTGCCCTCGAAGCCCTGCAGCCCCGTGGCCTGGAGGAGCCGGCGCGCCACCGGCTCGTAGCGCGCGCGGTCGAGCCGCCGGATGTCGACCTGCAGCATCACGTTCTCGAGCACGTTGCGCCAGTCGAGCAGGATCGATTCCTGGAACACGATGCCGACGTCGGTCTGCGGCCGGTCGACCGCGCGCGCGCCGACGGTGATCGTCCCGGAGCTGTAAGGCACGAGCCCCGCCACCATCTTGAGGAGGGTGGTCTTGCCGCAGCCGCTCGGGCCGACCACGGCGACGAACTCCGACTGCCGGATCTCGAGGCTCACGTCAGCGCAGGCCTCGACCGTTCCGCCCTGGGCGTCGTAGACCTTGCCGACGTTTCTCAGCTGAATGTAAGACTCGGCCACCGCTACTTCCTCGGCATGTACGGCGCGTCCGAGAGGTACTGGTTGGTGAAGTACACGTTCAGGTCGCTCGCCGGGCTGAGCTTGGCGTAGGTGGAGAGAAGATCCTGGGTGTCCTTCCAGTCCCCGATATCCGACCAGGCGATCGGCTTGCCCTTGGTGCGCTCGGTGCGAATGATGGTCATCGTGCCGTCGACCTCGATCTGCGCGATCTCCTGGGTGAACACCGGCGCCGACTTCCGGAAGATATCGGCGGCCTCGGCGCGGTTGTCGAACGCGTATTGCCAGCCACGCTGCGAGGCGCGCAGGAAACGGCGCAGCGCGTCCTGGTTCTTCGCCTCCTTCATCCAGTTGTTGTTGGCGATGATGGCACTCGAGAGCGTGGTCACGCCCGCCATGTCGTAGAGCCGCGTCCAGCCCATCCTGACGCCGGTCTGCAGCTGCATGCGCGGCCCCTGGTCCATGAAGTAGCCGAGCAGCGCGTCGGCCTGCTTGCTGAGGACCGCCTGCTCCTTCGCCTGCGGGTTGGCCACCGTGATCATCTGCACGTCGTCGAGCTTCATGCCGAGCTTGCCCATGAACGCGGTGAAGATGGCGAGGCTCGCGTCGCCGGCGGTGATCGCGATGCGGCTGCCCTTGATCTCCGAGATCTTGGTCGGCCGGGCAGCATCCGCGCGGTAGATGAACGACATCGGGCTCTGCTGCAGCGTCACGCCGACCGCCCTGATCGGCATGCCGTTGCTCACCCCGCGCATCATCGTCGCCGCGTCGACGTAGGCGACCGGGCTGGTGCTGTTGGCGACGAGCTGCGACACCGTGGTCGAGCCGCTGCCCTCCTGGATCTCGACCTCGAGTCCCTCCTGCGCATAGAAACCCTTGTCGCGCGCGACGAAAAACGGCGCGTGCTCGCCGTAAAGCGTCCAGTTCAGCCGGAACGGAATTTTCTCGAGCTTCGGCTGCGCAAAGCCCGTCGCGGCACAGCAGATCAAAAGCACCCCGAACAGCAAGCGTTTCATGGCAGTTCCTCCTCCTTTGATTGATGACAACTACATCGTGCCTGCATCCTCGCGCACGCGATGCGTGACGTGCCAGGGAATGAGAAGCGACTCGAGAAACTCGACGGCGTAGAACAGCGCCAGCCCGATGATGGTGAGCGCCACGATGGTGGCGAACATCAGCGCCGTCTCCATGTTCGAGTTGGTCACCAGCAGCAGGTAGCCCAGGCCCTTGTCCGCGCCGACGAATTCGCCAACCACGGCGCCGGCCACCGCGAGCGTCGCCGCGACCTTCAGGCCGCTGAACAGATACGGCAGGCTGGTCGGCAGCCGGAACTGCGCGAACACCTGCCAGCGCGAGGCACCCATCGAGCGCGCGAGATCGCCCATCTCGGCCGACATCGAGCGCAGTCCCACAGCGGCGTCGATCACGAGGGGAAAGAACGAGATCAGGAAGGCGACCAGCACCTTGGGCGTGGTGCCGACGCCGAACCACACCAGGAACAGCGGCGCGATCGCCACCTTCGGCACGATCTGGAAAAAAAGCATCTGCGGCGTGACGAAGCGGTCGAAGCGCTGCGAGGCGGTGATGCCGATGGCGAGCGGAACGGCGATCGCCACGGCGAGCCCGTAGCCGAGCAGCATCTCGTAGGTGGTGACCCAGCCGTGATACAGCAGGCGCGGAAATTCCCCGACGAAGATCTGGAACACGCCGCTCGGCGGCGGCATCAGATAGGCCGGCACCTTGAAGAGCGCGACGCCGGCTTCCCAGACCGCGAGGAACACCAAGATGCCTGCGAGAGGCGCGAGCCGGTTCACGTTTGCGCCACCATTTTGAGCGCACGCAGCGCCTGCTCCTCGAGGGCGACGCCGAGGCCCGGTCCTGCGGGAACGCGGATCACGTCGCCCCTGGCGCGGAACGCGGCATCGCCGGTGCCGCGGCCGCCGAGGTATTGCGGTCCGTTCAGCGCGGCGGGCAGGTCGAGTCCGGCCCAGGCGAAAAGATGGATCGACGCCGCGAGCGACAGCTCGGGATCGGTCAGGCCGGAGGCGAAGAGCTTGAGGCCGTGTTTGTGCAAGGCCAGCACGATGCGTGACGCATGCCACAACCCGCCGCAGCGTGCGACCTTCATCGCGATGCCGTCGAGCATGCCGAGCGCCATGAACTCCTCCGCCTCGACCGGCGAGACGATGCCTTCGTCCATCAGGATCGGCAGCGCGCCCTGGCGCCGCAGCGCCTGGTAGTCGCGGATGCGGTTCGGCGGCAGCGGCGACTCGAGCGCCTCGAGCCCCAGGTCCGCGAGCCGCGGCGCCTGCGCGAGCGCGGTGTCGAGGTCGTAGCCGGTGTTGGCGTCGCCCCAGTGAAAGCCGTCGGGCTCGAACTCGCGCGCGAGCCGCACCAGCGCGAGATCATGGGCGCTCGTCTGCGGCGGCCCGAGCTTGATGTTGAAGTTGTCGTAGCCCGCGGCGCGGCCCTGCTCGAGCAGCTCTTCGGCCTTTTCCAGAGTGGTGGCATTGACGGTCCAGCTCAGCTTGATTTCTGCTCTGCTCGCTCCACCGAGCAGCGCGGCGACGCTCTTCTTCGCCTGCTTCCCCCAGAGGTCGTAGCAGGCGAGGTCGATGCCGGCCTTGGCGAGCGGCTGGCCGACCGAGAACGACGGCCGGATGGCATGCTCCATCCGCTCGTGGATCTCCTCCGGATGGCCGGGATTCGCGCCCAGCACGGCGGGCCCCAGGTAACCCGCCAGCGTCGACTCGACGCTCTCGACCGTCTCGTAGGTCCAGGTCTCCACCGGAACCGATTGTCCCCAGCCCTGCACGCCGTCCTCGTCCGTCAGGCGCACCAGCAGCGAGGGGCGCGTGCGCGTCTTGAAGAACTTGAAATCGCCGACCAGCGCGTAATCGAACCTGCCGACCTCGACCCGCACGATCCGCGCCATTGACTTTTAACTATATGGTTAAGAGGGAGCGTTGTCGAGGGCCTCGAGCACGCCGCGCACGTAGCCGATCGCCCTGGCGGCCGCGCCGGGGCCGTCGGGCACGTAGTCGAACGGCTCGACGGCGAGGTCGCCCGCGTAGCGGTGGCGCTTCAGCGCGGCGAGCACCGGGGCGAACTTCTGCTCGCCCTGCCCGGGCCCGCGGCGGTTGCGGTCGTTGAGCTGCACGTGCGCGATCACGCCCTGCGGCAGCCACTGCTCGACCAGGGCCGCGAGCGGCTGTTTCTCCATGCGCCCCGCGGCGCTGCAATCGAGCATGCTCCTGACCGAAGGGCTGCGAATTTCCCGCACCATGCGCGCCGCCTCCTCGAGCGTGTTGATGAGCGGCGTCTGCTCGCTGGAGAGCGGCTCGATGCAGTAGATGACGCCTGCTTTCGCGGCGCGCGCCGCCACCGCGGCGAAGCTCTCCTGCGCGCGCGCCATTGCAGCCGCACGGCTCTCGCCGGGGTCGACGCGCCGCTGGTGCGGCGAGCCGTGCACCAGATAGCGTCCGCCGAGCTCGGCGCACTGGTCGATGAGCGCGAGCATCACGTCGATGGTTTTCCTGCGGATGGCATCATCCCGGGTGCTGATGGAGAGCCCCGCAGGCTTCACCAGCAGCCAGTGCAGGCCGGTGACCGCAATGCCGGTGTCGCTCGCCGCGGCGCGTGCCGCGGCGATCTGTGCCGCGCCGAGCCGGTGCGGCTCGTCCGAGAGCGTGTACGGCGCGATCTCGAGCCCGTCGTAGCCGAGCTTGGCGGCGTACTCGCACTGCCGCGGAAACGGCATCGGCGCGATGACCTCGTTGCACAGCGCGATCCTCATGCGGGCCGCCTGAGCGCATTGACAATCACGTCAGCGATATGGCGCGAGCGCGCGGCCAGCGCACGCGGCGCCATCAGGTCGCGCCCGAAGATCTGCGACAGGGTGTAGCGGTTGCTCAAGTAAAAATAGCCTTCGCCCGCGATCGAGATGTAAAGCTGCACCGGGTCGACGCCCTTGCGGAACAGCCCCGCCCGCTCGCCGCGCCGCAGCACGCGGCCCAGGGTCTCGACCAGCGGCGAATGCATCTCGCGCACGCGCCGCGAGCGCGCAACGTGCCGGCCCTTGTGCAGGTTCTCGCTGTTGAGCAGCGTCATGAATTCGGGATGCTCGAGGAAATAATCCCAGGTGAACTTCACCAGACGCTCGAGCGCCCGCACCGGCGCGAGATGCTCGAGCTCCAGCTCGCGCTCGGCGCTGCGGATATGCGCATAGCGGTCCTCGAGCGCGGCGAGGAACAGTCCGTCCTTGCTGCCGAAGTAGTAGTAGAGCATGCGCTTGTTTGCGCCCGCCCGCGTCGCGATGCGGTCGACGCGCGCGCCGCCGAGGCCGTGGCGCGCGAACTCCTCGGTCGCGGCGTCGAGAATGCGCTGGCGCGTGCGCTCGGGATCGCGCCCCCTGGAATTAACCATCTGGTGAAGACATTATAATGAGCGCATGTCCGCGCCGCGCATCCGCACCACCGTGGTGGGCTCGTATCCGGTGCCCGACTGGCTCGCCGAGGCGCCCTCGGAGCAGGCGCTCCTCGACGCGATGCGCGTCGTCATCCATACCCAGGAGCAGGCCGGCGTCGACCTGGTGTGCGACGGCGAGCTGTACCGCTTCGATCTCGACCATCCCGAGACCAACGGCATGATCGAGTACTTCGTGCGGCCGATGTCCGGAGTGCGCGCCGACACTGGCTTCTCGGAGTGGCTCGCCTACTCGCGGCGCGCCGGAACGCGCTTCCGCGCGCGCCCGCCCGGCGTGGTCGAAGGGCCGGTCGGCCCCGGCACGCTTAACTTGCCGGTCGCCTGCGCACGCGCGAGAGCGCTCGCCACGCGGCCGTTCAAGTTCACCGTCACCGGCCCGCACATGCTGGCGAAGATACTGCACGACACGCACTACCGCGATCCCGAGAAGCTCGCGCACGCCATCGCCGAGGTGCTGGCAGCGCAGGTGAAGCACCTCGACGCCGACGTGGTGCAGCTCGACGAGGCCAACCTGCCGGGGCACCCCGACGAGTGGAAATGGGCCGCGGCGGCGATCAACAAGGTGCTCAAGGCCGTGCCGAAGCGCGCGAAGGCGGCGGTGCACCTGTGCTTCGGCAACTATGGCGGGCAGACGATCCAGAAAGGCGCCTGGGCGAAGCTTCTCGGCTATCTCAACGCGCTCGAGGTCGACCACATCGTCATGGAAACCGCGCACCGGCCGCCCGACGAGCTCGCGGTGTTCAAGGAGCTGCGCCGCGGCATCGGCTTCGGGCTCGGCGTCGTCGACATCAAGCGCACCGAGATCGAGAGCGCCGATGCAATCGCGCGCGCCATCGAGCGCGCAGAAAAGGTTCTGGGTAGAGGAAGAATCAAGTACGTGCACCCCGACTGCGGCTTCTGGATGCTCAAGCGCAACATCGCCGACGGGAAAATCCGCTCGCTCGCCGCCGGGCGCGACTTGTATCTAGGTCTTTGAACCCCAGTTCTCGTTCCAGTCCCGCCCGAGGAAATCGGTGACGCGACCGTCGGGCTGAAAGAACTTGTTCGGGATCTGGAACATGGCGAGGAACAGCCCGCCCTGCGGGCCCGCCCAGGCTTCGTGGCGGCTGCCGGCGGGACGCCACACGAACTCGCCTGCCTTGCACACGCCTTCGCCGCACACCAGCGTCCCCTCGAGAACGTAGGTCTGCTCGATCTTGACGTGCTGATGGTCGGGCAGCCTCGCGTTCGGCGCCATTTTCATCAGCGCGGTGAGAAGGCCGCTGTCGCGGTCCACGAGCAGGGTCTTCTGCTCGATGCCGGGATAGCGCGTCTTCTCCCAGGGCAGTTTGTCGACATCAACGAAGCGCGAAGCGAGCGGCGGCAGGTTGGCGTGTGTCATGGCTTGAGGTGCTCCCCGACCTTGACGATCTTCATGGTGTTGGTGCCGCCGCTCTTGCCGATCGGCTCGCCGATGGTGAGGACGATCAGGTCGCCCTCCTTCACCACGTTGTTCGCGAACAGCACCTTCTCGGCCTCGGCCAGCAGCTCCTCGCGGTCGTGGCCGACGTACTTCACCATCAGCGGAAACACGTCGCGGAATAGCGCGCAGCGGTAGCGCGTCGCGGTCTGCGAGGTGAGCGCATAGATCGGCACGCCGCAGTTGAGGCGGCTCATCCACAGCGCGGTCGAGCCCGACTCGGTGAGCGAGGCGATGCACTTCACCTTCAGATGATAGGCGGTGAACAGCGCCGCCATGGCGATCGACTGGTCGACGCGGGTGAAGACGCGGTTGAGGAAATCCTGCTCGAGGTTGAGCGGTTGCGTCTGCTCGGCCTC
>JACXTT010012099.1_pt1 | contig 11469 bp, 7 predicted proteins | sample 9270951 | NCBI WGS metagenome assembly JACXTT01 (sample SAMN15532306, study PRJNA645909) | rock metagenome | isolation source: weathered quartz diorite | place: Puerto Rico | collected 2017-06-21 | reverse complement strand
GAACGTCGCCACCAAGGAGAGCTCGCTGAAGAGCTACGGCTGCCTCCTGGCCCAGCACAAGCAGCGCTACGCCGACAAGCCGATGCCGATCGACGAGGCGAGCTACAAGGGCTTCCTCGCCCAGGTGGAGAAGTTCTTCGGCCAGCGGGCGATCAAGGTCGAGTACGAGGAGCGACCGGTCGAGCGCACGTCGCGGCCGCCGCCGGCCCGCCGCGCCGAAAAGACCCTGGTGGAGGTGGCGAAGGACAACGCGCTCTACCTGGCGCTCGGCGGCGTGGGGCTGCTCATCGCCATCGGTCTACTGTTTTTCATCCTTCGTCACTGAGTCCTTTGTCCGGTCCTTTGTCCGGCGCGCCGCGAGCGCGAACGCCTCCTCGGGCGCGAGCACCAGCTGGTGGCGGCCGACGAGCGCGAAATAGCCGAGGCCGAGGCCGAACCACACCGCCGCGCCGATCACCGCCAAGCGGTACTCGCGGATGAAGAACAGCGCCACGAGCGTGACCAGCGCGAGCGCCAGCGCCACGAGCGCGCCGGCGAGCCCGAGCGGGCTCTCGTACGGCCGCTCGAGCGCGGGCAGGCGCAGGCGCAAGAGCAGGAACGACAACATCTGCAGCGAGTACGACAGCACGGCGCCGAACACCGCCATGTTGATCAGGATCGCCCCGACCGGGCTCTCCGGGCCGAGGTGGTGGATGCCCAAGGCCACCCCGTAGCCGAGCGCGGCGCCGGCCACGAGCGCGACGTGCGGCGTCTTGCGCGTCGGGTGGGTGTACGACAGGAAGCGCGGGAAATAACCGGCGCGCGACAGCGAGTAGATCTGCCGGCCGTAGGCGAAGATGATCGCGTGGAAGCTGGCGAACAGGCCCGCGAGCGCGAGGAGCGACAGCAGGCGCAGCGTCGCGCCGCCGCCGAGCAGGCCGCGGAAGCTGGTGAACAGCGGCGCGTCGGTCTTCGACAGCGCGAGCGCGCCCGGGGCCACCGCGACGCTCAGCACCAGCGTGAGCAGCGAGCAGGCGACGAGCGTCACGAACGCGCTGCTCATCCCGCGCGGCATGTCGCGCTGCGGATCGTCGGACTCCTCGGCGGCGAGCGGCAGCTGCTCGATGCCGAGGTAGAACCAGATGGCGAACGGCAACGACGACAGCACCCCGCCGAAGCCGTGCGGCAGCCACTTGCCGGCGCCGGGCACGTCGAAGGCCCAGCGCGCGAAATCGAGCTGGCGCGCGGCGGCGACGAAGAACACCGCCAGCACGGCGAGCGCCGCGGCGGTGATGACGACCGTGGCGCGGAAGGTGATCTCCACGCCGGCGATGTTCAGGCCGACGAACAGCGCGTAGGCCGCGAGCCACCACAGCGGCTCGAGCGCCGGCGCGGTGCCGAAGATCGCCCCGGCGTAGCCGCCGATGCCCACGACGATCACCGCCGGGGTGAGGATGTACTCCATGTTCTCGGCCAGGCCGGTGACGTAGCCGGCCCACGGTCCCATCGCCGAGCGCGCGAACGAGTACGCGCCGCCGGCGTGGGGCAGGGCGGGGCTCATCTCGGCGATGCTGTAGGCGAGGCCGGCGTACATCGCGGTGACGACGACGGTCGCGAGGAGCAGGCCGCCGAAGCCGCCGTGGCCGAGCCCGTAGCTCCAGCCGAAGAAGTCGCCGCTGATCACCGCGCCGACGCCCATCGCCCACAGCGACCACACCCGGGCGTAGCGGCGCAGGCCGCGGCGCGCGAAGTAGGCGTCGTCGACCGGCTGGTAGCGCACGCCGCCGGGATCCGGCGCGCGATCGCTCATTGCGCCACGTCGGCGAGCGTGCGCGGCAGGAGCTTGGAGTTGGCGTGGTCGAAATGCATCACGCCGGTGAGCGACGCGAAGTGCGTGCCCTTCGGGTAGTTGGCGTTGTCGAACTTGCCGCCGCTGGCGCCGCCGCCGTCGATGCAGAAGTCGTCGACGCGCAGCCCGCCGGTCACCACCAGCTCGTCGAAGTCGCTCGGTTTGTCGGGGTTGTCGTCGATCACCGTGACGTCCGTCACGACGACGAGCACGCCCTGGTACGCGTCGGCGAGCGCGCCGCCGGTGGCGAGATCGGCCGGGGCGAGCGCGGCGGGGGCCGGCGGCTTGCCCGCGCCGACGAAGGTGAGCTTCGGCGTGGCGATCTGCGCGAGGCCCTGGTTCTCGAGGTAGTCGCCCTCCACCGCGACGCTGTCGCCGGCCGCGACCGCCATGCCGCCGGGGTACGTCGCGGTCGCGCCGACGTAGACCTCGATGCCCGAGTACGGCCCGCCCTTCGGATCCTGGCACCACACCGCGGTCGGGCCGACGGCGCTGATGACGCAGCTCACCTGCACGTGGCGGCCGGAGGCGGGGTGGTCGGGATCGGCCGGGTTCTGCAGCGCGAACACGTTGGTGGCGAGCGTCGGGCACTTGGCGCCGCCCGGGTTCGCGTCCTTGGGGCAGGGGTCGCAGGCGTCGCCGATCCCGTCGGCGTCGGCGTCGGCCTGATCGGCGTTGCTCTTGCCCGGGCAGTTGTCGCGCCAGCTCGGCGCGCCGTCGCCGTCGGCGTCGTACGGGTTCGGGCGCGCGCAGCTCGTGCCCGCCGCGAGCGGGCAGGGATCGCAGGCGTCGCCGAGGCCGTCGCCGTCGGCGTCGCCCTGCTTGCCGCCGTCGACCGGCCGCACCGGGTTGAACAGGTCGGGGCAATCGTCGGCGGCGTTCGGCACGCCGTCGCCGTCGCGATCGCCGGGGCTCGACATGCCGGCGTACAGGTTCGAGCCGGCCACGCTGTCGCTCATCAACGTGCGCGCCGGCAGGCAGGTGGGCTCGTCCTTGGGATCGCCGCAGAAGAACAGCGGGTAGATCGGCTTGGCGGCGGCCTCCACCTGCGCGAGCTTCTTGCCGGTGTCGCGCGACACGCACAGCTGCTTCTTCACGCCGCAGACGTCGAGCTCGTCGCAGCCGCTCTCGAGCGCCGCCACCACCGCGGCGTTGCCGGAGAGCACCTTGCCTCCGCGGAGCACCAGGGCCACGTCTTCGACCGCGGCGCGCACCACCGCGCCGTAGTGCTTCTCGCCGTGCTTGCGGAACACCGCCACGTCGCCGGCGTGGCCTGGCCACAAGACGCCGATGGCGTCGTCGAAGGCGAGGGCGTGGGCCGCGCCGACGGTGGCCATCTGCCACAGCTCGTGATCGCTGAACGCGCCGCCGAGGAACGAGTCGTCGAGGGTGGCGGCGCAGCGGAGCTCGCGCAGCATGTTCATCGAGCCGCTGGGGATCCAGTCGGTGCCGAGGCCGATGGCGACGCCGCTCGCGCGGTAGAGGCCGATCGCCGCGGTGTCGCCGTAGAGCGCCACGTTGGAGCGGGGCGACCAAATGAGTCGCATGAACTTTTTTGCCATCAAACTGACTTCATTGGGCCCCAGGCCTACGCCGTGGATGATGGCGGTGCGCCCGTCGAGCACGTTCTGCGAGCTCGTGCCGGTGCCGGTGAGGCAGAGGAACTCGTTGCGCGCGACGGCGTCGATCCCCTCGGCGACGTGCGCGCCGTCGCACGGGACGGCCGGGCCGGGCGCGGGCGCGATGTTGTAGCCGACGCAGCCCTTGTCGTTCTGCTTGCCGCTCGTGTCGCCCAGCGGGAAGGTGTCGTAGGCGTCGCCGGGCCGGCCGAGCCCATTGTCGCCCTTGCCGGTGTCGTCGAGGTCGCGCAGGATGCCGCCGAGGTCGCCCGAGCCGAAGATCGCCGTGGCGCCGCCGAGCGCGAAGCGCAGCTCGCCCCAGATCTTGTCGTCGAGCGAGGCGCTGCCGCCCGTGACGGTGATCTTCGGGTTGCCGCGCTCGCCGATGCGCCAGTCGTTGCGCTGCTCCCAGCGGAGCGCGGGATCGACGCCGTGGGCGCTGGCGACCCACGGCGTGCCGTTCATCCAGCCGACGTGATCGTGCGCGTTGATGAGCCCGGCGGAGACGACCGCGTCGGGGCAGACGATCTGGGTGGCGCCGGCGGCCTCCGCGGCGCAGGCGCAGCCGACGCAGCGAATGGTGCCCTTGGCGTCGATGAGCACGCCGCCTTGCTCGTAGACGTGCCCGGGCAGGAGCACGTCGCCGCGGATGAACAGGCGCGCGTCGCCCTTGGTCACCGCGCACACGTCGGCGCCGGGCGACGCGGCGGGCGCGCCCGGACAGGTGTCGATCACGACGGTGTCCTGCAGGCCGCCGCCACCGCCGCCGCCCGTTCCCGCGGGCGCGTCGCCGTTCGGCGTGTCCTCGACCGAGCAGGCGACGGCGGCGACGAGCGCGACCGCCGCGCAGGCATATGTCCGCAAAGGCATGATGTCTCCGGGAAGCAAGCGAACAGGTGGTTGACCCGCCGCGTACATCATACCACAGAGTGGGCCACTGTGGTGCGCGGCCGCGCTTGACGGTCGCGCCGGCGTCGTTTACCGCGCAGCCATGCCATTTCACACGCGAAGCTTGGCGATCGGGCTCCTGGCGCTCGGCGCCTGCGACAAGGGCGGCGGCGACACGGCGTCGAAGGACAAAGAGGCCTACCAGAAGGCGATCGGCGACGTGAAAGAGATGATCGGCGTGATCTCGGCCTTCTTGCCGCACCTCGACACCAAGCCGGGGACGAGCAAGTACGCGCCGCAGCGCCGCCCCGACATCGATCGCGAGGCGACGTTCGCGGGCAACGGCATCCGCAGCGCGGCGAACCGCGCGAAGCAGAAGCTGCAAGGGGAGGGCACGCCGGTGGCGAACGCGCTCGCCGAGTCGTTCGTGCCGGTGGCGAAGGCGTGCGCCGACGCGCAGGATCCCGAAGCCGCGGGCAAGTGCAAGGCGGCGGTGAACGCGCTCGACGCGGCGCTGCAAGAAGCGTCCGGAAAAGCCACCGCGGCCGGCGTGACCGAGTCGTTCCCGCGGGTCGGCGCCGGCGCGATCAACGACGCCGGGAAGAAAGAGGTGGGGCCGCTCGTCACCGCCATGGGCGGCGGCAAGGACGAGACGGCGTTCTACGCCAAGCTCGAGGACGCGTCCGCGAGCGCGCAAGACGTGGTGAGCGGCTGCCAGGCGGCGGAGGAAGAAGGCACCGTCAACATGAAGGCCGTCGAGAAGATCGACGAAGAGGTGCGCAAGGTCGCCGCGGTCCACCGCGAGATGATCAAGGCGGTGTGCGCGCGCGTGGGCCGCGCCGACGTCGCCCGCAGCGGCCTCGAGTCGTGCCTGCAGGAGAAGGAAAAGAAGAAGAAGCTCAGCAAGGACCGCGAAGAGGAGTGCAACCTCACCTGCACCGCCGGCAAGGCCGCCATCGACGAAGGCATCCCCGCCGCCACCTTCGCGAAAATCGCCGATCTCTACAAAGACTTCTGCGAGAAAGACCAAAAGGACAAGAAGTAACCACGTGCCCAGCTCCCTCCCCCGCTTGCGGGGGAGGGCAGGGGAGGGGGGAGGCGGCTCAGCGCGAGATCTCGTCGACGAGCGCGCGGTCCGGGTTCAGCGCGGCGAACAGCTTGCGGCGGAATTTTCCCTTCTGCGTCACCAGCGTCGCGGCCATGCGATCGATCGCCGTGACCGCGAGCACCGTCTGCAGGTACGCCTCCGTCAGATCGTCGAGGCCCACGCCGAGGCGGTTGAAGTCGCGGCTGTCCATGAGCATGAGCCGCTCGGTGTCGGTGGTCCAGCTGCCGTCCTCGGCGCGGCCCGACAAGTTGGTGCCGAGCATGTCCCACGAGCTCGGCGCGCTCTCGCCGTCCTCGAGCCCGGGCGCGAGCGGCACGCGGGCGCGGCGCGCGTAGATCGCCACGGGGAAGAACCCGTCGGGGCCGTTGCCGATCATGAAGCGCAGGTCCGACGCGTGGATCCGCCCCGCCCGATCCGGCACCGTGCCGACGTGGTAGAGCCGGCCGCTGCGCCCGCGCGAGCTCCAGCCCACGTTGCCGATGAGCGCCTGCACCACGAAGCTCTGGTAGGGGTGCTCGCGCTCCATGAAGGCGCCGAGCTCGCTCGCGCGCGTGATGGTGTAGACGCCCTGGCCGGCGTTGGCGTACGGCACCTTCACCACGGCGAAGCCGCCCATGCGCTGCAGCCACAACGGCACCTCCTCCTTGGTGACGTTCCAGATCGTCTCGGGGGTGCGGATGGTGAGCCCGCTCTGGGCGATCTCGGCGTTGTAGTGGTCGTAGGCGCGCGCCGCGAGCGCCTTGTTGCGGCCGCCGGCGAGGCAGACGATCACCGGGTTCAGCATCGCCGTGCGCGTCAGCGGCGGGATGCGGTTCCACGGCCGCTGCGTGACGTAGCGGAGGGCGGCGCGCACCGGCGTCCACTCCGCTGCCGAGGTCCGCACCTCCAGCACGCCGTCGCCGAGGCGCATCGCCGCCGGCTCGCCGTCGTGCGCCTCGCACAGGAGCGTGGGCCGTCCGGTGACGTCGGCAATCACCGCCGCGTACGCCGACGCCTCCATCGGGTTCTTGTCGTAGAGCACCGCCACCTCGCCCTCGACCGTGCGCGCGCGCAAGAGCGGCGCGAAGGCGTTCTCCACCAGCAGACGGTAGCCGGCCTGCTCCTCGCGCTCGACCAGCAGCGGCATCGACTTGTTGCCCGAGGGGCACGAGTTGGTCTCGATGACGACGATGCGCCGCTGGCCGCGCTCGTTGGTGGTGTGGAACAGATCGGCGCCGCCCCAGCGGAAGTAACGCGTCGTCGCCGCCAGCGCCGCCTTGATCGCGTCCTTCGACGCCTCGGGGTGGAGGTGGCCGTAGCGCTCGGCGATGCGCGCGTTGCCGAGGTCCATGAAGTACCGCACCAGCGGATGGATCTGCGCGTTCACCACCCGCGGATAGAAATGCAGCGCGGGGTCGAACGAGCCCGGCGCCACCGCCGTCACGCCGGTGAAGAGGCTCGCCCCCAGGCTCATCGCACGAGGCTAACCGAGCCGCGCCGGCCTGCGTAGGGCATTCGCCCTATTCGTCTGCGCGCGCGCGAGTGGTAGCCAGGAGATCGCGCTCTCGCGCGGCCGAAGAGGGACATGGGGATCGGTAACCAGCAAGCCTCCGCGGCCTACTTTGTCGACGAGGGAACCGCATGAAACGATGTTTATGGCAGCTCGCCGGGCCCGCTGCGCTCTTGGCAGTCGGCGCGTGTTCGAGCAAGGACTCCAACCAGGACACCGGCGCGACCGGCACGACCGCGACCGGCATGGGCGGCAGCGGCGGCATGACCGGCGCGGGCGGCGGAGGAGCGGGCGGCGCGAAGCCGACGCTCAACCCTGCGCTCGCCGCGGCCACCACCGCCGGCGACTACACCAGGCCGTTCGACTCGGTGCCCGACAGCACCGCGACGAACTTCTACTTCACCGCCATGAGCACCAAGCCGGACGCCAACGGCAACCTCGGGCTCGGCGTGTTCAAGGTCCCGGCCGCGGGCGGGGCGGCGACCGTGCTCTACGTGGGCGCACCGTTCGTCGCGCCGTTCGGCATCGCCATCTCGGGCGACGACAAGACGCTGTTCGTCGCGGATCACGCCGCCGGCGGCGATCCGGCCGCGCCCGACAACGTGCCCGACGCGCCCGGCGGCATCTACACCCTGCCGACGAGCGGCGGCACCCCGACCTTGCTCATGGGCACCAGCGGCTTCAACGCCTGCGGCCTCGACGTCGGCCAGGACCAGTTGTTCTTCGCCGGCACCGACCCGAAGGACGGCAAGCCGGGCCTGTTCAAGGTGGCGGCGGCGGGCGGCATGCCGTCGGCGGTGTCGAAGGGCGACGTGTTCCGCGCGCCCTGCGGCGTGGCGATCACCAACGCCGGCGACACCTACGTCGCCGACGCGCTCGGCAGCTCGCTCACCTCGGGTCGCATCCTCAAGGTCGACGCCGAGGGCAACGCGACCGAGTTCCTCACCGGCCTGTCCGTCGGCTTCCCGGCGGGCATCGCCATCACCATGGACCAGTCGACGCTGCTCGTCTCCGGGCACGACGCGGTCACCAGCGGCTCGGTGGTGTTCGCCGTCGACATCGCCACCAAGGCCATCACCAGCTTCAACAAGGGGATCGAGGCGAGCGTCGACTCGGGCGGTCTCCACCGTGCGCGCGGCCAGGACGTCATGTCGTGGTGCGGCGTGACCACCGGCACCAACGGCGGCGGCATTGTCTTCAAAGTGACTCTCTACTGAAAGGCGACTTCGAACATGAAAACCCTGAACCTCATCTTCGGCGCCACCGTGCTGGCGCTCGCCACGACCGCCGGATCGGCCGGCGCGTCGAGCCATCGTGAAGCGCCAGCGATCGCGCAGGATCCGATCGCCGACAACACCGACACCTGGGCGTGGATCAAGAAGGGCAGCCACGACAAGCTCTACGTCGTCGCCGCCTACAACCCGCTGGAAGAGCCCTCCGGCGGCCCGAACTTCCACCAGTTCTCGGAGGACGTCCTCTACGAGATCCACATCACCGGCTCGGGCGACAGCGTCGCCGACAAGTGGATCTACCAGATCGAGTTCCACACCGCGCCGATCCCCAACGTCGACGTGGCCGACAAGAACAAGGGCCCGGGCGGCGGCAAGGAGTTCTTCGCCCAGCTCGGACTCGGCGGCGCGTGGGGCCAGACCTACGACGTGATCCGCCTGGACGTCACCGACCCGAAGAACCCCAAGGCGAAGGTGATCGCCATGGGCGTGCCGGTCGCGCCGCCGCGCCCCGGTCCGCGCACGCAGCAGGTCCTCAAGCAGTTCGGCCTGGCGAGCTCGGCGACGTACGATCAGGCGTACGCCGACACCTTCACCAAGCCGACGAGCGAGGGCGGCCGGGTGTGGGCCGGCCCGCGCGACGACGGCTTCTACGTCGATCTCGGCGGCGTGTTCGACCTCGCCAACCTGCGGGCGAAGGGCACGGCGCAGAACGGCGTGGCCGGCTTCAACTGCCACGCCATCGCCCTCGAGATCCCCGCTGCCACGGTGACCTCCGACGGCATGGCGCCCGGCAACACCCCGGGCCTGCGCTCGACCGTCGGCGTGTGGGCGTCGGCGAGCCGCCGCCAGGTGGGCGTGCTGCACAAGAACGGCACCACCAGCTGGATCGGCCCGTGGGTGCAGGTGTCGCGGCTCGGGCTGCCGCTCATCAACGAGGCGGTGATCGGCCTGCAGGACAAGAACCGCTTCAACCGCTCGCACCCGACGACCGACGTGCCGAACTTCGGCGCGTACTTCCTCAACCCGATCATCGTGCGCGACGCCGAGGCGGTGGGCATCTACACTGCGCTCGGCGTGGATCCCACCCCGTACAAGTACGGCCGCACCGACATCCTCGATGTGATCAACCTGGCGCCGCCCGCGCTCGGCAACCACAAGATCACCCTGGCGGGCACGGGCGACGTGATGCGCGTCGAGATGGCGACCGACTCGGCGTTCCCCAACGGCCGGCCGCTCGGCGCGCCGTACTACGCCGGCGCCAACGCCAACAAGGAGGACGACGTCACCGACATCCTCCTGTCGCTCTTGCTCACCGGCTTGAGCAAGCCGATCAGCGACGGCGTCGACTACAACGACGCCAACTACCTAGCCGACATGCCGTGGCTCGCCATGCCGTGGCAGGGCTACGACCAGGGTCACGGCAAGCCCACTCCGTGAGGTGAGCCATGAAGACGCGCACGCCCGCTCTCTTGCTCCTGCTCTCGCTCGTCGCATGCGAGCGTGGGAGCTCGCCCGAGCGGGCGGCGCGCGCCTCGGCGTCCGCCGCCCCGGCCGCGAACGACGACGAGAAGCTCGCGCTGCAGGCGCTCCCCGGCGCGAGCGGGGTCGACGGGGTCATCGGGGAGCTGCAGAAGAAGGCGCGCGCCACGCCCGACAAGCTCGAGGTGTGGGTGGTGCTCGGCGAGCAGTGGGTGCGCAAGGCGCGCGAGGCGAGCGATCCGGGCTTCTTCCTCAACGCCGAGGCGTGCGCGCGGATCGCCCTGCGGATCGCCCCCGGATCGGCGCTGGCGCTCGACCTGCGCGGGCTCGCGCTGCTGAACGGCCACAAGTTCCGCGAGGCGCGCGCGTTGGCGCAGCAGGTGCTCGCGGACCGCGCCGACGACGCGATGGCGCTCGGCACGCTGAGCGACGCCTGCCTCGAGCTCGGCGAGTTCGCCGAAGCCGCCGACGCCGCGCAGAAGATGGTCGCCGAGAAGCCGAACTTGCCGTCGTACTCCCGCGCCGCGTACCTCCGCTGGCTGCAGGGCGACGCCGCCACCGCGAAGTCGATCATGAAGCTCGCGGTCGATTCCGGCGCGCAGGGAGCGCGCGATCCCGAGCCGCGCAGCTGGGCGCTGGTGCAGGCCGCCATGCTGTTCTGGCACGAGGGCGACTACGACGGCGCCGACGCCGGCTTCGACCTGGCGCTGCAAGGGCTGGCGGACTACCCGCCGGCGCTCGTGGGCAAGGGCCGGGTCGCGCTCGCCAAGGGCGACGCCAAGCGCGCGGCGGAGCTGTTCGAGCGCGCCTACCGCCAGAGCCCGCTGCCCGAGACGGCGTGGCTCCTCGGCGACGCCCGCGGCGCCGCCGGCGACGCGCGCGCGGCGGATGCCTACGCCGAGGTGGTCAAGCGCGGCCGCGCGAGCGATCCGCGCACCCTGGCGCTGTTCTTCGCCACCAAGGACCGCGATCACGACGAGGCGCTGCGGCTCGCGAGCGAGGAGAAGAGCGCGCGCGGCGACATCTACACCGAGGACGCCTACGCCTTCGCCGCCTACCGCGCCGGCAAGATCGCCGAGGCGAAGAAGGCGAGCGACGCGGCCCTCGCGCTCGGCACGCGCGACGCGCGCATCCTCTACCACGGCGGCGCGATCCGCATCGCCGCGGGCGACGCCGAGGGCGGCAAGAAGCTCCTCCGCGAAGCGCTGCGGCTCAACCCGAAGTTCGACGCGACCGGCGCGGCCGACGCCGCGCGCCTGCTCGAGTAATGCGCTGGGCGTGGCTGCTCGTGCTCGCCGGCTGCGAGCAGGCGCCGCCGGCGCCTGCCGCGTCGAGCGCGCATCCTTCTGCGAGCGCATCGGCGTCCGCGAGCGCCCCGCCTTCTTCCGCAACCCCTTCCGGCACGATCGCTCCCGCGGGCGAGGAGGAGGACATCCACCCCGTCTACCCGCTCGCCGAGGGCCCGCCCGATCCGCTGGCCGAGCGCATCTGCCGCGCCCTGCACCGCTTGCCGTCCGAGCGGCGCCAGGCGTGCTGCGGCAGCGCCGGCATCGAGGTCGGCGATCTGTGCGCGCGCACGCTCACCTCGGCGCTGAAGGGCAAGGCGCTGGAGCTCGACGCCGCGGCGGTGGCGGCGTGCGAGGCGGCGCTCGCCAAGGGCTACGACGGCTGCGACTGGGTCGGGCCCGTTCCGCCGCCGCTGCCGCCGAGCTGCGCCGGGCTGACGCGGGGCCTGCTCGCCGACAAGAGCCGCTGCCGCTCGTCGCTCGAGTGCGCGGGCGAGCTGAACTGCCACGGCGTCGGGCCGACCTCGCCCGGGGTGTGCG
>JACXTT010012098.1_pt1 | contig 11469 bp, 6 predicted proteins | sample 9270951 | NCBI WGS metagenome assembly JACXTT01 (sample SAMN15532306, study PRJNA645909) | rock metagenome | isolation source: weathered quartz diorite | place: Puerto Rico | collected 2017-06-21 | reverse complement strand
GTCCGAGAGCAGGCTCATGACGCAGGGTCCGCGAGCCCGGCTCCTAATCGATGCGAAAGATCAAGCAATCCTCGCTCACAAACGATTCACGCTTTACCGGGTGTCACAGCAATCGGCTGAGTTTTATCGCCGGTCCTCCCCCTACTTTCTTCCGCACAATCTCTACTACGATCTCCGATCCGGCTCATTCAGACCTAATATTCATCAAATCCTTGCATTGAGTCGCTTTTCCGGTTATCGAGCAGCCGATTGGCTTCGAGTGTTTGGCTATGACCTTGAGGACATTACCCGGATGCAGGTCCTGCTTCCTTCGAAACGCACTTTTCTTCTGGACACCTCGCTGACAGACCTCAATGAGTGGATTCCATGGCTCGATAGCCGTTCCGATGAAATTCCAATACCACGGATTGCACCGCTCGCAAAATTTTTGAAGCTGGCCCCGACGCGTCGCATCAGCTCGTTCAAGAATCCGGGCGATCGGCGTTTTCTCTACGCCAAGGTTGGCCGTGAAGACGCACTTGCCTTTCCGGACCTGGCCCCGGAGGGCATCGTGCGAGTGAATCGGGACATCGGGTCTAGTTTTGCCGAATCCGAAAATTCACCGATTTCTGATCGTATCTTTCTCGTGGAGCACAGCAAGGGGTTCTGCTGCTGCCGCATCCGCATCCTGGGAAACGGTGTCATCGTGCTCTTCGACAATGGACTGCGCCATGCACAGGTTGAGTTACATTGTCCTCAAGAGGCCAGGCTTTGGGGCACTGTTGATTTCGAGTATCGTGCATTGTTGCACACGGAGGTGCCGGAAGTCCCAAAGGATTTGGCGCGACGCTGGAAACCTCAGCCCCTTTCCTCAAACGAAGACTTCGGACCGCTGCTCAAAAGAACACGTAGAACAAGGAACCTTTCGATTCGCGAAGCCGCACGAATGAGCCATATCGTTGCTGAAGTCTTAAAGGATGATCGATACGCAACGTCGCCGAGTTCACTCAGCGCTTACGAACTGCGGAACGCGGCTCCACGGGACTTCCACAAGATCATTACCCTTTGTTCGGTCTACGGCCTGCAGTTCGAATCAGTGATGAGAAGAATGGGAGTTACCACGGCGGAGGCTGGCACAGAATCGATGCCCGACCGATACTTGTCCCGTGCCGAACCTCCTGTGACAGCCAAAAGAGCCGACACAGACATGGCCCGCACTGGATTTCTTGAGAGGCTGCTCGAAGTGTGCCAGGATATCCCGTTCTTCTTGCGTCATTCCTTGGGATATTTCTGTGATTCCGCACACGTCTCCCTGGAGGATTTCTTCTGGATTGGCGCAGACGATGATCCGTTTCACCCCTATCTAGCAAAGGGCTTGGTGGTCATGGTCAACCGCCGCCGCAAGGCACCCCTTCACTTTGTGTCGAGGCCGCTCTGGCAACAGCCGATCTATATTGTTCTCAAGCGCGATGGAACCTACCTTGCCGCGTGTTGCAGAGTCGAAAATCGCGCACTCGTTGTCCATCCGTACACCCAGGATTTTCGTCGCGATGAGGAATACCAACTTCACCGGGACGCGGAAGTCGTCGGTCAAATTGTCGCGATTGCCAGGCGGCTTCCTTAGTGATGATTTGGAATCCTCAATTCGCGCAAAATATAGGGGGACTCCTGTTGCTTTTCCGGACATATCTCCAGGCAGACCTGCCTCCACACTAAATCTCTTTTTGGGGAAAACTGCGCGAATTGGTCGAAAGCTAAACAAGGCACTGATCTTCTCGACAAATCAAATCCGCGACCCTAGGCTCGACATGAATGTTTGATTACGCTGGCATTCGGGTACCGCACGTTGTCCTCTGACACTCACCAACAAAGGTTTCGTTGGCTTCGACTGCCGGCCGAATCTGTCTGGCTGATCAAGCAGATTCGGCCGTTGCTCCATTGGCATCTGGCCAGTTTCCTCTCGATCACTGCTGGAAGTCTTCTAGCTCTGGTTTCACCACTGCTGATCAAATGGCTGATTGACTCGATCATTCCGCGAAAAAGCATGGGAATGCTGCTGCTCGCTGTGGCGTTGATTTTCATTGGGCATCAGAGCAGGGTTGCGCTCACCAGTTTGGGCAGTTACCTGATGCTTAGCGCGTCACAGAAAATGGCGCTCACGCTGAGAGTGAGTTTGCTCAAGCATCTCGATACCCTCTCTGCCGACTACTACGAAGACACGGCCGTAGGTGCGGCCATATATCCGCTCAATGAACCGATCGAGGAGATCGCATATTTCGGATCCGATCTTCTTCCTGCCATTCTAGGGATGTTGTTAACGACTGTATTCACGCTGGTAGCAATGTGTGCACTCAGTCCAGCCCTAACGTTGGCAGTCCTCCCCCTTATCCCGATCTTCCTGGTGACACGGCAGTACTTCCGAATAGAGCTGGCGAACGCCGCTGATGCCGCACAGAGTGACCGACTTGCCTGGAGCAGTTTCATCGAAGAGCATTTGTCATCTGTGATTTCGATTCAGTTGCTTGGCCAGGAAAAGCGACAGGAACGAAAGGCCTTCCAGCTGTTTGCGCGCTCAGCGCGGTCGCAGCAGCGGCTGTATCGGGCCGCGACGTGGTTCACCATCTGGAGTTCTCTGGCGATTGTATTGGCAATGTCTGCCGTAATTGGCTACGGAGGAAAGAGCGTGGTCGCGGGCGCCCTGAGTATTGGAAGCCTGGTGGCCTTCTACGGTTTTGTGACCCAGCTGTTTGATCCGCTCAGCGGCGCCTCCGAACTATATGCCAGGGCGCAAAAAACCTTTGCCAGCATTCGTCAGGTGAAGAATGCATTGACCTTGCGACCGAGCGTCAGGAACGCCCCAGCCGCGCTTGTGCATACCAGACAACACCCAGCGGACGTCGAGTTTATCGGCGTCGAGTTCGGATACTCAAGGAACAAGAACCTGCTTCACGTCCCGTCCCTTCGGATACTGACGGGGGAGCACATTGCGATTGCCGGAGAAAATGGAGCCGGAAAGAGCACGCTCGTCAAACTCATGGCAAGGCTCTACGATCCGGTTTCAGGCGCGGTCCGCCTCGGCGGCAACGACATTCGGAATATTCACCTCAGGAGCCTGCGTCAGAGTGTTTGTTACCTTTCGCGTGATCCGGTGTTGTTCGAGGGCTCGATCATGTCCAACCTGTTGTTTGTGCGGGCAACCGCATCCGAGCAGGAACTTGAAGAGGCCATGCACATGGTCGGACTCTCCGCTCTCATAGCATCGTTGCCGGATGGCATTCGGCATCGAATTGGACCGGGCGGCTGCCAACTCTCAGGCGGAGAGCGCCAGCGTCTTGCCCTCGCCCGAGCCTATCTGCGGAAACCGCGAGTTTTGATTTTGGACGAGGCGACCTCCTGTCTTGATACTCTCGCAGAAGCAACGGTTCTGGGTAGGCTCCGGCGGATCAGCGCGTGGGCGTTGATTGTCATCTCCCACCGACCATCAACACTAAAATCCTTCGGGAGAGTTCTCATTCTTTCGGGCGGCCGAATTGTCGATGACGGCAGCCCAGTTTCATTGCGTAAAGCAGTTTCCCCCCTTCCGACGGTTTAATCTCTCTACATTTCCCGCCTCATCTTCCCTGCGCTGCTGCTCGGTAAATTCGAAATTTCCGCCGACCAGATTGCGCGCGCGACAAAACAAAGGCGTTCTGAGCTAAGTACAGGTTGATCACGCCTTTACGAACGGCTGTTGCTCCAGACGGCCTTATATTTCGGGCGATTCGGACAAAAAAGCGGACACACGACTTCCCTCTTCGCATGAGGTCTTCTCGAAATCTCGGGCGCCTACAACAAGGTCCAGCCGAGTAAGTCGCTTTTCTGGAAATTTTCAACTTCTTCTGGCTTTCGACTCATGAGCAGTGTCAAAGTGCGCCCAGACATCCCACCTGTAGGTGGATTGACGCGTAAGGGGCGATCCAGACAGTTTCGGCAAAACTATGCAAAATCGTTCCCATCTCGCGATCACTGCTGACGGCGGCGTCGTGCTGGATCTGAAGCACGATCGCCTATTGAAGTTGAACTCCGTCGGCGCCGAAATGTGGACACTGCTGAGCCAAGGGATGTCGGAAATTCAGGTCGTCGAGAAGATTGCGCAACAGTATGGTGTAGCCGCATCCCGTGTGCGGGAGGACTTGCGATCCCTTCTTTGCCGGGCGGAGGAACTGGGGTTGTCCCCCAAATCGGTCGCGATTGCGGAACCAGCTGAACAGATCGCTAGCAATGCAGAAGAACCGTCGTTCCGTGTAGCCGAACAAGATCAAAGTGCGCTGAACGCCGTACCGACGACGGGGGACACGGTTAAGGCCATTTTGGGACTCGCGCTCTTCGACATCATCCTTTCGTGTCGCACTCTGGAGACTCTCTGCTCCGTCGTCAGATCGTGGTCGGTAAAGCCTTTCCGCCCGGTGAGTGAATCTGCTGTGATCGGCGAAGTATCACGGGCCGTCGACAGAGCCGCCGTCTGGTATCCAAAGAGGGCCCTGTGCCTACAGCGCTCAGCGGTCACGACCTGCTTGTTACGTCAACGCGGAATTCATGCACAGATGGTCGTTGGGGCACGTGCTATGCCATTTCTGGCTCACGCCTGGGTTGAGGTCGGAGGAAGAGTCGTAAACGATTTTCCGCGTGTGAAGACCTTTTATCAATCGCTCAGTTCTTACTAGTGGCCACGGAGAAAGCCGTCATGAGCATTCAGACCGGGATTCGAAACTTCGACGGTCGCGCGGTACTTCGCTCCGAGATCGGGTGCCTTCTTCAGGGTTTGGAGCACCTGGGCCCGGATTATGTTCGAGTACACCTATCAAATTCTGTCGGGATGGGGTTTAGGGGTCTTCTAATTGCACCGGAGGACCGAAAAGATCAGCCTCTTCGAGGGCACGGCGGATCCATGCTCACCTTCGACGGTAGACTCGACAACCGGGAACAAGTGGCTCGCAGGCTCGGCCTCACGATTAACACAGGGCTCAGCGATGCGATGCTTGCGCTCCTTTCATACGAGCGTTGGGGTCGCGAAACCTTTGATCTTCTCAAAGGCGAAATCGCTTGCGCAGCGTGGGACGAGCGAACGCACTCCTTGTTTCTGTTCCGATCGCTCTGTGGCACGCGTCCCCTCTTCTATGTCACGACGCCAGCGCGGGTTGTATGGTCTTCAGAACTGGACGACTTGGTAGTCAAATCTGGTATCGATCCGATCGTCAACGATGCCTACGCAATCGGCTATGCCTATTACCAGCCTGATCTCGAGGAATCACCATTCCACAACGTACACACAATTCCGTCCGGAACGTACGTCGAGGTTAAACGCACGGGAGAGATCAACGCTCCGGTTTCCATCTGGCACCCGGAGCGGATTTCTACTATGCGATTGCGATCGGATCAAGACTACGAGCAAGCCTGGATAGATCAGGTAGAGACTGCGATAACAAAGAAGCTTCGTGTCAAGGGCCCAGTTTTTTGCGAACTGAGCGGCGGACTCGATTCAACGACTCTAGTTCTGCTGTCAGATAAGGTTCTACGGAAGATGGGCCGCGCTCCCGGCGATCTCTCCACAGTGTCCATCACCTTCGAGACGTCAACCACATGCGACGAAACTCACTTTATACGACTCGCCGAAGCAGCTCGAGGACGAGCTGGCATTCATATTCCGGAGAGCGTGCAGCAACCTACTTTCGGACTACGAGACACCGCTTTCACAGGGGCGCCGAACGCTCATCGCTTCACCCCGGGCAGGTACCTGGCCATCGCACAAGCCATGAAAAGTGCAGGTGCTCGCGTATTGCTTACAGGCATCGGCGGCGACCACCTCTTCTGGTCGGATCAAGGTGGCAGCCCAGAGCTAGCAGACTTTCTAGTGAATTGGCAATTTCTAGCCCTGGTATCTCAAGGTCGCGAGTGGAGTAAGGCTGCCGGCACGCCACTATGGCAGATATTGCTGTCACACGCCGTGTCTCCGGTCGCAGTGACAACAACACTTGTCCGTTGGCTCCCTTCCGACCTCGACATGTTTCCCTGGATCACCGAGAAGGTACGCAAATCGCTCGTAGAAGCAGGTCGAGACCAAGGAATGCGGGTGAACGATTATATTGAGCTGCCCAGCCGGCGAGTTCGAGAAACCATGATTCGGTCGTTCCGCGCGTTGCTCTCCGCGGGTTATTTCCAGGGATATCAACAGATCTATTTCTGCCATCCCTATTCAAACCAGGACCTGATCGATTTCATCCTCGCCTTACCCATGGACCAACTGGTGCGACCGGGTCATGATCGATATCTCATGAGACGCGCAACCCGGGGAATTCTGCCAGAGGCGATCAGAACGAGAAGAAACAAGGCAACCATCAACGAAGCGCCTTGCCGCGTGCTGGAACGCGAGCAAGAGGAGATCGGGAGCGCTCATGCGCTCGAAGTGTGCCAGAGAGGTTATGCGGAGCCGAGGCGATTGGCGAAGGCGATGCTGGGAATTGCGACGGGCAGGATCGACCATAGCTACGCCTTTCTTCGGCTCATGAATATCGAGCAGTGGCTCCGGTCACTCAGGAACATCGAAGAGCGCCGCCGAGCACTCAGACAAAGTGCTGGCACGGAGCTACAACTGAATTCGAATTCAAGTTCGTTGAGTGAGCCCATCCAACACTCGAACGAGATAGCTCCACAGGATGGAGAAAAGGAGGACACATGTACTCGACACCGCAGATATACAGTGTCGGCAGCGCCAGCGTCCTGATTCAGGGCAATCTGGGTCACATCGGCGAGTCCGGCGTGAGCGGCAGAACGAAAGCTCCGATGCAGACAGCACTGGAAACGAAGTAAATCAACTTAGTATACGGGGCGGGGTCGCGACCTACCCCGTACTTCCCTTCCAAGGGCTAGGCATGGCGACGATTAGTGTAATTCTTGTGCAAGTCCGTGGAGAACGAATTGCGGTCGTTCGTGTCCCGCAAGGACATTTGAATTTGACACTCGATGTGGAGGCGGATACCGCGCTGGAGACAGTGCGGCGCTACTTCCGCGAGCGCTTGAAAGCAAAAGTGCACGCCCTTCAGTGGATATTTCCCGCAGATATCCTTCAAACGGGAGCCGATCGACAAACACCTTTCCTCATTTTGTGGGCGGAGACACTCGGTACCATCCCAGTGAATCGCGCCGATCATCGAGCAGAAACTCGAATCGACAATCGTACGATCAATACCCTTGAACCGGTTCTGACAGCTGCCGCAACCCCGTGTCCTGCCGAGCCGTGGACTTCGCCGACTTGGTTTCCTAACGTGTCGAGCTGGATAAGAACCAACTTTCCCAAGACCAGGCGGATCGCCCAGGTGCGAGTCTGTCCAAATGGTGCTGTGGTCCGGATCGAGTGTATGGATGGTATCTACTACCTCAAGAGACAATCAGCGCCTCTTGCTTATGAAGGGGCGCTTCTCAGGATTCTGAATCGGCGCATCCCGGGAGCGTGCCCCCAAATTCTCTCCCTCTGTCCGGACGCTTACAGCCACGTGACCAAGGCTATCGCCGGCTCTCCTATCGAAGACTGCGGCCCAAGTTCGTGGAAAGCGGCTTTGCTGGACGTGGCAAAGATCCAAATTGAATCCATAAAGCTTGTCAGCGAACTCCGTGGCGCAGGAATTCCTGATCACAACTTCCACTCCCTGGAAGGACGTCTCGACAAGGTGGTGGACCAACTAGTTGCTCAACAGCGCGGCTCGACCAATGAATTAAGCCGGGTGGAACTGAGAGGCATCATGAGGCTCAGACACGCGGTCGCACCCGACCTGGATGTATTGAGCCGCTGCCACATACCGGAAACACTGGTTCATGGTGACCTGAATCAAAGCAACGTTTTTAGAAACGATGCAGGAGGAACGGTGCTAATCGATTGGGCACTGTCCCGAATTACCCACCCTTTCTTCGTCCTTGGATCCGCTCTTTTCGCTCCGCATGACTCAGGCCGGCGAGAGCAACGAGCCTACAAAAAGCTGCTTACCGCCTACCTCGAGCCCTGGCGTGATTTCTGCCCAGATAACCGTCTTCGAGCAGGCCTGGACGCGGCTTCACGCCTGTTCTGGATTGATTCCGCCATCGCGATGTCGTCGCTCTGTCACGTCGGACACGCGCGCAATCTGGCCAATCTCCCCCGTTTCTTGCGCGCAGCACTCAGGACGTACGGCGTGAACGGATGCTGATATGAAACCTGAGGCCTGGCGCATGAGCGTTGACTTAGTGTGCGCCTAGACTCTGGTCGTTGAATAAATGACGCATCGCACCCCAGCGAGCGTACTGCTCGCGCTTCTTCGGGTCGGGGTCTTCCTCCCCTTTAAGCCAGAAGCAAAACCAGTCAACCGCAGCTTGTTGCGATGTTAGGCGTTCCCAAGGCTTCACAAGGTTATGGGTGCCGTCGGGAAAGACAATAAATTCCTCCGGCTTTCCCAGCATTCTTAGATTTTCGTGGATTTCCCACATCAGGGGCACGTATCGAAGCCCGTCTGGCTCCTGGCTCATGATGGGCGTTTCGACGGGCTCCAAGTGAAAGGGGAGCGCGTTGTGCCAGAATGTCGCAAAATTGCTTCCAACTGGTGGACCGCCGTTTCCCTCCAAACTCCAGAAACGTCCATAGGTCGTCGAAAGATATCCCAGATATCCTAAGTCTCCCCTGGCCGTGCTGAGAGCTGCCGCGTAGTGGTAGGCGGGGGTCGGATGGGCTAGGGTGTAGATAACCGTCCAGGCGGTTGCGCTGTGTCCTTGCAAGCCAACACGGCTCCGATCAATGATTCCCATCTTGTCGAGCAGGTCAATCGCGGAATCGTAGCCGCGCATTTCATGTTGCGCGCTCTCGGCAGAATAATAAGGGCGTGAGGGTGGTGGTGGACTCCCGCTCGATTCCTCGCAGTGGCCTTCTTGCAGCACCACGATACCTTTATTTGCGAGAACTTGAGCCGCATAGCCAGTCGCACCGCCTGGACCAAAACCTGTGATATCAAATTTGTCGGTGGTGCATCCGTGGGTCTGGATCACCAGCGGATACCGTGAGCTCGGCTTGGCGTCTGGTGGGTAGTAGAGGTCGCCCGACCATTTCCCTCCATCCGCCGCCGTCCAGGTGATCAAAGTTACCGGGGCGAACCTTAGCGTGCGAAATTGAGGGTTGAAGTCTGTGAAGATTTTGGTGCGGCCAGTCCGGTTATCAACCGCCTTCAGATTCGGAGGTGTGTTGAGTCCTTCAACTATTGAGATTGTAATGCGGCCATCGAGTATCGATCTCAGGGCAGATTTCGCATCTGCCACACCGACTTCATGCCATCCCGATTGCGTTTTCTGATATGTCGCAATTTCATCGACATCACATGTGCCTCCACGGCTGTCCGGGAACCGGCTGACACCAATCCTCAGTAGATTAACGCCCGGCTTCCAGTCGATCGCCTGCGCGCACACAACTCCCTGTGCAGTTGACGCATCAAGAGCAGGCCCACGAATGACGGTGGCCTGGCGACTAGCAAGATCTACCTCGGCCACTACAGTCTGCTTGCCTTCTGGGCTGCGCCCGCCATCGTTTGGAGCTACCGGTTGAAAGGTGTTGACCAGCACCACTGACCGACTATCCGGTGCCCACACAATCGAAGTGAGGTAAGGGCTTGCAGGCCCATCGATTAATTGTGATGAAGCGCCAGAAGCGAAATCGACAAGAATGAACGTAGTCATCCGGTTTGCCCCGGCAATGGTCGACGGGAACGGGTTCTGAAAGATCCGCCATTTGTCCGGGACCGGGACCAGCCCCTGTACCACCGCAAATCGCCCATCCGGAGAGATCGGGTTTTGTGAATACGGGAATAAGCCATTCGGAACCGCCACCATGTCGCTGCCGCTCGATACTGGAGTGAGCGCACCAGATGACAATTCTTCAATGAACGTCTCTTGGGGAACTTCATAATCGAGATCTCTCCACTCGAGGCTCCGGTCCGTCAGATTGCCCATCACAACGTCCGTTAGCGACTGATCTGTAACTGTGAATCCGTGCTTCCGGCGAAATTGATTTTCGGAGCTGAGATCTGCGTTGGCGGTGTAGATGAGCCGATCGAGTCCGGGCGCGACCGCGTACGCGTTTATGTTTGTGTTATGTTCTGTAAGCTGTCGCAGCTTTTTTGTTCCGATATCGACTGCGAACACCTGCGAACAGGCGCCTTTCCCGGCGCCCAGAAATGTCAGCGTGTCATTGTTCAGCCAGCGCGTATCGCTAATCGCATCTTCATTAGACGTCGAACTCAGCACAGCTACGGTTTCCGCTGGTTCATCGAAGACAGCGCCTGCACGGAACACCAGCAGTGAGAAGACTCGCTCGTTTGAGGTAATATCGCCCCGTTCGATGACCACGGCGAAGTGCTTACCATCCGGTGACAGGTGCATAAAATCGTGAAGACCGAGCCCTTGATTGATCACCTCGGTCATGCCAATCGTATCCGCCACTGTCACCGGCCGGAGCGACTGCGCATTCAAATTCAGAACGGTAAGCCCGAAGACGAGACCGGCACATCGAAATAGGTTCTTCCATCGCAGTCGCTGTCTAACAGACACTTTCTCGCCTTCGGTTCCTGCTTGGATTGGCAGTGGAGAAACCGCGAATCAGAACTCAAGTTTCAAAGCGAATTGAATTGAGCGTGGCCCGCCGATTTGATAAAGCGGATTGAAGCCTCCGCCTCCGAGATTGTTAGCGCTGAGGCTTTGGGCGAGCATCTGCTTTGACAGTCCAAAGACAGCGGTGCCGAATTGTCCGTTGGGCTGCCCAAAGTTCGGATGATTCAGGACATTGAACATTTCAGCCCGAAGCTGCAACTTCACCGGTTCACGAATGGAAATAGTACGGTGAACCGAAAGGTCCCATTGGGCAGCTCCAAAGGCGCGAAGAAAGTTTCTCGGCACATCGCCTTGCCGTAGCGCAAGGCCGGTGTTGGGGTTTACAGGGGGACTTGTAAACGCTAATGGATTGAACGCCTTTCCACCAGGGTACTGGGGGGCACGGAGATAAACAGGTGCGCCGGGAATGAGGTCGGGCCGGGTGTCTCCAATGACGCCGCCGTCGAACTCACCGACGAGAACATCGCTAATATCCACCGGGGGAGCGGTTCGAATCTGAACAATGTTATCGGTCGACCAGCCACGAAATAGGGCATTCAGCAGGGGGCTTACGCTCGGCGCAGGGATCTCGTACGTGACGCCTACAGAAAACGCGCTCCGAATGTCAAAGTCGGACGCGGCTCGGTTTGCGCTGATTGCTGAAGGGATCAAGCTGTTCGATGCCACCGCAGTCGATCCGGCTGAACCGGTATCGATCGAATGCGACCACGTATAAGAGGCGAGTACCTGCAGGCCCCTCGACATGCGCCGTTGAAACTGGAGTTGTAGCGCGTGGTAATCGGAAGTTCCCCCATTTGATATCAGGTCGGCTCCGCCAAGGTTCGGCGTCGGCGA
>JACXTT010012097.1_pt1 | contig 11470 bp, 8 predicted proteins | sample 9270951 | NCBI WGS metagenome assembly JACXTT01 (sample SAMN15532306, study PRJNA645909) | rock metagenome | isolation source: weathered quartz diorite | place: Puerto Rico | collected 2017-06-21 | reverse complement strand
GCGGCCGGCGGCGGCGGGGCTGGCCGCGGAGTCACCGGCGGAGTGAGCGGCTCGACGCCTTTCAAGAGCCGGCTCGGATCGGCGACCCAGAAGATCTCGCCTTCGGCATTGCGGACCGCCGGCCCCAGGCTGTGCCCGGGCGCCGGCTCGGGGGGATCGATGCGCTCGGCGGGCATCCGCCACACCAAACGATCCGCGGTGACGAAGGCACGCCGCAGGCCCAACGCGACCAGCACGGCGGGGCGCTCGTGGCTCGAGCCGGGGATGCTCACGAACGGCAGCAACACCGGGCATCCTTCGCGGCGCGCCAGGGCTTCGAGCGCTTCGGGGCGAGCGAGCTTGAGGCGAATCACCGCGTGCCACGGCACCGCGAGCCCCAAGGTGCCCTGCTCGAGCATGAGGTAGATGCCGCGCGCGTTGGCGACCGGCACGCGGATCAGGAAGGCGCGCCCTTCCCGCGCCGGGCCGAGATTGCCGTCCACCGTCTCAAGCAACGAGCCGGCGGCGGTGATGTGCTCGAGCCGCACTTCGGGCAGGGTGAGCTCCAGCGCGGCATCGTCCGCGGTCGCGGCCAGGGGCCGCCGCGGCGTGGGATCGCCCAGCACCAGATCGAGCGCGGCCCGCAGCGTGGCGCCGACCACGGCGCTCAGCCGCACCGCCGACATGCGCTGGATCCCCAGCACCGGGAGACCGTCCAGCGTCTCGGCCGCGGTCACGGTGCCTTCTCCCGGATCGGCGCCGCCGCGCGGCTCCCAGCGCGTGGGCTCGTGCGGATTCATCGCGGCTCCTCGCCACGGCCTTCGGCGCGGCGCTCCTCACGGGTCGGGGCTACGTCCTGGCCCAGCAGCTTGAGCCCGCCCGGTGACGGCGGCGCCTCGGGCTCGCGCCCGGCCGGCTCCTGCGCGATCGGCGTGAGTCGGGTCATCAGGCCCGCCATCTCGCGGGCTTCGGTCTCGAGCGCGCGCATCAAGCCTTCGGCGGCCCGCGAGCCGCGCTCGCCCGCGGCCGAGAGGCGCTCGCCCTTGCGGGTCGCGTCCTGGATCATTTCGCGCACCCGGTCGAAGAGGCGCGCCACTTCCTCCAGCGCCCGCGGCGAGCTGGCGGTGTGGCGGACGCTTTCGAGCTGCTGCGCGACGCGCTCGCGCACGGTGCGCATCTGGGTGCCGGCGGCGGCCACCTCGGCCTCCAGCTCCTGGGTGAGTCCGGAAGTGCGCTCGACCGCCGCGCGGATCTCCATCACCAGACGCCGCGTCTCGTCGGCCGACTCCGCGCCCGACATCAGCCCGCCCGCCACCGCGCTGTTGAGCGCGACCAGCGTGGCGCGATTGGCCAACAGCGGCACCTGATCCGCGATCTCCTCGACCTTCCTCATTCCCCGCGCCAGGTGGTCGACGGTGAGGGCCGAGCCCTCGACCAGGGACTCGATCGCCTGGCGCGCGGCCGCCGCGGTCTGAGCTTCGCCGGGCGCCGCCGCGCTCTGGCCCAGCACGGTCTGGCCCAGCTCCTGGCTCAGACGTTGGAGCTCGCGGACGGTGGTCAGGAGCGCGGTCGCCTCGACGAAGTTCCGCTCCGCCTGCTCGGCCGACTCGCGCGCGCCGTCCAACGAGCGCTCCATCTCGGCCGCGACCTGGCGCGCGGCTTCGAGGTTCTGCTCGCGCACGTCGTCCCAGCGCCGAAGCCCGCGATTGAGCGCATCGACCACCGGGGCCACCAGGCCGCCTTCGGGGCGCATCTCGACCCAGCGTTCCTCGGCGCTCCAGCGGTCGAGCGCCTGGCGCAGGGAGGCGAGCTGGTCGCGAACCAGTCCCAGCTCCTCGGCGGCGCGCTCGGTGTGGCGCTGGCGTGCCAGCATCTGCTGGATCTGCTGGGTGAGGAGCGACAGCTCGCCCCAGCCCGACGCGCCCGGCAAACCGCGCAGCTGGGCGATCTGCTGCGTCGCCATCGCGTGGGTGAGGCCGCGCGCGTGCGCGACGATGCCGCGGTCCAGCCACAGGGCGAAGGCGGCGCCCACGATCAAGGCCAGGCCGGCGATCGCGCCGAGCCAGGAGACGACGAGCGCCAAGTCGACGTTGGCGCCGGGACCGGTCTGGGTGCCGATCACCCACCAAATGCCGCCCGCCGCCACCAACGCCCCGCCCAGACAGGCGAGCCAGAGTTTCAGTCTGAGCCCGGCCACGGAGCGCTCCTGGGACGAATCCACGCTTCGGTCGGGTGCGAGGTCGTTCATGGGAGTGTGGTCGCCCGACGATGGAGGTGAAGCGCGGGATCCCAGCCAGCGGAACTGCAAGAGGCATACCCCGCTCGGCCGGGCGCGCTCGGTGTTCGCGACGGTTCGACTTGTGCGTGACCGGCCTTCAGCGACCCTCGATCGGGTTGCGTTCCGCAGAACGCCGTGCGAAATCGCGCAGGCACCCTAACGAGCGGGAAGACGGCAGGTTTCGGCGTCGCGACCTATCAAAACCCTTTCGATGGTGACAAATCCATTGCGAAAAGCGGCGCACGCAGTGGAGGCCCCGACACACTCTGGAACCGGCTCGGACCATCGCAATCCTGAACGGCGATCTGGGTCAAAGGCCACAAGCGCATGCGCGTTCCGACTCGAAGTCGAGGTCGCTGCGATGGTTCCAAACCGGCACTCGATTCGGCGAACACCGCGCCCTTCGTCGAGGCGGCTTCCTGGGAGACGGATGGCACGAACGATGCGACTCCCTGCTTTCGAGAGCTGAAACTCGGCCGCAACGAGGACGGCGACGATGAACCCGCGACACTACGTCGACTTGAAGGAAACGGATCGGAATCTCCAGCCGACCTATTACTTCATGATCAACTGTCTCCTCTATAGCCGCATGGAGACGGGCCTGGTGTCGAATCAGGATTTCTACGACGAGGACGTCAACGTCTACCTGGCTCACCTGCTCCACTCGTTCATCAACCCCGAGTACGTCGAGCAGTCGAAGCGCTTTCTGTCGAAGTACGACACCGACGTCTTCCGGCGCCTTTCGACCTCGACCGATTCCCGCCTCAAATACCTGATCTACAAGACCAACGCCGACTTCATGCTGATTTCGATCGGCATCTTCGACAACCCGATGGTCCCGGCGGCGTCCCGCGCGAAGGTGCAACCGACCGAAGAGGCGTACATCGGGCGCGGCAAGACCTACTACCACTTCGCGTACTCCTACGCGCAGCAGGTGCACCGCAAGAACCAGGGCGTGGCCGACGTGCTGGAGAAGCTGTCGGTCGGCTTCGACAAGTACATCAAGATCCTCTCCCACATGCGCGGAGAGTATCTGGACCTGATGACGCGGCTCTCCGCGGGCGAGGTCTATCACCTCGAGCGCTCGGTCAACGAAGACACCAAGCAGGAGATGCTGCGTCTCAAGCAGGACGAGCTGCTGGAGCTCTACAGCGCGTGGAAGTCGCAGCCCAGCCCCGAGAACGAGGAGAGCCTCGAGCGGGTGGTGAGCGAGATCAAGCAGCTCAACCCCTCGTTCAAGTTCGAGCTGCCGAAACGCTGAGGAAAGACCGGTCGCCTCGAGCCGAGCGACGTCCGGGCACGGAGGGGACGAGAGCCCCTTCTTCCGCGAGTGATGGGCCCGGTCCAGTGAGGCCGGGCCTCACTCGTTGGGACTCAGGCCCTCGTCAGGAGCGCCGCGGGATCTCGTAGTTGGGCGCTTCCTGCGTGATCGTGATGTCGTGCGGGTGGCTCTCGCGCAGCCCCGCCGAGCTGACGCGCACGAACCGCGTCTGGGTCCGCAGCTCATCGATGGTCCGGACGCCGCAGTAACCCATGCCCGCCTTCAGCCCGCCCACCATCTGGAAGACGGTGTGCGCCAGCGGACCCTTGAAGGGCACGCGCCCCTCGATGCCCTCGGGAACCAGCTTGGCGAGCGCCTCGGTGCCTTCCTGGAAGTAGCGCTCGCGACTTCCCCGTCCCGCCGCCATGGCCGAGAGCGACCCCATGCCGCGATAGACCTTGTACGAGCGGCCCTCGAGCAGAACCACTTCGCCGGGGCTCTCCTCGGTGCCCGCGAACAGGCTGCCGATCATCACCGAGTGGCCGCCGGCGGCGAGCGCCTTGACCACGTCCCCGCTGTACTTGATGCCGCCGTCCGCGATCACGGGAACCTCGGTTCCCTCGACCGCGCGGGCGGCTTCGAGGATGGCCGTGACCTGGGCCATGCCCGCTCCGGTGACCACGCGCGTGGTGCAGATCGCCCCTGGACCCATGCCGACCTTGATCCCATCGACGCCCAGCGCCGCGATCGCCTTGGCGCCTTCGTAGGTCCCGACGTTCCCGACGACCAAGTCGACGTCGGGGTAGCGCTCGCGAATCGTCCTGGTCATCTCGATCACGCCGCGAGAGTGCGCGTGCGCGCTGTCGACGACCAGCGCGTCGGCTCCTACCTTGACCAGCTCGACGGCCCGCTCGATGGCGTCGCCGCCCGCCCCGACCGCCGCCGCGACGCGCAGCCGGCCCAGCCCGTCCTTGCAGGCGTCGGGGTGCTTGACGCGCTTCTCGATGTCCTTGACCGTGATCAAGCCCTTGAGCATCCCGCGCTCGTCCACGACCGGCAGCTTCTCGATCCGGTTGCGCTGCAGGATCAATCGAGCCTGTTCGAGCGTGGTCCCGACCGGGGCGGTCACCAGCTTCTCGTGCGTCATCACCTCGGAGACGCGGCGCTCCATCCGATCCTCGAAGCGCAGGTCGCGATTGGTCAGGATGCCAATCAACCGGCCGTTCTCGGTGATCGGAACCCCGGAGATGTGGAAGCGCGCCATGATGTCGTGCGCGTCGCCGAGGGTGGCCTCGGGCGGCAGCGTCACGGGATCGACGATCATGCCGCTCTCCGAGCGCTTGACCCGATCGACCTGCGAAGCCTGCTCACCGATGGTGAGGTTCTTGTGGATGACGCCGATTCCGCCCTCGCGCGCCAGTGCGATCGCCAGCTCGGATTCGGTGACGGTATCCATCGCCGCGCTCACGATCGGGATGTTGATCGGAATTCGGCGTGAGAAGCGGGAGCGGGTCTCGACCTCGCGCGGATGGATCTCGGACAAGCGAGGGACCAGGAGAACGTCGTCGAAGGTCAGCGCCTCGGGCCCGACCTTGTCGCTCCAGCGCACGCGCTCGGCCGGCCGCGCGGCTGCGTCCTCGACCTTCTCGGCCCAAGCGACTCGTTGGCTCACGCCCTGCTCACCTCCGACTCGGCCTTGGTGGGAAGCCGCCTCAATGACCCCCGGGCAGCGGCAGATCGGAGGTCTTCTTGGGTTTGTTCAGGTCGAAATAGTAATTGGTCCCGACGCGAAGCGCGATGGCTCCCAGAGTGCTGTTCCAGCCGGTCGGGAACTGATCGTCCCGGGTCGAGAAGACGTAGTGGTGCGCGGCCGACACCTCGATACTGGTGTTGGTCAGCGTCTTGAGGAAGTGCTCGACGCCGACCTCGGCCGTGGTGCCCCAATAAGGGCCGCGATGGAGCCGTAAGCTGAGGGGATCGATCAGCACCTTGCGATGATTCTCGACCCATAGTCGGTAGACGCCGGGGCCGGCGCCGACGTGGTAGAGCCACAGATCGTGCCCCCAGACGAGCTGGAGCTGGGCCGAGACCGGCACCAGGATCGCGAGATAGTTCTCCTTGGTCTTGTCGCCGGGGAACGCCGGATCCGTGAACGGCGGCGGATCGTTCTTGGAGTAGGCCGACCACGTGAGCCCGGGGCTCATCTGCATCCGCAGCCCGGGCCGGATGATGTAGCGAAACTGGCCGGAGAAATCGAAGCGCGGGAGCGCGCCTTGCGAGTACTCCTTCGAGGAGTAGAACAGCGAGCCGCCAATCAGCCCCCCCACCCCGCCACGCCCCGCCACCGACTTGCTCGCCGCGCGCGCTTTGGGAGCGACGGCCGGCGCGGGACTCGTGCTCGCGGGCTCCGACGCGCTGGCGGGGGTGCTCGTGGTCGGCGGCGCCGCAGGATTCGGGCTGGTTGCGGGGGCCGGAGAAGCCGTCGGCGACGGAGATGCTGGGGGCGTTTCTTGCGCCAGGCAGGGCGCGCTCAAGAGCACCGCGAAAAGGGCGCTTCGCACCCCATTTGCGCGCGCGATCATGCGTTGGAACTCCTCGATTCCCGTGGGAGATTGGGAGTGGCCCGGTGCGAGAGCGCGGCAGTATAGGAACCGACCTGAGGGGTGTCAAGAACCCGAACGGCGCTTGGTCGCTCTCCTGCAACTACTTCCGGTGGCCCTGGGTCACGGCGTCGTCGATTTGCCGACGGCGCTGTCGGCGAGGCGACGAGCGCGCCGCCCTGATGAGCTGCAAGTCGGCGCCACTTCGCTCGCGCGCGCTGGACTCTTTCTTGCCCTGCATGCCCTCGCTGCATTCGACCGGGATCCTGCCCAAAGCCTCGCTACCCATCCTCACCCCGAACCCACCGAGTACCTTTCGAGCCTACTGGGGCCGGCCGCCAACCGGCCCCTGTCCCGGTCCACTGGATTCGTTGACACCACGTTGGGCCGACCGTAGACTGCCGCACCTCTTTTGCTCGCATCCGCCGGGAGGGCATGAGCCCACCCGGCTATTGAACGTCTAGGGGAAGTGTCGATGACGCGCGCGGACCAGTGGAAGCTGTTGAGCGTCGTGGTCGCGACGCTCCTCTCCATCTGGTACCTCTGGCCGTCCTACCGCTACTACTCGATGACGCCGACCGAGCTCAAGTCCCTGCCCGGACCCGAGCTCGCCAGCCTCAGGAAGAAGGCGATCCACCTCGGACTCGATCTCCAAGGTGGCATGCACGTTCTGCTCGAGGTCGACAAGTCGAAGCTGTCGGCGGCCGAAGCCAAGGACGCCGTCGAGCGCGCGCGCAACGTGATCGAGAATCGGGTCGACCAGTTCGGCGTGGCCGAGCCTTTGATCCAGCGCGAGGGCGAGGACCGCATCGTGGTCCAGCTGCCGGGCCTGACGGATCGCGAGCGCGCCCGTGAGCTGATCGGCAAGACCGCCCTGCTCGAATTCAAGCTGGTGCGAACGGCCGAGGAGACGCGCAACCTGTTCCAGCGCCTGGACAGCTATCTGGCCGCTCGCGGCGCGGGCGCGGCGGCGGGCCTGGACACGTTGCTGCAGCACCAGCCGCTGTCCGGGCACTTCCTCGACATCACCACGGCCGCGTTCGCGCGGCTCGAGGACAAGCCGACGATCGAAAAGCTCCTCGCGACCCCCGGCATCGACTCGATCCTCCCGAGCGATTCCCAGCTCCTGTGGGCGGCCCAGGACCAGAACTACCAGGGCGTGACCGGGCGGTCGGTCTACGTCGTCAAGCGCGTGCCCGAGATGACCGGAGGATCGATCGCCACCGCCGAGGCACGGGTCGGACTCGACCAGACCAATCCCGGCGCCTGGGGCGTGAGCATGACCATGACGCCCAAGGGCCGCGCCGACTTCGGCCGGGTCACCGGCAACAACGTCGGCCGCCAGCTCGCGATCGTGCTGGACGGCAAGGTCAACTCGGCGCCGGTGATCCGCGAGCGCATCCCGAGCGGCGATGCCTCGATCACCGGCAGCTTCGGCATCGAGGAGTCCAAGGACCTCGCCATCGTGTTGCGGGCCGGCGCGCTGCCCGCTCCGGTCAAGACGGTCGAGGAGCGCTCGGTCGGACCATCGCTCGGCAACGACTCGATCCGCAAGGGCCTGATGGCGGGATTGATCGGCAGCATCATGGTGGTCACGTTCATGATGATCTACTACCGACTGTCGGGGGTGATCGCGATCGTGGCCATGTTGCTCAACACGGTCTACGTAATCGCCTCGCTGGCCGGATTCGGCGCCACGCTAACGCTGCCCGGCATCGCGGGGCTGGTGCTGACGGTCGGCATGGCGGTCGACACCAACGTGCTCATCTTCGAGCGCATCCGCGAGGAGCTGCGCCACCAGAAGAGCGTGCGCCAGTCGGTGATCCTGGGCTACGACCGCGCCTTCCGCACCATCCTCGACGCCCACCTGACCACCCTGATCAGCGCCCTGTTCCTGTTCCAGTTCGGCACCGGTCCGATCAAAGGATTCGCCGTCACGCTCAGCATCGGCCTGGTCGCCAACATGTTCACCGCCGTCCTGTTCACGCGCATGATCTTCGACTTCATGCTGAGCCGGGGCGCCAAGACCGAGAGCCTGAGCATCTGACCATGTTCCAACTCCTGGTCGGCACCGACCTCCCGCTGATGAAGTTCAGGCGTTACGCCTACGTCTTCTCGGGCGGGCTGATTCTGGCCACCGCGATCTGGTTGTTGGTTCACGGCGGGCCCAAGCTCAGCGTCGACTTCTCGGGCGGCAGCCTGATGCAGATCTCCGCCAGCGAGCCGCTGGCCGCCGATCGCCTGCGCGCCGCGCTCGACGCCGCCGGCCTGCGCGGCTCGGAGATCCAGCAGCTGGCCGAGGGCAACGGCCGCGAGTACCTGATCCGCCTCAAGTCGGGCGAAGGCGACGTGGCCGCCGCGATCGATTCGGCGATCGTGCGCGGCTTCCCCGGCGTGACGCTCGACAAGGCGCGCACCCGGATCGAGACGGTCGGGCCGCGGGTCGGAAGCGAGCTGGCTCAGAAGGCCTTCTGGGCGATCCTCGGCAGCCTGGCCGGGATCCTGATCTACGTCGGCATCCGCTACGAGTTCAAGTACGCCTTCGGCGCGGTGGTGGCGCTGTTCCACGACGTCTTCATCACGCTCGGCGTGCTGTGCTTCGCCAACCGCGAGGTATCGCTCACCGTGGTGGCGGCGCTGCTCACCATCGCAGGCTATTCGGTCAACGACACCATCGTGGTCTTCGACCGGATTCGCGAGCGCAGCAAGGCGCTGCGCAAGGAGAGGCATTCGCGCGTCATGGACATCGCGGTCAACGAGACGCTGTCGCGCACGGTGATCACCGCGTTCACGGTGTTCCTGACCGCCGTCGCGCTCCTGGTGTGGGGGGGCGAAGTGCTGCGAGATTTCTCGCTGGCCATGGTGGTGGGCGTCGCTTTCGGAACCTACTCTTCGGTCTATGTGGCGAGCGGCCTGGCGCTGGACACGTGGATCTGGCTGGACCGCCGCAAGGGCATTCAGGCCGAATGACGGAGAAGTCCATGTCGGGTTTCACGCTGCACGCCGCGCTTCGCTCGGCATTCGTCCTCGCCGCGCTCGCGGCCGCGTGCCTCTCGGCCACCTCCTGCAGCAAGAAGAGCGTGCTGCTCCCCAACGATGGGCTCGAAGGCATCCCTTCGGGATCGCAGCTGGTGGTGTGGCGCGACACGCCGTCCCAGGATTCCGTATTCGCCGACCTCGGTGCCGCGGGTCCCAGCCCCGACGACACGCTGATCTCGGTCCACGACATCTATTACGCCGGTCCCGGCCAAGTGCAGGGCATGATCTTCGACTACACCGCCGCCGATCGCTTCGACGTGTTCCGCCGCGAGTCCGGCGCCTTCCGGCCGTTCAAGGACTTCTCGATCACTCCGTCCAAACGACTGCCCAAGGGCGAGACCGACCTCTTCCGCTTCCTCGACCAGCCGCCGACCGCGGGCAGCGAGGACTACATCGGACGTGGGCTGGTCGAAGGAGTGGGCCCGGCCAGTGCGCCCAAGACCAACGTGGGCGTCGTCGGCGCGGGCCGCGTCTCTGGCAATCTCCAATACATCGGGCCGACCGGCATCCGCCCCGACATTCGCCCGCTGGACTCGCTGCTGACGATGGAGTGGAACCCGGTGCCCGCCGCCGCGGGCTACTGGGTCCACGTCTATCAGCTCACCGATCAGGGCGGAGAGCAGATCGTCCTGAGCGGAACGCCGGCGCCAGTGTACGTCGACGTGGTCCGCGACTACCTGATGGCCTACCTGCCCGCGCCGACGACCTCGTACCACATCGGCGATCCGCTTCCCCCTGGCGGACGCATCGTCACCTCTCGACTGCTGGTCAACGGCCTCGACTACCAGGTCCGCATCTCGGCCGTCGATGCCAACGGCCAGCTCATCGCCTACACCGGGACGGCCGGCGCCTACGGGATCTTCCGCGGCGAAACCACCTACCGAAAGTTCCCGCTGGGCTCGGCCATCGTGCATCCAAACCGCCGGGTGGTGGGGCCGGGCGCCACGGAACCGGCCGGCGCCATCCCGACGTCCAACCCGCGGCTCACGATCTACCCATCGGGGGCCACGCCTCATCGCTGACCCCGCCTTCGGGCGGGCACGGGAGCTTCACGTGCGACGCCTGTCGATCACCGCGGTGGTCTTGTGCTCGAGCGTCGCGGCGCTGGCCCAGGTCGCGCCCCGCGCGCCTTCGCTCGGACCGGGCCAGCCCTCGCCTCCCGGATCCCGGGCATTCAGCGTCGCCCGCCTCAAGTACGGCGGCGGCGGCGACTGGTACGAGGATCGGACGTCGCTCTTCAACTTGATGCACGGGCTCGTGACCCGCACCTCGATCCCCGTCTCGGGTGAGCGCGAGGCGGTGGTCGAACCGGCCTCGGCGGCGCTGTTCCAGTACCCGTTCCTGTTCGCCTGTGGGCACGGCAACATGAAGTTCACTCCCACCGAGGTGGCGAACATGCGACGCTACCTGACGAGCGGGGGTTTTTGGTGGGTGGACGACGACTTCGGCGTCGCCCCTTCGTTCCGGCGCGAGATCGCACGGATCTTTCCCGACACGCCGCTGATCGAAATCCCATACTCCCATCCTATTTTTCACGGCCTTTACGATTTCCCCCACGGATTGCCGAAGATTCATGAGCACGATGGCGGCCCCGCGAAGGGCTACGGGATTGTTCACGACGGAAGGCTGGTTGTATTCTTTTCGTACGACACGGACCTCGGTGACGGACTCGAGGACGAAGAAGTCCATCACGATCCGCCCGAGAAGCGTGAGCAGGCGCTGCGCATGGGGATCGACATCGTCCAATATGCGCTGACGCACTGACCCGTCACCCCCACGGGCCGCCAGCATCCATCGCCATGAGCCGAAGCGCGCCCGAATCCAGTCTCCGACACCCGCTCGAGCGGCAGCACCGTCAGCACCAGCGTGCCTGGATGTGGCGCTGCGCCCTGCGCGGCGCGGAACGCTGCGCGCTGCTGCTCGGCGCGGCCCTGTTGTTCGGCGTCGCGATCACTTCCGGTCCGGGCGGGGCATGGCTGCGCCTGGTTCTGTTCATCATCGCGATGGCGGTGGCGCTGATCGGTGTCGCGGGTCGCTATGCCGCCCACGTCCTGTCGCTGGAAGCCTACCTCGAGCGCGCCGAGGGGCGCTTCCCAAGCCTCCGCTCGCTGCTTCGCAACGCCGTCGATTTCGATGGCGCCGAGCTTGCGCACGTCTCCCCGGTGCTCGCGCTGGCGCTGCAAGCCGACGCGCGGCGCCGGCTCGAGGACGCGCGCCTCGAGGAGCTCAAGCCGCGCGTCGCCGCGCGCCGTCCGCTGCTGACGCTGCTCGGAGTCGCGCTCGCGATCGCCGCCCTGGGCGCGGCGTGGCCGG
>JACXTT010012096.1_pt1 | contig 11470 bp, 14 predicted proteins | sample 9270951 | NCBI WGS metagenome assembly JACXTT01 (sample SAMN15532306, study PRJNA645909) | rock metagenome | isolation source: weathered quartz diorite | place: Puerto Rico | collected 2017-06-21 | reverse complement strand
CCGGGTGGAGGAGGCGGCGAATCTCCTGCGGATCGGACATCTGCTCGACCGGCGGGTCTCGGCGCTGTCTGGCGGGGACCGCCAGCGGGTCGCCCTCGGCCGGGCGATCGTGCGGCGGCCCAAGGCCTTCTTGATGGATGAGCCGCTCGGCGCGCTCGATGCCGAGTTCCGCACCCTCATGCGCGGCGAATTGCGCGCGCTCCACGACCGGCTGGGGACGACCACCGTCTACGTGACTCACGATCAGATCGAGGCCATGGCCATGGCCGACACCATCCTGGTGATGAACCATGGTGTCATCGAGCAATGCGGGTCTCCGCAGGCCATCTACGATCGGCCGGCCAGCATGTTCGTGGCCGACTTCATCGGCGACCCGCCGATGAGCCTGCTGCGATTCCGCTCCGTGCTCCGAACGGGCACGTCGCAGGTGGGGATCGACGGAGTGCGCGTCGAGGTGCCGGTCGTCCTCGAGGAGCTCGGTGAGGTAGACGTGGCGGTCGGGGTCCGCCCGGAGCACGTACGTCTCGGGGATGCGGGGACGCTGCGCGGCCGCGTGGTGAGCGCGGAGTATCTGGGAACCACCCAAGTCGTCACGGTCACGACCGAGCACGGGCTGCTCAAGGCCCGTCTGCCCTCGGCCGTGCCGGCGGCGAGCGGGACCAGTGTCGCGGTCAGCTTCGCGACGGATCGGCTCTCGGTGTTCGACGTGACGTCGGGACGAGCGATCAAGACCGCGGCGAGCGAGCGAGGTCGACATGGCTAGCATCGAGCTTCGAGGGGTCTCCAGGCGATTCGGCGCGGTTCACGCCGTGGCGGACGTCTCGCTCAGCGTCGGCGCGGGAGAATTCTTTGTGCTGCTGGGACCCACCGGTGCCGGCAAGACGACGACGCTGCGGCTGGTGGCCGGGCTGGAGCGACCCGACGCCGGCACGGTCTGGATCGGGGGCCGAGACGTCACCGTGGCGCCGCCGGTGATGCGCGATGTCGCGTTCGTGTTCCAGCAGTATTCGCTCTATCCGCACCTGTCCGTCTACGACAACCTCGCGTTCCCGCTCCGCTCGCCGGCCCGGCGCCTGGACGAGGCGCAGATCGAGCAGCGGGTGACGGCCGTGGCCTCGCTCCTTGGCCTGACCACCAAGCTGCGCAACCGGGCCACGCGGCTCTCGGGCGGCGAAATGCAGCGGGTGGCGCTGGGCCGAGCGCTCGTCCGAACGCCCTCGATCTTCTTGATGGACGAGCCGCTGTCCTCCCTGGACGCGAAGCTGAGGGCGGAGCTCCGGGCGGAGCTCAAGCGCATTCAGCGTGAGCTCGGCGCCACGATCCTCTATGTCACGCACGACCAGGTCGAGGCCATGACGATGGCGACGCGCATCGCGGTGATTCGCGACGGGCGTATCGTTCAGGTCGGCACGCCTCGCGACATCTACGAGCGGCCCCGCAACGTCTACGTGGCGACGCGTCTGGGGTCGCCCGCCATCAACTTGCTGCCGCCGCACCTGTTGCCCGCACCTGGAATGCCGGCCGGCACGGCGACACTGGGTGTCCGGACCGAGCATGTCAGGATCCGGCTGGCGACGGACGGCCGGGAGCCGTCGGCCTCCGTCAAGTGGATCGAGCATCTGGGCGATCGCAACCACCTGCACGTCGCGGTGAACGGCCATCAGGTGGTGACGCTCGCCGAGCCGGACGCCGAGCTCGTCGTAGGAGACGACGTGCATGTGGAGCTCACGAGCCCGCTCTATTTCGGCGCCGACGGCGAACGCCTCGAGGTCGGCGCATGATCCCGGTGACCGAGCGCACTCTGCGGATGCTGATCGAGACGGTGGCGAAGCGCGTCATCGAGCACACCGAGCTGTTGACGGCGCTCGATGCCGCCATCGGCGACGGTGACCACGGGATCAACATGAAGCGCGGGCTGGAGGCGGTCCTGGTGGACATCGAGGACCTGGCCGCGAAGAGCCTTCCGGAATCCCTGAAGGCAATCGGCCTGATCCTCGTCATGAAGGTCGGCGGAGCGTCCGGGCCCCTGTATGGCACGCTCTTGATGACGCTCGGCCGCGAATTGGATGACGCACCCGATCGGGCGGCGCTGACGAAGGCGTTCGGAGCCGCCGTGCAGGCCGTGAAGGCACGGGGCAAATCGGACGAGGGGGCGAAGACGATGCTTGACGTGCTGGTGCCCGTGCTCCACACACTCGAGACGGGCGGCGATGACCTCCCGGCCCGGATCCGGACCACGGCCGAACAGTCGGCCGCCGCCACGGCTCCGATGAAAGCGACGCGCGGGCGGGCGTCGTTTCTCGGGGATCGGAGTATCGGCCACGTCGACCCGGGATCGCGCTCGAGCACCTTGATGATCGCCGCGGTCTGTGACGTGCTGGAGGGACGGAGGGCGCCATGAACGTCGGCATCGTGATCGTCTCGCATTCGGCCGACATCGCGCGAGGAACGGTGGACATGGTGCGCCAGATGGTCGGCGACAACGTTCCCCTCGCGTGTTGTGGCGGCAACCCCGAAGGCGGCCTCGGCACGAACGTCGAGGCGATCCTGAAGGCCATCGATCTCGCGTGGTCCGACGCGGGCGTGGCGATCCTCGTGGACCTCGGCGGCGCGGAGACGAACAGCGAGATGGCCGTCGAGTTGCTGCCGGATGACCGCCGGCGGAAGGTGGTCATCTGCAACGCGCCCATCGTCGAGGGCGCGGTCATGGCCGCCACCGAGGCCTCGGGCGGCGCCACTCTGGATGACGTGCGGCGGACGGCCGAAGAGCTGTCGCCGTCCTGAGAGGACATCCATATCAATGCGAAACGAGACTCCGCAGGTCAGCGGCGAGGTGCGGATGACCCACGAGACCGGCCTGCACGCGCGGCCGTCGGTCAAGCTCACGAAGCTCGCCAAGACCTTCTCCTCCACGATCCACCTCGCGGTGGCCGTGGAGGGGCCCTGGGTCGACGCGAAGAGCATCGCCAAGGTGATGGCCACCAAGGCACCGCAGAACACGACGCTGTACTTCCGCGCCGCCGGCTCCGACGCCGTCGAGGCCGTGCGCGCGATGATCGCGCTCGTCGAGCAGGACTTCGCCGATGGCAACGGCACCGCATCCCACCACTGAGTTGCGCGGGCGGGCAGCGTCGCCCGGGCTCGCGCTCGGACCTCTCGTCGTGCTGACGGAGGTCGCGAACGGCCGTCGTCGTGCCCAGGGCGGGCCGGACGCGGAAGCGGCCGACCTCTCGGCGGTCCTCGAGGCGGTGTCCGCCGAGCTCACGCGACTGGCCGCCGGAGCCGGTGGCGAGGGCGCGAATATCCTCGAAGTCCAGATCGCGATGCTGGACGACGCCGCGCTGAAGGATCCGGCCCTGACCGCCATCGCGCACGGGGCCGCCGCGGACGCGGCCTGGGCCGGCGTCCTCGACGCGCAGATTCGAGACTTCGAAGGCGCCGGCGACGAATATTTTCGGGCGCGGGCCTCGGACCTGCGCGACGTTCGTGATCGCGTGCTCCGCCGCCTGAGAGGGGCGGGCGCGCGCGCCGCCGTCATGCCGGGGGCGATCGTGGCGGCCACGGATCTTCCTCCCTCGCGCTTCCTCGAGATCGACTGGAGCGCCGGCGGCGGCATCGCGCTGTCAGGCGGCAGCCCGACGAGTCACGTGGCGATGCTGGCTCGGGCCCGGAGCGTTCCGATGGTCGTCGGACTGGGTTCGGTCGACCTCGGGGACCATCGCGAAGCCGTCGTGGACGGCGACGCCGGCCGCCTTCTGCTGAGCCCCGGCGCCGACATCAAGCGCGCCTGCCATGAACACCGGGAAACCGCGGCGCACCGGCGGCGGGAGGAAGCCGCCGTGCTCTCTCGGCCGGCGCTGACCGGAGATGGTCGGCGCGTGTCCGTGCTCGTCAACGTCTCGGGCGCCGCCGAACTGTCCAGCCTCGATCCGGTCTGCTGTGACGGCATCGGCCTCGTGCGCACGGAATTCCTCTTCTCCTCGGACGCCGGGTTGCCCGACGAGGAGCGCCAGCTGATCGCGTACCGTCAGCTCCTGGCCTGGGCGGGCGACCGTCCGGTCACGATACGGACGCTCGACGCGGGTGGAGACAAGCCGATCCCCGGGCTCACCGGCGATGCCGAGTCCAACCCGTTTCTCGGGGTCCGCGGGATCCGGCTCTCGCTGGCGAGACCGGACGTCTTTCGCGTTCAGCTCCGCGCGCTCGCCCGCGCGGCGGTCGACGGTCATCTCAAGGTGATGCTGCCGATGGTGACGGTGCCACGCGAGCTCGAGTCGGTCCGGCGCCTCCTCGACGAGGTCATGAGCGAGCTGGCCCGCGAGGGACGGCGAGCGCGCCGGCCGCCGCTCGGGATGATGGTGGAGGTTCCGGCCGCGGCGGTCGCCATCCAGCATTTCGAGGCCGACTTCTTCTCGATCGGGACCAACGACCTCGTTCAGTACGTCACGGCGAGCGCCCGCGACATCGGCGCCGTGGCCGAGCTGGCCGATCCCGCCCACCCCGCGGTCCGGATGCTCATCGAGGCGATCGTGCGCGAGGGCGTCCGGCGCGGCGTCGAGGTGAGCCTGTGTGGTGACATCGCCGGCGATCCCGACCACATTCCGCGGCTGCTCGACTGTGGCCTGGCCGTGCTGTCGGTGGCGCCGGCCGCGCTGGCCCGGACGAAGGCCGCGATCGCCGGTTTTGGCGCTACCGCCTCAGGCCGATGAGTGAGCAATCGCCCGACGCGGCCAGGGACAATCCGGTCACCGGGTACAAGGAAGTCCTCCGCGCGGTGCTGGATCGGCGCCCCTCGGGGACCCGACAGCGGCTGGCCGCCGTTCTCGGCAAGAATCGCAGCTTCATCTCGCAGATCTCGAACCCGGCCTACGCGGTTCCGATTCCGGTGCAGCACGTCGAGCGAATCTTCGAGGTCTGCCACTTCTCGCCCGCGGACCGTCGCGCCTTCCTGGATGCGTATGCCCGGGCCCATCCGCGCCGCCTTCGCACCGTCGAGGAGGGCGAGTCGGGGAGAATCATCAGCATCCACGTCCCCGACCTCGGCGATCCTGCCCGGAACGCAGAGCTCGAGCGGCTGATCAACGAGTTTGCCCAGCGCGTTGCGCACCTCGTCAAGCCCACGCCATGACATCGCGGGCGTGCCGCGACAGGAGGCAGGGATGAAAAAGTTCGTGAATGACCCGGAGAGGATCGTCCACGACAGCCTGGCCGGGTTCGCCGCCGCCCATCGCGATCTCGTCGTCCTCGACCCGGACGGCAAGTTCGTCCGACGAGTCCGATCCACCACCGGCAAAGTGGCGCTGGTGTCCGGCGGCGGGAGCGGCCACGAGCCTCTGCACATCGGGTTCGTCGGCCACGGCATGCTCGATGCAGCGTGTCCCGGCCAGGTGTTCACGTCGCCGACCCCGGACCAGATGGTGGCGGCCGCTCGCGCCGTCGACACGGGCGCCGGCGTTCTGTTCATAGTGAAGAATTATGAAGGCGACGTGATGAATTTTGACATGGCGACCGAGATGTCGGGTGGGCGCGTCATGAAGCTCGTCGTCGACGACGACGTGGCCGTCGAGACCTCCACGTACAGCACGGGACGCCGCGGCGTGGCCGGCACGCTGGTCGTGGAGAAGGTCGTCGGTGCCGCGGCGGAAGAAGGGCGCGAGCTCGCGGCGCTCAAGGCGCTGGGCGAGCGGGTCAACGGCCAGACGAGATCGATCGGCGTGGCGCTGACGAGCTGCACAGTTCCCGCGGCCGGGCGCCCGACGTTCGAGCTGGACGAGGCCGAGATGGAGATGGGCGTCGGCATTCACGGCGAGCCGGGCCGGCGGCGGGTGAAGCTCGCGGCCGCCGACGCGATCGTCGAGGAACTGGTCTCGGCCCTCATCGCTGATCTGGGGAGCCGAGCCCGCGGGGATGCCGTGCTGTTCATCAACGGGTTCGGTGGCACGCCAGTCCTCGAGCTGTACGTGCTCTACAATGCCGCGTACCGGCTCCTGGACAAGCACGGCATTACCGCCGTGCGGTCCCTGGTGGGAAGCTACGTCACTTCGCTCGAGATGGCGGGCGCCTCCATCACGCTGAGCATGTTCGACGACGAGATGTGTCGGCTGTGGGATGCGCCGGTGCACACGGCTGCGTTACGCTGGCGCCGCTGAAGGCACGACCGGGCCGTACGCCGTCGCGTGAATTCTGCGGTCCCGTCGCCGTTACACTTCTTCACCTTTGCCACATCGTGGCTTTGCACGCCCTTGGGAGCGCATCCGCGCCCGGCAGAACCTAGAAGACCTCAACCAGTCGTAGCGCTCATCGCCCGTCTCGAACTGCGACGCGGTCCGACCCAGAATCGGCACGGACCTCGAAGCCCCCGAGGAGCGTCAGCCGGAGCTTCGCCATGTCGGCGGCAAGATAGCACTTTCGCCCTCGCTCCCACCACCACCCCAGCGGATGAAGACCTCGCCTTGTAACGGTACGGTAACGGCACCTTGCTACACCGGCCGCAGCAGAGGAGCGACTTATCAACCTTCAGTCGGAGGTGGGTATGGAAGGCCGCCGAACGTTCCTGGAAAGATCCAGCCAGTTGGCCGCTGGCGCACTCGCGGTCGGGGCCATGGTAGCGTCCACCAGCGAGGCCCGGGCTCCTGCGCAAACGCCCACGAAAAAGCTGAAGATTCTGATGAGGAGTGGGTGTGGAACGGATGACCCGAGACGGGGCTCCTTCGCCTTCGCCCACGCGCTCGACTTCGCCGACGCCGGACACGATGTGCAAGTCTTCCTCACCGGAGAATCGACCTACCTGATGCGCAAGGCGACGGCTGATGCTGTGAAGCCGATCGGCTGGCCGCCGCTGAGCGAGATGACCCGAACGCTGTAATTGTGGATGGCCTGGCAATACGGCCCGAAGGTGCCGGGGAACCGCACAGTCGTGGTGGACGAGCAGCGCCGAGCCAACAGACCGAGCATCGAGGCCACAGAGGGAGCAGGGAGGACTGGCCATGGCGTTCACGAAGGCAGCGCTTGCTCTCGCGATCGTCGCGGGCGCCGCACTCGTTGGCTGCGGAACCTCGCATACCCAAACATCCACGCTGCCCAGCGGTACGACTCAGCGGGCTGACGAGGTCGAGCCCCTGGCCGGCCATTGGAAGACCTGGGTGCTGACATCGGGCAGTCAGCTGCGGCTTCCGCCGCCTCCGGACCGGGTGACGACTGCTGCGGAGCTGAAGGAGCTGCACGCTTTGACGGCGCGACGCGATCCGGCCGCGCTCGACCGCATCGCCTTCTGGGACACAGGGGCTCCGGGCTACCGCTGGAACGGGATCCTGGCCGACGAGTTGGCCCGACACAATCTCGCCGGCGCGACCACCTCCCGGCACGTGGCACTCATGGAGGTCGCGATCTACGACGCCACCATCGCGGCGTGGGACTCGAAGTACGCCCACCACCGGCCGCGGCCCGGCGCAGCGGACCCCATGCTTGCGACCGCCCTCGCCACGCCGCGGAGCCCCTCTTATCCCTCCGAGCACGCCGCGGTGGCGGCGGCCGCGGCGCGGGTCCTGGCTTACCTCTTCCCGGACGACGGCCAGGCCCTCGTGGCCAAGGCGATGGAGGCGGCCAGCTCCCGTGAGGTCGCGGGCCTGCAGTACCCGTCCGACACGGCGGCCGGCCTCGAGCTAGGTGGCAAGGTGGCCGACCTCGTCATCGAGCGAGCCCGCCACGATGGCTCCGAGGTCTCGTGGTCCGGCAGCGTCCCGACCGAGCCGGGCAAGTGGACGACGGCGCGCTACCCGCCCGGCACCGCTCCCCTCGGACCCCTCTTCGGCACCTACTGGACGTGGGTCCTCGCCTCCGGCCGTGAGCTGCGGCCCGGTCCCCCGCCCGCGTTCGATTCCGCCGAAAAGGCCGCGGAGGTCGCCGAGGTCGTCAAGTTCCCCCGCACCTTCCCCACGAGCGCGGCGGCGTTCTACTGGCAGACTCCGAAGGGAACCACTACGCACTGGATCCTCGCCGCCGATCAGAAGATCTTCGAGTACCGGCTGGATGTCAATCCGCCCCGCGCCGCGCGGGTCCAGGCCCTGATGAGCATCGCGACCTATGACGCGGCGGTGGCCTGCTGGGACGCGAAGTACACGTATTGGGCGATGCGTCCCTTCCACTACGATCCCCAGTTCACGCCGCTCATTCCCGTGCCGGCGCACCCGAGCTACCCCGCGGCGCACGGCTGCCACTCCGGAGCGGCGGCCGCGGTGCTAGCTTACCTGTTCCCCCGCGACGCGGCGTCGCTGACTGCCCAGGCGGACGAGGCGGGTATGTCACGGCTCTGGGGCGGTATTCACTTCCCCAGCGATATTCGAGTCGGGTTGGCCCTGGGTCGGGCAGTCGCCCAGCGGGTGGTCGACCGAGCGCAGGATGACGGCTCGCGGTGAGTCTCATTCTGGCGAGCCTCCATCTGATCGATTGCGCGCTAGCTCGGGCGGGGGCGCCAGCAGTTCCGTCTTCTCCGGCGCCGGCCCCTTGAACTTGTCCAGCGACTTCACCAGATCCTCCACCGGCGCCGCCGCTACTGTGGTCAGGACAACCATCATCACGTGACGCATCGCACCAGCCCCCCTCCCGCGTCACGAGAGGGGGGCTGACCGCGGGGGGACTAGCTCGAGAACTTATCGGGGAATTGCTTGACGATGGCCTCGGCCAGCGGATCGGCGATCATCTGCATGTGGCCGGCCGCCGTCCTGAGCGCCGTGTAGGTGCGCACCGGATCCTTGGCAGCCTGGGCGTCGATGACCTCCTTGAGCGTCACGACATGATGCTTGACGAGGTCGGCCACGACGCTCTTGGGCAGATTCGGGTTGGCCGCCTGCAAGAAGGCCCCGAAGTCCTGCGTGTAGCCGATGAGGTCGGCCACGGCCTTGTCCTGCTTCGCCTTGTCATTGCTCGCGACGCCCACGGTGTAGTCCACCACCATGCCGATGTGCTTGCGCCACAGGGGGAGGAAGGCATCCTCGGCCTCCGGGCCGTAGACGCTGCCGATGGCCTTGGCGATCGCCACCGAGTTGGCGTCGAGGGCGCCGGCCGCCGCCTTGAACTCGCCCTCGCGGCCTCCCAGCGCGGCGCCCGTCGCCGCCCCAGCGAGATAGATGTGCTCCTGGAACAGCGTGTTCAGCCCGGCGCGGAGGCCCGCGGCCTTGCCGTTCGAGGTCGCCATCGCGGTCATCGCATGGCCGGTTTGCGCCTGCGCGGACTCGACGGCGGGGCCGACGCCAACGGTGAGGACCACCGCCGCGACGGTAGCGGCGGCGTACTGGAGAAGGACGTTGCTCTTCATGTTCGACTCCTTTGGTGAGGGGTTACTTGACGCGGATTTCGCCGCGCATCGACCGATGCCTGTCGCAGAAGTACGGATAGACACCGGGTTGGCTGAGCTCGACGATCGCCGTGGCGCCCTGGCCGACGAGCTGGTGGTCGAACGCTCCGTTTCGGTGCTCGGGACTGCCCGAGGTGACGGTGTGCGTGATGTCATCCTCATTGCGGAATACGATCTTGGTGCCGGCCGGTACCTCGATGGACGTCGGCGCGAAGCGGAAGAGCCGGATCGTCACGCCATCCTGCGCGATCACGGGCGCGACGAGGACGGTCACACCGACCATCAAGCCCGCTGCGACTCCTATCCACGTGCGGTTCAGACCACTCAGCATCGCCGCCTCCTGGCTCTCGGGTGTTTGCTTGACTCACCTAGGTCCTACGGAGGCTCGACCCGTACCGGATTGCGGCGACGGAGGGGGGCTCGGCTGGCGGCAACCGCCGAACAAGTAGCTACGAGTTGGCGAGACCGGTTGGATTGCGCTCGACTGGTGCTGGACGCCTTTGATTGACGGGGCCTCTCCCGCCGTGCTACCACCGACGGCGATGACGTCCATGGCGCCCGTGTCGTGACGTTGAGCATGCGAGACCAGGAGTTGGCTCGGCTCCTGCAGAAGGCGGCGGGCGGCGATGAGTTCGCCTTCGCCAAGGTCTACGACCTCACCAGCCCGGTCGTTTTCGGCTTGGCGGGGCGCATCCTCCGCGACCGCGCCGCGGCCGAGGACGTGACCATCGAGGTCTACCTTCAGGTGCACCGCCTGGCCGGCGCCTACGATCCGGAGCGCGGCTCTCCGCTCGCCTGGCTGTTGACATTGACGCGGAGTCGCGCGGTCGACCGCCTGCGCGCCGAGGGACGCCGCTGGTCGCTCGAGGAGCCCCTCGAGGCCAACCTCGTGCAGTCAGACGCCCCTGGGCCGGCCGACGCCACCGAAGCTGCGCTCGATCGGCGCCGGGTCCAGATCGCGCTCGCGGCGCTGCCCGCGTCCCAGCGGGAGCTGATCGAGTTGGCCTACTTCGGCGGGCTGACCCAGAGCGAGATTGCGGCCCAGGTCTCGCTCCCGCTCGGCACCGTCAAGACCCGGATGCGGGCCGGTATGATGGCGTTGCGTGACGCGCTGGTGCCGGTCTCCCAACCTGGGACGAAGGAGTCTGCATGACCCCCGATCGCCTCTCCGACACCGATCTGGACCAGTTGATCCTCCACGCGCTGGGCGCGCTCGACCCCGCCGACCTCGTCACGCTGGAGACGCGGCTGGGGCGTGGCGAGCCGGCGCTCGCCGCCGAGATCCAGCGCATGCAGACGGTCGTGGCGCTGCTGGGCCACGCGGCGGCGGTGACGCCCCCGGCGACGCTTCGACAGCGGCTGCTCGATCGGCTGCGCACCGAGCGGGTCGTCGTCGTGATCCGCGCGGCCCAGGGCGAGTGGCGAGCCGGCCTCGTCTTCGGCGTGCGCACGAAATCGCTCTTTCTCGACGAGGCAGGCGCCCGGGCGACATCCCTCGTGCGCATGGATCCCGGTGCGCGCTACCCGGCGCACCGACACGCGGGCACCGAAGAGCTTTACATCCTCGAGGGCACGCTCACCGTGGAAGGGCACCCGCTCGGGGCGGGTGATTTCTGCGCCGCACCCGAAGGTACCAGCCACACGCCGACATGGACCGACCACGGCTGCACCTTCCTCCTGACCGGATCCACGGGCGATGCGATCGTTCCGGAACTCGCCAGTCCGTTGGCCGGGCTCGTCTTTGTCCGCGCGCAGGAGCATGACTGGCGGGAGAGCGCCACCCCGGGGGTCGCGACACGGCTCATCTTCAAGGATGTCGCCCGCGGGACCCGGACGATGCTGGTGCGCATGGCCCCGGGTGCCCGCCTGCCCCAGCACCATCACGCCACCGCCGAGCACATCTATATGCTGGAAGGGGATGGGCGCGTGGGCGGCGTGGTGCTCGGGCCGGGCGACTTCTACGGGGCGCCCGAGGGCACGGCCCACGACACCACCTGGAGCGCGGGCGGCTGCACGTTCCTGCTTCTGGCCTCACGCCTCGAAGCCATCGCTTAAACCCGGCGCGCCGTCCTCCTCCTGGCATCGTTCGGCAGGAATGACAGCGCCGGTTGCGGGGGC
>JACXTT010012095.1_pt1 | contig 11471 bp, 9 predicted proteins | sample 9270951 | NCBI WGS metagenome assembly JACXTT01 (sample SAMN15532306, study PRJNA645909) | rock metagenome | isolation source: weathered quartz diorite | place: Puerto Rico | collected 2017-06-21 | reverse complement strand
TCCGATGCCGTGGCCAAGGCTGCGATCGAGACTGGTGTTGCGACCCTGCCGTATCCGAAGAACTACCCGCTGAAAAGCGTGGATGATGTGTTCAACGGCTAAGCTGTTGTAGCGTCAAGCGAAAAGCCCCGGCTCGAATGAGTCGGGGCTTTTTTGTGGGTGCCGTTTGGGTGGTGCAGGCCCGTCAGGCCGGACGCGATCCCTTGTGGGAGCTGGCTTGCCAGCGATGAGACCCTCAAGCCTTGCGCCGCTCAGGCGGACGCCATCGCCGGCAAGCCAGCTCCTACAAGGGCAGGGCGGCGGTGTCACCGCCCTCTCGTGTCAGAACAGGTCGATCGGCGCCGCTTCGTCCGCCGGCAGCGGGCTGCCCGGGGCGGTGCTGCCATTGCCGATTTCGTTGACCGACGGCGGCGTGTCTTCGCTCTTGAACAGTTCGAAGTAGGCGTTCGGCGTGCCCGGTGTCGCCGCGCGACCGCTCACCGGATCCACCCGCAGGCTGAGGATGCCTTCCGGCTCTGCCTGGGTGTGGAGCGGTCGACCCTTGAGGGCGGCGCCCATGTAGTCCATCCAGATCGGCAGCGCCACCGTGCCACCGAACTCGCGGCGACCGAGGCTCTCGGGTTGGTCGAAGCCGGTCCAGACGGTGGTGATGTAGTCGGCGTTGTAGCCGGTGAACCAGGCATCCTTGGATTCGTTGGTGGTGCCGGTCTTGCCGGCCAGGTCGCCCCGGCCCAGCGCCAGTGCGCGACGCCCGGTGCCGAGCTTGATGACGTCCTCGAGCATGCTGTTGAGGATAAAGGTGGTTCGTCCGTCGATGATCCGCTCGGCCACCGCCGGTGCCTGGGCGGCCGGCGCGGGAGATTCACTGGTGTTGTTGACGGTGAAGGGCAGCTGGCTTGGCGCTGCGATGCCGCTGCTGGCCGCCGCGCCTGTCGGCACGCTCGGTGGATTGGCGACGAACAGGGTGTCGCCGTTGCGGCTTTCGATCTTGTCGATCAGGTATGGCGCGATCTTGTAGCCGCCGTTGGCGAAGGTGCTCCAGCCGGTGGCAATCTCCATCGGCGTGAGAGTCGCGGTGCCCAGGGCCAGGGACAGGTTGCGCGGCAGGTCCTGCTTGTTGAAGCCGAACTTGGCGATGTAGTCGATGGTCTTGTCCACACCGAGGCTTTGCAGCAGGCGAATCGAAACCAGGTTGCGCGACTTGTACAGTGCCTCGCGCAGACGGATCGGGCCGAGGAAGGTGTTGGTGTCGTTTTTCGGCCGCCAGACCTTGTCCAGGTATTCGTCGACGAACACGATCGGTGCGTCGTTCACCAGGCTGGCCGGGGTGTAGCCGTTATCCAGGGCCGAGCTGTAGATGAATGGCTTGAAGCTCGAACCCGGTTGGCGCTTGGCCTGCGTGGCGCGGTTGTAGTTGCTCTGCTCGAAGGCGAAGCCACCGACCAGGGCGCGGATCGCGCCGTTTTGCGGGTCGAGCGAGACCAGTGCGCTCTGGGCTGCCGGTATCTGGCTGAACTTCAGGCTGTTGTCGGCCTGGCGCTGTACGCGGATCAGGTCGCCGACCTGGGCCACGTCGGCCGGTTGCTTGGGCGCGGCACCGAGGCTGTTGGTGTTGAGGTACGGACGCGCCCATTTCATGCTGTCCCAGGTGACGATTTCCGGCCCGTTGCGGGTCAGCACGTGCAGGCTGGTCTTGTCCACCTGGGTGACGATGGCCGGGTCCAGGCCACTGATGGTGCGCTGCTTGCCCAGCTCCGCGATCCAGGCGTCGCGGGTCTTGCCCGGCAGGCGGGATTCCGGTCCGCGGTAGCCGTGGCGCTGGTCATAGCTGATCAGGCCTTCCTCGACCGCATGGTTGGCCAGTTCCTGAAGGTTGCTCGGCACGGTGGTGGTGACGCGGAAACCTTCGGTGTAGGCGTCGCTGCCATAGCGACCGACCATTTCCGCGCGAGCCATTTCGGCGATGTACGGTGCGTTCACTTCAGGCGTCGGCACGTGGTAGCTGGCGTTGATCGGCTCGACGATGGCGGCCTGGTAGGCCGCTTCGTCAATCTTGCCCAATTTGTGCATGCGGCCGAGGATCCAGTCGCGGCGCTCTTTGGCACGGACCGGGTTGGCCAGCGGGTTGAAGCGCGACGGGGCCTTCGGCAGGCCGGCGATCATGGCCATCTGAGCGAGGGTGATGTCACGGATCGACTTGCCGTAATAAACCTGTGACGCCGCTTCGATACCGTAGGCGCGGTTGCCCAGGTAGATCTTGTTCACGTACAGCTCGAGGATCTCGTCCTTGGTCAGCTGGCGCTCGATTTGCAAGGCGAGGAGGATTTCGTTGGTCTTGCGCGAGAAGCTACGTTCGCTGGACAGGAAGAAGTTCTTTGCCACCTGCATGGTGATGGTACTGCCGCCGGACTGGATATGTCCGCTCTTGACCAGTTGGGTCGCGGCGCGCATCAGGCTGCTGGGGTCGACCCCATAGTGATTGGCGAAGTTGTCATCCTCGGCGCTGAGCAAGGCGTTGATGAAGTTCGGTGGAATGTCGGCGAAGCGCAGGGGCGAGCGGCGCATTTCGCCGAATTCGGCGATCAGCTTGCCATCACTGGTGTAGACCCTGAGCGGAATCTGCAATTGTATGCTGCGCAAAGTCTCGACGGACGGCAGGCCCGGACTAAGATAAAGAAATGCGCCGCTCAAGACGAGCAGCAGCCCGCAGAACACGGCGACGAAAGACCACCCGAAAAACTTCAGCAGACGAATCAAGGCTTGTGGATTTCCAGATAAAAGAATGAGTTAGGCGTCAGGCTAAAATCGCAGCAAGCGCTGGTTCGGCGATTTGGGAAAAAACGCTGGGCATTATAAGCATTTTTGGGCGGGGGCGTCATTTGCGCTTATGTCAAGACTGCTATTAAATGCCCCTGATCATAAAGGGTCCGTAAGTCGCGGATAGTAAAAGGGAATCGGTAGTGCTTGGACTCTTTGGCAAAAAAGCGCATTCGCTCCTGGGGATAGACATCAGTTCCACCTCGGTAAAACTCCTCGAATTGAGCCGTTCCGGCCATCGCTATCGAGTCGAGTCCTATGCCGTGGAGCCGTTGCCAGCCAATGCCGTGGTCGAAAAGAACATCGCCGAGCTCGAAGGCGTCGGGCAGGCCCTTTCGCGGGTGCTGCTCAAGGCCAAGACCGGCGTGCGTGGCGTGGCGGTGGCGGTGGCCGGCTCCGCGGTCATCACCAAGACCATCGAGATGGATGCCGGGCTTTCCGATGACGAAATGGAAAACCAGCTGAAGATCGAGGCCGACCAGTACATTCCCTATCCCCTGGAAGAAGTGGCCATCGACTTCGAGATCCAGGGTTATTCGGCGCGTAATCCCGAGCGTGTCGAAGTGCTGCTTGCCGCTTGTCGGAAAGAAAACGTCGAGGTCCGCGAAGCCGCCTTGGCCCTGGCCGGACTCGAAGCCCAGGTGGTCGATGTCGAGGCCTACGCCCTGGAGCGCTCCTACGGCCTGCTCGCCGCGCAACTGGCCAGCGACCACGAGAAACTGACGGTGGCGGTGGTGGACATCGGTGCCACCATGACCACCCTGAGCGTCCTGCATAACGGCCGGATCATCTACACCCGTGAACAATTGTTCGGCGGTCGCCAGCTCACCGAGGAAATCCAGCGGCGCTACGGCCTGTCCAACGAGGAGGCGGGGCTGGCGAAGAAACAGGGCGGCCTGCCTGACGACTACATCGGCGAGGTGCTGCAGCCGTTCAAGGACGCCGTGGTCCAGCAGGTGTCGCGTTCCCTGCAGTTCTTCTTTGCCTCCGGGCAGTACAACGATGTCGACTACATCCTGCTCGCTGGTGGCACGGCGTCGATTGCCGGGCTCGATCACCTGATCCAGCAGCGGCTCGGCACGCCCACCCTGGTGGCCAACCCCTTCGCCGACATGGCCTTGAGCAGCAAGGTCAACGCCGGCGCCCTGGCCAGCGATGCGCCGGCGCTGATGATCGCCTGCGGTCTGGCCTTGAGGAGTTTCGACTGATATGGCGCGGATCAACCTTCTACCCTGGCGCGAGCAGCTGCGCGAAGAGCGCCGCAAACGCTTCCTCACCGCCCTGGTCGGCGTGCTGGTGGCGGCGGTCGGCGTGGTGCTGCTGACGGACCAGTACTTCAGTGGGGCCGTCGACCGGCAGATCGCCCGCAACGCCTACCTGAACAAGGAAATTGCCCAGCTCGACGGCCGGATCAAGCAGATCAGCGAACTCAAGGCACGTCGCCAGCAACTGATCGAGCGCATGAAAATCATCCAGGACCTGCAGGGCAACCGGTCGATCAGTGGGCGGATCTTCGATCAACTGGTCCGGACCCTGCCGGACGGGGTGTATTTCACCGAAGTGAAGATGACTGACAAGACCATCGCGATCACGGGTGCGGCCGAGTCCAACAACCGGGTTTCGGACCTGATGCGCAATCTCGATGCCTCCGATTGGCTCACGGGGCCCACGCTGACCGAGGTCAAGGCGACCACTGCGGGTACGGTGGACCAGGCCAACACGTTCCAGTTGAGCGTGCGCCAGACCCAGCCAAAGTCCGAGGGGGCGGCCAAATGAATATTTCTGCCTGGATGGAAAGCCTGCGCAAGGTCGACCTCGCCGAACTCGACATGCAGAACATCGGCTCCTGGCCGATGGTGGTCAAGGTCGCGAGTGGTGTGCTGACTGCGATTCTGGTGCTGGCGCTGGGATACAACTTCTTCATCAAGGACCTGACCGACCAACTGGATCAGCAACGCGGGACGGAGGTGACCCTCAAGGAGCAGTTCGCCACCAAGGCCCACCTGGCCGCCAACCTTGAGGCCTATATCCGGCAGATGCAGGAGATGGAGGACTCGTTCGGCGTCTTGCTCAAGCAGTTGCCGAGCGATACCGAAGTGCCGGGGCTGCTGGAGGACATCACGCGTACGGGGCTGGGTAGCGGGTTGGAGTTCGAGGAGATCAAGCTGTTGCCCGAAGTCACGCAGCAGTTCTATATCGAGCTGCCGATCCAGATTACCGTGACCGGTGCCTATCACGACCTGGCCACCTTCGTCAGCGGCGTGGCCGCCCTGCCACGGATCGTGACCCTGCATGATTTCGAGATCAAGCCGATTGCCCCGTCTGCCGGCAACAAGCTGCGCATGAGCATCCTGGCCAAGACCTATCGCTACAACGACAAGGGGCTGCAGAAATGAGCCGCTTGCAAGCGATCTGTGTGGCCCTGCTGGCGCTGATGCTGGCCGGCTGTGGCAACGGCAACGACTTCAGCGACCTGGATGCGTACATGAAAGAGGTGCGGGCGCGTCCGGTGGGCGCGATCGAGCCGGCGCCGAAGTTTCGCGCCTTCGAGATGTTCACCTACAGCGCCGCCGCGCTGCGCAGCCCGTTCCAGCCGCCAATGAAGATCGACCTGGTCAATCGCCAGAAAGGTTCCCACGAGGTCAAGCCTGATCCGAATCGGACCAAGCAGTTCCTCGAGGGCTTCAACATCGAGCAGTTCGAGATGGTCGGCACGCTGTCCAATGCCAGCGGCACCTTTGCCTTGTTGCGCGGGGCCGGTGGTGTCCATCGATTGAAAGTGGGCGACTACCTGGGACGTAATGATGGCCGTATCGTTGCCATCACCGACGCCCAGGTCGATGTGATCGAGATCGTCCCGGATGGCGAAGGCGCCTGGCTGGAACGACCGCGCACCATCCCTTTGAAAGAGCACTCATAGTGGAATTCGATATGAACAGGATCATTTCATCCCTCGGCATTTCGCTATGGATAGCGCTGGTGTCGCCGATGGTGTTGGCGGCCAACCTGAAGACCCTGGATGTGGCGACGTTGCCCGGGGACCGGGTGGAGCTGAAGCTGGGCTTCGACAGCCCGCCCGCCGCGCCCCACGGCTACACCACCGACCAGCCGGCGCGCATCGCCCTGGACCTGGCCGGCGTCTCCAGCCAGTTGGCCAACAAGACCCGCGAGCTGGGCGTGGGTAACGCGCGCAGCGTGACCGTGGTCGAGGCCAAGGACCGCACGCGGCTGATCATCAACCTGACCAAGCTGGCGCCCTACAGCACGCGTATCGAAGGCAGCAACCTGTTCGTGGTGGTGGGGCAGGGCATGGGGGGGCCGGCCAGCGCACCAAGGCCTGCGGCGGCGGTAGCGCTGCCGGCGCGGACGGCGCCCAAGCCCTATGCGACGGTGGGCAGGGCGATCCGCAATGTCGACTTCCAGCGCGGCGAGCAGGGTGAAGGCAATGTGGTCATCGAGCTGTCCGATCCGTCCATCAGCCCGGATATCCAGGAGCGTGGCGGCAAGATCAGCGTGGACTTCGCCAAGACCCAGTTGCCCGACCCGCTGCGGGTTCGCCTGGACGTGAAGGATTTCGCCACGCCGGTGCAGTTCGTCAACGCCAGCGCCGCCGGCGACAAGGCGAGCATTTCCATCGAGCCCAGCGGTGCCTTCGATTACTCGACGTACCAGACCGACAACAAGCTGACCATCAGCGTGCGTCCGCTCACCGTCGACGATCTGCAGCGGCGCAACGCCGAACATTTCGTCTACAGCGGCGAAAAGCTCTCACTGAACTTCCAGGACATCGACGTGCGCTCGGTGCTGCAACTGATCGCCGACTTCACTAATCTCAACCTGGTGGCCAGTGACACGGTGCAGGGCGGCATCACCCTGCGCCTGCAGAACGTGCCCTGGGACCAGGCACTGGACCTGGTGCTGAAAACCAAGGGCCTGGACAAGCGCAAGATCGGCAACGTGCTGCTGGTGGCCCCGGCGGACGAGATTGCTGCCCGCGAGCGCCAGGAGCTGGAGTCGCAGAAGCAGATCGCCGAGTTGGCGCCGTTGCGCCGTGAGCTGTTGCAGGTCAACTACGCGAAAGCGGCGGATATCGCCAAATTGTTCCAGTCGGTGACCAGTGCCGAGTCCAAGGCCGACGAGCGTGGCTCGATCACCGTGGACGAGCGCACCAACAACATCATCGCCTACCAGACCCAGGACCGTCTCGACGAACTGCGGCGGATCGTCGCCCAGCTGGACATTCCGGTGCGCCAGGTGATGATCGAGGCGCGTATCGTCGAGGCCAACGTCGGTTACGACAAACAGCTCGGCGCCCGCTGGGGCGGCAAACTCAGCGGCGGCAACTGGAATACCTCGGGCGGCTCGAAGACCTTGTCCGCTCTGACCGGTCAAAGCTCCAGCAAACCGTTCGTCGATCTGGGGGCGACCTCGGCCACATCCGGGATCGGCATCGGCTTCGTGACCAACAACACGACCCTGGACCTGGAACTCAGCGCCATGGAAAAAACCGGCAACGGCGAAGTGGTTTCACAGCCCAAGGTGGTCACTTCCGACAAGGAAACCGCGAAGATCCTCAAGGGCACCGAGATTCCGTACCAGGAATCCAGCTCCAGCGGCGCAACCTCGGTGTCCTTCAAGGAAGCTTCGTTGTCCCTGGAGGTGACTCCGCAGATCACCCCGGACAACCGGATCATCATGGAAGTGAAGGTGACCAAGGATGAGCCCGACTACCAGAACGTGCTGAACAATGTTCCACCGATCAAGAAGAACCAGGTCAACGCCAAGGTCCTGGTCAACGATGGCGAGACCGTGGTGATTGGCGGCGTATTCTCCAATACCCAGAGTAAAACCGAAGAGAAGGTGCCATTTCTCGGCGATGTGCCGTATGTTGGCCGCCTTTTCCGTCGAGACATTGTCTCGGAAGCTAAATCCGAGCTGCTGGTATTCCTGACTCCGCGTATCATGAATAACCAGGCGATTGCTGTGAGTCGTTGATTCTGTGCGAAATTTGATTCTTGTAGGACCTATGGGGGCTGGAAAGAGCACCATAGGTCGTTTGCTGGCCAAAGAGCTGCGCTTGCCTTTCAAAGATTCCGACAAGGAAATTGAACTGCGTACCGGCGCGAATATTCCGTGGATCTTCGACAAGGAAGGCGAACCGGGCTTTCGCGACCGTGAGCAGGCGATGATTGCCGAGCTGTGCGCGTCTGACGGGGTGGTGTTGGCCACCGGCGGCGGCGCGGTCATGCGCGACGAAAACCGCCAGGCGTTGCACGCCGGTGGCCGGGTGGTCTACCTGCACGCTTCGGTGGAGCAGCAGGTGGGGCGCACGGCGCGTGATCGCAACCGGCCGTTGCTGCGTACCGCCGACCCGGCCAAGACCCTGCGCGACCTGTTGGCGATCCGTGATCCGCTTTATCGGGAAATCGCCGATCTGGTGATAGAAACCGATGAGCGACCGCCGCGCATGGTGGTACTGGACATCCTTGAACGCTTGCAGCAGCTGCCTCCCCGTTAAAGCGCGGGAGGAAATGCGCTATCCTCGACCACCGCCATGCTCGGTGTCGTTCATGGCTCAAAGCCATCGGGCCGCGTCCACTCCAGGCGTCGCCGACAATCGTTAATCCTGAGACTGGACGCCCGCGTCCATCTTCACTGTGGGGACACATGCAGACACTTAAGGTTGATCTTGGCGAGCGTAGCTACCCGATTCACATTGGCGAAGGACTGCTGGACCAGCCCGGGCTGCTGACGCCGCACATTGCCGGTCGGCAGGTTGCCATTATCTCCAATGAAACCGTCGCTCCGCTCTACCTCGAGCGCCTGACCCGCAGTCTGTCGGCCTATTCCGTGGTCTCGGTGGTGTTGCCCGACGGCGAGGCCTTCAAGACCTGGGAAACCCTGCAACTGATTTTCGACGGCCTGCTGACGGCCCGTCATGACCGCCGCACCACCGTGATCGCCCTGGGCGGCGGGGTGATCGGCGACATGGCCGGCTTTGCGGCGGCCTGCTACCAGCGCGGTGTGGATTTCATCCAGGTGCCAACCACCCTGTTGTCCCAGGTCGACTCGTCGGTAGGCGGCAAGACCGGCATCAACCATCCGCTGGGCAAGAATATGGTCGGCGCCTTCTACCAGCCCAATGTGGTGCTGATCGATACCACGACCCTGAACACCCTGCCGGCCCGCGAGCTGTCGGCGGGCCTGGCGGAAGTGATCAAGTACGGCCTGATATGCGACGAACCCTTCCTGACCTGGCTCGAAGCGCATGTCGACCAACTGCGTGCCCTGGACCAGGAGGCCCTGACCGTTGCCATCGAGCGTTCCTGCGCGGCCAAGGCCGCCGTGGTCGGTGCCGATGAGCGCGAGTCCGGCGTGCGGGCCACGCTCAACCTCGGGCACACCTTTGGCCACGCCATCGAGACCCACATGGGCTATGGTGTCTGGCTGCACGGTGAAGCCGTGGCGGCGGGCACCGTGATGGCGCTGGAAATGTCCACGCGCCTGGGCTGGATCAGTGCCCAGGAGCGCGATCGCGGTATTCGCCTGTTCCAGCGTGCCGGCTTGCCGGTCATTCCGCCGGAGGAAATGACCGAAGCCGATTTTCTCGAACACATGGCAATTGACAAGAAAGTGATCGACGGTCGCCTGCGCCTGGTGTTGTTGCGCCGAATGGGCGAAGCCGTGGTGACCGACGATTATCCGAAAGAAGTTCTACAGGCCACGCTGGGGGCGGACTACCGCGCTCTGGCTCAGCTTAAAGGTTGATAGGATTCCGATGACCAGTTTGCATGCCGACGAGGCTTTCCTCGGCCATTACCAGTTAAGTCACGACCCTTTCGCTCCCCGGGTGCCTGGCTTCAAGTTCTTCCCCGCCCAGCGCAAGCCAGTGCTTGGGCAATTGCACCATCTGGCCCGTTACAGCCAGTTGCTGCTGGTGGTCACCGGCCCGCAGGGCAGTGGCAAGACGCTGCTGCGCCAGGCGCTGGTGGCGAGCACCAACAAGCAGTCGGTGCAAAGCGTGGTGGTCTCCGCGCGCGGTGCCGGCGATGCGGCGGGCGTGCTACGGCAGATCGCCCAGGCGCTGAATGTCGCCCAGGCCGATGTCCGCGAGATTCTCAACCAGGTGGTGCAACTGGCGCTGACCGGCCAGGAGGTCTACCTGCTGGTGGACGATGCCGAGTCGCTCGACGACTCCGCCGTCGAGGCCCTGCTGGCCCTGGCGGCCGGCGCGCCGGAAGGTCGTCCGCATGTGTTCCTGTTCGGCGAATCGTCGCTGATCGCGGCGCTGGAGCAGCATGGCGCGGAGGAAGAACGCTTCCACGTGATCGAATTGCAGCCCTACACCGAAGAAGAAACACGTGAATACCTGGCGCAGCGTCTTGATGGCGCGGGCCAGGGAATCGAACTTTTTTCCGCTGAGCAGATCACTGAGATTCACGAAGGCGCCGAGGGTTGGCCTGGAAACATCAACCAGGTCGCCCGTGACGCCATGATCGAAGCCATGATCGCCAGCCGCTCCGCGGTGAAGCGTCCAAGTATGGGGTTCAAGATGCCTAAGAAGCAGGTATTGGCGTTGTCCGCCGTGGTAGTGGTCGCCGTCGCCGCGGCCTGGGTGATTCCGGGTCGCAACAAAGCGCCGTCGACTGCCGGTACAACCGCCAGCGAGCAGGCCCAGTTGCCACTGGGGCAGGCGCCGAAGCCGAACGTGGAGTTCGCCGGTAATTCGCAGCCGATGCCGCTACCGTTGGTCGGTCAGTCGCAGCCGGTGATGCGCGGTCCGCTGGCCGAAGCGGCGGGTGGTAGTGGTGGTCTCGAAGGCGATGATGGTGTCGCGCCGCCAGTGGATGGCGGTCCGGCCAAGCCGCCGACCGTCACCACCATTGCACCGCCTGTCGGCGTGCCTGCGGGCCCGGCGCCAACTCCGGTGGCCAAGCCGACCCCAACCCCGGTGGTCAAGCCCGCACCGGCCCCAGTGGCCGCCACCAAACCGGCCCAGACCCCGGTTCCGGTGCCCAAGCCGGTCGCCAAGGCGCCTGAGAAAGTGGTCGAGAAAGCCGTTGAGAAACCGGCGGCGCCGGCCAAGGCCGTCGCGACCGCGACCGGTCACAGCTGGTACACCGGCCAGGCACCGGGCAACTACGTGGTACAGATCCTCGGCACCAGCTCCGAGACCACCGCGCAGAATTTCGTCAAGGAACAGGGCGGCGAGTACCGTTACTTCAAGAAAGTGCTCAACGGCAAGCCGCTTTACGTGATCACCTACGGCAGCTTCTCCAGCCGCGATGCGGCCATCAACGCCATCAAGGTCTTGCCAGCGAAGGTTCAGGCTGGTAAACCTTGGCCTCGTACTGTCGCCAGCGTCCAACAGGACCTCGCTACAACTCGCTGAAGAATCGGCGGCCTTATCCAGGCCGCCCTCCCGGCACCTCAAAATTTCCGCAACGGCATGCTGCTTCCAAAGCCGCGTGCCTTGTGGTGTCTGCGTCACAGTGGGTTTGAGTCGTCACGGTCAAAATTCAAAAATATTTTGACTAGCACGAGATATCGCTTTAAACCTTTCATAAATGCGACATGAATTTTCGACGTTTCGTCGTTAAATTTGTGGGGCGTCTATGTCGGTGTGTACAATGACCTCCCTTTTGCCCCTGCAG
>JACXTT010012094.1_pt1 | contig 11474 bp, 11 predicted proteins | sample 9270951 | NCBI WGS metagenome assembly JACXTT01 (sample SAMN15532306, study PRJNA645909) | rock metagenome | isolation source: weathered quartz diorite | place: Puerto Rico | collected 2017-06-21 | reverse complement strand
TGCGTTGAGGACAGCGCGGCCTTTGCTTCGGCATCGGCGTCGAAGCGGTGCGTCGCGGCCGTCTGGAACGAGGGGTCATTGCTCTTCGGGTCGAGCGGCGGCTGGCCGCCCTTTACCGAGGCCAGCGTGACTTCGACGCCGGCATCCTTGAGCACGTAGTAGGGCGCAGCCAGCTCCTCGAGCCAGAAGCCGGTCTTTTCACCGGTGTTGCCGAGCTGGTCGTGAGAGGTCAGGACAATCAGGACTTTCATGGCGGGTCTCCGAAGGAAGCCATTGAGTTCGCGCGAGTCAGGCATTGCAGCTCATCATGTCACGCGACGCCCTTGTCCCCCGCGGCCAAGGAGCCGATGACTTGTGCCTTGCAGTGCCATGTGTTGATCTTGCTAAGCATGGATGACACAGCGTCAAAGTCAAAGGCCGGCGTTGTGAGTGTTTCCAGTCACAACGCCGCTAGAAGACCCTCCTTTGCACCAGTCCCCTTGGGGTCAGAAGCCGATGTTTTTCGTACTGAGCATGATGAAAATCACAGGTACCAGCGGAATGGCGAACAGCACTAGTACTCCGTCGACAGCCATCGTGAGCGGGGTCATCAGGACAAGCGCCTGCCTGCCGCCCTTTGGCAATTCCTCCCTCACTTGAACGTTGTATGACTGGTTGAGCGATTTGAGGCTAGCCGGCATGCTGAAATCGCCGGCAGAGTAGCGCTTGCCGCGCATCTGGATAGCCCTGCGGATCGTGGTTGATGACCCTGTGAAGCCGAACGCGCTGGAAGCGATCCGCTCATCGTCGCTTGGATTACTAAGTACCAATGTAAGCAGTCCCTCGACATCCCCGGAAGCGTTGACCTGGAAAAGACCAAACTTCGCCGACAGCTTCTGGTGAATCCGCGAATCCAGCAGTTCAGCAAAGCCTTCCGGCGCGTCGAAGATGTAGTGATAGGTAGAACTGAGAACGGCGAGCTTCTTGCCGTCAGCCGTGACAAGCACCTGGCTGACTGTCTCCTCATATTGCCGATACTCAGACTTGTTCGCCTGTTCCATCAAGGCCTTCGTGGCACACCCTGACGTGCCGAGCAGCGCAATGATCGGGAGGGACAGGAACGTTCTGCGGTGGATGCGATTCATCATGTTGGCAGCGTCGGGCTGCTGTGAAAAATGGGAATTGGTATGTGTATCCACTGCGGAAAACTCACTCAATAGGCGTTCCCTGAAAGCACGCTCGAAAATTTCGAATCGATCTCGTAGCACCCTGTTACTTCGGTGACAGCACTCGTGGCTACCGACGCTCTGCGCGGAAGGAACCAGAGTTTGCGGTATGCGGCTTGCGAGTTCTGCAAATCGGCGGCAGCTTCTCGCCGCTATACTGCCGAGCGCCTGCCTGTGCGCGATCCACGCGCGGCAGCAAACCAAATGAACCGGCAATGAAGAACGGAAGACACTGGATACGGCTCGCCCTGGCACTGATTGGCGCCCTATTGCTTGGCGACGCCGTCGGGCTGATGAGCATGGGATTGTTCAACTTCGGCATCGTGCTACCCGGCAGCATTGGCCTTGCGTTCCTGCTGCTCGCGCTAAGTTGGCATCGTGTCGCACGCTGGCGTCAGGCCAATCCGCGTAGACAGTTGCTATGGCGTGCGGCGTGGGCGGCGTTTGCCGTGTGGCTGGTGACTGTGGGTGTGTTCTTCCATGGCATCCGCAGCGGCATGGGCGCGTCCGTGCCAGCCGGAACCCCGATCAAGGCCATCGTCATTCTTGGGTCTGGAACGCCTAACTGCCAGGCATCGCCTGCATTGACGGCGCGACTGGACCAGGGGCTGGTGCAGGCTCAGCGATCGCCAGCGGCGAAGGTCGTTGTGAGCGGCGGGCAGGACTTCGGTCTGCATTGCACCGAGGCGGACATCATGGCCGACTACCTCATTGCGCGTGGCGTGGCGGCTGACAGGTTGATTCGAGAGGGGCGCAGTACCAGCACGGAAGAGAATCTCGTCTTCAGTCGGAGTCTGCTGGAGAAACAGGGCGTTGATTCCGCAGGATCGGTCATCGTGGTGACCAGCGATTTCCATGTGCGGCGCGCAGTGGGCATTGCGCGGAAGGCCGGATTCGCCAAGGTATTTGGCGTAGGAGCGCCGACACCTTTGTACCTTCGCTTCAATGCATGGTTGCGCGAGTACTTCGCGTCGATCAGCAGTTGGATCCTACGGGAGTATTGAGGCATCTCGATAGCGGCATGCCTTGAACGTCTTCACGTCCACGGCGCCGATCAGCGCTTCACCCCTGCACGCCCGGCCTTCGCAGCCCGCTTCACGGGCACCAGCGTGGCCGCCGCATCCTCGGTCGTGTCCGCATTGACCAGTACCCCCGCCGAGACGATATAGGCCGCCGCGCTCTCGATATCCCCGCGCAGCGCCGCGCATGCAGCCGCACTGTCATGCTTGCGCAGCGCTGCAATCAGATTGTCGTGATGCCTGACCGCGACGCGCTCTTCCACGCGGCGCGATCCGGAGCGCAGGTCGTGGTTAAGAATCGGGCCGATGCGCAGCCACTGTGACTCGATCATCTGCAACAGGATCGGCATGCGCGCCGCCGCGTAGACGGCAAAGTGGAAGGCCTGGTTCGCGGCGATGACATCCGCGCCGTCGGGGCTGCGCTTCGACATCTCGTCGGCAAACCGGCGGTGCAGTGCCTGTACCTGCTTCAGTTCCTCATCGGTGATGCGCTCTGCCGCGGTCGCAGTGGCGAGTCCCTCCAGTTCGATCCGGATCTTCGTGATTTCCTCGAACTGGCTGACGCTCATCCTCGGTACCCGCAGGGCACGGTTTGGCGTGAGCTCAAGTGCCTGCTCGGCAACCAGGCGATGCACCGCTTCCCGCACCGGCATGACGCTGACGCCCAGTGCGGCAGCAATGTTGCGCAGGGAAATCTGCTCGCCCGGCATCATCTGGCCGCTGATCAGCAGATCTCGCAGCTGCGTGTAGACGTCGCGGCTGAGCGTCTGGCGGACAAGGGGCGTCACAAGGTCATTCAGGGTCATGCCGCGAAGCATAGCACATAGGGTTATTCTCTATATTTGATCTGTGATCACAGTTTTAATCTTCGTCCGGAAGGCAGGCAACCGCCTGTTCCCAGGAGATTGGAATCATGTGGAAGGATGAATCGCTCGCCGGCAAACGCGTACTGGTGACCGCTGGCGCGAACGGCATTGGCCTGGAGATCACGCGGGCCTTTGTGGAGGCGGGCGCCCGCGTTGCGGTTTGCGACGTGGCTGGCGACAGTCTCGAACGTGTCTGTGCCGAGTTGCCCGGCGTGGTGGCAGTCAGGGCCGATGTGTCGAAGGAAAGCGACGTCGAGGCGCTGTTCCAGGCGGTGGATAGCGCCTTTGGCGGCCTGGATGTGCTCATCAACAATGCCGGAGTTGCCGGCCCGACCGGCGGTGTCGAAACCCTGTCGCTGGCCGACTGGGAGCGCACGCTTGCCGTCAACATCACCGGCCAGTTCCTATGCGCCCGCGCCGCGGTGCCGCGCCTGCGGCAGGGGCGCTCGCCGTCGATCGTCAACCTGTCCTCCGCTGCCGGGCATCTCGGCATGCCGGGTCGCTCCGCCTACTCCGCGTCGAAATGGGCCGTGGTGGGCTTTACCAAATCGCTGGCGCTTGAACTCGGAGCGGATGGCATCCGTGTCAACACGGTGCTGCCCGGTGCGGTCGACGGCCCGCGTATCCGCGCCGTCATTGCCGCGAAGGCCGAGTCGCTCGGCAAGCCGCTTGAGGAAGTCACGCGCAACTACACGTCGCAGGCGGCACTGCAGCGCATGGTGACGATGCGCGACATCGCCAACATGGTGCGCTTCCTCTGCAGCGACCAAGCGGCCAATGTGCACGGCCAGGAAATGGTCGTCGATGGCCTGACCCAGGCGCTCAGCTAGCGCGCCCGGCGCATTCCGGGGCCGCCGGATATCCGCGGCCCGCATTCCGACAAACCCGACCAAGCCCGACAAAGGAATCACCATGGCCAAGCGAGCCAAAGCCATCATCACCTGCGCCCCGACCGGCGCCATCCACACGCCCAGCATGTCGCCCCACCTGCCGGTGACCGCCGACGAGATCGCACAAGCCGCCATCAACGCGGCGCGCGCAGGGGCCGCCATCCTGCACCTGCACGCCCGCGACCCGAAGGACGGACGCCCGTCGCAAGACCCGGAGCTGTTCCGGCCGTTCCTCAGCAGGATCAGCGCCGAGACCAACGCCGTGATCAATATCACCACGGGCGGCAGCCCGCACATGACGGTGGAAGAACGCATGTTGCCGGCCACCACCTTCAAGCCGGAGCTGGCGTCCCTGAACATGGGCTCGATGAACTTCGGCCTGTTCCCGATGCTCGACCGCTTCAAGGAATTCCAACACGACTGGGAGCGCGAACACCTGGAGAACAGCCGCAACCTGATCTTCAAGAACACCTACCAGGACATCGAGAACATCCTGCGCATCGGCAATGCAAACGGCACGCGATTCGAATTCGAGTGCTATGACATCAGCCATCTGTACAACCTGCGGCACTTCCTCGACCGTGGCCTGGTCAGTGGCCCGGTGTTCATCCAATCCGTGTTCGGCATCCTGGGCGGGATTGGCCCCGATCCCGAGGACCTGATGCACATGCACCGCACCGCCCGGCGCCTGTTCGGCGATCAGTTCCGCTGGTCAATCCTCGGCGCCGGCCGAAGCCAGATTCCGCTGGCGACTATCGGCGCGGCAATGGGCGCCAACGTGCGCGTTGGCCTGGAGGACTCACTCTGGATCGGTCCGGGCCAGTTGGCGGCATCAAGCGCCGAGCAGGTCACGCGCATCCGGACCGTGCTTGAAGCCCTGAACATCGATGTGGCCACGCCGGACGAAGCCCGCGACATCCTCGACCTGAAGGGTGCGGCAGGCACCGCGTTTTGAACCGGCGGGGCCGCCACGGCCCGGCCCCCGCCCAACCATCGACCACTGAAAACATCAACCAGGCAGAACGGCTGACGCGCGGCCCCAGGGCGTGGCGCTGTATCCGCCGATGGAGACTACGCTCATGCAGACCGTACCCGCCTCAGGCGCGCCGCCGCTGGCTGCGCCGACAGACCGCCCGCTGACCGCACTACTGTTCCGCAAGCTCATGCCCTTGCTGGTGCTGTCCTATGTGATCAGCTTTCTCGATCGCACGAACATTGCGCTCGCCAAGACCCACATCGCTGTCGACCTGAACATCTCCGCCGCGGCCTATGGCCTGGGCGCGGGTCTGTTCTTCCTCAGCTATGCCTTGCTGGAAATCCCGAGCAACCTGATCATGCATCGGGTCGGGGCGCGCTTCTGGATCACACGCATCATGGTGACGTGGGGCCTGCTGTCCGCGGCGATGGCCTTTGTCCAGGGCGAGACCTCCTTCTACATCATGCGCGTACTGCTCGGCGTGGCCGAGGCTGGGCTGTTTCCCGGCGTGATGCTCTATCTCACGTACTGGTTCGGCCGCGAGGATCGCGCGCGGGCGGTGGGCTACTTCCTGCTCGGCGTCTGCATCGCCAACATCGTCAGCGGCCCGCTGGGCGGTGCCCTGCTCGGCATGGATGGCATCTGGGGCTTCAAGGGCTGGCAATGGATGTTTGTGCTGGAAGGCCTGCCTGCGGTGTTCCTGGCCGCGGTGGTCTGGAGGAAGCTTCCCGACGGTCCGGACAGCGCGCCATGGCTGACGCCAGCCCAGGCGCAGGAAGTCCGCACCCGGCTGGCCGCGGAAGCTGCCGATGCCAGCGCCGGCAAGGGCGGCCACTCGTTCCTGGGCGCCATGCGTGATCCGCAGGTCTGGCTGGCGATCTTCATCTACTTCTGCCATCAGATCTCGATCTACACGGTGATCTTCTTCCTGCCGGGCATCATCGGCACGTATGGCAAGCTCACGCCCGTGGAAATCGGGCTGCTCAATTCCCTGCCCTGGATTGCCGCCGCCATCGGGGCCGCATGGCTGCCCCGACATGCCAATACCCCACAGCGCGGCCGTCGCCTGCTCTGCCTGGGGCTGGTTGTGATGGCATGCGGCCTGTTGATTGCCGCCTTCGCAGGCCCGGTGATCGCGCTCGTCGGCTTTTCGCTGACCGCGCTGATGTTTTTCGTGGTGCAGTCGATCGTCTTCCTGTTCCCGTCGTCTCGCCTGAAGGGGGTGGCGCTGGCGGGCGGCCTGGCCCTTATCAATACGTGCGGGCTGGTGGGCGGATTCATCGGACCGTCGGTGATGGGCATCATCGAACAAGCGACCGGTAGCACGCGCAATGGGCTGGTGATCATGGCGGGCCTGTTGCTGATTGCCTGTGCGGTGGCGCCGTTTCTGCGCCAGGGGCAGGAGCGCTGAAGGGTTGTAGAACACCCTCATGGCAAGAAGTGCTGCTGGCTCTGATCCACGTGCGGCGCCCGGCAAGCAACGGCCGGCGCCGCCGTGAACGGCAGCGTCACGAGGGTGATGGCTCGTTTCATCACGGCCTCTGTCTTGGCTCCTCATTAAATGCCTTGAACTTCTTCACGTCTGCCACCTTATAGAACAGCTTCAACGTAGCGCTCGTCGACGGTGGGATTCGACCCACGAAGGCTGACCTCACGAAAGCAGCGCTGCCGTTTCCGTTGCTTTCCATTACACACACATATCGCTGCCCACGCTGGCGCAGCACAGCGTAGGCGGCAAGGCTCGGTTCCTCCACTCTCGAGGGCTGAAACTTTCCCATAGCGACCGCTTGCATGATGAATCCGCGACGCGCCCCGACGAAGATATAGTCGTTGCTCCCGCGCTTGCTGGTGGCATAACCAATCTGGAGCCTGTTGCTGTCACCTCCAGGGGTAAACAGCTGGTATCTGTCCTTGGCTGATAGCGAACGAGGATGTAAAGGTCCGGCGAGGTATGGAGAACGTGCCCGCAAGACCGCAGGCGTGAAGGAGAGTTGCTCAACTGTTCACCTCTGACAACTGAATTGAGTCCGATTCCGCCCCTGCGTGCACTATGAATATGTAGACGCCAAAGGCACCGTGGCCGCGGTGCCTCGCTCTATCCTGGGCTTCAATCCGCTCCCATCGCTAAGACCGCGTTTGCCAACGCCAAGATGTACCCAAGGTCAGTTCGTGCATCCATAGGCCGCCCCTTAAAGTTGCTTCTTCTTTCGAACTCAGAGGCCGCTAGAATTCGTGCCGCATATCTCAGGTGGATTCCGCGCGATGGACTGCTCCAGACTCGAGGGGGTCGCTGGATTCGGGGTCGGAACGCCGCGCTATCTACATTGGATGTAGATGGATTCATAACCCAAGAAACCGCCCCTTGTGGGACAAGGGGTTCAAGCCAGCCGGGGATGCAAAAGGCGAGAAAGTTGACGCATAAGCCGAGAACTTCCTTCCCCGACCAGCTTCGATACGCGCGGGAGCGCGCGATAGGACGAAGCCATCCCATCAGCAGCTGTCGCCAATGTTTGTATCGGCCGCCGCAAGAACTGCGCTTGAAACAGGGCAATTTTAGCAAATTGCACTCGTGAGCGAACCCTCCTTCGATGCACGCCAGCGGTCGAGAAATGTCTAAGTTTCCGCGACTGGCCTACTATCGCGCCAAGAAAATTGCGATGGTCGTTTGGCGAGGCAGCCGGAGTTGCCTCCTCCATCCCTACCCCGTCCCAGGCCAGTGATTTCCGTGGCCGGTTGAGACGCACCCGTCCCACCCGACCATCGCAAGCCGGCTTGGAGGGCGCTTATGAAATCGACCCGCCTATGTCTCGCCTGTGGCAACGCGTTTGTCCCGTTGCCGCATGTTCCCCACCAACGTTATTGCTCGTCGAAAGCTTGCCAGCGCGCCCGTCGGCGTGACTGGCAAAACCACCGGCTCCGTATCGACAAGGATTACCGCGACAACCAGGCCCGGGCCCAAGCGAAATGGCGCGCAGGCCACTCGAGCTATTGGCGCGAGTATCGCTCCGCACATCCGGCGTACCGAGAGCGCAACCGCAGCATGCAACGGATGCGCAATGCACGGCGGAGTTTCAAGCCGATTGCAAACATGGATGTCGTCGGGCGGCGTCGGCCGTTGGGGTCAGGCTTCTACGTGCTGTGCCCTGCAGATAGGGCCGGCGTTGCAAATATGGATGCGTGGACTGTCCATATCGCTGTCCTGTCTGCCCCTACGGGGCCGCCCACATGATTGCAAAGAGATGACGTGATTCCTATTGGCGCCGTGCCTGCTACGCTGGCCTCACCAAAGTTCGTTTTCAAACGCCACTACCTGATGTGAAGCCGTGGTGCTCGCATTTGAGGCTCCCTTGCGCTCGGTGCCTGCCGCGGCCTATGTCTGGGTTGCGGAGTGAAAAATGTCATCCAATAACGCGGGTGCAGCACTCGTAGCCGGCTCCTTCGCAGGACGGGCGGCGGAGTATGTCCGCATGTCGACCGAACATCAGCAGTATTCGACCGAGAATCAGCGCGACAGAATTCGCGACTACGCAACCCGTCGCGGATTCGAAATCGTTCGCACTTATGCCGACGAGGGTAAAAGCGGTCTTCGAATCGACGGTCGCCAGGCACTTCAAAGTCTCATCGCCGATGTGGTCAATGGCAATGTTGATTTCTGCGTAATCCTCGTCTACGACGTGAGTCGATGGGGGCGATTCCAGGATGCCGACGAGAGCGCGTATTACGAGTACATCTGCCGCCGTGCCGGCATCCAGGTTGCGTACTGCGCGGAGCAGTTCGAGAACGATGGTTCACCTGTCTCGACCATCGTGAAAGGGGTAAAGCGGGCAATGGCTGGCGAGTACAGCCGAGAACTGTCCGCGAAGGTGTTTGCAGGCCAGTGCCGTTTAATTGAAATGGGCTTCCGGCAAGGAGGTCCGGCCGGCTATGGGCTGCGCCGCGTATTGGTCGATGAGCACGGTCTCATGAAGGCGGAACTGTGCCGCGGCGAACGAAAGAGCCTGCAGACGGACCGGGTAATACTCATGCCGGGGCCGGAAAGCGAGGTGCGAATCGTCAATCTAATCTACAACTGGTTTATCGACGAGTCGCTCGACGAGTATGAAATCGCGGCTCGCCTGAATGGTATGCATGTGCGTACTGACCTCGACCGAGAGTGGACACGAGCCACGGTACGGGAAGTATTGACCAACGAGAAATACATTGGCAACAACGTATATAACCGGGTGTCGTTCAAGCTGAAGAAGATGCGGGTGACCAACACACCTGACATGTGGATTCGAAAGGAGGGAGCATTTCAGGGAATTGTGCCAAGCGAAACTTTCTACACGGCTCAGGGCATCATGAGAGCCAGAGCGCGTCACTACTCGAATGAGGAGCTAATCGAGCGATTGCGCAACCTGTACCGCAGTCGCGGGTTTCTGTCCGGCGTAGTCATTGACGAAACAGATGGCATGCCTTCCACGTCGGTCTATGTGTACCGATTCGGCAGTTTAATTCGCGCCTACCAGACAGTCGGTTTTACCCCTGGACGAGACTATCGATACATTGAGACCAACCGCTTCCTGCGACAACTGCATCCAGAAATCGTCGCACAGACGGAGAGGAGAATCGCGGATTTGGGAGGCTCGGTGATACGCGACCCGGCTACCGACCTGCTGACCGTCAATGACGAGTTCACAGCGTGCATCGTGCTCGCGCGCTGCCAGGCGCATGACAATGGCCGAAATCATTGGAAAGTGCGCTTCGATACGAGCCTCCTGCCGGATATTACTGTTGCGGTGCGGCTCGACCAAACGAATGCCTCGACGCTGGACTACTATCTGTTGCCACGCCTAGATTTCGGACAACCTCGTATCCACCTCGCCGACCAAAATCCAATCGAGTTTGAGAGCTATCGCTTCGATACGCTGGACTACCTCTACGGCATGGCCGAGCGTGCACGTCTCAGGAGAGTAGCGTGAACTCGCGGCAGCAGCTCGGTGAAATCCGGATGGTCCCTGTCGCTCAGGTTGAAGTCATCAATCCGCGAGAACGCAATGGCCGCGTTTTCAAGGAAATCGTCGATAACATCAAAACCATCGGCCTGAAGAAACCTATCGTAGTCACCCCCCGGGCGACGACTGGCGGCATAGAAAAATACCTGCTCGTGTGCGGCGAGGGTCGATTGAAGGCATTCCGCTCGCTCGGGGAAGCGACCATTCCCGCACTCGTTGTAAGCGTGAGCGACGAGGACGCGTTCGTAATGAGTTTGACGGAAAACATCGCGCGCAGACAGTGTCGCCCACTCGAGCGGCTTGCCGGCATTCGGCAATTGCAGGACCAGGGATATACGCCGAAGGTCATTGCCGAAAAGACAGGTCTCACGCCGGCTTACGTTCACGGCATCCTCACGCTGCTGCGCCAGGGAGAAGAGAGACTTGTCGTTGCGGTGGAGAAGGGCCTCGTCCCCCTGAATGCGGCCCTTACGATTGTTGGCGCCGGCGACGACGATGCTGAAATACAAGCGGCACTCCAGGAGGCCTATGAGTCGGGCAAATTGCGGGGCAAGCAACTGATGAACGCTCGCCGTGTCATCGAGCGCAGAAAAGCACTCGGGCGGAGCACGGCACACAATATGACGAGCAAGTCCGCCGCCGTCACGACATCGAGTCTCGTGCGGACGTATGAGCACGAAGTGGAACGTCAGAAATCCATGGTGAGAAAGGCCGAGTTTACGCAACAACGGCTGCTATTTGTCGTGGGTGCATTGAGGCAACTGTTTGCCGATGAGAACTTCATCAATCTGCTGCGTGCGGAGGGACTGGCCAGCCTGCCGAAGTATCTTGCCGAACGCGTTTGGCCAATGGGGAGTGCCACATGACTGGCGTAACTCTTGGCTTCATCCCCGAGCCGTTGTCGGTGCTGGTCACCAGCATCTTGCCATCACGCAGAATACCGGCACCCGTGGTGGAATCGCGCAAATTTAAGCAGATAAGAACCTCCATTGAAGAGGTGGGCCTCATCGAACCGCTCTCTGTAACGCCTGCGGACCCATCTTCCGGACAACATGTTCTGCTAGATGGGCATCTACGCTTACTTGCCATCCAGGACTTGGGGTACGAGCGGGCTGCCTGCCTTGTCGCGACTGATGACGAGAGCTACACGTATAACAACCGCGTGAATCGCCTCTCTACAATTCAGGAGCATTACATGATACGGCGTGTAATTGAAAGAGGCGTATCGCCCGAACGATTGGCGAAAGCTCTTTCCGTGGACGTGTCCCAGATTATAAAAAAGATGTCGCTGCTCGACGGTATTTGCCCGGAAGCCGCTGAGCTTCTCGGAGACCGGCAGTTCTCGGCGGAGCTTGTTCGCGCTATTCGCAAAATGAAGCCGACGCGGCAGGTCGAATGCGTTGAACTGATGGTGGCAGCGAACAATATGTCAGTCTCCTACGCTGAGGCATTGCTGGTAGCTACGCCAGCAGCATGTCTTGTGGAGGGAAAGAAGCCACGCAAACTGACCGGCGTTAGCCCACC
>JACXTT010012093.1_pt1 | contig 11474 bp, 6 predicted proteins | sample 9270951 | NCBI WGS metagenome assembly JACXTT01 (sample SAMN15532306, study PRJNA645909) | rock metagenome | isolation source: weathered quartz diorite | place: Puerto Rico | collected 2017-06-21 | reverse complement strand
AGAAAGGATCTGAACGCATCCACCAACTGCCGTTGGTGGGATTCGGGGGGGCAGGTTGGCATCCAGTTGGGTAGAAAAGATCTGAACGAACCACCAACTGCGGTTGGTGGGATTCGAAGCGGGCGGGTTGGCGTCCAGTTGGGTAGAAAAGATCTGAACGAACCACCAACTGCCGTTGGTGGGATTCGGGGGAGCTGCAGTGGTGCGTGTCGTAGTAGAAAAGATCTGAAGGCATCCACCAACTGCCGTTGGTGGGGTTCTAGGAGGGCAGGTTGGTGTCCAGTTGGGTAGAAAAGATCTGAACACATCCACCAACCGCCGTTGGTGGGATTGTAAATCAATGTTCTTGTCTGGCCGGCGCCGGAGACGACTCTTGTTCAGCTCCAGCTGCATCGCAGAGGATGCGAACTAGTTGCCGTGATCGTCGTCGTGGACGCTTACCTGGCCGCGGATTTCGCCGGCGGGGAACAGCGTCGTGTGGATGTTCGCGTAACCTAACTTAACATTCAGAATCTTCAGGAAGCCGGCAAAATCGCCAGCTGTGATGTTCTGCGCCGACACTGCCAGAATGTCAGCTGAAGTCCAGGTCCCACTGACGGTGCCGCTATGATTCGGTCCGTCCGGACACGCAGGACGGCCGCCGCCACCGCAAAAGAAGACGACTACATTGCCAGTGTTCTGGGGTTGCCCGAAGTGTATGTGCGACGCCTGCGCGGGGCCGGTCAAACCAGTCCAGCTTATGGTCCAGGAAATGCTCGTCTTGTCGTCACTCAACGTCCCAGTGAACTTCCCCTGACCATTAACGAGTTTCGGTGGCACTTCGCCAAAGCCGGTTAAGCGTGCACGATACGTTGGGCCATCATCATCACGATCGGCCCGTGCCTTGAACCTAGTCGGTACAGCAAATGAAATCACAGCGATTGCTGCCAGAATTAATCCTACTCTCAGCGTATTCTTCATGCTTTCCTCCTGGTGGATTGTCCTGTTTTTCAATTTAAGCCATTGGTTTAAGTCATCTGTAGAGTCCGGAACTGCAGTTGTCGGGATGCTGAGAACCTGCTTGCGGCGACGGTGTAGAAAAGATTGGACGAACCACCAACAGCCAGTTGGTGAGATTCGCCGATCTGTTCCGGCCGGGAAAACTTCAGCCGTAGACCCGACTTCCTGGAGTCCTGACTGTACTTTTTGCCAAAGGGCGGCATGTTTCCTTCGCCGTAAGTAACAACGTCGAGCAATTCATCGTCGCCATGATTCTGAATTCTTTCTGAAGCCAGAAACTCAAATTACTTGCCGTTCTGCGGTTTTGGCCTGCACCGTCGTCTCTATGGCAAACGGCACATTTCGCGCGAAAGAGATTTCACCATCCACTTTAGCGACAGTGTTTCGCGAGAATGTGTCGCGAGCATCACAGAGACAGTCATCGCACTCTTGGCTCGGGGCGCAAGATTTTCCAGGGGATACTCTTAGGTGAATCACAAGCGTGAGCAATCACCATGCCTTTTTGATCGTTAAGAGATGAGTCGGATTTCCGATCACATGTTCGTCAGTTGGATTTCGTCAGCATGAGATCGCGAATAGCGAATGTCGCGCAATCTTTCGAATGCTTGAGATCGCCCGTTGTTAATCGACAACACTTAAGCCGGGATGTGCTTTGAAAGGAGGATCCATACACCGCGAAGATTACTGAAGCCACGGTGGGTGAAAATGCGATTACAATTTCCGGGAAGTATCGCCCCGACTACATCAGCTACGACGAGAAGAACGGTCATTATGTTAACTGTAGGATACAGCCCGGCGGTGGTGATCTAACGGCCTTCTCGCTTAGGCGAAACTGTCCTTCGTCTCCGTCGTGTGTCAATTGCTTCCGGCAGGCGGACATTGATTTTGACATATGCAACCGTCAAATTTACAAAAAGTACGGCGCCTACGAAGATGTGGAGCAGGAAAAGAAACGTTGCAAGGCGGCTTACGATTCTGCTGTACAAAAGTGCCAGCAGCAATGTTGTCTCGACGACACCAGGAAAAAGAGCCCGAGTCCGCAGCCTCCGCCGTCACCTACAAAAACGCCCTAACCTGGCGGTTGATAATCCAGGACCGCCCGTGCAGTAATAGAGCGCCTCTTGTGCCCATCAGTAATCACCTCATTGCGCGTGCCACGAGCCCATCAGTCAAGAACACTCATTGTTCAGATTAAAATGAGTATTCAGTCATCCATGAAGAAAATGCAGCGCGGCCCATTGCCTGTAGACCCGGCCCAACCGACCTCAAGAATTCCTCAACCGGCGTGAGACCCGCATAAACATTGACTGATCTGAACTATCTCGATTGGTAATCCGGCTCAAGTTTTTCTCAAGACCTGTCCGCAAATATGTCTCCATCGTTACGGAATTCTAATTCTCTTTGGAGGCAGACATGTTCAACCGCATCCCGAAACCCAGACTCAGTTTTGCAGCGCTGTTGGTTGCAACTCTCATTACTTCGATCTATTTCGCGCAGCCTTCTGAGGCTTCGCTCAATGCCGGTTTGCAATCGGTAATCGTGCAACTGAAAACCGATCCGGCCGCTTTGTATCGCGCGAAGATTCAGAAAAACGGCGGCACCGTCAGTGATCAGCAGCTGCAAGCTTATCGCGATCAGTTGAAAGCATCACAGGATCAATTTCTGCTCGCGCTGAAATCGCGCGGCGTCAATTTCACTGTCGACTCAATCGATATCAAGGGATTCGACGGCGCGAGCGCGGGAACCTTTCAATATCGCTACACGATGGTGCTCAACGGCATCGGAATGACCCTGCCGAAGGCTTCGCTTTCCATTTTGAAATCGATGCCCGATGTAAAGAATGTTTCGCCGAACGCCGCTTATCATGTTCAGCTTTCAAAGAGTGTTGATTACATCGACGCCCCGCGGCTCTACGGCAGCAACCCGAACGACCTCACGCAGTTCGCTTTGTATCCCGACGGCAACGAAGGCCAGGGTGTTTACGTTGCGGTACTTGATAGCGGAATCGATTGGACGCATCCAATGTTCGGTGGCGATCCGACTCCGCCTCGTTTAGGCGTAGCTCCGGTGGCCGCGGCAGTTCAGACAAATCAAAAAGTTGCTTACTACCTTCCGCTCGCCGGAACGATCGACGACTTCGGTCACGGCACGCACTGTTCCGCGGACATCGCGGGATACCTCGCGAACGCGCCTGGCCCTGATGGCCTGCCGGGAACTGCCGACGACATTCCGATTCACGGCGTCGCTCCCCAGGCGAAGCTGATGGGCTACAAGGTCTGCGCCGGCGTCGGTGCTTGCTTGGGTGAGCCGATCACACTGGCATTGGAAGATGCCGTCTCGCCGGTAACGCTCGACCTTCAACCAAAGCCGATCGCGAATGTCATCAACATGAGTCTTGGCGGCGCTGGCACGCCGGACGATGCCACCTCGACAGCGGCAGACAACGCCGCGTTGACTGGATGCGTAGTCGTTGCGGCCGCCGGGAACGATGGACCAGTTGAAGCAACCGTGGGTTCACCGGCAGCAGGTCGTCACGTAATCGCCGCTGCCGCTTCGAACGATCCGGCTACAGGCGATAACACGCTAGACGTGACTGACGGCAGCCGCAACGGAATGATCGCGATTGTTATGGAAGGATCGCCTGCGGTCGCGTCGGACATCACCAACAACTACGTTTACTGCGGCCTCGGCGAAACTCCAGCCGACTTTCCAGCGTCCGTTTCCGGCAAGATCGCTTTGATTCAACGCGGCAGCACGGTTAACACGCCGACGCTTCCCGCCGCCGGCAGCCTTGGCACTGGTTTGTTCACGACCAAAGCGGCGAACGCGGCCGCAGCGGGCGCTGTCGCGGCAGTGATTTACAACAACACCGATGGGGAATTGGGGGCCGCGACAGTGCGCAAGTCGGTCATTCCGACTGTCGGACTGTCGAAGGTCAATGGCGAGTATCTGAAATCGATAATCGGCGGTACTGGTGTCTCAGCGAAACAGATTCGCATCAACTCTGCGCTTCGCTTCGCACCATCGGTTGCGGACTTTAGTTCGCGTGGTCCGGTTTCCGGTTTGGGCCAAATCAAACCGGACGTGAGCGCGCCCGGGGTGAACATTCTTTCAGCAACAGTTCCGGTTGGCGCAGCCGAAACCAATACCAGCACGATGTTCGATCCGTCGCGCTACATTCGGGCGAGTGGCACCAGCTTCGCTTGTCCGCACACGGCAGGCGCTGTTGCTTTGATCAAGCAGGCTCATCCCGGCTGGTCACCCGATGTCGTGCGTACAGCGCTAATCAATACGGCGACGAACTTGCGCCAGGAGGATCGCAGTCCGAAAGCGGATGGCCTGACGTCCGACTCGATCATCGCGCAAGGCGGCGGGCTCATCGATGTTTACAACGCCGTACACGCGCCGGGCTTGATGGGAATTACCGGCGACGGCATCGTGCAGCCGAGCATTCTCGGCAGTGCTTCGTTCGGCGCAGTGCCGGTAATCAATTCGCGTGTCACGCACACGGAAACCAGGACCGTTACGATTCAGGATCTGACAGGACAAGGCGGAACTTACAGTCTTGCCGTCGCTAACAATCGTTATTTGGAAATGAACGGCATCACAGCCGCGACCAGCGCGTCCAGCATCAGCGTTCCCGCAAACGGCAGCGCGACATTCACTGTCAGCGCCACCGTCGATGGCAACGTGGTTCGCGACGTATCCAGCGCGATCGAGATGCAGTTCTACGTGATCGCGCAAACGGCTGGCGGCTCGCTGCGCATGCCCTTCTACATGCAGTTAACACCAACCGTGCCGCAAGGTGGTGCGACGCTCGCGCAGATTAACGAGTCCGGCACGATTCTGGTAGGTGACAACAACTCTCAACTGATTGAGGGTGTCGATTCGCAGAGTTTCCCGGTTGTGGCTGATGCGCCAGGCGCCGCGATCGACATCACCATGAACTTCGATCAGGCGGTCGATGGCACCTACCCGGACCTGGATCTTTATCTCTTCGATCCAGCGGGCAACGAAGTAACGCACTCTGGAAACGGCGGCGGTCCAGAGCACATAGCCACTACGTTGGGCGCGCCGGGAACTTACACGATTCGTGCCAGTGGTTGGGTGAACGTCAACACTGATTTCACTATAACCGGCACCATCGCGAAGGCGGCGGCTCCACCGGTGCTGTCGGCTATCGCCGGCGAATTCATCGACGCGCAAGGCCACGCCGTGGACTTCGATGGAGCATACACGCTGCAATGGCAAAGCGTCGCGAACGCGCAGCAATACGAAATCGAACAGTCCACCGACGGCACGAACTACAGCGTGCTTGCCGATGTCAATAACAACGTCTCGAGCCAGTCGCTCTCCAACCAGGCTGATGGTACGCACTATTATCGCATCCGCGCCATGACGCCGGGACAGATTGGTTATTACGTGACTCCGCCGAGCGCCGCTCAGAGCATCATCGTCAATCATCGCTCGCTCGTGGACATCACGAACCAGGTGAAGACGGCCATCTCAAACGTTTCGTTGAGTGGTGGAGTCTTCTCGTTGGATCTCACGATGACGAATCAGTCGGCTTCGACCTACGTGCCTTACGTCAAGCTCAACGTGATCGGCGTGACGTCAACGTCGGGTACGGTAAGGGTTGCGAACGGCGAGAACGGTGGCAGCGGCATCAACACTGGGAATCCGGCGTTGTTCGATTACACCAACCAGCTGGGCAGCGATCAATTGTTCAGCCCCGCGGAGACTACCAGCGCAAAAACGATGCGGTTCGCTGATAGCGCGTCTGAGATGTTCCAGTTCGACGTGAACGTGACCGCGTTTCTTGCCAATTCGACTCCGGGCGGCGGCAGCGCAGCTCCGACCGGTGGCGGCGGTTCCGGCAGTCAGGCATCTAACGGACTGTCAGTTCCGACCATCAATCTGCAATCGGTGAAAGCCTTGTTGCGGTTCACCGCGAATCCCCTAACCAAATCCGTCACTTCCCAGTTGGTCCTGCGTTAAGGGCCACAGGGTCACTGCCGCGTGGAGCACCGTCGGGAGTGCTTCAACGCGGCAGTTCTGGTTCGGAGCCTGACTGCACGCTCCGAACCATTATCGAAAGTCGTGAGGAGTAGAAGAGCGTGATGAAGAGAACGCTGCTTTTATGAAACACATAGATTCAGGTGATTCGCATTCCTGCTGTCGCCCGCTTTCGCGGGCTTTGAATTCCTTGTTCGAATCTTTCCTGGGGCTCGCGCCCCAGGCTTTATGCTGTCGCCTGCTTCGCAGGCTGGTTGAGTCTTAAAAAATTCAGCGACCTTAGTGGCAAGAGAGCAGAAGGGACTTGAACAAGCTCCACACTGCAGTGTGGGGGATTCTTGTGTTTCCAGCGCGCCGAAGGAGAAAGTGCGACTGATGGTAGAAATGACTTGAACAATCTCCACACTGCCGTGCGGAGGATTCTTGTGTTTGACCCGCGAAGTGATTTTTGCAGATCTTAGTTGAACGCGATGGGTGTGTTAAAATCCGGTCATGAGCAAGAATGAAATCCTCGAACTGCTTCCACATCTCACATCTGAGGAAAGGTATGAAATCCGTGTGAAGCTCGCGGAGCTCGATGGTGACCGCTGGCTTGACGACGACGACCCACTCAGTGACGAACAAAAAGCTGTTCTCAACGCGCGTTTCGATGATATGGAGCAAAATCCCGAAGCGTCGATTCCGTGGGATGAGGCCCGCGCGCGCATTAACGCGAGACTCACGAAGTGACCTACCGTTTGGAGATACGAGAGGACGCTCTCGCGGACATCGAGGAAGCTGCGCGTTGGTACGATGAACAAGAAGCCGGTCTAGGTGCGGAATTCGCGGGCGAAGTTCTACGGCGATAGACTCATTGGCGACAAATCCTCTTCGTTTCCGCATTCGTCACCAGCGCAACAAGGTTCGTTGGAAACTAATGGCCGGCTTTCCTTATCGAGTTGTGTTCCGGATAACTGACAATCTCGTCACGTTCATCGCTGTGCTTCACAGCTCTCGTCACGGTCGCCAATGGCGCAGTCGGCTTTAGGCCGCTAGTCAACTTCTTCCAGAGGTTTGGAAATTGGCTAGGCGCGATGGCTGTATGAGGGACCAGTTTCCCGCAGCAGCCGCAAAGGCACAAAGACGCAAAGACGAGACAACGCAAATCTCACAACCCAACTCGGCGCACTAAATCGGCGAACCGGGGGTCGGGATGGAGAGTGTCGAAGTGCGGATCAACTTTCACATAGAGGATGTCCCAGGCGCGATCCTGAAGGCTCCGTTCGAGCCATTGCAGTGCCTGCTCCTTATCGCCCAGCCCCGCATACACAAACGCAAAACCGTAGGCGGGCACATAGCGTTGCCTGGCAAGATCGTGCATCTGGCTGAGAAGCTTCGTTGCTTCGTCTCTCTTCCCCGATACAGCGTAAACGTGTCCGAGGTACGCCAGCACATATGGGTCGTCGTTCAATTCTCGCGCCTTCTGACATTCCACCTCAGCCTCAGCGTGTTGGCCCTTCTGGTCGTAAGCCTGACAAAGAACCATGTGCGCGAGATACCAGTTCTGATCCAGCTCGGCTGCCTTACGAAGCTGTGCGATGGCTTGATCGTATTGCCGCGCATAGATGATGTTGCTCCCTAACTCAAGGTTGACAACCAACGACAACGGATCGAGTTCGACTGCTCGCCTGCCTTCCGCGAGGCCTTCTTCGAATCGCTGCATCACCACCAAATTGTCGCCGTACCATTGATGGGCCGTAGCGTAATTTGGGTTTAACTCGATGGCGCGTTGAAATTCCTGGTTTGATTCCGGCAAGTTCCGATCAAAGCTGAAAAGTGCATGAGCCAGAGCCGTGTGCGCTTCGGAGAGAGTTTCATCAAGTTCCAGTGCCCGGTGCGCTGCCGCTTTACCTTTCGGGATAGATTCACTGGGTGAACCGGCGGAATATTCGGGAAACAGAACATAGGACTCAGCCATGGCGGCATAGGCCAGCCCGTACCCCGGATCTTTTTCAATCGCCTGATTGTAATAGTCGATTGATTTCTTGAGCGATTCCGCCGTCCGCTTGTTCCAGTAGAAAAGTCCTTTCAAGTAAAGCTGATAGGCTTCGGTGTTGGCCGTGTAAGTCTTCGCGACTTTTTGCTCTTCGACGCCGGACAGTTTGGTTTTGAGTTTGGTTGAAACGTCGCGGGCAATCTCGCTTTGCAAAGAGACCAGATCGGATTGTTTGCGGTTGTACTGGTCGCTCCAGATTACATTTTCAGTCTGCGTATCAACCAACTCCAGAGTCAGGGTTAACTGATCGCCGCGCTGGGCGACTCGTCCGTTCAGAATCGCCTGCACATTCAAGTCTTTGCCAATCGTCTGCGGGTTCGTTTCCTTTCCTTTGTAACGAAAGACGGAGGAACGCGCTTTGACGTTGAGATTTGGCAGTTGGGACAAGCGGCTGATCAAAGTGTCGGTGATCCCATCAGATAGATATTCAAGTTCTTAGTTGCCGCTTTGGTTGACGAACGGCATCACTGCGATCGATTGGATGGCAGCAGCTGCGGACGTGCGCGGTCGCAAGTAGACCGCGGCCGCGATACCTGCACCGATTAGCACAAGCAGTACCAAGAGCGCCGCACCTTTGTGGCTCTTGATTCCGCCAACCACGTATTCAGCGGTTGAGGCTCTGGAGGAGAGATAAGCAGACGCTGTGCTAGTTTCGGCACTGCTGGTTGGGAACCCGGATGATGCGGTTTCGCTCTTTGGCGGTGGTGGCACCGTGGTATCGATTCCGCCGCTGGCTAACTCGCGTCGCAGTTCCTTCAATTCGATTGCGACTTCTTTGATCGATTGATACCGATCGTCAGGATCCTTTGCCAGACATCTCCGCACGATTCGTTGCAGCTCCAGCGGCGCAGTAGTATTCAGGTCGGCGATCAACGGCGCTGCTTCATAAATAACCATGTGCAGGGACTTGACCACCGAATCCCCTTCGAAGGGTTTTTTGCCCGTGGCTGCTTCAAACAGAATGCAACCGAACGAAAAGATGTCCGAACGCTGATCGATTTCTTTTGTCCTGCCTTGTGCCTGTTCAGGGGACATGTAACCAATGGTGCCCATCACAGCGCCGGGTGTTGAGTGTTGAGGCATCACGGCCGTGACTATCTCGCTGGATTCGCTGCCTGCGATTGGCGGCTGTTCGATGAGTTTTGCCAGACCAAAATCGAGCAGCTTCGCATGCCCGTCGCGCGTGACCATGATGTTGTCTGGTTTCAGATCGCGATGAACGATGCCGGCGGCGTGTGCTCGGGCCAATCCCTCAGCGGTATGCTGCAGGATCCGGAGCAGCTTGCGGAGTTCGGTCTGTTCTTTATGAATCTTTTCACGGAGCGTTTGGCCTTCGACGTATTCCATCGCGATGAAATTAACACCGTCGCTCTCGCCGATTTCGTAGATGTGCGCGATGTTCGGATGGTTGAGTGCTGCTGCGGCCTGAGCCTCCTGTTCAAACCGGCGCATACGATCACTGTTGGCGGCCAGCTCGTTCGGCAGAATCTTCAAGGCGGCTTTGCGATGAAGTCGCTCATCTTCGGCGAGATATACTTCGCCCATTCCGCCAGCGCCGAGCTTAGAGATGATGCGGTAATGCGAGAGAGTGGTGTTCATTCGTTCTTATGGGAAGCGAATGGTAATTGGAGCACCACAAGAATGTCCAGGTATGGGTCAGTTGGCGAAACAGCCGCCAGTGCCGGCGGCTGTAAAAATGGTTGATTCTATTGGTCGAGCGGAGGGGATCAAGCCCAGGCCCCCGCATTGCCAAAGCAATTCATTCAGCCCACCGATTTACGCGTTCTTACTGGTCACTAAAACTAAACAAAGCAGCGGTGGCCGGGTCGAAGTCGTCGGACAGGTAGTTAGCAAATAGGTGCTGTGGGTCTTTAATCTAAACGCACCATCCGCCAGGCCTTCCGTTAAACACTCCAAAACACTCAAAGAATTAGCGAGTTTTCCGGGCAGATCGCGAACTCAAGCATAACTCAAGTTTTTCTCAACCCCGGCCCGCTAACCTGTGAAACGTAACGATCGGCCCTAATAAATTGAGCCTGATACAGATAAACAAAAACAGCCATTAGAACGCCTGATACAACGCCAAAGACTTAGGAGACAAGAAACATGCTAAACGGAAACGACAGAAATCGGATCAGCTCCTTGCCAACCGCGCTACCGGCAGCACTCTATTTGTTGACCCGAAGCAAGAGTTTGGCCGCAATCGTAGTCGTGATTGTGACGGCGTTGGCGATCAAGATTAATGTGAGTTCTGCTGCAAGTCCGGCCAATGGCACCATTACTGCGAGCAGCGGCGCACTGACTTACACCGCTGGTCCTTTCGTAGTGGCCAACGAATCAGGTCAAGGAGGCGTAGCCGATCCGGTCTGCCAACCGGGAACTCCTTTGTGCGATGAGTACACCCTGACAGTAAATGCTTCCAGCGTGGCGGCCACGAAGAAACTCCTGGTCCAGGTGCAATGGCCCAGTGCGGCAGCCGATTTTGATCTTTATGTGCTGCAGGGCTCGACGGTCGTTGGCAGCTCACATGGGTCGAGTGATCCGGAAACTGTGTTTCTGAATATTCCCGCAGACGGCACCGTCTACACGATTCGCGTTATTCCAACCACTCCTCTGGGACAAACTATTACCGGAACGATCGCATTAGTGGATCCGCCCGCTAACGTACAGACGGGAGCGGGGCTCGCACCACGTTACCAGAATTACGCCGCGGCAACAGGTTTGGGCGATAACGCCGGTGAACCTTCGATTGGCGTCGACTGGAATCCGAACGTTGCGAGTCTCAAACACGATAAGGTTAACACCGGCGGCGTCTCGTTCTTTCAGTCCGGACCGAACACTTTGCGTGCGAGCTTCGACGATTGTTCGTCGCCCGCAAAGGACCAGTGGGACGACGTGTCAACGTCCTTCGTTCAGCAAGCAGCGCTCTCCGACCCAATCGGCTTTGTCGATCGGAAAACCGGCCGCGTTTTCTCGCTCGACTTAATCGGCGGCGAGGGAAACAGCTTAATGGCATATTCGGATGATGACGGCGCCAACTACACACCCGCGCAGGGAGGAGGGGCGCCTGCCGGACCAGATCACGAAACAGTGGGTGGTGGTCCATACAACCCCAACGCATCACCAGCGCCGCCACCGCATCCGTTGTACCCCAACGCGGTCTACTACGCCTCCCAGAACATCGCCGGCGACGCAGAAGTATCTCGTAGCGATGATGGAGGCCTTTCTTTTGGTCCCAGTGTGTTGTTGTTTAATCCCACTCAATGTGTCGGCGGAATTCACGGCCACATCAAAGTTGCTCCAGACGGCACGGTTTACATTCCGAACTCATCATGCAGCTTTGGTAACGGCACGAATGGAGTGGCGGTCTCAATTGATAACGGGATCACCTGGACCGATTCCACCGTGCCCGGAAGTACAGGTG
>JACXTT010012092.1_pt1 | contig 11474 bp, 8 predicted proteins | sample 9270951 | NCBI WGS metagenome assembly JACXTT01 (sample SAMN15532306, study PRJNA645909) | rock metagenome | isolation source: weathered quartz diorite | place: Puerto Rico | collected 2017-06-21 | reverse complement strand
CAGCGCGCGCGATCTACCGCCACGGCCGCAGACCCGCGGCATAGCCCACCTCCTCGCGCGGCGGGAGGGGGGCCACCGGGGGGCCGGAATTTTCGCTCACGAGGGCAACCAAGCATCCCAGCACGGCGCCCAGTCCCACTTCGTTACCCAGCGCCTTCGCCGCTTTCAGCAGCGAAGCCAGCTCGAGGGCGTCGTTGCCGGCCGCGCGCGCCAGGGTGCCGGGGCCGTGCAAGGTGGTGCCGCTCGCGGCGGCGCCGGGCGTGGTGGCTTGCGCGGTGCCGCCGGCGAGGTAGGCAGCCGCGCCAAGTTGCGGCGCACGGCCCACCCGCGCCAGCTTCGACGATTGCAAGGCATCGACCTTGGCATGGGCGCCCCACTGGCGGTAACGTCCGATGGCCTCGCGCAGGAATACCGCCGCCACCTTGGGCTGCCCCTGCTCGACCCAGAATTGCGCACACAGTTCCTGCGACAGGGCCTGGATATTCACGTAGCCCGCTTCGCCCGCGCTGTCGGCCGCTTCCCGGTAAGCGCGCACGGCGCCCGCGACATCGCCGGCGTTTCTCGCCAGTTCGGCGCGCACCAGGGCGTAGCGCGGGCCGACGTTGATGGCGCCTTGAACGGCCCAGCGGGCCAGGTCGGCCAGCAGCGGCGCCACCCTTTCCTCGATCGTGGAGCGCTCCAGCGGCGCCAGTTCGCGGCGCAGGGCGCGCAGCCAGATGAGGGCCGCATAAAACGTCGATTCGGGCACTTTGGCCTGGCCGCGCATCAAACGCGTCACCAGCTCCAGGCGCAGCGCCAGCGGCTCGGCGTCCGGCGTGTCGAACAAACAGGCGGTGCGGATCTGCCCTTGCAAATAGTAGGCCTGGTACAGCTGCGAGGCGCCGTGACGCTCGAGGAAGGCCGCTTCGCTGAAATCGACGTCGCCGGCCGCGCGTGCGGCATCGTTGTCGTCATCGGTCGGTGCGCCGTTCGCAGCGCCGCCCTGCCCCAGCAGCGCCTTGAGCGGCTGCACGGCGGCGGCCACGCAGCAATCTGCCATCGCATGCTGGCCATTGGCGCGCATCAGGGCCAGGTCGCGCCGCAGGCCGGCCAGCAAGTCAGGCAGATAGGCGCCCAGCGCGATGCGGTCGGTGGCGCGCACCGCGACCACCACGCCGACCTGGACGAAATCGCCGATCTCCAGCGCCCAGCCCAGCGCCTCGTCGTACAGGGCGTCGGAATCGCGCAGGGGCCGGGTCCAGTGGCTGGTGGCGGCGCCGAACATCAGGCTCGACAAGGTGCGCGTCTGCAGGTTGTCGCGGCTTCTCGCCAGCCGCACCGCCATGGCGCCAAAGCGGTAGGCGGCCTCGGGATCACCCCCTTTGACCACTTGCATCATGGCGAATCCGGTGTAGCCGACCGCCGTGAAATCGCTGTTGCCCTCGGCGATGGACAGCCGCGTCATCGACATGATCATCATCATGCATAGCGACTGCTGGCCGGCGTAATACCCGGCCATCCACAGGCCCTGCATCATCTGCATGGCGGCGACGGCGGCGGCATTGCTCATTTCGGGGGCCGCCAGCAGGGCGTCGATGGCCTGTTCGCCGCTGGCTTTCGGGTTCGCCATCAATGCATCGAACTGGCGCTCGGCGGCTACCACCAGTTCGGCGGGATCGGCCGGCACCGCGAAGCCGAGCAGGAACAAGCCCTCGCGCTGGACGGCGATGGCGTCGAGCAGGCGGCCCTGCAGCTGGTACTGGTGCGCCTGCACGGCGATGCAGCGCACGTGCTCCAGCTTGTCGTGGCAGCGCGCGCGCACTTGCGGATACAGCGATTCGGCCTGGGCGAAATCGCCGCACAGGTAGGCCGCTTCGGCCGCGCCCAGCGCCAGCTCGAACCACAGGCCGTGGTGGCGCCACGGCGGCTCCGGCAGCATGGACAGGCCGATGCGGTGGTGCGCCAGCGCGGCGCCGAACGCCGCCGAGCGGCGCGCCTTGCTGGCGGCCAGGTGGTTCAGGCGCGCCAGCTCGAGGCGCTCGTCGGCGTCGGCGATCAATTCGCGGCCGGCATTGAGCTGCTCGACGATGCCGAACAGATTGGCGTCGAGCCGTGCCGGTGAAGCATGCGCCAGCAGCAGGCGGCCGATGCCCAGGTGGCGGGCGGCGCGTTGCCCCGGCTCGGCCATCAGGTAGGCGGCTTGCTGTACGCGGTCGTGCAGGAAGCGGTAGGCGACAGCATGCCCCTCATCGAAACCGCCGTCGTCGACGCCGGCCATCACATATTTGTAGCTGCCGTCGACCGGCTGCACCAGCCCCGCCGCCAGCGCCGGCCACAGCGCCGCCTGGGCCGCGGCCGGGTCGAGCCGGGCGACGATCGCCAGTGTCGCCAGGTCGAAGCGGCTGCCGACCGAGGCGCCCAGTTGCAGCAGCGAGCGGGCCTGCTCCGGCAGGCGCAGGATTTTTGCCGCCAAGAGGTCGGCGACATTGTCGGTGGTGTGCTGCGCGCCGATGGCGGCCAGGTCCCAGTCCCAGCGATCGCCGTCGGCGGCGTAACGCAGGTGGCCCGCTTCGGCCATCGCCTGCAAAAACTGGTTCAAATAAAACGGGTTGCCGCCGGTTTTGCGGTGGCACAGGGCTGCCAGGCCGGCGCACGCCGCCGCATCGACGCGCAGGGCGTCGCCCAACAGTGCCGCCACCTGGGCGATATTCAAGGGCGACAGTTCGATGGTGACGATGCGCTGGCCGTCGCTTTTCAACCGGTCGCGCATGGCGCAGAGCGGGTGGGTCGGCGGCGTTTCGTTGTCGCGGTAGGCGCCGATCAGCAGCAGATTGCCGGTGCCCGGCTTGCCGGCGCGGCGCACCAGCAGCTCGATCATGCGCAATGTCGGCGCATCGGCCCACTGCAGATCGTCGAGGAACAGCACCAGCGGGCGTCCCGGCGCGCTGAATACATCGATAAAATCGGGCAGCACCCGCGCCAGCCGGGCCTGCGCCTGATCGGGCGCCAGCGGTGCGGCCGCCTCGGTGGGGCCGACCACCAGCGCCAGCTCGGGAAGCAGCTCGACCATCACGCCCAAGCCGGAACCAAGCGCCGCACGCATGCGCCGCCGGTGTTCCGCCAGCTGCGCTTCCGGCTCGCCCAGCAGCTGGCGCACCAGGGTGCCGAGCGCTTCGAGCAGGCTGGCGTAGGGCACGTCGCGGCGGAACTGGTCGAATTTACCGGCCAAAAAGGCGCCGCGGCGCGCTACGATCGGCTTGTGCACTTCATTGACGACGGCCGATTTGCCGATGCCGGAGTAGCCCGCCACCAGCAGCAGTTCGGCCGCGCCGGCGGCGCTGCGTTCGAAAGCCGCCATCAGGGCCGCCACTTCGCGCTCGCGGCCGTACAGGGTCTGCGGCATGACGAAGCGGGCGCCCCGGTCCGCCAGGCGCGGCGCCAACGGGCTCCTGGCGTCGCGGCAGGCTTCCAGGTCGGCTTTCAAGGCCGCCAGGCTCTGGTAGCGGCGCTCGGCATCCTTTTGCAGCAGGCGCTGGAGAATCGCCAGCAGGCCGTCCGGCAGCTCCTGCAGCGCCGCCAGCTGCCAGTCGGGCGCACGGGCGATATGGCAGTGGATCAGTTCCATGGCGTCCACGGCGACGAACGGCGGCCGCCCGGCCAGCAGGGTGTACAAGGTAGCGCCGATGGCGTACATGTCCGCGCGGTAGTCGAGCAGGCGGTTCATGCGGCCGGTCTGCTCGGGCGCCATGTAGGCCAGCGTGCCCTCGAGCGCGTGCGGCTGGACCAGGCCCTGCGCCTCCTGCGGCAGTTCGCTGGCGATGCCGAAATCGATCAGCTGCAGCAGCTGCGCCTCGCCATTCCATACCAGGTTGGAGGGATTGATGTCCTTGTGGATGACGCCCTGGCGGTGCACGGCGCCGACGGCGTCGCACAGCTGCACGGCGATGGCGAAAAATTCGGCCGGAGCCAGCGCCCGCTGGCGCAGCAGTTTATCGAGGGCGGTGCCGCCGATATCGGCCAGCACCATGGTCCAGTGGCCGCCGCTGCGGCTCAGCGAGAGCGGGCGCACCACGCCCGCGTGCGCGCAGCGGCGGGCGATCTCGAATTCACGGCGGAAGCGGGCATTGTCCTGAAACGAGGGGAATTCCTGGTTCGGCTGCTTGACGATCAGCGCCGTTCCATCGGCCCCGCGCGCCCGCAGCACGCGCGAGCGCGCGCTGGCGTGCAGCTGGTCGAGGAGGTCGAAATGGGGCGCGGCAGACATCGATGAAAAGCTGGTGGGAACCGCTGTTTCGTTATTGCAAGTATATCCGATCCGGCTCACCGTGATGTCTTGGCCCCGTTACAGGGCCGGGAGTCCGCAGGCAGGACGCGGCACCTTGCAGGCGCCGGCCCCCATGCTTTTCACTTTATTTGCCAGCCGTCGGGAAAAATAATTGTTGGCCAGCGGGCTTGAACGATGCGATGCGGGCTTGTCCCTCGGGTGAAGTGATCCACTCGATCAGCAGTTTCGCCCCCTTGTAATTCACCCCCGGGTGCTTGGCCGGATTGACGGCGATGATGCCGTACGGGTTGTACATCGACTTGTCGCCCTCGACCACCACTTCCAGCCCCGTCTTGGCTTTATAGGCGCCGTAGGTGGCGCGGTCGGTCAGCGTGTAGGCTTGCAGTTCGGCGGCCATGTTCAGCACTTCGCCCATGCCCAGACCTGCCGAAATATAGCTGCTGCCGGCGGGGGCGATGCCGGCCGATTTCCAGTAGGCTTTCTCCATGATGTCGGTGCCGGAGTTGTCGCCGCGCGAGATGAACTTGGCGCCGCTGTCGTGGATCTTGCGGAACGCTGCCAGCACGTCCTTGCCGCCCTTGATGTGCGCGGGATCGGAGACCGGGCCGGCCACAATAAAATCGTTGTACATGACGTCGCGGCGGTCGATGCCCCAGCCTTCGGCGACGAACTTGTCTTCTGCGGCGCGCGCGTGCACCAGGGTGACGTCGACGTCGCCGTTCTTGCCCAGTTCGAGCGCCTTGCCGGTGCCGACCGAGATGACGTTGACCTTGCTGTTGGTCTTCGCCTCGAAGGCCGGCAGCAGCCAGCCCAGCAAGCCCGAATTGTCGGTGCTGGTGGTGGTCGACAGCTTGATGACCATCGGCTCGGCGGCGAACGCCAAGCTTGAAGCGAAGGAAGCGGTGATCAGTAAAGCTAACAGGCTGCGGCGTTTCATGGAGTTCTCCTTGAGTTGACTGGTTATTTGTATTCGATGCGGCCGTCGCGCAGCTTGATGCGCTGCACGCGGGGCAGGCCGATCAGGTCGGGGTCGTGGCAAGCCATGACGACGCTGCTGCCGGCGGCGATCAAGGTGGGAATCAATGCTATCACCTGCTCGCGCGCGGCCCCGTCCAGGTTCGAAGTCGGTTCGTCGAGCAGCAGCAAGCGCGGTTCCAGCACGCGCGCACGCGCCAGCGCCACCCGCTGCTTTTCGCCTCCCGACAGGTGCTGGGGATCGCTGCCGGCCAAGTGCGTCACGCCGGCCCAGTCCATCGCCTGCTCGACCTTGCGAGATGTCTCGGCACGGCCGGCGCCGCGCGCCCGCAAGCCAAAGCCGATGTTGGCGGCCACGCTGGTGCTGAACATGATGGGATGTTGGTGGACGTAGCCGACCGCCGCGCGCAGCGCCGCCGGATACGGCGACAGCCCGAGCGCGCGGCCGTCGAACACCAGAGCGCCCGCCTCGGCCGGCTCCAGCCCCGCCAGGATACGCAACAGGGTCGACTTGCCGGCGCCGTTCACGCCCGTCAGCGCATAGGCCGTGGCCGCTTCGATGACGAGATGGTCGATGGAGAACAGCTCGCGCGCAGGCTCGTGACTGGTCGCCGCAAAACGTTTGTGCAGGCGCTCGATGGACAGCAGCGTGCTCACAGCCGGCTCCGGGCGCCGTGGGCATCGCCCTGCAGCAGCATCAGCGCGCCATTCATCAGCAGCGCGATCGCCACCAGCACCATGCCCAGCGCGATGCCCTGGGCGAATTCGCCCTTGCTGGTCTCGAGGGCAATCGCGGTGGTGATGGTGCGCGTTTCGCCGGCGATGTTACCGCCCACCATGAGCGCGCAGCCCACTTCCGAAATCACCCTGCCGAAGCCGCTGATGATGGCGGCCATGACGCCAAAGCGCGCCTCATGCAGCACGGTGGTCATCACCCGCCAGCGCGAGGCGCCGTGGGCGATGGCCGTTTCGGCGTAACGGGGATCGGCCGCCTGCACCGCCGCCAGCGTGAACGCCACCAGCACCGGCAGGGCAATGACGAACTGGCCGGCGATCACGCCGGGCTGGGAAAACAGCCATTGCAGCCCGCCCAGCGGACCGTGGCGAGAAAGTAAGAGATACAGCAGGAGGCCGATCAGCACCGTCGGCAGAGAGAGCGCCGCCTGCGCCAGCCAGATCACCACGCGGCGTCCGCGAAAGCGGTGGGCGCCGATCAGGTAGCCGGCCAGCACGGCGACGGGCGCCGCCAGCAGCAGGCCGACCACGGCCGTTTTCAGGGAAATCCAGATGATGCGCCACAGGGTGGCGTCGCCGGCCAGGAACAAGGCAAAGGCGCCCTGGATGGCGTCCATCAAATTCATCAGTAAACGCGGGGCGCGACTTCGAGCAGTTCGGGCTCGAACTGAATGCGCGCCGAGCCTGACAACACCAGGAAGTGCTTGCCCGAGCAGCGCGACAGCAGCGACATGCCGACCCGCTCGGCCACCATGTGGCCCATCTGCGTGGTGCCGGAGCGCGACAGCAAGAACGGAATGCCCATCTGCGCGCCCTTCATGACCATCTCGGACGTGAGACGGCCGGTGGTATAGAACACCTTGTCGCCACCCTGCACATCGTCTAACCACATGCGCCCGGCGATGGCGTCGACGGCGTTGTGGCGGCCGACGTCCTCGAAAAAATAAATCAGTTCGCCGCTGCTGGAAAACAGCGCGCAGCCGTGCACCGAGCCGGCCTGCTTGTAGATCGAATTCTGGGTGCGGATGGTGTCGACGATTTTATAGATCACCGACTGTTTTAGACGGGCCTCGCCCGGCAGCGAGATTTGCTCGATCTCGTCCATCAAGCCGCCGAACACCGAGCCCTGGCCGCAGCCGGTGGTGACCACTTTTTTTGCCGTCCGCTCTTCGACGTCGGCGATGCCGTTGCGGGTGACCACGGCCACCGCATCGACCGACCAGTCGACCTGCACCGAGACGATGTCGCTCACCGAGCGCACCAATCTCTGGTTGCGCAGGTAGCCGAGGGTCAGCGCCTCGGGGGCGCCGCCCAGGGTCATCAGGGTCACCAGTTCGCGCTTGTCGACATACACCGTGAGCGGGCGCTCGGCGGGGATGGCGATGGTGGAACGGCGGCCACGCTCGTCGACCACCTCGACATCGTGGGTGAGCGCGGCGCTCGCCTGTGACAGCTGGGGACGAAGTGAAGAGGAATCGGTCATGCCGTGATTGTGCCATACCCCCAAAAGGCAAGGGGCCGTGCGTGCAGCACGGCCCCCCGGTATTGACGGACTATTTTCCGGAAAAATGACTGCGGTCAGGTCAGCGGAACAGCAGCAGCGCTTTTTGCAGGGTGATCCAGATGCCGATCGCCAGCGGAATGCAGACCACTGCCCAGGCCAGCACGATGGTCGCCGGCGAGGTGGTGGCGGTGCTGACCGCGCCCGCCGTACCGGCCGAGCCGCTGATGTCGCGGTCGTGCGCCAGGCGTTTTTCCTCGATCAGTTCGGCCTCGGTCATGAAGTATTTGTCGGCGACTGGGCGGATCATCGCATTGCACAGCAGGCCGACGGCGACCATGCCGGCCAGGATGTACATGGTGATGTCGTACACCTGCGCTTTCGGCACGCCGTGCGCCAGCTGATATTCGCGGATGTAGGCGATCAGGACCGGGCCGAACACGCCGGCCGCCGACCAGGCGGTCAGCAGGCGGCCGTGGATGGCGCCCACCATCTGGGTGCCGAACAGGTCGGCCAGATACGCCGGCACGGTGGCGAAACCGCCGCCGTACATCGACACGATGATGCAGAAGAAGGCGACGAACAGGGCCAGGTTGCCGGCATGCGCCATGGTTGGAATCGATGCGTACAGCAGCACGCCCAGGCCGAGGAAAATAAAGTAGGTGTTCTTGCGGCCGACGTAATCGGAGCAGGAGGCCCAGAAGAAGCGTCCGGCGATATTAAACAGCGACAGCAGGCCCGTGAAGCCGGCAGCGATGGCCGCGGTCTGGCCCAGTTGCGCCGGCGTCAGGGAGCTGAACGCGGTACCCGGGGCGAGACCGAGCAGCTGGCCGCCGAACACTTCCTGGATCAGCGGCGAGGACATGCCGAGGATGCCGATGCCGGCGGTGACGTTCAGGCACAGCACCAGCCACACGAGCCAGAATTGCGGGATGCCCCAGACTTTGCTGACGTGGACGTGGCGGCCGGTGATCATGGCGTTCGAGGTTTGCTTGACCGGCGGAGTCCAGCCGGCCGGCTTCCAGCCGCTGGCGGGGACGCGGTAGGACAGCGCGCCACCCATCATGAAAATAAAATAGATGAGGGCCATGGCGAGGAAGGTCTCGTACACGCCGACCGAGGTGGCGGTGGCAAAATACTTCATCAGCTTGTCGGCCAGCGGTGCGCCGATCATGGCGCCGCCGCCAAAACCCATGATGGCCATGCCGGTCGCCATACCGCGGCGGTCCGGGAACCATTTGATGAGTGTCGATACGGGAGAAATGTAGCCGAGCCCCAGGCCGATGCCGCCGATGACCCCGGAGCCCAGCCACATCAGCCAGATCTGGTGGGTCTTGATGCCGATGGCCGAAATGACCATGCCGCCGCACCAGCAAATGGCGGCGACGACGCCCGCTTTACGGGGGCCCGCGTGCTCCAGCCAGCCGCCGAACAGCGCCGCGGCCGAGCCAAGGAAGACGAAGAACAGGGTGTACATCCAGGTCAGGGTCGAGATTTTCCAGTCGCAGTCGCTGGCGAACATCTGGGCGATAAAACTCATCTCGGCGGAGCAGGCCACCGATTTGCTGATGCCGATGGCTTTCGACAGCGGAATCCAGAACACGGAAAAGCCGTAGGCCATGCCGATACACAGGTGAATGGCCAGCGCGGCCGGCGGTACCAGCCAACGGGAAAATCCCGGACCGGCGATGGTGCGGTCCTTATCCAGAAATGACATGCGATCTCCTCGGTAGTGTTGTCTGAAGCCGCACCGGATGGCGCCGCATCGGGCTGCGAAATCGGGTGAATTCCGCGCAACAACTTAGTTTTTATGAGGAAAGCATACCACTATGCAATATCGCTAACTAGTGGTGAATGCGTGGCAACACATCGTGTGCGTGTCAGGTTCGGGTCAGGATAGTGGAGTAGTCGAGTATTTCGCTGTGCGAACTACCGTTTCGAAATTCGATTGACTTGGCAAGCGAGCGGGTTCACACTTTGTTCAAAACAGAAAAGCAGAGACGATGGACAACGACGGTTTACAGCAGTTCGACGACGACGATGGCAAGGATCGCCAGTTCGTCAACGCCCTGGCGCGCGGCCTGGAAGTGCTGCGCTGCTTCCGCCCCGGCGAGCAGTTTTTGACGAATGCCGAACTGGCCAAGCGCTGCGGCATCCCCAAGCCGACCATCTCGCGGCTGACCTACACGCTGACCAAGCTCGGTTACCTCAATTATTCCGAGCACCTGGCCAAGTACCAACTGGGCGCCGGCGTGCTGGCGCTGGGTTACCGGGTGCTGTCGAACTTCGACATCCGCCAGATGGCGCGCGGGCCGATGATGGAGTTGGCCGAATACGCCCAAGCTTCCGTTTCGCTGGGCACGCGCGACCGCCTCAGCATGGTCTACATCGAAACCTGCCGCAGCAGCGCCAACGTCACCCTGCGCCTGGACGTCGGCGCGCGCATCCCGATCGCCACCACCGCCATGGGCAAAGCCCTGTTGTGCGTGCTGCCGCAGGCCGAGCGCGATTACCTGCTCGACCACGTGCGCCAGCACGACCCCGAACGCTGGCCGCGCATCAAGGCGGGCATCGAACAAGCCTACAAGGATTACCAGGACATGGGCTTCTGCGTCTCCGCCGGCGAGTGGCAGAGCGACGTCCACGCGGTGGGCGTGCCGACCTTCGGCGCCGACGGCGAGCAGCTATTGGCATTCAATTGCGGTGGCCCCGCCTTCCTGTTCTCGCGCGACAAACTGGTGGGCGACCTGGGCCCGCGCCTGGTCGCTCTCGTCAAACAACTCGAAACCAATCTGGGACGCGGCTAGGCCGTTAGTAAAACATATGATCCGTGACGAAGAAACCCTCTCCATCCTGCTGGACAGCATTGCCCGTTTCGTGCGCGAGGTGCTGGTCCCCGCCGAACACACGGTCGCGGAGACGGACGCCATCCCGCCGGCCATCGTCGCCCAGATGCGCGAGTTGGGCCTGTTCGGCCTGTCGATCCCCGAGCAGTACGGCGGCCTGCAACTCACCATGGAAGAGGAAGTGCGGGTCGCCTTCGAGATCGCCCACACCTCGCCCGCTTTCCGCTCGCTGATCGGCACGAATAATGGCATCGGCTCGCAAGGCATCGTCATCGATGGCACGCCGGAACAGAAAGCCCATTATTTGCCGAAGCTGGCGGCGGGCGAAATCATCGGCTCCTTCGCGTTGACGGAAGCGGGATCGGGCTCCGATGCCGCATCGCTGCGCACCTCGGCCGTGCGCGACGGCGATTTTTATATCATCAACGGTGCGAAGCGCTACATCACCAACGCGCCGGAGGCGTCGATTTTTACTGTCATGGCACGGACCAATCCGACCATGCGCGGCGCCGGCGCCATTTCGGCCTTCATCGTCGAGAAGGACACGCCCGGCCTGTCGCTCGGTAAAGTGGACAAGAAAATGGGCCAGCAAGGCGCGCACACCTGCGACGTCATGTTCGATAACGTGCGGGTGCCGGCGGCGAACATCATCGGCGGCAAGGAAGGCGTCGGCTTCAAAACCGCCATGAAGGTGCTCGACAAGGGCCGCCTGCACATCGCCGCCGTCTGCGTCGGCGCCGCCGAGCGCATGCTCGACGACGCCCTGCATTACGCGCTGGACCGCCAGCAGTTCGGCCAGCCGATCGCCGAATTCCAGCTGATCCAGGCCATGCTGGCCGATTCGAAGGCGGAAATCTACGCGGCCAAATCGATGGTGCTGGACGCTGCCCGCAAACGCGACAAGGGCGACGACGTCTCGACCGAAGCCTCCTGCTGCAAGCTGTTCGCCTCCGAGATGTGCGGCCGCGTGGCCGACCGCTCGGTGCAGATCCACGGCGGCGCCGGCTATATTTCAGAGTACGCGGCCGAACGGTTTTACCGCGACGTGCGCCTGTTCCGCATTTACGAAGGCACGTCGCAGATCCAGCAGATCGTCATTGCCCGCAATATGATCAAGGCGGCGAGGAAGTAATGGACATCCCGGCTCTGCTGG
>JACXTT010012091.1_pt1 | contig 11475 bp, 12 predicted proteins | sample 9270951 | NCBI WGS metagenome assembly JACXTT01 (sample SAMN15532306, study PRJNA645909) | rock metagenome | isolation source: weathered quartz diorite | place: Puerto Rico | collected 2017-06-21 | reverse complement strand
GCCACCTCGCCGGGAGTCAGCCTCGTCAGCGGGGGCAGCGCCGGCCCGATGAGTGGCGCGCCTTCCCGGTTGATGGCGGCCATGTCGCGGTAGTAAGTGGGATAGCGGCCCTGGCTCAGCACGCGCGCCAGGAATGGCATCACCTCGGTGATCTGGAAGAACGGGTTCGTCTTTCGCTCCTGGCCGAGGGTTGTTTCATGCCCGCTGCGGCCGCCCGTGCCGCAGAAGGACCCTCCGCCGTGGGTCGGAAACACGCGGATGTCGTCGGGCAATCCGCGCAGGCGGACCTGCAGCGTGCTCAATGCCTCGAGGGCGAGGTGCACGGCGAGATGGGGCCCGAACAGGTCGGTCCGCGCGATCGCGCCCAGCATCACCGCACCTCCAGAGAAGAGGGCGCGCGCCCGCCCTCCTTCGCTCAGCAGATAGGCCTTGTGATCGGGGGTATGGCCCGGGGTGTGAATTGCGCGCAGCGTGATGTCGCCAAGGGTCAGGTCTGCGCCGGCGGGCAGGTCGGCGATGCCGGCTCCGACCTCCGCCTCGAGCTCGCGACGCCCGGACACGAAGTCGTTGTGCAGGTGGGTGTCCAGGGCGTGGGTCAGCTTGACGTTCAGCTCGGAGGCGAGGTGCAGGTAGCGCTCGATGTCGCGCAGCGGGTCGATGACCAGGCCGACGCCACGATCCCTGTCCGCGACCACAAAGCTCGCGTTGCCCAGCTCCGGGGCGGGGACCGCCTCGACCGTGTACACGGTCCTAACCGAAAGAGATCGGGACGGTCGTCACGAGAACCCAGATCGTGACCAGCGTGATTATGACCGCGCCGCCATAGAACACCGCTTGCGCCGGGACGGTCTTGGCCGCCGGCACGCCGACATCAACGAGCAGATAGCGCAGGCGGTGCGCGAAGTGAAAGAAGGGCAGCGCGATCAGCACGAGCAGGTAGAGCTTCACGATGGGGTTGCCGAGGATGCTGACCCAGGTGTCGTAGTGGCGATCCACGACGCGTACGACGCCGAGCGGGCCGAGGATGCCCTGCACGAGGACGTGAACGGGGATCAGAAGAGCTGCGACCACCCCGCCCGTGGAGAACGCCAACCAGTAGACGAGGTGGAGGAAGGCGGGCCGCTTCACCGGCCGAACCAGACGAGGACAAAAGCCACCACCCCCGACACGACGGCCCACGACGCAAACTGCGAGAGGACGATCAGCGTCGATGGCACGGGCCGGTCGAAGACCTTGACGTGGATGATCGCGCCGGCGAGGGTCAGGAAGGTGTAGCTGTGGTACAGCGAGAACACCAGCACGATGACGCTGAACACCACGAACGCCGTCGACCCGTGCGGTGAATAGCGGGCCGGGCCGTCACCCGCCCGCTTGATCTCAACCAGCAGCCACAGCAGCCAAAGGGCAAGCGGCACCGCGGTGAACTCGCGAATGGTGTAAAGGAAGTAGTGCCGCTGGCGGGTCCACCAGCCCAACGGCATTCGCCATGGGTACTCCCTCGGCGCAGCCTGGGCTTCGGTGCTCAATCCCGGTTTCCGTACGGCAGGACGAAGCGCATCGTGGTGTCGAGCTTGGTCTGCTGGATCGCCTTGGCCGGATCCACCCCCTTCGGACACACGACCGAGCACTCGCCGACGAAGCTGCATTCCCATACGCCTTCGGGGTCCGCGATCACGGGCAGCCGCTCCTTCAGGCCCTGGTCGCGCGAGTCCAGGTTGTAGCGCCTGGCGAGTGCCGTCGCGGCGGGACCGAGGAACTCGTTGTTGAGCCCGTAGACCGGGCAGGCGGCATAGCACAGCATGCAGTTGATGCACTCGCTGAACTGGCGGAAGTCATCGATCTGCTCGTTGGTCTGGCGGTGCTCGCCCGCGCCCAGCGGCATCTCCTGCTTGCGGATGATCCACGGCTTGATCGACTTCAGCTTGTGCAGGAAGTCGTCCATGTCGATCACGAGGTCGCGGATGAGCGGAAAGTTGTTGAGCGGCTGGACCACGACAGGGCGCGGCCAGTAGTCGCGCAGGAACGCGTTGCAGGTGAGTTTAGGCGTGCCGTTGACCATCATCCCGCAGCTGCCGCAGATGCCCATCCGGCATGACCAGCGGTAGCTCAGGCTCCCGTCGACATGCGACTTGATGTAGTTGAGCGCGTCGAGCACCACCATGCTTTCGTCGTAGAACGGGATCTCGTACGACTGCAGGCGAGGCTTCTCATCATGGTCGGGGTCGAAGCGCGTCGCCTGGATCGTGACTCTCTTGTCGGGCATGTCAGTAAGTCCTGGCCTGGGGTTGGAAGTTGGTGATGGTGACCTCGGAGTACTCCAGTTTTGGCGCCAGCGCGTTGGTGTGGAAGGCCAGCGTGTGCTTGAGGAACTTCTTGTCGTCGCGTTCGGGAAAGTCGAGGCGTGCGTGCGCGCCGCGCGATTCCTCTCGCGCCAGCGCCGAGAACGTGATGGCCGAGGCGACGTCGAGCATGAAATCCAGCTCGAGCGCGGCGATGATCTCGGTGTTGAAGGTGCGGCTCGAGTCCTCGATCTTGACCTTCTCGAAACGCTCGCGCAGGCCGCCCAGGTTCCGGGCGAGCCTGGACAGGCCCTCCCGCGTCCGAAAGACGCCCGCGCCCGCGTCCATCTCCTTCTGCATCTCCTCGCGGATCACGCCGATTCGCTCGTCGCCGCCCTTCTTCTCCAGGTAGTCGGCCTCCACCCGGCGTGCCTCGTCCCACAGCATCGCGTCGACCGGGTTTGCGGTGACCGGTCTGGCCGAGCTCGCGTAGTGCGCGGCGGCACGCCCCGCGGCCGCTCCGAACACCAGGCACTCAGACAGCGAGTTCGAGCCGAGCCGGTTGCCGCCGTTGAGTCCGACGTTGGCGCACTCCCCCGCCGCATAAAGGCCGAGGATGGGCGTGACGCCGGAGATGTCCGCGTCGACGCCGCCCATCATGTAGTGCTGCACCGGCCGGACCGGGATTGGCTCCTTGACGATGTCAATGCCGACGAACTCGCGGCCGAGCTCGCGCATGAACGGCAGCTTGCGGTCGATCACCTTCTCGCCGAGATGGCGCACGTCGAGGTGCATGTACTGGCCGTGTGGCCCTTCGAAGCCGCGCCCGGCTTCGAACTCGGTGACCATGGCGCGCGAGATGATGTCGCGCGGGCCCAGCTCCATCTTGTTGGGCACATAGCGCTTGAGGAATCGCTCGCCCTCGTTGTTCAACAGGTAGCCGCCCTCTCCCCTCACGGCCTCGGTGATCAGGATCCCGGTGAACGGCAGGCCGGTGGGGTGGAACTGCACCATCTCCATGTCCTTGAGGCCCGCGCCGGCGCGGTACGCGAGGGCCATGCCATCGCCCGTGCAGATGTTGCCGTTGGTGGTGAAGGCGTAGACGCGGCCGAGGCCGCCGGTCGCGAGGATCACCGCCCTGGCGGTGATCGCCTCGAGCCTTCCGGTGCGAATGTCGAGCGACACGACGCCGACGCAGCGACTGTCCTCGACCAGCAGCTTCGTCACGAAGGCTTCGTCGTGCCGGACGATCTGCGGGTACTTGAGCGACGTCTGGAACGCCGTGTGCAGCATGTGGAAGCCTGTCTTGTCGGCGGCGAAACAGGTGCGCCACGTGGTCATGCCCCCGAAAGGCCGCACGGCGATCGTGCCGTCGGGGTTGCGGCTCCACGGGCAGCCCCAGTGCTCCATCTGGATGAGCTCGACCGGCGCCTCGCGCACGAAGGCCTCGACCACGTCCTGGTCGGCGAGGTAGTCGGACCCCTTGATGGTGTCGAACGCGTGGTTCTCGTATGAATCGCCTGGCGCGAGCGCCGCCGCGGCGCCGCCTTCGGCGGAGACGGTGTGGCTGCGCATCGGGTAGACCTTCGAGACCATTCCCACCCTGACCCGGGGATTGGCCTCGACCGCAGCTATCGCTGCCCTGATACCGGCGAGCCCTCCGCCGACAACCAGGACGTCGTAGCTCTCAAAGTCCACTTGCCTTCTGATTCTATTTGGACTCGTGATTACGCCGTTTTGGGCTGCGCCGCCCGAAAAATATCCAGGGCGGCTTCCCGACAAGGCCGACGTGCTGGTCATCGGCGGCGGCATCGCGGGCACGAGCCTGCTGTGGCACCTCGCCCGCAGACGCGTCGACGCGGTGCTGGTCGAACGCCGTCACCTCGCGTGGGGGGCGAGCGGGCGGAATGCGGGTTTCCTGCTGGCGGGGGTCGCCTCCAGCTACGCCGAAGCCGTGGCGACGTACGGACGCAGCAAGGCGCGCGAGGTCTGGGAGATCACCAACGAGAACCATGACCGCATGGTCGAAGCGGCCCGAGGCCAAAAGGTCGGTCACCGTCGCCTCGGCAGCGCGACGCTGCCGGCAACCGACGAGGAACGCGCGCTGTTGGTCGAATCGGAGCAGCTCCTCCAGGAGGACGGATTTGTCGCGAAGTGGGACGGCAGCCGGCTCCTCCACCCGCGCGATGGCGAGATCGACCCGGCGGCGATCGTCGCGGCGCTTGCGCGCCAGGCCACGCCGGGCGCGATCCGCGAGGGCGTCGGGGTGACCGCGCTGACGCCGCGCCGCCACGGCGTGACGGTGACCGCGGGTGAGGACATGTGCGACGCGGGCGTCGTCATACTCGCCACCAACGCGTACACCTCGCAGCTGGTGCCCTCGGTGATGATCCAGCCGACCCGGGCGCAGATGCTCGCCACGGCGCCGGAAACAAAGTCGATCACCGACATCCCCGTCTACTCGAACTACGGCTACCGGTACTGGCGACAGCTCGCAAGTGGTGAGGTGCTGCTTGGCGGCTGGCGCGACACTTCGCCCGAAACGGAGAAGACAATCGACGATCAACCAACCGACGAAATTCAAGAGCACCTCGACCGCGCGCTCAGGGACCTCGGCGTGAAAGGCGAGGTGACACATCGCTGGGCGGGGACGATGGGGTTCACCGAGTCAGGGCTGCCTGTGGCCGGCGCGCTCGACGCGATGCCGAACGTCTACATCTGCGCGGGTTTCACCGGGCACGGCATGGGCTTCGCGTTCATGACCGCGAAGCAGGTGGCGGAAGCGATCTAGCCAGAAACTCGAGCCAGTTACCGCCCATGATGCCCTCGACGTGCGCCCGGCTGAAGTGCAGACGCAGACGGGCCGGCAGCTCCTTCAAGGTCGCCAGGGTGTTGAAGGGCGCGTAGCGCGCGTCGAAGCCACCGTCCAGGTCGGTGCCCAGACCGACGTGCTCCGGCCCACCCGCGGCCCTGGCGTGGTGCACGATGTGCTGGACGACGTCGTTCAGGCTCGCGCGCCCGGACGAGCGCAGGTGGTGCGAGTAAAAGCTCACCCCGACCATGCCACCCCTGCTGGCGATCTCGGCCACCGACTCGGCCGTGAGCTGGCGGTCGCCCGGGACGATCTCGCGCGCGTTGCTGTGTGACGCCATGATCGGCCCGCGCCACATGGCGAAGGCGTCCGCCACGGCCTGGTCGGCCATGTGGCTGAGGTCGAGGATGACGGCCTTGCGCCGCATCGCCTTCAACAGCTGCCGCCCGAGCTCGGTGAGTCCACCCGGCGCGCCAGTCCCGCCGCTGTAGCGAGTCGCGCCCCACGCAGGGCCGATGATCCGGACGCCGCGGTCGGTCCAGGCGGCGAGCTGCGCGGGGGTCTCGATGGGGTCCGCGCCCTCCATCAGCAGCACCGCCGCAAGGCGGCCCCTCCTCCAGCCTTTCGCGTAAGCTGCCAGCCCGGCCCGATCGCGGATCAGCTGCAGGTCGCAGGAGCGGTAGTAGTTGACCTGGGCGGTGGCCATGAGGTGAGCCTCGTGCGCGTTTTCGTAAACAAACCTTGTCCGCATGGAGCGCCCCGCACGGGCGGGCGCGGTGTAGAGGGTCGCGAAGACCAGTCCGACCTCCGCTGCAACAAGCGCGGAATGGCTGACCAGGTAGCCGGGAGCCGGCGGCCCAAGAAAGCCCCGTCCGGCCGAGACTGCGTTCCACCCGATGTCGAGATGGGCGTCGACGATCATGCGATCGGGAGAATAACTTGCACCTGGATGCTGTATCTGGTAATAATGAATAACGTCACTATGAAGAACTCTGAGGTGAAGCTCCCCGAAATCGGCCACCTCGGGGACCTGGAGCGCGACGAGCAGGGCCGCCTGTACTTGAAGCGCTTCCGCGAGCTTTTTGATCCACTGCACGTCGACATCAGCGCCGTCGAGGCGCTCGCCTCGCTCCGGCTGGCGGGACGCTCGCTCCATCTGCTGCAGGAGCGCTGGGGCGCCATGCACGGCCTGAGCGAGGGCCGCATGGGGGTGCTTTTCCGCCTCTACCGCTGTGGCGACATGCCCCTCGGCGAGCTCGCCGAAGACCTCGGGATGACGCCTCGCAACGTCACGGGCCTGGTCGACCACCTCGAGCGCGATGGGCTGGTGACGCGAGTGCCGGATTCGGAAGACAGGCGCTCGGTGAGGGCTCGATTGACGGAGGCGGGTCGGGCTCGCATCGACGGTATATGGAAAGAAGGCCTCGAGCACCAGTTCGAGATGGTCAAGGGGATGACGAAGGACGACCTGGCGCAGCTTCGGCACCTGTGCCTGCAGCTGGTCGAGAACGCCAGGAAGGAGCTGGGGAAATGATCACGCAAGGACTGTCGCGACGGCGAGTCATCCTCGCCACCGCCGGCACGATGCTGGCGCTGCTGCTGGCCGCACTCGACCAGACGATCGTCGGCACCGCGATCCCACGCATCGTCGCCGACCTCAACGGCCTGGACCGGCTGGCCTGGGTGACCACCGCCTACCTCGTGACCTCCACCACAATGACCCCGATCGCCGGCAAGCTCGGCGACCTCTTCGGGCGCAAACCGTTCCTGCTCGCGGGCATGATCGGGTTCGTCGCGGCCTCGGCGCTGTGCGGCCTGTCTCAGAACATGACCGAGCTGATCGTGGCCCGCGGCGTGCAGGGCATCTTCGGCGGCGTCCTGTTCGCCACAGTCTTCACGGTGATCGGCGACCTCTTCCCCCCCGAGCAACGCGGCCGCACGGCCGGCCTGTTCGGCGCGGTGTTCGGCCTCAGCTCGATCGTGGGCCCCACCACCGGCGGGTTCATCACCGACCACTGGAGCTGGCGGTGGGTCTTCGAGGTCAACATTCCAGTGGGCCTGATCGCGGTCCTGGTGGTGCTCGCGGGTCTCCCCTACGTCCGGTCCAAGGCCTCGTGGCGGGACATCGACTTCTGGGGCGCCCTCGCCCTGGCCGCCGGCGTGGTGCCACTTCTGATCGCGCTCTCCATCACCCGCGACCACGCCTGGACGTCGCCTCAGGTGATGGGCCTGCTGGCGGTGGCGGCCTTGATGCTCGCGACCTTCGTCTTCGTCGAGTCTCGGGTCGCGCACCCGATCGTGCCGCTGCACCTCTTCAAGAACCCGACGTTCAGCGTGAGCATGATCGTCGGATTCCTCACGGCCTTCGGCATGTTCGGCTCGATCCTGTTCACGCCGCTCGTGTTTCAGGGCGTGCTGGGCGTCAGCGCCACCAACTCCGGCGCCCTGATCACGCCGATGATGTTCGGCTTGCTCGGCGCGAGCACGGCGACCGGTTTCGTCATGCGGCGCGTCCGCTACTACCGGTTCCTCGGCACGCTCGGCGTGGTGGTGATGATCTTCGGCATGTGGCTGCTCTCCCAGATCACGCCTTCGGTGCCCGAATGGCACGTGGTCGCGGACCTCATCGTGGTCGGCGCGGGTATCGGCATCACGTTCCCGCTGTACCTGACCGCGGTGCAGACCGCGCTGCCCCGCGAGTACCTCGGAGTCGCCTCGAGCCAGATCCAGTTCTGGCGCAACCTTGGCGGCACCGTGGGCAGCGCGATCCTGGGCGCGGTACTTGCCAACCGGCTGCCTGGCTACATCTCGAGCCACCTGCCGCCAGGTACTGCCCAGCGTCTGCCCTCCAGCGGGGCCAACTCGATCCTCGACCCCACGCAGCTGGCCAAGCTGCCGCCGGCGTTCGTCCACGTGATCCGGCTGGCGCTTTCGGACACGCTGCACGACATCTACATCTTTGCTGGGGCGATCCTCGTCGTGGCGCTGATCTCGACCGTATTCCTGCGCGAGGTACCGCTCACCGGAGCGCGCCCGCGGATGGGATTCGAGGCTTCCCCGGTCGACGAGGCCGCCGCCGAGGAGGAGCCCGCCGTCGCCAGCGCGTAAAGCCCTGCCACAAGCTGGTCAGGTCAAGCCTCCAAATCTTCGCCAACCGCGCTAAAATCGCCCCCGCACGCTGGAGGGGCGGCCGGCATCGTCCGAGCCTCAGCGCGATTTACAAGGGGAGGCCAGGACGGTGACCGTGAGCTTCGTGGATCGGACTTTGACGTGTCGCGACTGCGGTCGAGAGTTTCTTTTCACGGCGGGGGAGCAGGAGTTCTACCAGTCCCGCGGCCTGCAGAACGAGCCGCGGCGGTGCCCCGAGTGCCGCGCCGCGCGGCGCCAGGCGGACGGCAACGGTCGGGCGAGGGTGATGCACGACGTGATCTGCTCCAACTGCGGCAAGCAGACGCAGGTTCCCTTCGTGCCGACCGGCGCGCGTCCCGTGTACTGCCTGGACTGCTTCCAGACGGTGGGTAGGCGCTAGGGGTCAGGCGATCGCGATCGGGCGCACCGGGGATCCCGTGGCGCCTCGCATCTTGAGCGGCAGGCACACGAACAGGAACTCGTAGACCCTGGCCGCCGCCAGCTCCTCGAGGTTGAGGTTCTCGAGGATCGGGATGCCGGCCCTCACCAGCAGCAGGATGTGGCCGGGCAGCGTCACCTTCAGCTCGGGGTCGGCCGGGCCCATCACGTCGAAGGCCATGTTGTCTGCTCCGACCGCCCTCACCTTGCGCTCGACCAGCCAGCGCGACCCCGCGGCGCCAACCCCGGCGGCGCGCAGGTAGGCGTCGGGTTTCGCCCAGAGGGAACCGAAGCCAGTACGGACGAGGACCACGTCACCATGGCGAACATCGACGTGAGCGTGCTGCGCGGCGCGCTCGAGATCGGCAGGAGTGATCGCGTATTCAGCGTCGAGGCGCCGCTCCCCGGCCACGTCGAGCAGCACTCCCCTGCCGACCAGCGGCGCCATCGTGTCGATGCCGAGCTTCTTGAAGCCGGCCGACGTCTGCACGCCGTCGTCAACGTGCACGCCGCCGTGCAGGGTCAGGTTCTCGGCCTGGTGCGCAAGCGCGTCGATGTGGGTGCCCGAGTGCTCGGGCATCACGACGATGCCCGACGCCCCGGTGCGGGCCTCAGGTGCACCTCGCGCGTGGTGGCGGTGGAGAAAGTAGTTGAAGCCCGGCGCATGCGCGGGATGGGTCGGGGCGCCCTGGTAGCGAAGCTGTTCGAGGTCGAAGATGCGGGCTGCCTCGAGCGACTCGAGCAGGCCCCGGGCGCTCAATCGCGGTAGCGGTAGACGATCCGGCCGCGCGTAAGGTCGTAGGGCGAGAGCTCGACCCGGATGCGATCCCCGGGCGTGATGCGGATGAAGTAGCGACGCATCCGGCCCGCTGCGTATGCGATCAGCTTGTGGCCGCCCTCCACCTCCACCTCAAACATCGCATTCGGCAGCGCCTGCGACACGACCGCGTCCATCACGACCGCCGGTTCTTTCTGGTCGCCGTCGTCACGGTCCGCTTTGCGCGCCTTCTCGGGACGCCGCGGAGCGCGCCGGCCTTTGTTCTTGCCCAAGACGCGTGAAGTCTAAGGGCGTGGGGTTGTGGCCGTTAGCTGCGCCTCGACCTTGGTGGCCAAGTCGGCGTTCAGCCTGTCGACGGCGACCAGGCGATGCAGCGTCTCGATCCACCGCCGGTCCTTCGCCACCGCGCCCGCCATCAATCGGCAGCCCTCATCGAGCTGGCCGGCTTCGGCCAGCGACAGCCCGCTCCAGAAATGGATCTCGACCATTTCCGGCGCGAGCTTGACCGCCTCCAGCCGTTTCGCGTTGGCGCCCGCCACGTCCTTTGCTTCCTCGAGCTTGTCGGCATCCGTCAGCGTCATGTAGGCGCGCTTCACGCGCAGCAGACGGCGCAGCTCGGCGAGAGGATCCGGCGCGTCCTCCACGCGCAGCTCGATCATGCGGTCCTCCCACGAGCGGCCGGTCGGCTTCCCGGTGACGACAAGCATCGCGGCCGACTGCTTGCCCCGGATGTCGCCGCCCTCGGCCTCCGCCGCCTCGAGCGCGGCCATCATGCGTTCCGCCAGCGGCGCCTGTGTCGTTGTGTACGCCTCGAACATCGCGTCCCAGACCGTGCCCTTCTCCATGAGGTTGGCCTGGCAGCTGAAGCCGTCCCCGATGCGATGCCCCGCGGCGGGGATGCACTTCGCACCGGTGTGTGCGGCGACGTTGCCGGACGCGTCGACCAACGCGACCTGCCGCGACTCGGGTTGCGAATCGCCCGCGAGAAGTGCCTTCAAGGCCTCCGCCGCGGTGTAGCCGAGCCGCATGTACTCGACCCCCAGCGGGCCGAAGCTCACGTTCACCATCGATTGGGTCGCGACTGCACCCACGCCCGCGAGCGCCCACGGCACCACCGGCCCGACCTGGAAATAGTGCGACTGCACGGCGACGCCGAGCTGTCCGGTCTCCTTGTCGCGCGCCACGATCGAGTAGGTCATCGGCGCCTAATCTTCGCTTTCGTAGCGGAGCTCGCGCGGCCTGGAGGCTTGCCAGCGCTCGAGCCAGGTGCCCTGGACTTCCGGCTGCCTGCTCTCCGCCGCCAGCGTCCGCACCGCCTGCTCGACCCGCGCCGTGAACTCGCGCGTCCCCTCCGCCGGGCGGGGCGTCATCGGTTTGCCGATACGGACGCGAACCGGGCCTGGCAGCGGCAGCTTCTGCCCGCGCGGCATCACTTCGAAGGCGCCGCGGATGTGCATCGGCACCACCGGGGTGCCGGTCTCCCTGGCCAGATAGCCCACGCCCGGCTTGAACTCCTGGATCCGGCCGTCAGGCGAGCGGCTGCCCTCGGGAAAGAGCACCAGGTTCCAACCCGACTTCAACAGCTGGCTCGATGCGTGCAGCTGCCCCTGCGCCCCGCCCGTGCGCGAGAACGGAAACGTGTTGAGGAACAGGCTGACGATGTTGCCCAGGATCGGATGCTTGAACCAGTAGTCCGCGGCGGCGGCCACCACGGTGCGATCTCGCGCCTTGTCGGTCAGCGAATGCAGGATGAGCGAGGTGTCGGCGTGGCTCGAGTGATTTGCCGCGAAGATCACCGGCTGCTCGAGCTCGCGCACCCACTCCCGCCCCTCGATCTTCGGATGCACCATCGCTTCGGTGAACGGCAGCAACAGCACGCGCTGGATCAGGTAGCGGATCGAGCGCACAGGCTCGACGCGCGCCCATCCGAGGTCACTTGGCGGCGGCGGCACGACCGCGCCCTGCTCGGGCCAGGTGCGCGGACGGGGCGTGTCCCAGTGCCAGCCGCGCCGGACGCGCCCGACATCGCGGGCCACGCC
>JACXTT010012090.1_pt1 | contig 11475 bp, 11 predicted proteins | sample 9270951 | NCBI WGS metagenome assembly JACXTT01 (sample SAMN15532306, study PRJNA645909) | rock metagenome | isolation source: weathered quartz diorite | place: Puerto Rico | collected 2017-06-21 | reverse complement strand
AAGTGAAGTCCTTCGCAGCTGATTGGAGCTGACTCTTGGGAATTGTACCTGGATCACGGGCTATGCGGAAGTTATTCCAGTGAACCCAGCCGCAACGCATCGTGTCGCTGACACTCAATCGCAGGGTCTGGGCATGGAACAGCATCGAACGAGCGAGCAACCAACTTGCGACGAGCACAGGGTGAGATCGGAAAACCAGCGAATTTAGCAACCCGCACCAGAACTGTCGCATCTCAGCCCTCCAGAAACTGTTGTTAGACTTCCGGCTCGCTCCAAATCCGTCCGTGGAGAGCGCAATGAAATCAAGGAAAAACATCCGCTCGCATCAAAATGGATTCCGCACTGTATTCGTTTTGGCCGCTCTTATCGTAGTCGCGTCGTCGGCTTTTCTTGGCTTTGCTCATCAGGCGTCGCAGCCCGCAGATGTCTCCGCTGACCTCGACCAATTCGTCGGCACCTGGAGCGCCACACACAACGGCACCGAATATTTCATCCTCGAACTCCACAAGGAAAGCGGAACTCTAGCAGGGGGAATTCGCGTCTGCGCCTTCACGATGAGTGGAGAGGGCGACCATATGGACATCACCATTACCAAAGAGACTCTTTCGGAGAACCTTCCGATTCGCAATCTCACTATCTCCGGAAAATCGCTTTCGTTTGATTGGAAAGATCCCGACGGCGACGAAAATCACCTCAAATTCGAACGAACTGCGGAAGATTCCGATCGGCTGAATTGGCGCGACCTTCCGGCGGACGCCAAGATGCCCGTCATTCCGCTCACCAAACAGAAAGCCAAGAACTCTTAACCCTTGCTCCGCATTGGTGATTTCTGGCAAAGGACAGTTGTCCTTTTTTCGTCCCTTAGCTCGACTGTTTCGCAACACTTAAACCTCTAAGCTCGCAAACGACTGTGCTTTGCCGGCGCGAATCAAATCGCGCGCGCCGCTCTTTGAAAACTGAGCATCGGGCGAAGGATGCGAACTCTGCGCCATTGTGCGATCTTTGCACAATGAATCCTGAGCGACCATCGTGAGCCGAAAGATCCCGACACAAAACTCACCTTGGCCGCATCTCGCGCATGAAAATTGAACAGCTAACCGTCTTTAGAATGAACACTTATGAAAAATGCGTCCGTAAGCATCTTTGGAATGAAACACTTGCGAAACAAAGGACTTAAAGTCCCTTTAGAACCAACACTTACAAAAAAACAGGGAGAGGGGTAGGGACATTGCGTTAACTAGGGTTCCCTCATTCAGCTTCACCTCATTCCTTCTTTACGTCATTGCTTCCCTTTTCTCCCAGGAGTAACCTTCTTTCGTTTGCCCCCCAACGTTTCTCGCGAGGGGTTGCCCCACCCACATTTCTTAGGAGGCCTCCCATGGCAACAGCAGTCTTGGAACCCACCGTAAAAATCAGCGCCACAAAGCTTCTCATCAACAACAAATGGGTCGAAGCCGCTTCCGGCAAGTCTTTCCCGACTATCAATCCGTCCACCGGCGACGTCATCACCCAAGTCGCAGAAGCCGACGCCGCCGATATCGACAAAGCAGTCGCCGCCGCGCGCGCCGCTTTTGAAAAAGGTCCCTGGAAAAAAATGTCGGCGGCCCAGCGCGGCAATCTGATGTACAAGCTCGCCGATCTCATCGAAAAGAACGCCGACGAGCTCGCGCAGCTCGAAGCTCTCGACAACGGCAAGCCCTACAGTGTCGCGAAGGCCGCCGATCTTCCTCTCACTATCGCCTGCTACCGCTACTTCGCCGGTTGGGCCGACAAAATTCAGGGCAAGACCATGCCCGTCCAGGGCCGATACTTCACCTACACCAAGCACGAGCCCGTCGGCGTCGTCGGTCAAATCATTCCGTGGAATTTCCCGCTGCTGATGCAGGCGTGGAAACTCGGCCCGGCGCTCGCCGCTGGCTGCACCGTCGTTCTGAAGCCCGCCGAACAGACTCCGCTTACCGCGCTCCGCGTCGGCGAACTCATTCTCGAAGCCGGATTCCCCGAAGGCGTTGTGAATCTTCTCCCCGGCTACGGCCCCACCGCCGGCGCCGCCATCGCCCGCCACATGGACGTAGACAAAGTTGCTTTCACCGGTTCGACTGAAGTCGGCCACCTCATCATGAAGGCCGCGGCGGAAACCAATTTGAAGCGCGTCACGCTCGAACTCGGCGGCAAGAGTCCGAACATCGTTTTCGCCGATGCCAACATGGACCAGGCCATCGAGGGTGCGCACTTCGCGCTCTTCTTCAATCAGGGCCAGTGCTGCTGCGCAGGTTCGCGCCTCTACGTCGAAGAAAAGGCCTACGACGAATTTGTCGAAAAATCTGTGGCCCGCGCGAAAAAGCGCACCGTTGGAAATCCCTTCGACAAAAACACGGAACAAGGCCCGCAAGTAGATCAAGATCAATTCAACAAAGTGATGAGCTACATCGACATCGGCAAGAGGGAAAAGGCCAATCTTCTCACCGGCGGCAATCGCGTCGGCGACAAGGGCTACTTCATCGAACCTACTGTTTTTGCCGATGTGCAGGACAACATGCGGATCGCGAACGAAGAAATCTTCGGTCCGGTCATGACTATCCTGAAATTCAAGGACATCAGCGAAGTCGTCGAGCGCGCGAACAAGAACATGTACGGCCTCGCTGCCGCCGTTTGGACGCAGGACATCACCAAGGCTCACGCCGTCGCTGACGGCGTTCGCGCCGGCACAGTTTGGGTCAATTGCTACGACGTCTTCGACGCCGCCGCCCCCTTCGGCGGATTCAAGCAATCCGGCATCGGCCGCGAGTGCGGCGAATACGGCCTCGCCAACTACACCGAAGTCAAAACCGTTACCGTCAAACTATGAAATCTTTTCTAAGAAAACTTTCTCGCGTACGGGCGGCCATCTCGGCCGCCCGCGCCGTCTTTATGCTCGCAATTTTCTCCGCCACCACCATGCCGCTTTTCGCTCAAGATTCTTCCATCGCCTTCAACCGCGCACACCGCCTGCGTCACGGCATCAATCTGAGCCATTGGTTCGCGCAGGTCTTCGATCCCAAGGGCTACACTAAGGAACACTTCGACACCTACGACACCGCACAGGACATGGCGCTTATCAAATCGCTTGGCTTCGACCACGTTCGCTTCACGCTAAACCCAGATCCCATGTTTCGCCGCGGCCAGGCCGACCGCATTCCTGCCGAATATCTCGCGATGGTGGACGATGCCGTGAAAAAAATCATGGCGCAGAATCTCGCCGTCATCATTGATATTCATCCCGAGAGCGATTTCAAACAGAAACTCGTCACAGACGACAGTTTCGTCGAGCAGTTTGCGGACTACTGGCGCGCTCTTGCAAAACATTTTTCTCCACTTGATCCGGAAAAAGTTTTCTTCGAGATTTTGAACGAGCCCGAATTCAAGGACCGCTATCGCTGGATGGGCGTGCAAGCTCGTCTTGCGCGCGCGATTCGCGAGGGCGCTCCGAGTCACACCATTATCGCCGCCGGCGCGAACTGGTCTTCTTCAAACGAGCTTCTCTTCCTCGAACCGCTCCACGACAGCAACGTTGTTTACAATTTCCATTTCTACGATCCGCACATCTTCACGCACCAGGGCGCGACCTGGTCCACAAATTTTCAGCACTATCTGACAAATCTTCCTTACCCCTCAACGCCGGAAAATGTCTTCGTCACGGAGTCGCAAGTTCCTGACGCCATCAATCAACAAGCGGTTTCTCGCTATGGACTCGACCGATGGGGCGCGGCACGCATTGAAGCAGAAATTGCGCAAGTCGCCGCCTGGGGCAAGCGCTGGAACGTTCCCCTCACCTGCAACGAATTTGGCGTCTATCGTGCAACCGCGAATCCGGAAGACCGCGCCGCGTGGCTTCGTGACGTTCGCACCGCCCTCGAAAAATACAAAATTGGCTGGACCATGTGGGACTACGCCGGCGGTTTCGCTGTCGTCACCCGCCAGGACGGCGTGACAACTCCCGATCTCGTCACCGTCAAAGCCCTCGGCATCACGCCGCCTCCTGGCGCCCCTGGCTTCGCCCCGCCCTCAAACCCATGAACCGCTTGGCTATCTACCTCGGTCCCGGTAAAACTGGTTCACGCCGCGCATCATTTTCCGCAACTCGCGTGTCCGTTGTGCGCGCAAGGCATCATCTTGCTTCGACTCCAAAAACTCTTCCTCTCTTTGCAATTTGTGATAATTCGCGAGCCGCTCTTCATCCATCGCTTCGCGCACCGCGCATCCCGGCTCATTCTTGTGCGAACAATCTCGGAACTTGCACTGCTTTGCCAATTCCTCTACGTCCTCAAACGCGTGCGCGATTCCTTCGCTCGCATCCCAAAGCTGCAGCTCCCGCATCCCCGGCGTATCGAGCAACACCCCTCCACCCGGCACTACAATCAATTGCCGGGACGTCGTCGCATGTTTTCCACGGTCGTCGCTCTCGCGAATTTCTTTTGTAGCTTGAATTTCGCGGCCAAGGATTGCGTTGATGAGCGACGATTTTCCGACGCCGGAAGATCCGAGGAGCGCGGTTGTGCCGCTGATTCGCACAATTTCGCGAAGCTCGGCGATTCCTTCTCCGGCCACGACGCTGGCAACAACAATGCGAACGCCCATGGCCACTTTTTCTGTTTCTGCGCGCAATTCCAAAATGTTTTCGCAGAGGTCGGCTTTGTTCAACACAACAATCGGCCGCGCACCACTTTCCCACGCCAGTGCGAGATATCGTTCGATGCGCCGTGCGTTGAATTCGCGGTTGAGTGAGCTAACGAGAAAAACCGTATCGACATTTGCGGCAACGATCTGTTCTTCGGTTTTCTTGCCTGCTGTCTTACGCGAAAATTTGCTGCGCCGCGAGAATACAAAATGAATCGTCGAGCGATCCCTATGCTCTTCCGCCAGCACCCAATCGCCAATCGCGGGGAGCATTTCGCGCGAAGCCGCTTCATGGCGAAGTTGTCCGCGCAACTCGGCCCAGCTCTCACAGTTTTCGGAAATGATTTTATAAAGGCCGCGATTCTCTTCGCTCACTCTTGCGGGAATCAAATCGCAAGTCTGTTTTTGCTTCCATTGCTCCTCAAAGAATTCACACCAACCCAAATCCTGCAATGAAACCACGCGAATCTCCTCGTTGGCACGGAAACGCAGCGCGTTCCGGCAGAAGAAGGAATCAGGACGAGAAGGATTGCGATTCGCGGAGAAAAATCTGCCTTCGGGAAAACCCTAGCGGTGAGACACGGAGGCAGATTCATCCCGGCGGATGACTTCGGTTCGCACAGGCGCCTCCTGGTTGAAGTAAGAAACCTATTTCGAGAGAATCATACCAAATTTTTGGGCAAAGTCATCCTCTCCACCAGTTCGACATTCGAAGTTTTCACAATGCCGTCCTCGGTTCGGGCCCGCTACCGATGGACGTCCTCGAACAACAAGTAGCCAAGTGGATAGAGGCCCAGAAGGCTGCCAAGTAGTGCGCTCAAAACCAGCGATGATCTGCAACTCAAATCGCTGACTTCCAAGGCAGGCTTGGCCTAGAATCGGGGCCGTGAGCATTACCATTCGCCAGGCTGACACGAAGGATTTTCCGGCGCTTTTCAAGCTGGACCAGAAATGTTTTCCGCCGGGCATCGCCTACTCAAAGACGATGCTGAAGCACTTTATGGCGCAGCCCGGTGCGGAATGCCTGGTAGCCATGAACGGAAATGAAATCGTCGCTTTTCTGCTGACAGAAGAAAACCCGCCGCTCGGTCACGTGATGACACTGGACGTGATAGAAGCGCATCGGCGAAAAGGAATCGGATCACTCCTGTTGCGGGAAAGCGAAAGCAATTTGCGATTTCGCGGCGTGCGCACCATGCTGCTTGAAACTGCAACGACGAATGAAGCGGGCGTTGCCTTCTGGCAGCGCCATGGTTATCGTATCGAGGCGGTTTTGAAAAACTACTATCCCGGACATTTGGATGCATACGAAATGCGCAAGCGATTGCCGGCGATGAGGGAGCAGACAGCTTGAACGAATTTCTGTTGTCGGTGTTGCTTGGAATCATTGAAGGACTGACAGAATTCTTACCGGTAAGCTCAACGGCGCATCTGCGAATTTCCGAAGCGGTTTTCCACATTAATCTCAGCGATTCCTACTGGAAGATGTACAGCATCGTAATTCAACTCGGTGCAATTTTGACGCTGCCGATTTACTTTCGCGAACGGATTGCGAAATTTCTTTCGACGTTTCCCAAGGGCGAGCGCGGCGACCGAACGACGCTTACGCATCCGCTGAGCCTGGTGATCATCGCGTTCGTTGCGACGGCAGGACCGGCTTTTCTGCTGACCAAGGTCATCGGCAAACATCTGGAAAGCTTGACGATTATTGGAACGTCCCTACTTGTCGGCGGCATAGTGATGTGGATTGTGGACGCGCTGCATTCGCGTGCCGAAAAAGCAGGAAATATTCCTGGGAGTTCGATCAAGGTTTGGCACGTGGAAGAGATGGGCCTTGGCCAGGCGATTTGGATTGGCGCTTGCCAGATTCTTTCGGCGCTGTTTCCGGGCACGTCGCGTTCGATGTCGACGATCGCGGCGGGTCAAATTGCAGGAATGTCCCGCGCTTCCGCGCTGGAGTTTTCGTTCTTCCTTTCGATGCCGACGATGGCGGTGGCAACTCTCTATGAACTTTTTAAGTCGCTGCGCGCAAAGGGCGAGGATGCGCTAGCGGTAGGACACATGACCGCGCATCAATGGGCCGTGTTGGCCATTGGATTTGTTGTTTCCTTCATCGTGGCATACGCCTCGGTAGCGTGGTTCATGGCTTGGGTGCGCAAGCACGGATTCGTACCCTTCGCGGTCTACCGAATTATCCTGGGGCTGGCAGTTCTCGCATTCGTTTTCGGCAAACTCGGATAACCACCTTCAATCCAACGTGGAAATTGCCCTGGCAGAAAAAGCTTGTTGTCATTGCTTCGTGACCATGGTAGTATGACCATAGTCATATGACCATGGTCATGAAGAGGTGTTTTCATGAAAACGCGGACAATGCCGGCGGGCAAGTTCAAAGCGCAGTGCCTTGCGGTCATGGATGAAGTGCAAAGGAAGCGTCATGCGGTGGTGATCACCAAGCGGGGGAAGCCGGTGGCAAAACTGGTGCCGGTTGACCTTACAGACGATGAAATTGTCGGATCCTGGCGCGGGAAACTGAAGATAGTCGGAGACATTGTCTCCCCTGCCCTCTCACCGGAAGAGTGGGGAGAGCTGGGGTGATTCTGCTAGACACTCACGTTTTGCTTTGGTTGCTGTCGGACACCCAAAGGATTTCGGCTGCGGCCAACTTGGCAATTGCGCAAGCGCGGAAAGATGGCGCGTCGCTTGCAGTATGTGCGATCTCACTTCTTGAAATTAGTGTTCTGGCCCGAAAGCAGCGCCTTCAAATTGGCGCGAGTCTGGAAGAGTTGCTGGTTGACATTGAGTCTAAATTTGCAGTTCTCCCCATCTTTGCGCGGGCATGTGCGCGGCTCCCTGAATTGCCGGAGAACTATCCAGGCGATCCAGTTGATCAAATGATTGGGGCGACGGCGCTGGCAGAGGGAATACCACTGGTGACTGCAGATGAAAAGATCCGTAGGGCGAAAGCATTTCCCACGATTTGGTGAGCACGCCAAAAGCGAGACATTGCTGTCCTAACGGTGTTTGGAGGTCGTAGATAGGAAACACAGGGGAAGATTGGTTTGAGTTGGGGGGCGCGTTTGGTATGATTTGGGCGTTCCTCCTGGGCAGGAGTTTAGCGCCATCCTGCTCGCAGCACTCAGCCTTCCCCAAAAAGCTGAGGAGAATGTGTGCGCTTTCTTACGCCAACTGAAAACAAGCGTCTAAACGAACTTGTAGGGTTTTTGTGCATGATCGTGGCCCTGCTGATCGCAGGCGCGCTGCTGTCGTACTCACCGAAAGATCCTTCCTTCAACGTCGCGGGTACCCCGAATGTTTTCATCGAGAACTGGATTGGGCCACTCGGCTCGTATGGCGCGGACGCCGTTTTCCAACTGCTGGGTTATGCAGCGTTTCTGCTGCCCATGTCGCTGCTGGCGCTTGGATGGAAATGGTTCCGCAGCCGTGCGGTGGAATCGCAGGCGGCCACACTAACCGGCTATGCGCTGCTCGTGATTTCGATTCCGACGCTGCTGACAATGATTCCGTTCCCCGAAGTGCGCGGCGCGATTCCCGCAGGCGGCATGTATGGGAATCTGGTTGCTGGAATGCTTTTGTCTGCGCTGAATAAAGGCGCGTATTTGGTAGCGGGCGCGCTTTTCGTGACAGCGTTGTTTTTGACCACGAGTTTTTCCTTTGGCGCGACGCATGCGTGGGCGATGAGTTCGGCCGGACCGATCGGTGCGGCGCAGAAACTCGGAATTCTACGGAGGGTTCAGGCGCGGTGGCACGCGTGGCGGGAAAATCGCGAACAAGAACGAATGCGGCGCCAAGTGGAAGCGAACCGTTTGGTCGGACGCAAGCCGGCTCCGGCACAATCGATTGGCGGCGCGGCGGTTCTGAATGGGCCAGCGAAGACGATTCCATTGTCGGACGAGGGCGACGTATTTCGTGGCGTGGCGAGCGAAGAAGCGGAAGAAGACCAACGTTCGCAAAAAACGCCTATTCTTGTGCTGAATCTGGACAAGCACGACAAAACTTCCGCGAAAAAATCTGGCGAGCCGAAGATTGCCAAGGAACACCCGAATTACAGACTGCCGTCGCTGAGCCTGCTGCGGGAGGGTGAACGCTTGCAGAAGCTAGATGAAGACGAACTGAAGCTACGAGCGCGGGCGATTGAGAGCAAGTGCCTTGAGTTTGACGTGCAAGGCCGCGTGACGCAGATCAATCCCGGGCCCGTGGTGACGACATTTGAGTTCAAACCGGAAGCGGGAATCAAGTACAGCCGCATCACTGGATTGACGGAAGATTTGTGCCTCGCGTTGCAGGCGGAATCGATTTTGATCGAGCGCATTCCAGGAAAATCCACCATCGGTATTGAAGTGCCGAACATCAACCGGCAAACGATTGCGCTGCGGGAAATTCTGGAAGCGCAAGAGTTTGTGGGTTCGCCGAGCAAGCTCACGCTGGCGATGGGACGCGATTTGCATGGGCGAATTCGCGTGACGGATTTGGCTTCGATGCCGCACTTGCTGATTGCCGGTTCGACGGGAACCGGCAAGAGCGTTTTCATCAATTCGCTGATGATGTCGATCTTGTACAAGGCGAGCCCCGACGACGTGAAAATGGTGCTGGTCGATCCGAAGCGGCTGGAGTTGAGCCTTTACCAGGGGATTCCGCACCTCATTGCGCCAGTCGTGACGGACCCGAAAGTTGCGTCGAACGTTTTGCGCAATGCGACGAAGGAGATGGAGAACCGGCTGAAGCTGCTGGCGCAGCGCGGCGTGCGAAACATTGATCAATACAACCGGACGTTTCAGAAGCAGCAATCGCTTTCGCTGTTTGACAACGTGGAACAAAGCGAGCACAAACCGCTTCCCTATCTCATCATCATCATCGACGAATTGGCGGACTTGATGATGGTCGACACAAACAACGTGGAAGAGTCCATTACCCGGCTGGCGCAGATGGCGCGCGCGGTCGGTATCCATTTGATTCTGGCGACGCAGCGGCCGAGCGTGGACGTGATTACGGGATTGATCAAGGCGAACTTCCCTGCCCGCATCTCATTCCGCGTGGCCAGCAAAGTGGACTCGCGCACGATTCTGGACGCGAACGGGTCGGAGTCGCTGCTCGGCAACGGCGACATGCTGTATTTGCCGGCGGGGTCGTCGCGGCTGCACCGCATTCATGGGCCGCTGGTGACGGAAGACGAGATTACGGACGTTTGCAATTTCTGGCGGCAACAAGCACAAGCGAAGTACAACGAGCAACTGCTGGAAGCGCCGAAGGATGAAAACGGGAGGGTGGAAGAGGGTTTTGAGGGACCGGAGGGAAGCAACGAAGAAGCGGACGACGAGCTTTATCAGGATGCGGTGCGGATTTGCTGCGAAATGGGCCGCGCTTCAACTTCGACGCTGCAACGGCGCTTGCGGATTGGCTATGGCCGCGCGGCACATCTGATTGACTTGATGGAAAAGGATGGAATTGTGGGTCCGCCCGACGGGACGCGTCCACGTGAAGTGCTTAAGGGCAAGAACTGGATGAAGGAGTTTGACGAATCGATGCAGTGAAGACAGTGACCAGTGTCCAGCGACCGGTGATCAGTGAAGAAAATTCCAGCACGGCTTTTGTTGGCAGCTGTTTACGTGCAATACCAGAGGATCTCACGGAACGCGGCGTTGAAATTGTTTGCAGCCGGGTCGTAAGAACCGCCTAATGCGATTCGATGAATTTGCCGAGGAGCTGCGCGGCGTGTTCACAAAGCTTGCGGTCGTCGGGGCCGAAGGCGGCGAGGAAATGGCTATCGATGTCGAGTTCGCCGACGACTTTCTTGTGCGCGAAAACGGGAACGACGATTTCGGATTTGGTTTCGAGCGAACACGCGAGGTAGCGTGGATCTTTGTTGACGTCGTCCACGACGACGGTTTTGCCGTTCGATGCGGCTGCGCCGCAAATTCCTTGATTCAACGGAATGCGCGTGTGCGGCGTCATACTGCCGCGGAACGGACCAAGCACAAGCATGTTGGAATCATTTGGGTCGATCATGTAAAAGCCGACCCAGTTGTACCGGGTGAGTTTTTCATGAAGCAGCGCGACAATGGAATTCATCAATGCGTCGGCGCTGGCGGCAGAAGAAGCGAGGTTGTCGAGTTCACCGATAACGGAAACAGATTCCTGAGAAGTTGTTGGCATGCTTCTATTGAAGCATGCCCATGGCGCTACGTGAAATCTTAGCGCGCTCATTCGTGCGGCGGTTCGCAATCTCAAACAATCTGAACAAGAATTTTGCTAGGATGTGCGCACTCGCAGACGCATGAAGCGGCTTCATTTAATTGTGGGCCTCCTGGCGACTCTGGCGTTTGTCCTGAGCGGGCAAGCAATGCATTTTCACAAGCCGAGGCTGGGGGCGTTGTCTGACGAAGTACACCTCATGTACTTGTCCCGGCACATTTATCTCGCCGGCTCAGCAATCGTGAACGTGTGCCTGGGACTATATCTACAAATGCAGAAGCCGCAGTGGAGAATACTCCTGCAGCAAATCGGATCTGCGTTGATCCTTCTGTCCCCCGTTTTTTCCCTACTTGCGTTTCTGCATGAGCCATCATCGGGAATGGCTGGGCGCTCCTGGCGATCGCAATTGGGCGTAATTCCGTTGGTTTTTGGTGTGGGACTGCATTTCATCGCAAGCCTGGGCGCAAAATCGGAGCGCGCGGCGAATTGACAGCCTGGGGCGCCGCCCCTAAACTAGAAAAGTTGTTTGCGTGCCGGGGTAGCTCACTGGTAGAGCGCCGCCCTGAAAAGGCGGGCGTAGCCAGTTCGATTCTGGCCCCCGGCACCACT
>JACXTT010012089.1_pt1 | contig 11475 bp, 14 predicted proteins | sample 9270951 | NCBI WGS metagenome assembly JACXTT01 (sample SAMN15532306, study PRJNA645909) | rock metagenome | isolation source: weathered quartz diorite | place: Puerto Rico | collected 2017-06-21 | reverse complement strand
CGAGATAACCAACCCCTTGTTAAACTGTTAGTGTTTAATGAACCGCCGTATGCCGAACGGCACGTACTGGTGGTGTGAGAGGACAGGTAAGGAAATAATCTTTACCTTCCTACTCGATAATTGATAAATTATTTATGATTGAATAAAAGCCAACAGGTCCTTGTTGATGGTCGCAGCTTCTGTCGCAGGCATTCCATGGGGGAAACCGGGATATGAAATGAGTTTCCCATTTTTCAAAAGCTTTACGGCCTTTGCTCCGGTGGTTGGAAATGGAACAATCTGATCGTCTTCGCCATGCATCACCAATACAGGAATATCTACGCTTTTAAGGTCTTCGGTAAAATCTGTTTCCGAAAAAGCCTTAATACAGTCAACATGAGCTTTTACCCCGCCCATCATTCCCTGGCGCCACCAGTTGTCCTTGATTCCCTGTGATATTTTAGCGCCCTCACGGTTAAATCCATAAAACGGATCGGTAAAATCCTGGAAATATTGAGCCCTGTTTGATGCCGTACCTTTACGTATTTCGTCAAATATTGAAAGAGGAATACCGTCCGGATTACTTTCAGTTTTTACCATGATAGGAGTAACCGCACTGATCAGCACCGCTTTGGCTACGCGGCCTTTTCCATGTTTTGCACATAACGGATCACCTCGCCACCACCGGTAGAGTGGCCGATATGTATAGCATCTTTCAGATCAAGCGCCTTAGTTAGCTCAGCCACATCGGCTGCATAAGTATCCATCTCGTTTCCGATGGCAGTTTGGCTCGACCTTCCATGTCCGCGGCGGTCGTGTGCGATAACCCTATATCCACGCTCAAGGAAAAACATCATCTGGGCATCCCAGTCATCGCCGGATAATGGCCACCCATGATGAAAAACGATTGGCTGCCCTGTTCCCCAATCTTTGTAATAAATTTCGGTTCCGTCTTTTACTGTAATTTTGCTCATAGATTTTTGATTTTTATTATTGTATTAATGGAACTTTCGGATGCACTTATCCTTTTCATATTCCGGAACTAAGTTACCTGATATGGATAATACACAGATGAATCAATTGTGTTTTAATTGTAAGGGTTAGGTAAAAAACAGGAACTGTTGCTTCGATACCGCAGGGTCCCCCGCGAGAGGTTCTGCAGCGACAAGGACAATGTTAACCTTATCCGTTATAACCCGGGTCAAACTCTACAATCCATTCAATGCCATATTTATCCCTGAACATTCCTCCATAGGTGCCCCATGGGCTGTCGCCAATGGGCCCATCTACTTCTCCGCCTGCTGATAATCCATTAAATATTTTATCTGCTTCTTCACGGCTTTCGGCATTCACGTATATTTTAGACCGGTTTTCATTTTCGCTTACCCGCCCCAAAAATCCGGGAACATCGTTGGCTATTAACACATTGTTTTTGCCAAGCGGTAAGCCTATATACATTATTTTATTTGCCTCATCTTCGGCTACCTGAAACTCGGGGCCTGACAAGTCTTTAAACCGCATAATTTTTGTAAACTCGCCTCCAAAAACTGATTTGTAAAAGGTGAATGCTTCTTCGGCATTGCCATTGAAGTTGATCCAGGGATTAATTGCTCTCATGATTTTTATTGTTAGTTTATTTTGTTTCTATTAATTCTGCCATGAAGCGGCGAACATATCGTCCAGATTTTTCAACATCAATATAAACCTTGTTAGTCTGGATTTATAATCCTGAACTAAAATAGTTAGAAATTTGTAAACCCAGTTGATGCCTTTTGCGAATTGTAAATCCGCCATTATTCGGGTGGGGATTGTAAATTGCGGGCAACATTGGCGTTCCCTCGATTCTTATCAGGGTCAGGCTTTACACTCATACTGCACAGGCATTATGAGCATGGCGGGTATCCGTTTCAATCCTTAACGTGGTTGTCTGAACCTTGATTTACTTGATTAAACGATTACTATGGTTATTAAACGGTGGTAACTTAGCGTAGTGCCACGCTGTTCGCAGTCAGAGACTACGAAGGGCGGTCAGTGGGTTCGTAATATATTGAATAGTTGACAACTCCAACCAAGGCGTTAGTGGTAGAGATAATATTTCCTTTTGATGAAAATAGTTATCTTTGGGCATTATGAACCTAAAACATATCACATTTTTTTGCTTGGGAGGCAGCCTGCTCCTTGGCTTATTTACAGCTTGCTCCAAATCGGGTGTTAAACCTAATAATGCAGATTCAACCAAAGTGGTTGTTCATATTAAAGGATGGCAACAGGTGGCGTCGTTGCCGTCTCCGCGGGCCTATGCTTCAGCTTTTACGTTAAATGGTAATGGTTATGTGGCAGGTGGAATTTCTGATATGGGCGATCCGCATGCTCCTGGGTATGATGATATGTATATGTATGATGCCATCGCTAATAAATGGATAAAGAAAGCCGGTATGCCCGCACTCGACATTGCTAAAGGGGGCAGGCAGTATCCGTTTACATTCATGATCAACGATACGATATATGGCGGTGGGGGGGTATCGCTGAACGGAATGCCGGGAAATGACGTTAATGCATATGATCCGGTAAAAGATCAATGGAAACTTGTTGCAAAATTAAATGGTATAAATGCCTTTGATCAGTCTTCTGGGGTTGAAATCAAAAATAAGGGCTATATCTTCAGCTTAGCATCGGGGCACGCTACAGTTTATGAGTTTGAACCAACCTCAAAAACTGTAATAGAAGCTCCATTTGCAAGTTATTTTACGAGCTATCTTTCCGGGCCCTGGGCAGAAAACAGTTGGTACGGAACTGATGGAACTGACCTGTTAACTTGTTATACCGTGGTACAAAAAATTGATACAGTTACCCACTTATTTAGTGGGTACACCGGTGAAAATCAGCCCAACCTTCCATTTCAGCATAGCATTCTGATAAAAGGACTGTATTATAAGGGCAATATGTATTCAGTATACGGAAATGCCGGCGATTTATATCGTTTCAATTTGGTAAAAGGTACTTATGAGCCGTTAGCTTTTCAGAATCTTGGAGTTACGGAGGGCGTATTTGCGTTTATTGCAGATGGGAAACTGTATGTAGCCGGTGGTAATAACGGTATTTTTACCCCTTCAACCGATAAGGTTTGGATGATTGATCTGGATGCATATCCACAATAGATTTATTAAGTAGTTTGGTGAGAGACAACCAAAAAAAGCATTAGTCGAACTTTATTCATGAAAAGATACTGCTGCTTTTTGTTATTATTATTATTATTATTGATCCTGTCGTGTAAAAACAAACCGGCTCATATCGTCCTAGCATCGCCTGTCGGCAAGACGAGCCACGCACCTGCCGACAGCTTCGTTTTAAAAAATAAACACAAACTTGTTGAATATTTTGCAGACAGTACTGATGTAGGCAGAAAATCACATAACAAATTCGAGTTGTCAGAATATGCATTGCCAGACACCAGTTATTATGTTTTGATCAAGTTTTATTCGAAGCAAAGCAATAAATGGCAAAAGCGAAATGAATATCATTTTCCAAAAGACGGATTTAGTGAGTGTGATCCGAAAATATCAGATTTTAATAGCGACAGGTTAAATGATATAACCTATATCTCTGGTATAGCAGCAAGGGGCGCAAATGAGATAAGAACTCTTTTTATTTATGATGAGAAGAATGATAGCCTTATATTCATCAAAAACTCGGCAGACTACCCCAATCTACTATACAACAAACAGTTAAATTGCCTGGATGCTTTCTTGGTTTCGGGATGTGCAACTACTGTTTTTCTTAAAATTGAAAAAGATACTTTAAGGGAATTTGCCAGTGTAGACCAGTGTGATAGTTTAGTAGTATCTACCTACGATAAAAAGGGCAAAGAAAAAATTATCCTTAGAAAAAAAGGTGGCAGAGGCGATTTTACCCGGTACAAAAACTACAGGCCATTACAAGAGAATAATGACGATTGATGTTGTTGTTGTTTAATTTCACGTCTTGTTGCTAATTTCTTAAGAAAATTTCAAATTTTTTACCTCAACTATTGCAACGTACGTTTTTAATACATACCTTTGGTTTATGAGTTTGTTTAAGAAGGATACACCCGCCGAAATGATACCCACAAAAACAGAAATGGACGTGTTGCAGGTTTTGTGGCAGTATGGCCCGTCGACTGTGCGTTTTGTGCACGATAAGCTGAACGAGCAGAAAGAGGCGGTGATTTATACCAGCACATTGAAGCTGATGCAGGTGATGAAAGAAAAAGGGATGCTTGGGCGTGACGAAAGCAGCATGAAACACGTCTATAATGCAGCGTTGCAGGAAGACAGGGTGAAAGGCAATATGCTGGGCCGCTTTGTCGATTCGATGTATAACGGATCGCCGAGCAGCTTGATGATGGCTTTGCTGGGAAATGACAAAACATCAGCAGAGGAATTACAGAAGATAAAGGAGCTGTTGAAAGAGTTTGATGGAAAATAACTAAAAACCAACCCATATGAACCTCCGTCTTGATACCGCGGCGCAACGCATTATACAAGCCTTCAGCTGGATGCTGATCCATTCGCTATGGCAGGGTTTATTGCTTGCGGTGGTAACAGCGGTAGTGCTCATCGCCACAAAGAAATCAGGGGCAAGGTTGAGGTATAACCTGGTAGCGGTTCAGTTTTTATTATTTATAGCAGGCTGTTGCTGCACTTTTGTATGGGAATGGCACCAGGCGCCTGTAAAGGTCATTGCTCCGCTGGCCGGAACGATAGGGAACGAGGCCTGGCAATGGTTTCACCTGGATGCCGAAAGTATCAGGCGGTTTGCGCAAACCTGTATCAGCTATTTTACCGCCAACGCGCCGATGGTGGTATTGCTGTGGTCGGTGTTGTTTGTGTTCCGCTCGGTGCGTATGATGGGCAGCCTGGTATATATCTATCGCGCGAAAAACAAATATACTTATGCGCCGCCTGCCGATTGGCAGCAAAGAGTTGAGCTGCTTTGCGAAAAGTTGCAGATCAATAAAGCAGTTCGTTTATTAGAATCGGGCTATGTAAAAGTGCCCATGGTGATCGGTCACCTAAAGCCTGTGATACTGATGCCTGTGGGGTTACTTACCGGTTTGCCGGTTGAGCAGGTAGAAGCGGTGTTGCTGCACGAACTGGCGCACATACGCCGTAATGATTATGTAGTGAACTTCCTGCAAACGCTGGCCGAAACGGTGTTTTTCTTTAATCCCGGTTTGTTGTGGATATCATCATTACTAAGAGATGAACGTGAAAACTGCTGCGATGATATGGCTCTGGAGCAAACCAAAAATAAGCGCGAGTTTGTTCAGGCGCTCCTCAGCTTTAAAGAGCATGCACTTGGTGCCGAACAATATGCGGTAGCGTTTCCGGGCAAAAAGAACCATTTACTGCATCGCGTAAGCCGCATTATGGGTAACAAAAATCAAACGCTCGGCCCGTCGGAAAAGGTATTTTTTATGATGGGTATTATAACGCTGTCGCTGGTGGTGGCTACTGCGGCTATCGCACAGATAAGGCCGGAAGATTATAAAGCCGCTAAGGAGAAGATCAACAGCATATTATTCACTGGTGCGCCTGCGCCAATTGCGAAACCGGTACATCAGCTTAAAAAAGCGCATTCATATAAAGTTATTGCGAAACCAACCGATGCGGAACGTCCGGTGGAATATGCATCGGAAGCTTATAGATCCGCAGAAGCAGAATATAAACTGAAGGAGCAAAAGGAGCAGGCCGAAAAAGCTGACGCTACAGAAATGGAGCAACGCAAACGTGAGCAGGATCAGCTTTTGCCTGGGCAGCAGCAGAATATGAATGACCAGGAACAGGCTAAGCGCGATCAATTGCAGGCAGTGAAAGACCAGGAACAGGCAAAGCGTGACCAGGAACAAGCCATCCGCGATCAGCAACAGGCAGCAAAGGATCAGGAACAAGCCAAACGGGACGTGGAGCAAGCAGCCCGCGATAAACAAATGGCGAAGACAAATGACGAGCAGGCTCGTTTGAATGATGTGCAAAACCAGGTGAACAAGGAGCAGGCTAAGCGGAATATAGAGCAGGTGAACAGAAATGTGCAGCAGGTGATTAAGAACCAGATACAAGATGCCCGTAACAGGGAACAGGAACGAATTAACACTGAACAGGCAAAAAGGAACGAGGACCAAGCTAAGAAGAACAAAGAGCAAGCAAAAAAGAACCAGGCAAGCGTACAGGAATAACAGGTATAATCCGGTCGGTTTGATGGGGCGGCAGGCGCAGTCGCTGCACTAAAACAGACTTCTTTATAAATCTAAAATTTCATGTTTTTAAAAATCCGCCCTCGGGTGGGGTGGTAGTTTATTGTCCAATTTTTAAACTTAAGATCAACAAAAATGAAAGCAAAATATCTTGGGCTAATGGCGCTGCTATTGGCCGCAGCGACCGTATTGGCACAAACAAAAAAGCCGGCTAAAACAGCCTACGATGATGACCGGCACAATAATTATGACCGCATACATACTGTAGACAGCAAAAAGGTGGAGGACATACAAGTGAGCCGGAACAATAAAATGTATAAGGCCGAATTTGTAAACGAGAAATTGACCGAACTGTATGTGGATGGCGATAAAGTACCGCAATCTGACTGGACTAAGCACACAACTGCAATAGCAGCAATCCGTGTACAGATGGCAATAAACAAGGAGCAGGCCAAAGCCAATGCCAAACAGTCAGAGAGAAATCAGGAACAGGACAGGGCAAACGGGGAACAGGCAAAACGCAATGCAGAACAGGCTGTACGTAACGAGATACAGGCTAAAAAGAATGCTGAGCAGCAAGTCCGCAATGCCGAACAAGTTAAACGTAACCAGGAGCAGGATGAGGTGAATAAGGAGCAGGCAAAAATAAATGTCGAGCAGGCCGTACGAAACGAGGTTCAGGCCAAACGGAACCGAGAACAAGAACGGCGTAACGTGGAGCAAGCTAAAAAGAATGCGGAACAGGCTTCGGCTAACGAGCGCTTTATGAAGGAGTTTACCGAAGACCTGGTGAGTGATAAGATCATCCCGGATAAAAATAGCCTGCATGAGTTCAAGCTGGATAATGAGGGTATGACGGTGAACGGCGTGAAGCAGTCGGAGGAGTTATATAAAAAATACAAAGAGAAGTATAGCAAGGAATCATCGGGAGGGTTTACCTACTCCCGGGACGGCATTATCCGCAATAATTAACACGAGTTTACTATAAAATACTGGTAATTAAATAATGGCTAAGGCGAACATTAAAATCATAAACAATGGGACCGTTTTGCATTACTATTTTTTTAACCATGTGTATCACAATTTATATTTTATTAAAAACAAGCAGAAGATGAAAACTAGATTGAAAAGCGCCCTGTTGATTGGCGCACTAATACTAAGCACGGCCGCCATGGCGCAGCAAAAGGCCAAAAAGAAAACGGCCTACAACGATTACAATAACAACAGCAATTATACCTACAATGAAAAAGGTGGTGTGTTGCATGAGTATATTGAGACGAATTGGAAAGGCGATCATTACGAAATGAAACTGGTAGGCGGTAAGCCAATTTTGTTGGTAGTAAACGGTGAGGCAATTGCTCCTGCTGATTATGGTAAATACAGCAGGGTGATTTCTGAAATAAAAGAGCAGATAAGACTTGACCGTGCACAGGCCAAACGTGACCAGGCCCAGGCAGTGCGCGACCAGGAACAAGCGAAACGTGATCAGGAACAGGCACGGAAGGATCAGGCCCAGGCGGTAAAAGATCAGGAACAAGCAAAGCGCGATCAGGTGCAAGCCGGCAAGGATCAGGAACAGGCCAAACGCGACCAGGAACAAGCCGGCAGAGATCAGGAACAAGCAAAACGCGACCAGGAACAAGCGCAACGTGACCAGGTACAGGCGAAACATGATCAGGAGCAGGCTGAGGAGGACCAGCGTGTGCTAAAATTGATGATCGCCGACCTGGTAAAGGATGGCATTGTTTCCAGCGAGGAAGGCGTGCACTCACTGCGTATGAATGCTGATGAGATGTGGATTAACGGTAAGAAAGTGACAGGTGCTGTATTTGAAAAGTACAAAAACAAATACCCCCGTTTTGCGCATGGCCATAGCGAGAATGGAGGTTTCAACGGGATGAGTATAAATAATTAAGAATCGCCGTTAATGTAGTCCCTCTCTATTTGGAGAGGGACTTTTGTTTATGTGCTGTTCGTAGCCTGTGTCCACAGCGGGTCTGCAAACTTCGGACAGCGTGTTTTCATTAAATCCCCTGATAACCGGTCTCTGATCACTGATTAACTAGTTGTGGAAATGTTGATATCTAAAATGACTGCAAATTACTAAGGGTGCGTAAATTCACTTCAGACTAAACCAAGCAATTATGAGTAAAGAGGAAGTGATCCGGTTTCTGCAACTGGTAAAATATTACGAAGCGTTCCCGATTAATAAAGAACATTCGCCCTACAGAAGAATAGTTAAATACTGCCGCGGTAACAAACTCGTCGTAGTTACCCCGGATGACCTTTGTGTCCTTTCTGATAAAGGTGTGAAACTCCTGACTGATGAGCGCCATGAAGTCGCACCTCTTTCATTATTGGAAGTGGAACTGCAGCGCAAGGATCGGTCGGTAAGAGCGACTTACTGGTTGGCAGGCGCGGCCGTATGTGTACTGGTGTTTTATGAACTTTTTATAAAAGGTTATTTGCAGTAATTTATTGATAATAAGAAATATTTATTTTATGTTAAATATGCTTATTGGCATAGTTTATCCAATCTCATAGCTCATTCTGAACTTCGCTTTCAATCAATTGCGTTAAGATATTTTTGAGCGCGGTTTCACGTGCCCATTGCTGTTCGATAAGACTGGCGTCCTCGCGATACCAGTTAATAGGCTCGCTGATCTCAATGCGCGTCTTATATGCAAAATTACCCTTGGGGTGTAGTTTTGTCCCCTCATAGCTATTCAGGTTTTCGGCCCGTATTATTTTAGCAAAATTTTTCAGGCTGATGTCAAGTTGCAGGCATTCGTCTAATGAGTTTTGAAAGTCATGCTTGTCTTCCAGCCAGAGGCTTAGCATATCGCCGTTGATTTCGTGTTCGGCGATGGAAATGCGGCTTTAATCATAATCTACTGAGATTACCAGCCACCACAATTGGTCTTTGGTTTTTTGGTTTAGTTTTATCATTTTATTTAATCGTTTATTAGTCATTGGTAGGGAGGCGGTGTATTGGCGTTGATTAGCCGTCGGGCATTAGCACCAGTTTCTCCTATTGGAAAATCAACTAATGACTAATGACAACTGACTAATGACTACCTGAATTTTGGCTGCCAGCCGGGGAAATACTTTTGTATTTCGGCGATGTAAGTGCTGTATTTGCTGCAGGCGTTTAGGTATGCCTGGTAGCGTAACAGTAATTCAGGGTTGGTTTCGGGCTGGTTTCCGTCGGGTTCGGCACATGGCCGCAATGCAGAATAGGCTAAATACATAATCACTGATCGTTACAATATGATGGTTTGGTTTGTAATGCCTTGCGAAAGTTTTTTCTTTAAAATTCTGTAAGTCGCAAACTGAACCTTTAGAATTTTGCTGTAACTTCGGTAAGAATTACAATGCAATATTAAAGATGTTTCAGTATTTTTACAAAATATAATAAAGAAAAATTTTTCCACATTTATGGATGACCAATCAAAAACTAATAAAGTAAAACGTATCCGCCCTGAGACACTGGAGTTTATAATCCTTTATAATCAGCTCAGGGGAAAGGCTTTTAATGGCAACGCGCAGCTGGCCGAGGTGCTGGGCTTCAACTCACCGGCTTCAATTACGGAAATTATAAAGAGCCGGCAGAATATAGATCCCGATAAACTTCAGATTTTTAAAGAAAAATACAAAGATTTCCTGATTAATGCTAAGCCCGCTGTAACTGCTCAGCCTCAAACTTCATCATTTGAAGGCATACCCATGTACGAAGTGGTGGCCACCGCATCGGGAGTGGAGGTATATAAGGATATTAATGACAGTACGCCAATCGGTCACATGAACTTTCCGGGTATCGAGGATTGCGACTTCGCCTTGCCGGTTTGGGGGCATTCTATGTACCCATACCTGGAAAATGGCTGCTGGGTGGCATTGAAGGTGATCCATGATAGTAAAATACTGCCTGGCGAGGTGTATTATATTGAATGGGGCGATTATCGCATGTATAAACGCCTGCTTGCCGGTGATAATGAGGACGAAGTGATTGCGCATAGCGATAATACCACTGAGCTTATAGGTGACCGCCTGAAATACGCGCCGTTTGTTATCAAAAAACAGGATATTAAGAAATTATGCCTGGTAAAAGATATTCATAAGAAGCATAATCATTGATTTTAGTGATCAGAGATTAGTGATCAGAGATTAGTTATTAGTTTGCAATCATGAAAATGTATTTTTTCGTATTTCATGTTCAGCCTCGATCTGATTTAGAAAATGTGAATAATATTGGGGAGGCTTATGTAAGCTGTTGGATTGAGGCTAATTCAATAATAAAGGCAGAGAAAATTTCAATGCGGAAAATTAGCGATCTAAAATGGGACATCCTTGAAAAAGAGGAGGCCTTTGAAATAGCCTCGGATCATTATGCACCTGATTCGGATGGATTTGAATTTTATCAGCAAGCTTTGATTGATAAATGTGTTTTACGGTTTCATACCTATCCGGCGGAAGAGTAATCGCGGGTAGTAAACTGATTGAATGGTTCGCATGACCTCGATTCAGGAGGGTGCGTTTTCAGATTGATGCGATAGTGTTTAGATGTTTTAGCCTTTTACCGCGACAAGTTTAACGTCTCTATTTATTACCGGTGCCAGGCTGCGGCCGCCGAGTAAACGGGCAGTGAAGAAGAATAGCCATACCAGTCGTGTGATCACGATTAATCGCTCAAATACACCGGTTAGGCCGCCTTGGTGGGTGGCTGAGTAAGTAAACAGACCGCACAGTATAATCATTAGCAATACTGTTAAAATTGTGTAGGTCGTCCAACCGTGCCATTGTGAACTGACCGGGAACCGGCGGGTCAGCAAAAGCAGACCGGTGATAAGCGATAAAAAGATAATCCCGCCTGTATACAATTGAACCTGGGGGGCAAGACATAGCCCCAACAGGATAGAGCCCAGTCCTGTAAGCAAATGAAAAAAAGGAATCAGGACACTGCCGAATCCGCTTACCAGCTCTTTACGCAAAGCAATGGCAAACGCACAGATAAGCAAACCCGAAATGATATAATTTAGTGATTGGATCCACCCATATGATTGTAATTGCAGTTTGCTGATCGGCTCGTGGATCATGTAATAATTGGGCGATATCACCCCAAAGCAAAAATAAACGGTGCTAAATAGTACGCCGCCTGCTACGCCCGAACAAAGTAATGCGGTTTGCAAAGAAGTTCGCTGCCAATGGGAGGAGTGATTCACATCGGGTTCAATCCTTATTAAAACTGTTCGGGGCGCGGTTTTGTT
>JACXTT010012088.1_pt1 | contig 11475 bp, 6 predicted proteins | sample 9270951 | NCBI WGS metagenome assembly JACXTT01 (sample SAMN15532306, study PRJNA645909) | rock metagenome | isolation source: weathered quartz diorite | place: Puerto Rico | collected 2017-06-21 | reverse complement strand
CTGTGTGGGGGTGGGTTTTCATAGGGGACCTTTGATTGGCTTTCGCTGGCGGCTCCAAGTCCTAACGCCGCCACTGGTTCATCGCCGCAAGCGCTCGCGCGCTCACCGACAGCACGCGCAAAAACCCCTCGCTATCCGCATGGTCGAACTCGCCGATCGCTTCCATCGAGGCGTTCGCTTCCGAGTAGAGCGAGTGCGGCACATCGGTCACCGACGCGAAGTACGTATTCCCCTTGTACACGGACACGCTAATCGTCCCCGACACGAGCTGAGCAAACGAACGCACCGCGTCGGTGGCGATGCGTGACGCCAGGTCGTAGCCGTAGCCCTGGTAGACTTGCTTGGCGAGCATCAGCGACAGTTGATCGAACAGTTCGCGCGACCGGCGGTCGAGCACCAGTTGCAAAAGGTATGAATATGCAGTGCCGAGCAATTCCATGCCGGGGGCTTCGTAGACACCGCGGCTCTTGATGCCGACGAAGCGGTTTTCGACGAGGTGGTAGCAGATGCCGACGCCGTGCTTGCCGCCGAGCTGGTTCGCTTGCAGGATCGCTTGATAGGCGCTGACCTTTTGGCCATTGATCGCGATGGGGCGCCCCTTGTCGAAGCGGATTGTCACCGTCTCCGGCTTGTCCGGCGCGTCGGTCGCTAGGACGCCCATGCCTGGCGTGACGAAGCTCGGCGGCGTTGCCAGCGATTCGAGCTTGCCGGCTTCGTGCGTCAGGCCGAGCAGATTGGCGTCGGTCGAGTACGGCGCGTCCTTGGTTACCTTGATCGGCAATTTGCGCTCGGTGCAAAAATCGATCATCTCGCTCCGGCCACGAAACTTGCTCAGGAACGCTTCGTCGCGCCAGGGAGCGTAGACCTCGAAGGTCGGTTCGAGCATGTTGGTAACGAGCTGGAAGCGGACCTGGTCGTTGCCTCGCCCGGTCGAGCCGTGGCTGAGGACGCGGATGCCGAGCTTGCGCATGACGGGGATCATGCCGGCGACGATGACGTGGCGGGCGATGCCGGTGGTATTCCAGTAGCGGCCTTCGTAGTAGGCCTGGGCCTGGATGATGTCGAGGCCGGCCTCGGCGATGACGTCGTGCAGCGGGACGACGACGAGGTCCTTGGCGCCGCAGGCGATCATGCGCTGGCGCACCGCGTCGAAGTCGGTCTCGTCGGGTTGGGCCATGTCGGCGGTGACGCAGACGACATTGACGCCGGCCTCGGTCAGCCAGCGCGTGATCGTGCAGCTATCGAGCCCGCCGGACGCGGCGAAGGCGATGGTTTTACCTTTGAGAGTGGAGACGGTGGTGCGCATGGCGAACCTCATTGATGTTTCGCAGTCGGCGATGGTCAATTCTACGAACTTTTGTCCGATTAGCGCTCGCGTGATCAACTCAGATGTAACCGATTGATTCGCGCGGGCGCTATACGGGCAAGGGGCATTGCATAGTTTTGGACAAATGTACATAATCACACCATGCACGACGAACCCATTAAAGGCCGCGGCGCGGCCGATAATCCGCCCAACCGCTTCGAGCTGCTTCGATATGAGCCGCTCGACGACGGCGAACCCGACGAACGCCCCGCTCCCGCGACACAGTTCTTTCGCGATGCGACCGCCTCGATCATCGCCACCAACGACAGTCCCGACGTTCCGTTCAGCGCCTCGATCAATCCCTATCGCGGTTGCGAGCACGGCTGCATCTATTGCTATGCTCGGCCCTATCACGAATACCTCGGCTTCTCGATCGGCCTCGACTTCGAGACCAAAATCATGGTCAAGGAGGACGCCCCGAAGCTGCTGCGCAAGGAGCTGTCCTCGAAGAAGTGGACGCCGCAAATCCTCGGCATGAGCGGCGTCACCGATTGCTATCAGCCGATCGAGCGCCGGCTGCAAATTACCCGGCGCTGCCTCGAGGTGCTGGCGGAGTTTCGCAATCCAGTCTGGATCGTCACGAAGAATCGGCTCGTGACGCGCGACATCGATCTGTTGCACGAACTCGCGAAGTACCAGGCGGCAGCGGTCGTCATCGCGGTGACGACGCTCGACGCGGAGCTGGCGCGGGTGATGGAGCCGCGCGCGACCGCGCCGGCGGGGCGCTTGCAGGCGATCCGCGAGTTGACCGAGGCGGGCATCCCGACCGCGGTGCTGATGGCGCCGACAATTCCGGGGCTGACCGATCACGAGATGCCGGCGATCCTGGCTGCCGCGCGCGACGCAGGCGCGACACATGCGAACTACACGATGCTGCGGCTGCCGCACGGCTTGCCGGAGCTGTTCGAGAATTGGCTCGAGCAGCATTTCCCGGAAAAGAAGGCCAAGGTGCTGAGCCGAATCCGCGCGTTGCGCGGCGGCGAGCTGAACGACCCGCGCTTCAAGTTTCGCATGAAGGGGGAAGGCGCGATCGCGGAGGCGGTCAAGCAGATGTTCAAGGTGACGTGCCGGAAGCTCGCGTTTCCCGGCAAGGCGACGCTCTCGACCGCGGCGTTTCGGCGGCCGAACGAGACGCCGCTGTCGCTGTTTGAGAGCGCGCAGGAATGAAACCACGGATCACAAGGATGGCACGGATAAGAAATCAACGAAAATCTTGAGGCTGGCGAAAAGCCGCGACGATGGCACATCCTCCTTTCTCATCGGTGCTATCGGTGTTGTCCGTGGTTCATTTCCCTAAGCATTTGAATAGTGAAGTCGCGCGTCACGCCAGGTTCTCCAGATTGCCATGACGCGGCAGGGTTGCCTTGTTCGCTTTCGCGGCGGTGCGGTATAATCCGGCAGAATCACACGATTGGCATCGTGTGCCACGAAATCCGCTCAGGGGCTGCGCGTATGGACACGCCCGCAAATCCACTTCCACCTCGACTCCGGTTGCCACGCTGGCTGCGCGTCGGCCTCTTCCTCGCACTGATTGTGTTCGTGCAGGGAACGTTCGCGTACTTGCTGACGTGGGTCGATCCCCCGCGTGCGCCGGTGTTCGTGTCGATACGGGTGCATGCGTATGCCCATTGGACGGCGCCGAAAATGCGCCGGGCGGCGGATGAAGCCGGCAAGAACGCCGTCATGCGCGCCGAGATTCAGGATGCGCTCGACACTCTCGCGTCGTGCTCCGAGAGCGAGCCAGTGATTGTTTATCTCAGCGCGATTGCCGTGCAGGCGGAGGCGGCCCGCGTCTACGTCATCCCCGGCGACGCCCGGCCGGACGATCCGACTGGCTGGCTGCCGTTGCATGAGATTCTGTCAAAGCTGAAGGCATGTCCGTCCAAGCAGAAGCTGCTGGTGTTCGAGTGGCAGCGGCCAGCGGCCCTCGATCGGGCCGGCTTCGTGTATCACGACATCGCCGCCGCGCTGCCCGGCGAACTCGACGCGGTCCCCGACGCGGGTCGGCTCGTCCTGAGCGCCTGCTCGGCGGGGCAGCAAACGCATTTCTCCGCCGAGCTGGGGCAGAGCGTGTTCGCCCATTACTTCGAGCAAGGGCGGCTCGGCCATGCCGACGGCTACGGCGCTGCGCGCGACAGCCGGGTCTCGGTAAAGGAACTGGCTAACTTCATGCAAGCGCGCGTCGCGCGGTGGACCACGCACAATCGCGGCGACCAGCAAACGCCGATGCTGCTCGGCAGCGGCGACGATTTCACGCTGGCGAGCGTCGATCCGGCGGCGCTTCGCGACAAGACTCCAGCGCTCGTTGAAATCAAGGAGGCATTCCATGCCGACCTGGCGCCCAGCAACGCCGGCGCGTCCCATGTCAAACCGTTTCCGGACGCGACGAAGAAGTTCATCGACGAGCAGCGCGGTATCCTCGATCAACGGCTCGCGGCCGCCAAGCCGGCCGACGCGGAGCGCATCAAGAGCCAATTCATGGAGGACCTGCGCGCCAAGCTGCCCCCGAGCGGTCTCGACGTTGCCGTCTTCTCCCATATTCTCGCCGACGGCCGCCTGGACCCCGGCGCCTTTCGCCTGTTTGACAAGCTGCTCCATCCGGCCCCGGCCACGGTTCCAGACAGCGCCGAGGGCTTGTACATTCGGCAACTATCCGACCTGGCGGCGCGCATCGAAATCCAGGCCTGGCCGCGCGATCTGATCGGAACGTTTCTGCGCGCCTCCGACCTGGAGGAGAAAGCAATTCGGCAAGACCCGCACGTGCCCGGATACGTCGCGCTGCTGAATGAGCCTGCACTCACACGGCACCTCGGCGCCGTGCGACTCTGGACGAGCGGCTACGCCAATCCCGACGACGCCAAACGCCTTCTGACCTCGGCTCACGATCAGCTGGATCGCCTCTTGAAGCTGAACGACCGCTGGTGGAAAAGCGAACTTGCCCTCGATCAAGCGAGGGCAGAACTTCCCGCGTACCTCGAAGCGCTTGAAGCGATGGCGGAACTGCGTGAACCCTGGCAAGCGGCGGCCACGGCCACGCGATCCCTGGCCGACGTGCTCAAGACACGCCACGACGATCTCCCCTGGCAGACGCGCATGGACAAGTTGACCGCCCAGCTCTCGGCCGCGGAAGAGCATGTCCAGACCTTGCAGCAACATCAAAAGGCCCTACACGAGCCGTTCGCCCGCGCCGCTGTCGCCAAGCTGGAGCGCCAGTGCCGAGCGCCGCATGCCGACGCCGGCGATCGGCAGACCGCCGAGGCGCTGCTGAGCGTGTCGGCGCCGGTGCTCCACGCGGACGATCGCCTGGCGCTGGGCCGCGCCGTCAATAAGCTGTCGCGCCGCCTGGTCGAGGACATCCTGACTCTCGACCAAAAGGACGATGAAGGACAACGCTTGACGCCCCTCATCCAGGTGGAAAAGGAAGGAAGGAAACGTCTCCTTGACGGTTGGCAACAGGAACCGGCAGACCAGCGTAAGCATCTCGCTTGGATGATGCCTCCCCTGAAAGTCTCCAGGGATGTCTCGTCACGCCACGAAAAAGACCGCCGCGATCGCTGGCAGCATGAGCATTATTGTTACTTGGCGCGCGACTACGGCGGCCTCAATCTCGATAGCCCCGGCATCGTCGCCGCCCGGACCTTCTATGCGGCCAAAGGCGAAAGCAAGGCTGATGCACACGTCCGTTTGAATGCAGCTACCGTTGGGCCAATCACGGACAGGCAGCCGTACGCCGACATGACCTTGGAGATGACGCGTCACGTGCCCTCAGGTAAGTCCGGGCCAGTCGAGCTGCGGTTCCACCGCGCTGACGACGTCTGGCTGGAGATCGCGCCCGATGCGGTGACGCTGCCGGCGCTGGCCGATGCAAAGGAACCGTACACGCTGACGCACAAGGTCCCGATCAAGGTGATGCGCTTGCCGAAGGCAGAACGGACGGGCTTGCCGCCGCCGCTGGGCTTCCTGGTCGAGGCCAGGTTCGAGGGACGCAGCTATCATCATCTCGTCACGGCGCCGATTGTGCCGAGCACGCAGGAGCTGCAAATTCTCGTCAGCGCCGATGCCGACGAGCCGGCCAACACGCTCAACGAAATCCGCGTTCGGCCCGGCAAGATGAAGCAGCCGCATTTTGTTTATGTGAAGAACCTCACCAATCGCAAGCAAACGGTTCACGTCGAGGTCAAGGCCGGCGCGACGCTGGTCCACAAGAGCCAGAAGCTGCTGACCCTGGAGCCCGACGGCGTGCGCAAGGTGGTCTTCGACGAACCGTCGGCCGTGCGCGAGCTGCACGGGCCGCTGGCGGTGCGCGTCTTCGATGTGGATCGCCTGAAGGTGCTGGCGGAGCGATCGCTGCGCGTCGAGATTCTGTCGCCGCATGAATACGTCAAGGTCGCCGAGGCATCGTTTGAGCCGGGCCGCGACGGCAACAACAAGTGGGCGGTGCAGGTGTCCGCAGTGGACGGCTCGCCGCCCGTGGTCGGCCCGGCGATCGCCGCCCAGCTCGTCCTGCCGGTGCAGCGGATACCGGGCTTGCTCGCGGTCGGCGGCGGCACGCTGAAAGTCGAATTGCCGACGCGCTCCGACGCGCCGCGCCTGCTGTTCGCCGAACGGCTCAAGCTCGCTGCCTCGATCGACGAGGAAGGCCCGGTCTACCTGCACATCGACGGCGTGCCGCGGGCGTTCGTCTTTTCCACCACCTTCGCACGCACCGGGGCGGCATCGCAGCCGAAGCCGGACGTTCGCCCCGCCGTTCGGCTGGTCGCGCCGCCGTGCGTGATGGCGGGGGTCAACTGCTTGATCGACGTCGAGGTCGATAACGCGCCGCGCGGCGCCAAGCTGGAGGTCGCCCTGGGCCGAATCTTCGAGGACAACACTTTTCAGTCGGAGCTTGTACGAGACTTCACCGATGCGAAGAAACACCGCATCGATATGGAAGTGTCCAGGGACGCGCTCATCTTCGACGCCGCGATTGCCGACTGGACCGCCACGTTCGACACCCGTTCCATCGTTGGCCCGCGCGCCTTGCGTGCCCGCCTCCTCGACACGGCCGGCAAGGAGATTGCCGAGGCCCGGCAGGCGCTGGTCATCGACGACAGCCCGCCGCTCGCCCGCCTCGCGCCGACGCCGGCCCAGGTCAAGAAGGGGACCGTAATGCAGGTGCAGGCCCAGGGCGTCGATCCCGAATCGGGGGTCGCGCAGGTCGTCTTCTTCTACGGCAAGCCCGACAAGGGCGAAATCCCGCCGGGCGCTGCGCGCTTCAAGGCCGTCCCCGCCAATCGCGAACTGACGCAATGGTCCGCTGCCCTGCAGGTTCCCGCCGATCACAAGGGCCCGCTCGCCGTCAGCGTGCAGGTCGTCAATCACGCCGGCATGGCAACCATCGACACCGTCACCCTCGACGTCACCGACAACGACCCCGGCAAGACGGGACTGGGCGAAATTCGCGGCAGGGTCACCGAGGGCCCGCGCGCACAGCCGAATCTCCTCGTCACGCTCTTCGACGAGCGCGGCAAGGAGATCGCCCGCACCAAGACCTTGGCGGACGGCACCTACGTCTTCGCCCAACTCGCCCCGGGCCGCTATCGCGTGGTTTGCGTGAAGCCGGAGTCGCAGCGCCGCGCCGTGCTGGATACGACCGTGGAACCGGACCGCATGGCCCGGGTGGATTTGACGCTGGCGCTGTGAGGTCAGCGCCACTTGAACCACCGCAGCGCCAGCGCAAAGCAGACCGCCGCGTAGGCCGCCAGGATGCCGATGCGCCAGAGCACGTCCAGGAAGCTCGCTCCTTCCAGCATCACCTCGCGCAGGGCGTCGTTCAACTGCGTCAACGGCAACGCCTGGATGATCGGCTGGGCCTCGTCCGGAAAACGCTTCGACGAGAAGAAGACGCCCGAGAAGATGTACATCGGCAGCATCACCGCGTTGAGCAGGCCGGAGATGCTCTCGGTCTTCTCGGTGCGGCAGCCGAGCAACAGGCCGATGCCCGCGAATGCGGCAGCTCCCACGACGATGATGAGGATCAGCGTGAAGAACGAGCCGCGGATCGGCACCTCGAACCAGAAATGGCCGACGCACAAAAGGCTGGTCATCTCCGGCACCAAAAACAGCAGGCGCGAGACGAGCAGCGACAAGAGAAAATCGCTGTGCCGCATCGGCGTTGCCATCATGCGTTTGAAGAGCTTGCGGACGCGCATATCGACGAGGACGAAGCCGACGCCGAACAGGCCGCCCCCCATGACGTTCATGCCGATCAGGCCAGGGAGGAGGAAGTCGATATACCGGCTCCCCTTCTCGCCGACGGGTTTGCTGATCGCGGCCTGATCGCCGGCGGTGTGCTGGCGGGACAGGATCGCCTCGACCCAGTAGCGTGCTTGCACGCTGTCGGCACGGGCCTCGTCGTACTGGTACTCGATATTCTTGGGATGCACGATCAGATAGACGCCGGTCTTCCCCTTGCGCAAGCGCGACTTGCACTCCTCCACCGGCAACACCGTCACCTTCGGCTTCTCGTCGCTCCAGCGCTCGTCGCTCAGCCGGCCGAGCACGTCGTCGAGGCGCTTCGCGTCGACCGTTTGTGCCACATCGACTTCCGGCGGCTGCGGCTTGGTGCTGGAGAACGCATAGCCCAGCCCAATCGCGAGGGCCAGCGGGAAGCCGTAAACCCAGAAGATGACCTCGGGCTCGCGCAGGAATTCGCGGAAGCGCGCGCCGATCAGTTGCACGAGCGGTTGCCAGCGCTGGGGGATCATGGGAACCTCATTTCAAATTGCGAATCGCAGATTGCAAATTGGTAATTCAATTGCAAGCTGCAATTTGCAATCTGCAATTCAATATCTTACGATGTCCCCATGACCACTCCCATACGCATCGCAATTCCTGGCGACGAGCCGCCGCAGTTGCAAGGCTCGCCCCACCTCGATCGGTTGCGCGCCCGCGGCGAGCTGATCCTGCACGCCGATCGGCCGGTGGACGACGCCGAGAAGCTGCGCCGCGTCGCCGACGCGATCTGCGTCATCAATTCACGCAGCGCCGTCAAATGGCCGGGCCAACTGCTGCGGCAGTTGCCGAGCTTACGCATGTTGACCGTGTGCGGCATCGGCACCGACGCCATCGACTGCGCCACCGCCAAGGAGCTGGGCATCATTGTCTGCAACGTCCCCGGCCTGACTGCTCCCATCGTTGCCGAGCATGCGCTGGCGTTGATGCTTGCCACCGCCCGGCGCGTCTGTTTCCAGACAATGCAACTGCGCAAAGGCATCTGGAAGACTTCTGATAACCTCTACCTGCGCGGCAAAATGCTCGGCATCCTCGGCGTCGGCCCCATTGGCGCCGAGACCGCACGCCTCGCCCAGGCCATCGGCATGCGGGTCCAGGCCTGGACGTTCAACCCGACGCCAGCGCGCGGGCGGCAGCTCGGCATCCCGTTCGTCGAGCGCGACGAACTCTTGCGCACCTCCGACGCCGTCAGCATCCACGTGAAGCTCACCGACCAGACGCGCGGCATGATAGGCCCCCGTGAGATCGCTCTGATGAAGCCCGGCGCCTTGTTGGTCAACACCGCGCGCGGCGCCATCGTCGATACCGCGGCGCTCATGGCCGCTCTGAACGCAGGGCATCTGGGAGGCGCCGGCATCGACGTATTCGACATCGAACCGCTGCCGGCGAATCATCCGCTGCTGCTGTGCGAACAGGTGGTGCTGACGCCCCACGTCGCGGATCAGAATCCGGAAGGGATGGAGATCCTCAACCGCGGCGCGGTGGACAACGTGCTGGCATTTCTGGATGGGACGCCGATCAATCGGGTGGTGTGACTTCCCCTCTTCGTTTCGCGCCCGCATGGCGCCGCGCGATCGGTCAATCCTGCCACACTTTCGAGGCATGGCGCGGTCGCTAAACGAAGATGGGACATACAATAGCAACGGCCATACCTACCCTCCCACCCACGTGATCCATGCCCTTGCTTGTCGCATCCTTGACCATCATCGCCGCCTACCTCATCGGCGCCATTCCTTTCGGCTTTCTCATCGCCCGGATGCGCGGCGTGAACATCTTCGAGCACGGCAGCGGCAATATCGGCGCCACCAATGTCGGACGCATCCTTGGACGCAAGTGGGGCACGCTCGTCTTCGTGCTCGATTTCGCCAAGGGGGCCGGCCCCGTCGCGCTGGCGCTCTTGCTCAAGCCGCATTATGACATCGCACTCTGGACGCACGGCTACGTCGAGGTCCTGGCGGGGTTATTTGCGTTCCTGGGCCATCTCTTTCCGATCTACCTGAAGTTCAAAGGCGGCAAGGGGGTGGCCGCCGGCTGCGGCGTCGTCGCCGTGCTGTTGCCGATACCGACCCTGTGCGCTCTGATCGTCTGGTTCGTGGTGCTCTGTGCGTCGCGGTACATGTCGCTGGCGTCGCTTGCCGCGGTCATTGTGCTGTGCGCGGCCCATCCGTTTGTGCCTCCGTCGTGGCACTGGCTGGAGCCGCGCACCTGGTTCTGCCTCATCGCCGGCGTTCTCGTGATCGTCAAGCATCGCACCAACCTCAAACGGTTGTGGAACGGGACCGAAAATCAAACCAGGGATACCATCGTCATGCAACAACTCAGCAAAAGCCTGCACGTGCTCGCCCTCGGGCTGTGGTTCGGGATGTCGATCTTCTTCTCGTTCGTGGTCGCCTTCGCGCTCTTCGGCGCCTTCGAGACGCTCGGGCAGCAGGCCGAGCCGGAGGCCTGGTTCCCGCGCCCCGTCCTCTTCGCCGCCGAGACCGATCTCGTGAACGGCCCGAAAGAGCAGGGGGTCCGCGCCGCCGGCCATGCCATCGGCCCGATGTTTGTCTGGTACTTCATCCTGCAAGGCCTGTGCGGTTTCATCGCCCTCGCCACCGCTTATCCCCTCCTCAAGTACGCCTCGTGCGTTCACTACTGGCGCTTCTACCTTCTGATCGCCGCCATCTTTTTGGTGCTGATCGGCTGGAGGCTCGAACGCACCGTCCACGACCTGCGCGAGCCGCGAAATCACCTGACCGAGGTCTACCTGAGAGACCGCACCGATCAGGCCAAGTCCGACGCCGAGACGGCCCGCAAGGATTTTGGCCGCTGGCACTTTTACAGCGTGATGGTCAACCTCGCCACGATTCTCTGCGTCACCGCAGCCATGGCGCTGGCTGGCAATATGGAGAATGGATCCACGAAGGACACGAAGGAACACGAAGAAGAGAAGATGGCCGACGGCGCGACTTGAGTGAGTTCAATCGGCAATTCTTCAAGACTTGCTCGTGAGAAATTGACTGACGACATTCACCTTCGCCGGCGCTAGCTTGGCGCCGGCTTCCATCTCGCCGGTGTAGGTTTGCGACATGTAGGCCTCAAAACTGACGGCCCAATCCTCCCACGGATTGGTCCGGCCATAATCGCGCGTGAAGGCAGAGCCGGTCTTGAACCACCAGCTCTTGTCGGTCTCCGCCGCCTGGGTGTAGACCTTCGTGACCGGCGGCTGGGTCGTGTTGATCCAGCCGCTCAGGCCGGTGAACGCATCCCAGTACTTATTGACGCTGGGATCTTCCCAGTTGTGGCTGATCTCGTGATAGATGGTGCGGTGCAGCCATTGCAGGTCGGTGAAGGCGAAGTCGAGCAGCGTGATGTTGCCGTCGAGATTGTTCCAGCCGAGCAGCAGGCTGTTGGGATCGCTGTCGTATCCCTGGCGGCGAAAGGTGAGTGCGGTGCCGTCGGGCATCTTGAGCAAGCTAGTGTTGCCGACGCGCTGCTGGAATTGGCCGAGCGCGAAATCGACGGCCTGGATGTCGGCATCGCTCCAGAAGGGATGGGTGCCGATGACTTTGTCGGGAGCGAAATCCTCAGTGCCGACGAAGCCGACGAAGTTGATGCGTGCATCGGCCTTGGTCAGATCGAGGACGAGATCGTTGGCGGCGACAAGGAAGCGGTCCGCGTCACCGCCGCCGATGTCGAGGTTGCGCCCCTGTCCGCCGCAGAGGGCATCGTTGCCGTCCTGGCCAAAGAGGGTGTCATCGCCGGCGCCGCCATAGAGTTGATCGTTGCCGGCGCCGCCGCCGAGGAAATCGTTGCCGGCGCCGCCGTACAGAATGTCGTTGCCGGCGCCGCCG
>JACXTT010012087.1_pt1 | contig 11476 bp, 12 predicted proteins | sample 9270951 | NCBI WGS metagenome assembly JACXTT01 (sample SAMN15532306, study PRJNA645909) | rock metagenome | isolation source: weathered quartz diorite | place: Puerto Rico | collected 2017-06-21 | reverse complement strand
TCGGATTGCGCGGTTCGCACATGCGCTCGATCATTTCGCCGCCGGATTGGCCAGCTCGCCGCTCCGCTCAGTGAGCTCGCCAAGCTGCTGGATCACTTCGCTTGCGCACTCGATCATTTCAGCGTCGAGCACACACTAACGGACGACCTTTCATGCGTTCTACTGGCGTTTTCATACGATTTCGTGCGCGACTTCTACGCACTGCGTTTTTGGTGCGGTTTTCGTGCGTTGCGGAGTTAGCGAAGTCTTCGACTGGGGAGTCCGGCTTTGGCACGCCATCTGTAGAGCTGCGTGGCACTGGTTCCGGCCATCGCTTTCCACGCGGCTTCTGCAAGAGCGGAGACTTTATTGGCGTGTTCGATATCGGGTATAAGCGCTTTCACCTTTGGATATTGCTTGAACAGCGCAAATGCTTCGGGAAAGTCGGCGCGCATGCGCTTCATGCGTCTGCCTTCAGGTTGAGCGCACACGACATCGAACGCTGTCCATAACTTGTCGTGCTCCTTCGCCATCCTGATGTTCAGTTTGGCTCGAGCGCTGTGATCTTTTCTTGCATTGCTTTGTGCGGGATTTCGAGACACGGGTGCAGCTGCCGCAGCCGCCTGCGGACGTCTGTAAATCACCCGGTCCATGACGATCGTGACGTTGCCTGCAAGCTTTCGAAGCTGGTTGCGATTCAGTTCCGGCCCTGTGACGAGCGCCATGAAACAGCCGCTCAAATAGTCACCGTTCGCTCTCGGAAGGCCTTCGAATGGTACGCCGATCAGGCCGGCATCTCTAATCAAAGGATTTTTCGATTGCCGCATGTAACCACGCAGCTCTTCCATTACGGTGTCATTGAAACTCTTGAACTGTTTCAGAGGCGCAATTGTGAAGAATTGTTCGCCTGTCGCAGTTGCAGTTGTCTGCGTTCGGCCGTTCCCTTTCAGCGGGATCTTTCGCGTTGGTTCCAGATTCGTCAGCACAGTGGACCAGCAGATCACGTCATCATTTGTGCGGTGTGGCGACATGACGGGACTGTATCCCGATCGCACGAGGTACCAGATCACGTTCCGATACGCTTGCAGCAAGGCCTCTGCATCCGATTGGGAAACCGCGTATGCGGCCGCTTGTGTATAAAGGTTGTCGGCAAACCGCAGCCCTTCCGCGCCAGCGCTCGTCGGGATCAATCCCAAGGCGACGACAAGGGGCCTGAGCCCTTGTGCAACGACCATCCGGCGAAACGGTTCCATGTTGTCGGGGATATCGCTTGCCGTGGCGGGGCCGTTCTTGGCACGATCGTAAAGTTCGTCCGGATGCCGCACACGCGCAGGGGATACACCTGTCATTTGTTTCACAGAAGTGCGATGCTCGTTGTCGCCGGCCGCTCGCAATGGATAATCCCAGCACGCCATCACTTGCTCGGCGACGATGGAAAATTGGGCCGCCGGTCCAGCATTCTTGAAAAGCGAAGCCAATCGCGCGCCATCGCGACGGAACAAGGAATGGATTTCGCCATTTATCTTCACCGTCTTCGACGACCGATAACACCACACATCAGGTTTCTCGAATAACGACCAGGAAGCGACATTCAATCCGTTGGAATTCGTCATCAACTGCTCGATCGCTACTGGAGGCTTCGTCCCCTTCTTAGGAAACGTCGCCATGTGATGCACGTGGACGATTTGTGGATAGGAGGGTACGAACCCGATGCGCACGCCAAGCCAGGCTGCCGGATCAATCGGCTTGACGACGCGCGCCTCGCCATCCCCAATCTGTCGCGCAACCACATGTTCGAGTTCCGCGCTGCACGGCTCGATATCGAGATCATCAAGCGCGAAGAATCAGTAAAGCGTAGTTTGCCAACTCTTCCTTCACCGCGATCGGAATCGACAGAACGTATCCAATCCGCCCAGCACGATCGATGACGAAACTCTCCTTCGGAGTTGCGCCGAATTTCACCAACAGTTCCCGCAGATTCCGAAGCACATCGCGCTTTGCCCCGACATAGAAATGCATGTGAACCGTGCCCGGGATCTGAAAACATCCCGGCGTCAACCGCTCATGCCGGTAAGGCGTTTCTTGAGGTTTGTCCATACGGGGGTAGCACGAGGTTTTACCTGAAGTATGGGCGGAATCGAAAGAAAAAAGCTCGACCAGCGGTGCTTCGAGGTCGCTAGGTCTCGTATCCATCTTGCGCACACCGGAGCAGATTGATTCCAACAGTCCGAATCGTCTTGCCTTTCGCTAAGGCCGATGTTAGTTATTGGCCGCAATGGAAATTTCTCGCAGAGGGTTTCTCAAAGGCGCGATTTCCGGCGCAGCGGTCACCACCGCCTTTGGATTCGATGTCGAGCCTGCGCTTGCCCAAGCGCGCGAGTTGAAGATTTCCCGGACCACGGAGACGCATAGCATTTGTCCGTATTGTGCTGTCGCGTGCGGCGTGATCATTCACACGTTGGGCGACAAGGCGGGGAATGTCAAACCGACGGTTGTGCACGTCGAAGGGGATCCGGACAGTCCCATCAATCGTGGGGCGCTCTGCCCGAAGGGAATCACGCTTCGTCAATTCGTTGTGAACGATCGGCGCCTCACGTCGCCAAGGTATCGCGCCCCTGGGGCCAAGGAATGGAAGACCATTTCCTGGGATGAAGCGATCGATCGCATGGCGCGGCTGATCAAAGACACGCGCGACTCCGGCTTCGAGCAGAAAGATGCGCAAGGCCGCGTGGTCAATCGGCTGACGAATGCGGCAATCATCGGCGGCTGCACCGACACGAACGAAGTGAACTATCTGCTCGGTAAATTCCGCTTTGCTCTGGGTGTCGTCGCCTACGAAAACCAGGCCCGGCTTTGACACGGCCCGACGGTGGCCAGTTTGGCCGCCACATTCGGCCGAGGGGCGATGACGAACGGCTGGACGGATGTCTCCAATACCGACGTCGTCCTGGTGATGGGGGGCAATCCTGCCGAGAACCATCCCGTTGGTTTCCGTTTCGCGATAGAAGCCAAGCGTAAACGTAAGGCAAAGATCGTCACCATCGACCCGCGTTTCAATCGCACGGCCGCTGTCTCAGACGTTTACGTTCCTATCCGCGCTGGGACCGACATCGCTTTTCTTGGCGGCTTGATTCATTACGCGCTGACGCACGACTTGTATCAGCGTGACTACGTCCGCCTGCATACGAATGCGTCATTCCTGATCAAAGCCGGATTCTCCTTCGCTGAAGGACTTTTCTCGGGATGGGACGAAAACAAAAAGGCGTACGACAAATCGAGCTGGGGATACGAACTCGACGCTGCTGGTTTCGCTAAAGTCGATCCCACGCTCGAAGATCCGCGCAGTGTGTTCCAGTTAATGAAGCAACACTACTCGCGATACACGCCCGAAGTGGTCGCGTCGATCTGCGGGTGCACGACGGCCGAATTCGAAAAAGCCGCTGCGGTGATCTGTTCCACCGGTAAGGCAGACCGGCAAGGGACTATCTTATACGCGCTCGGCTGGACACAGCACAGCCATTCGGTCCAGTTGATCCACACTGCGGCCATGCTGCAACTCATGCTCGGCAACATCGGAATGCCGGGTGGAGGCGTCAACGCGCAGCGCGGCCACTCCAACATTCAGGGCGCCACCGATATGGGCGCCTGGAACACGCTTCCGGGCTACTTGCGCCTGCCTCGCGCGAATCAACAGAGCCTGTCGGCTTACCTCGAGGAGAACACGCCAAAGCCGCTTCGTCCGAACTCGATGAATTACATGTCGAACACGCCGAAGTTCATGACGAGCCTGCTCAAGGCCTACTACGGTGGGAAGGCGACGAAGGGAAACGATTTCGGCTATGAATTCCTTCCCAAGCTGGATGCCGCCGACAACTACAGTTGGGGTTACATCTTCGATCGCATGTATTCCGGCCAGATCCAGGGGTTGATCTCGTTCGGCATGAATCCCGTGGCCAACGGCCCCAACACGCCGAAGATGCTTGCGGCTCTAGCAAAGCTCAAATGGTTGATCGTGGCGGAGTGTTTCGAAACCGAGACGGCATCGTTCTGGAACGCGAAATCGCTCGCGGAAAAATACTACCCGTCGGCTCCCGATGCTTCCTCGATCAATACCGAAGTTTTTCTTCTGCCCGCCGCATGCTTTGCGGAAAAGGACGGCGCATTTGTGAACTCCTCGCGCTGGGCGCAATGGAAAAGCGTCGCGCTGGACCCGCCGGGCCAGGCGTTGCGCGATCAGGACATCATCGCGCGCCTTTTCCTGAAGATTCGCGAACTGTATCAGCAGGAGGGCGGAGCCGCGGCGGAACCGTTACTGGGAATGGCGTGGGATTGGCAGAATCCGCTTTCGCCATCGCTTGCGGAAGTCGCCCGGGAGATTAACGGCCGCGATGCTGCAGGCCGGCAGATCGCGACATTTGGCGCCTTGTCGGCCGACGGATCCACAGCTTCGGGCAACTGGATTTATGCCGGCTCGTTCACCGAGGCCGGCAACATGATGGCGCGGCGCGGCCAGGAAGACCCGACTGGACTGGGTCTCTATCCGAACTGGGCGTGGAACTGGCCTGCCAATCGGCGCATTCTTTACAATCGTGCTTCCGCGGATCACGCCGGAAAGCCGTGGGACCCGACGCGAGCGCCGTTGCGCTGGAACGGCGCCGGTTGGTCGGGGGACATACCCGATTATAAAGCCGATGCGCCGCCGGAAGACTTCGGCGCATTCATCATGTTGGCGGAGGGTGTGGCAAAACTGTACGCAACGGACTTCGCCGAAGGTCCTTTCCCGGAACATTACGAGCCAGTGGAATCCCCAGCGGAGAACCTCCTGCATCCGAAAGTTCGAGCCAATCCCGCTGCTAAAGTCTTCCACGGCGATCTCGATAAGCTCGGCTCAGCGGCCGAGTTTCCATATATCGGCACAACGTATCGGCTGACCGAGCACTTCCACTACTGGACGAAAAACATCGCAGGAACAAGTGAGCTTCAGCCGCACTTCTTTGTGGAGATTCCCGAGGCGCTCGCTCGAGAGAAAAGCATTCAAAGCGGAGACATGGTGCGCGTGCGTTCCGCGCGAGGTTCGGTCGAGGGCCGCGCGATGGTGACCCGGCGGATGCGTGGGCTGCAAGTGAGTGGCAAAACCGTTTACCAGATCGGATTGCCGATTCATTGGGGATTTATCGGCCGGGTAACGGGGCCACTCATCAACAACCTGAGCCCGAGTGTGCTCGATCCCAACTCGGGAACTCCCGAGTACAAAGGATTCCTCGTCAACATCGAGAAGATATGATCGGCAATCTGCTCAAAGCGATTTCGGCCACGCCCGGCAAGCCCGCGGGGGCGACGAACCGAACTGCGACCGTCGCGAAACTGATCGACACAACCACCTGCATCGGGTGCAAGGCTTGTGAAGTGGCGTGCCAGGAGTGGAACGATCAGCAAGTTATCTTCGGCAATTTTGAAGGAACCTACCAGACTCTGCCCGACCTTGCGTACAACTATTGGAACCTGATCAAGTTCAACGAAACCGAGATAGACGGCCAGCCTGTCTGGCTCATGTCGAAGTATCAATGCATGCATTGCGTTGAACCAGGTTGCCTGAAATCTTGTCCGGCCCCTGGCGCGATCGTTCAGTATGCGAACGGTATTGTCGATTTCAATTCCGATGCCTGCATCGGGTGTGGCTACTGCATGACGGGCTGTCCGTTTGACGTACCACGCTTGAATCCCACGACGAAGAAAGTTCACAAGTGCACGCTGTGCACGGATCGGGTTTCCGTCGGGCTAGAGCCGGCGTGCATCAAAGCGTGTCCCACGAATTGCCTCAGTTTCGGCACTCGCGAAGATCTACTCCGCAAAGCGGAGGACCGCGTGAATACGCTGAGAGCCGACGGGCATCCCAACGCAGGCGTATACAATCCAGCCGGAGTCGGAGGCACGCACGTGCTGTACGTCCTGGACCATGCCGATCAGCCCGAACTGTATGGACTGCCTCGAGACCCGCGAATTCCGTGGACTGTCGCCCTGTGGAAAGGACCTCTAAAATGGGCCGGCAACATTCTGCTGATTGGCGGAATTCTCAGCGCATTCTTTCATTACGTGCGCTACGGACCGAAAGATAATGAGTAACACAATCGCTTCGAAGCCCCCGGCCGGCGAGGGGATCATCCGGTTCACTTTCCGCGAGCGCAGCATTCACTGGCTGGTGGCGCTGACATTTCTTTATGCGGCGCTGACGGGGCTTGCGCTCTGGTCTCCCCGGCTGTTTTGGATCGCGTCCATATTCGGTGAAGGTCCAACAGTGCGGGCGTGGCATCCCTGGGGCGGGATTCTTTTCGTTTTGTTTTTCCTGGCGATGTTCGCCGGCTGGAATCGGCAGATGCGGCTCGACAGCGACGACCGGCGCTGGCTCCGTCATGCACATCGTTACGCCATCCATAACGAAGCCGGCTTACCGGAAGCGGGCCGCTTCAACGCCGGACAGAAGTCATTGTTCTGGACGCAAGCCGTCAACGGCATTTTGTTGCTGTTGAGCGGCATTGTTTTATGGTGGCCGGCTGCGATGCCCCGCACGCTCCGGGAGATTGCAGTACTCATTCATCCCGTAGCAGCAGTGATCGCCATCGCCGGGTTGATCGTACACATCTATATGGGCACGGCAGCCGTACCGGAGGCGTTCCGCGGAATGATCCGGGGATGGGTGACTCCGCGCTGGGCCGCGTCCCATCACCCGAAGTGGTACCGCGAAATCCGTCGCTGATGTTTGAGCAACGCGCACACCGCGCGCGCATTCTCGCGGAACGTTATCCCGCGTCGCGCGGAATCCTGGTTTTCTATGCGGGGCTTGCGGATTGGCAAAGCCGGGTCACGCCCACTGACTTGCAAGGGCTGAGTCGATTTCTTCCATCTCTGCTCGATTTCACCATTCGCACAGCGCCGGGCCTGCTCGCGGACACAGCGCGATCGCTGGGACCATCCGATTTCGGCCGGCTCATTGCAGACTATTGGGATTCTCCCGGCAACTTTTCCGCTCTTCAGTTCTTCGCCCGCGCGCTGCTGCAACCTTATGCCGCAAAGCTTCCAGACGGCATGGACTGTCCATGGTGCCGGCAACCTCCTCAAGTAGGCTGCCTCCGGCCTCAGGCCGAAGGTCTCGCTTTTGAAATTGTTTGCTCGCTCTGTTTGCGGAGGCAGGAATTTCCGCGCACTCGATGTCCCGGTTGCCACGAATCCGGCGAACCGCAATTGGCAAATTTCACGACACCCGATTTTTCACACCTGCGACTTCAGGCTTGCGAGAGCTGCAAAGGGTACCTCCAGGTCGTGGATCTCTCGCGAGATCCAGCCGCCATTCCCGAAGTGGATGAACTCGCCGGCCTGCCTCTCGACCTCTGGGCCCAAGATCAGGGCTATCACAAGCTTCAATGCAATCTCGCCGGCATTTAATTCGGCTTATGAAGAGGCTTGACGTGATTCCCGGTCCCTGGATTGAACAAACTTCATCGCGTCATCAAGAGAATCGGAGATATTGAGAATATCGATGATCTTGATTCTCTTCCAGAGAGCACGTACGCGCTCGGAGGGATTCGCGAAGACCAACACGCCCTGCGCTTTCGCGATTGAGGTGTATGCCCGGATTACCTCTCCGCACGCGCTGGAATCCAGGTGAGGTACCTCGGAAATATCGACGACGTAGCGTCGGACTCCGGATTCAAGTAAGTCTCGGATGCGGCGGTGGAATAGGAATAACGACTCATCAAATATCATGCGTCCGGAAAGCTTGATCAAGGCAACGTCGTCTTTGAGTTCGAACGTGATCTGCACGGGATCAACCTAATTCCAAGGTTACTCGATGTCAAGGAATGTGCCGACCTCACAGAGGCAAACAAGCCGGTCTTTCCAAAAATCTTCGGAAACAGTAACTTGCATATTTTCCTTGATCCGCCGATAATTTCGCTGCCTTAAAGCAATCCAGTACGTAAATCTGTGTATGTCGAAAAGGCGGTATGGGATGACCAAGCTGTTGTTTTCGAACGTGCCGGCCGATTGTTCCGACGACCTCCTCAGCCGATGGATCGAGGCTCGCGGATATTCGGTATTAAACGTGAAGCTGATTCGCGACTTGGTAACTGGAACGTCGCCGAGCTTCGCTCACGTGCAATTGGTTAACGCAACAAAAATCGACGAAGCGACTCGAAATCTGGATGGGCAGACACTCCACGGACTCAAGCTGCAAGTCAAGCGGCTTTTACAGTCCCAAAAAGCGAAGGCTGCAGGAGCGAGATAAGTTTCCGTTGAGCAGGAAACATGCCGTGCCGATCCGCATCTATTGACGAAAAACTCGTCCGAAGAATGTAATGGCTTCGTTCCATGCCTGATCGGTGGCTTGCGGTTCGTAACGATGACCCTCGTCGCGCATGAATGCGTGCTCTGCCGAATACAGCTTCTGAGAAAACCTGACGCCGGTTTCCTTTAGCACACTCTCGATTTTTTTGCGTCCATCCTCTGGGATGTGCGGATCGAGAGTCCCCCATACCAGCAGCATTTCACCGCGAATGTCTCTGGCCCGTTGAAGTGTTCCAGCATCCGCGTCTTTTCCGAGCACGCCGTTGTGTACGCCTGTCGGATAGAAGCAGACCGTCGCGCGAACATCCGGCTGCAATGCGGCGCGAAAGGCCAAATGCCCACCGATACAGAATCCAGCACTTCCAAGCTTGGCGGGAGCGACCATCGCATGTTTGCCGAGATAATCGAGGACGGCTCGGCAATCACGATCGAATTCGGACACAAGCGTTGCAGCGGCGCCGCGCATACCGCGCGTACGGCCTTCATCGTCGAATGGGATAACTGTGCCCGCTGGTTCTACACGATGGTAGATTTCCGGTGCTGCGACGACGAAGCCATAGCCGGCCAAACGCGCACACGCCCGAAGCATGGGACCAGTCAGTTGAAAAATGTCAGAGTAGAACACGATGCCGGGATATTGTCCCGCCGTCTTGGGTGCGACGACATAAGTCCGCATCGGGCTAACTTCGGCAGGAATGTTGACGTATTCGGCCGTAACGACCATCTGTTGGTCCTCAATGTGGCGGAGTACGCTCAGGCAGCGTCCCGTCCTCATATGCCGCCACGAGTCGTTCAAGCGCAGCTATCCGGTGACGTATGGCTTCACCTTCTTCAGTGTCCTTCACAAGGCGCGGTTCGGGATATCGGCGGACGTCGGTCACCGCCGGCACAATGTCAGCGCCCGACACGATGGCTTCCTCTATGGACTGAAAATGATGGTGTTCAGCCAAGGCAATACGATCGGGCTCGAGAATCAGCGTATAGCCACGATCTCCGTACGCTTCGGAAAACGCTCCGTCGATCGTCACGGCATTGCCACCCCGTTTAACTGGCTCTTCTCCCTTTTCGACTTTCACCGGAACGTGGCCATTCACGACCAAGGCGTCTTGCCCCACCCCGAGTTCCGCAGCAATGCGGCGGCAGAAACCGGCATCGTGTATCAATTGGAAGTACGGGTTCTTGGTCTCCTTGTGTGTCTTCTTGTCTTCGACAAAGTACGTTTCAAACGTTGCCATCCTGTCTTTGCCGAATACCGGAGAGGTCGGACCACTCCATAAATACCAAAAGTAGTCTGCATCGTCGCCCACGTTTGCTGCGCCTTTGCGGAATGCGCGATGAACCAGCGTTTCGAGCGCTTTGAACATTTGGCGGCCGGCGCATTCGACTCCGTCGATCTTCAATGACAAAAAGTTTCCATTCGCGTCGACAGGTACACAGCCATGAAAGATTACGGTACGGTCACGAATCAGAGACATCGCGCCACGCTTCACAACGAAAGACAGGTGTTCCCACAGTCGCCTGCTCGTCACGAACGATTGCCGTAACCGGTTCATACAGGTACGTTCTTCTGCGGAAAGTGAATACGGGTCTTGAATGTCCAGAGTCGGCAAGTAAGTGTCACGAAGCGGATAAGACTCGCCGTCGATCTCGACTGTTCCGGTGGTCCTGTTAACGCGATGCAGCAGTTGGCGATGTTTCAATCCCCATTCCGGGTGCCGATCGCTGGTTTGTCCTTCGAGCTTGAACTGCATGATCGCTGCAGCCTTCTGCATGCGCGCCATCAGTAAATCATCGCGTAATCCTGATCCGCGAGTAGCGAAACACGTTGCCGGATCATCGGCATAAACGGTACGCGCCAGATTTTCGAGTGGAGATACGATCAAGCCGTAGCCTTCTTCAAGCTGCGATAGCCGGCGATAGCGGAGCGAAATGCGAAGAACTGTAGCAATCAGGGCTTCCTGGCCGAGGCATGCGCCCATCCAGGATGCGTCATGATTTCCCCACGTGAATGAAACATTGGGTTGTTGCATGAGGTAATCGACGACCATATCCACGCGCGGGCCCCGGTCTCCAAGATCGCCGGCCACGATGATTTCCGAAACCGTCAGATTTCGGATCAGGCGTGATGCGGCGCGAACGGCGGATACGTCACGATCGTGCATTCCTAATGCATCGATGATTGCATCAGTATAGGTCAGTCCCGGACCTACCAACGTCTCGGTCATTAAAGCCTCGAATAATTCACGGTATGCCTCGGGTATCAATTGCAATAGGTGGTGGCGTGGATATCGCCGTGCCAATTCGCGCACAATTTCGAACTGTTGACGCAGCGTTTCTCGCGCCCAAACCCGCCGCCATGCAGGATCGGCGAGTTTGTCATGGAGTTGCTGCTGGACCTCTTGCGGGTAATAGAGGACTGCCAAAAGTTGACGTAGCTTTTCGTCCGAGAGCTTACCTTGAAATAACGACCCTACCAGCGGACGCAGGCTTCCGGAGGCATTGTTGATGATGTGACGCAACTTCTTGTACTCGCCATGCACGTCGCTCACGACATGAATTACACCTTTTGGCAATGAGAGATTCGCGCGTAGTGAGGCGATTTCGGACACGGCAGCATCGACGGTTGGAAATTGAACGGCGAGTGTCTGAAGCAACGTTAGCTCTTGTGGGTCTGACGAAGTAGCCATCATGATTGCGCTCCGAGGCGGTCACATCAAAGACGCGGCTTTCGCAGCGCCATACAGCGCAGTTTTGGGATTCAGAATGACATGTACAGGAATTCTTTGCAGGAGCGGTGAAAGCCGGCTCTTATCCATGAAGGCTCGTATAAATTCACCACTGCGAAGTTTCTCGATAATTTTCGGAGCGATGCCGCCGCCCACGTAAACACCTCTCACCGCCATGGCCTTCAACGCCAAATTGCCGGCTTCTGCGCCGTACACCGATACAAACATGGCCAGCGCCCTGCCGCATAACTCACTTTGGCCGGCGAGGGCGGCTTGAGAAATGACAGCGCTCGGATCGGATTGTTTGAACTTCTCCGCCAGCCACGGCTCCTCGGGAGCATAACCAGCATCACGGAGAAAACTGTATATGTTGAAAAACCCGGGTCCGGAAAGAAACCGCCCAAAACTGACACGTCCAAAACAGACCAACA
>JACXTT010012086.1_pt1 | contig 11477 bp, 8 predicted proteins | sample 9270951 | NCBI WGS metagenome assembly JACXTT01 (sample SAMN15532306, study PRJNA645909) | rock metagenome | isolation source: weathered quartz diorite | place: Puerto Rico | collected 2017-06-21 | reverse complement strand
AATGGGGGGATCGGCGGCAAGAACGGCTACGGAAAGCAGATGCTTCAATGCGATTCCGCCGACATGCGCTTGAAATTCACGACGGCCGGAAAATTTCTCCTGCAGATCGGTCATCGAAATCAAAGTACCGGGAATGCGGATACGAAGAACCTCCATCAACCTGCGGACGCGTTCCTGTATCGCGGCGAACTGTTTGTTGCGGATGGGTACGGGAACCACCGCGTGTTTGTCTTGGATTCGGAGACAGGCGTATTCAAACGAATGTGGGGCGCGTTTGGCAACACGCCCACAGCTGAAACCACGCCGGAACAATTCGGCCTCGTCCACAGCATCAAAGTTTCGAATGACGGCTTGGTATATGTCGCGGATCGCAGCAACCAGCGGATTCAGGTGTTCACTTCAGCCGGAAAATTCCTTTCGGAAACGAAGATCGGTTCACGCGGGCAGACGGCGGCAGGTCTGGCGTTTTCGCCGGATACTCAGCAGCAATTCTTATATGTGGCGAACCTGGGCGATTCGCAAATCGTGATTCTCCAACGGAAGACGATGGAAATGGTTGGGACCTTCGGCAGCGCCGGCGCCGCGCCTGGACAGTTTCAAACATTGCATCATCTCGCTGTGGATTCGAAGGGCAATATATACACGGCCGAAATCGGCCGCGGCCGCCGCGCGCAAAAATTGGTAAGGCAGTAGCGTGGTCTACAAAAACCCCTCCTCCGAGGAGGGGTCGCTGCGCCGTACAAGCAAAATGCTGCCGCCCCTCCTTGAATGAGGGGCAATTGTATAATCACGGCCACATATGAAGAACGCGACCCGCTGTCCGTGGCCTGGAGATCTACCATTGATGATCGAGTATCACGACACGGAGTGGGGGCAGCCACTCCACGACGACCGCAAGCATTTCGAGTTTCTCGTGCTGGATGCCGCGCAAGCCGGGCTCAGTTGGCGGACGGTGCTGTTGAAACGGGAAAATTATCGCAAGGCCTTCGACAACTTCGATCCAGTCCGGGTTTCACGGTATTCGAAGCAACGCATCGCGAAGTTACTTCAAGATCCCGGCCTCATACGCAATCGTCTGAAAATTAATTCAACGGTTACGAACGCTCAGCGATTCCTCGACATTCAAAATGAATTCGGTTCCTTCGATGAGTTCATCTGGCGTTTCGTAGACGGACGTCCCCGCGTAAACCATCTGACCGATATTTCCAAGGTGCCCGCTCGCAGCGCGGAGTCGGACGCGATGAGCAAGGATCTAAAATCCCGCGGATTCACGTTCGTCGGTTCGACCATCTGCTATGCCTATATGCAGGCGGCCGGGATGGTGAACGATCACCTTGTGACGTGTTTCCGCTTCAATCAACTCAAGCGGCTCCGATAATGGAAATATCTTGACGCTTTCCGCTTATCCGCCGTAAAACGATCGCAAGTCCTCACGAACAAGTTCGAAACTGCCCCAACCACGCGCTACCTTGCAAGGAGGTTTGTATGAAACGCGGCTTGGTTGTTGTTGGTATCGTAATGATGATCGTCTGCGCTCCTACTCTGTTGGCCCAAAATCTTTCGGCCGGCGCAAAGCTTTTGATCGGCACGTGGCAACAAAACATGGAGAAATCGACGTACAATCCGGGACCGCCACCGCCAAAGGGCACGGGTTCGGTGCGGCAGTACGCGGCCGGCACAGATGGCGCCATCGTGGCAATTACGATGAATGTTGACGCTCAGGGACTCCCTTCGTTGGGAGCCATATCAGCTGCGAACTACGACGGCCACGAGTACGTTCAATACACTGTTGCGACGCTCGCGACATCCCTGGGTTCACACCTGGCGCCACAAATCAATCGCACAATATCGTATAAACCAATCGACGCGTATACGGTCGAGATTGTTCAAAAGCAAGATGGCGAAGTCGTCTCGAAGAGTACGCGGACAATATCGCAAGACGGCAAAACGATGACAGAGCGCTTCGACTACATCAATCCGCAAGGACAACGGATCAGAAACGTTCTCGTCTTCGATAAAAAATAAGAGAGACAAAAATCATGCGTTGGAAAGCGAAGGTGTTCACCGGCACCCTACTGTGTTTCCTGCTTGCTCAGTCTGGTGCTACACAACAACAACCGCGAGCGACGGGCGGCGCCGATTGGCCGATGTACCGCCACGATTACGCTGGAACGGGCTACTCCGGATTGTCGCAAATCAATACTCAGAACGTCTCGAATCTCACTCAAGCCTGGACCTACAGCCTGCAAAACGACGTTCCCGCTGCGGCGGCCCCCGCTGCCGCAACAGGAGGAAGAGGAGGCGCCGGCGCCGCGCTGAATTCCGAAGCGACGCCGATCGTTGTAGGCGGCGTAATGTATGTGTCCGCTGCGAATCGCGTCGTGGCCCTCGAGTCGGAGACAGGAAAGGAAATCTGGAATTACCGGCTGACCGGCGGTGCGCCTTCGCGGCGCGGCGTCGCGTACTGGCCCGGACAGGGCTCGGACCAACCTCGAATCATCTTCACATCAGGGCGCCGCCTGATTGCGCTCGATGCCAAGACCGGTGCGATCGTGCCTGCATTTGGCAAAGACGGCGAGGTGGATCTCGGCATTCCGTACAACTCGGTGCCGGGTATTTATAGAAATGTCGTTGTGGTGGGCGCGAACACGCCTCAAGGAACCCCGGGAGGAATCGGCAATCCTCGAGCCTTCGATGTCCGCACGGGCGCCAAGCTGTGGGAATTCAGTTCTGTGCCGCAGCCAGGGACCGTCGGCAACAACACATGGGAAGGTGATAGCTGGAAGGGGCGGCTTGGTGCCAATGTGTGGCCGTTCTACTTCACTCTCGACGAGCAACGTGGAGTCGTCTATTTGCCGTTGGCTTCGCCAATCGGCGGCTTCTACGGCGGAGATCGTAAGGGCGCAAACTGGTTTGGCAACTCTGTGGTTGCCGTCGATATCCAAACGGGCGCATACAAGTGGCACTTCCAAACGATCCATCACGATCTCTGGGACCACGATCCGCCCGCACCTCCAGGATTGTTTGAGATCGTGCGCGACGGCCGCACGATTCCTGCTCTGGCGCTCACCACGAAGTCCGGATACATGTACATCCTCAATCGCGAGACCGGCCAGCCCATCTTCGGAGTCGAAGAGCGCCCCGTACCCAAAAGCGATGTTCCCGGTGAGATGGCTTTCCCAACTCAGCCGATTCCGTTGAAGCCGCCGGCACTGGCCCGCGTGAGTTTCAAACAGGAAGATCTCGTCTCTGCTGCGGACACGACTCCGGAACACGTAAAAGCTTGCCAGGAATTGATCGACCGGATCGGCGGCGTTCAAAACTCCGGCCCGTTCACACCCTTTGGATTTCGCTCGGAGACCACCAAGCCTCCCACGACCCTCGTTTTCCCCGGAGGACTCGGCGGCGCGAATTGGGGTGGAACCGCATTTGATCCTGCCTCCCGCTACATCTTTGTGGCGACTCAGGATGTCGGCGCTCTTGGCTCGATCGAAAAGACGCGTGAGGGCTCGCCTTTTCTTTATGACAAAACCAATCCAGGCCGGAACACTTTCGATGTCCGCATTGGAGACGAGAACTTGCCCTGTCAAAAACCGCCATGGGGCCGCCTGACCGCGATCAATGCATCCACAGGAGACGTTGCATGGCAAACGCCGGTCGGAATTACGGAACAACTTCCCGCTGATAAGCAAAACACAGGACGGCCGGTATTGGCCGGCCCAATCGTGACGGCAGGAGGTGTCTTGTTCATCGCCTCGAGCGATGACAGCCGCTTCCGTGCTCTTGATGCGAAGACCGGAAAACAACTCTGGGTAACGAAACTTCCGAAGCGAGGAAACGCGGATCCGATCACTTATCAAGGAAGGAACGGCAAGCAGTATGTTGCGGTCGTCGCCACCGACATGTTGGCCGTTTATGCGCTACCGTAAACCAGCCGCCGGATGACCGAAATTGAGCCTATCGAAGTTCGTTGTTACGGGTCACGCGGGCCGGTTTTAGTTGTCCTTCATGGCGGCCCAGGAGCACCGGGATCAGCCGCCGGTCTAGCACGAGCTTTTGCACAAGACTTTCAAGTTCTCGAGCCTCTGCAGCGGAGGTCCGGGGCCGTGCCCTTAACCGTATCTCGGCACGTTGAAGATCTGCGGGCTGTGGCGCCGCGACCTGCAACACTCATCGGGGCGTCTTGGGGAGCGATGCTCGGGCTGTCCTTCGCGGCCCGTTATCCGCAGGATGTTTCAGCGTTGGTCCTGGTTGGATGCGGTACGTACGATGAGCATTCACGCTCACTTTATCGGCGCTCGCTCGATCAGCTCCTTGGCGAGGCGGGACGTCATCGCATCGCCACTTTCAAGAGTCGGCTCACGATGGAGTGCAATGCTGTCAAGCGCGACGCGATTCTGGGAGAGCTTGGGGCGGCATACATGCGAGCCGAGTCTTACGAGCTTCTCGACGGAAGCAGCGACTCTGCGGATAGTCTTCCGGCCGATGAATCCGGGCATCGTGAAACCTGGGAGGACGCGTTGCGTCTTCAGCGCGAGGGTATCGAACCCGACGCTTTCCGGGCCGTCGCGGCGCGGGTGTTGATGATTCACGGGACTGTTGACCCGCACCCGGGCGAGGCAACACGTAACCTGCTGCGCCGATTTATTCCACAGCTGGAATACATCGAGCTCGACCGCTGCGGTCATGAGCCGTGGCGCGAGCGCCATGCCCGCGATCGTTTCGTCGAATCCGTCCGAGAATGGCTGCGGCAAAACTAAGCCTTATCGAGGTTCTTGTAGATCGCCTCAATGTTCGCGCTGAGCCGGTCTTCTAACGCCGTTCGCGAACCGAGGTAGACGGTAAATCTTTTTAGATTCTCGTCCACATATTTGCCGAAGCCATTCGCTTGCAGCGTCTTCAACGAAGACACCGTGATCCGCTTCTGAAGCTCGGGCAGCGGCGTGCCGGATTTTTTGGCGGCTTCGACCAATGCCGTCAATTCCTCGATGTAATTCCGAAACTGGACCAGCCGTTGGTGGTTGGGCTGCACCATCCCATGCCCGGGCAGGATGCGTTGAGCAGCGAGTTGGCTGATCGAATTGATGGTCCGGGGCCAATCTCGAGGATATCCATCATTGATGTTCGGCAGAAAACCGATGACCGTGTCGCCGGTAGCGATAGCGTTCTTCTGCGGACAGAACACGACCACATCTCCGGCAGTGTGGGCGCGGCCGTGGAACTCGATATGAAGATCGTGCGCGCGATCCCTGATGACATACGATTCGGCGAAAGTAATATCCGGTAGTTCGGGAGTGAAGCTCTGCATTTCGGCTTGATAGGCTTGGGCCAGGCGGATTTGCTCTTTATAGAATTCCCGCTGCGATGCCGACGACGTCTTTGACTGGCGAGATTGCAAGCCATCGATAATTTGCGGAACGCCGTCCAGAGAATCTTTCAGACGATTCCGCGCATTCTGAGCAACCAACTGTTTCGTCGCTTCACTGGCGATGATCTGAACATTGCCCCCCGTCGCTTTGTATGCGGAGTCTCCCTGTGTGTGATCCCAATGGAAATGAGTATTCACCAAATACCGGACGGGCTTGGTAGTCACTTCCTTCTTGATCTGAGCAATCAGAGACGCGGCCGCCGAAGGTTTCGAGTGAGCATCCACAACAACGACATCTTCAGAGTTTACGAAAATGGCTGCATTGCAATTCGTAAGCGCTTGCGGATGCGCGAGGGCACAATAAACTCCGTCGGCGACGTTCTGGATATCGAACAGTCTTGTGCTCGCAGCCGGCGCCTGTGCGCGGGCCCAGGCCGCGCGGAAGAATCCGATTTCCAACAGCGAAGCGCCGGTCAGGGCCCCGCCTACGAGCTGGTGGAAAAAGTCGCGGCGGTTTATTTTGCTATTCGCTACGTGCCTGTGAGAGTGGTGAGAGTGGCTGTGCATGATGGGCGTCATTCTATTAAAAAATCTCGGAACCCGCGTAACCTTTCGTGCGTATGACGGTTCTATACGAGGGGGTGCCGCGTGATTCGAGACATTCGTTTCGGTTTGAAGCTGTTGTGGAAAGACCGAGGATACGCGGCGACGGCAATACTCACCTTGGCGGTCTGTATCGGCGCCAACACGGCGATCTTCACGATCGTGAACTCAGTTTTGCTCAAACCGCTTCCTGTCCCGGACTCCGACCGCATTCTGCTGATGTCGAATAACTATCCAGGCGCTGGGACCGGAATCACGGAGTTCACCAATAGCGGTGTTCCGGACTACTACGACCGGCTTCGAGATGTGAAAGTCTATGAAGAGCAGGCGATGTATAACCCCACAAACCAGGCGATCGATATCGACGGCTCGCCCGAATTGATTCGCGGGATGGCCGCAACGCCTTCCTTGTTTCGATTGCTGAAAGTCGCGCCCATTCGAGGCCGCATCTTTGACGATGCCGAGGGTGAGATCGGTAACGAACAAAAGGTCATCCTCAGCTACGGACTCTGGCAACAGGTTTATGCCGGCAAACCCGAAATCATCGGGCAGGAGATTCGACTTGGAGGCCGGCCTTTCACCATCACCGGTGTCATGCCTACGGGGTTTCAATTTGCGGATCCCGAAGCACGCTTCTGGATACCACTCGCATTCACAGCCCAACAGAAATCGGATGACGCGAGGCATAGCAACAATTGGAACAACATTGGACGATTGAAGCCGGGCGCAACCGTTACTCAGGCACAGGAACAGGTAAACGCGCTCAACGCCGCGAACCTCGAGCGGTTTCCGCAATTCAAGCAGCTTCTCATCAACGCGGGATTCCACACACGCGTCGAGCGGCTTCAAGACGTGCTGGTGCGCAGCGTCAGGACCACGCTTCTTCTGCTTTGGGGCGGAGCCGCATTCGTCTTGTTGATCGGCGGCGTGAATATCGCGAATCTGGCGCTGGCACGGTCGAACCTGCGCATGAAGGAACTCTCGACACGGCTCGCGATTGGCGCCGCGCGCTCGCAGGTGGCGCGGCAGCTTGTTATCGAAAGCCTGATGCTCACGCTCATCGGCGGGGCTGCCGGTGTCCTGACCGGTTTAGGAATGCTGCGCGCGCTTTCTACGATCGGGCTCGAGCGCCTCCCACGGGCGAGCGAAATTCAAATGGACCTCACCGTAATTGGAGCCGCTCTCGCGGTGTACCTGATTGCCGGAGTATTTATCGCTCTGGTTCACATTGCGCATCTCTTCAAGGTGAACCTCAGCGGCGTTCTTCACGAAGAGAGCAGGACGGGAACGGGCGGGAGAAAAGCTCGGGCAGTCCGGCGCATTCTTGTGGTCGCACAGGTGGCGTTCACTTTTGTCCTGTTGATTGGCTCAGTACTGCTCCTTGCGAGCTTTCGAAATCTGCTCGCCGTCGATCCTGGATTTAAAGCAGAAGGCGTCATTACACACGGCCTCGGAATTCCGCGCGTCCGCTACCCTACAGACAACGATGCGCGATTGTTCATCAGTCGCGCGCTTCAGGCGATCCGCGCCGTCCCTGGTGTTAAAAACGCCGGAGGGACCACTCTCGTTCCGCTTAGCGGTAATCACAGCGACGGCGTCGTCATCGCTGAAGGCTACCAAATGAAACCCGGCGAGTCCCTTGTGTCTCCGATGCAGATCACCGTCACTCCTGGATACCTCGAAGCCATGAGCACACCGCTTGTGCGCGGCCGGTATTTCGACGATCGCGATAACGAGACCAGTCCCCTCGCCGTGATCATTGACGAACGGCTGGCTCAGAAATTCTGGCCCGGCAGCGATCCGATTGGAAAACGGATGTACCATCCGAGCAACGCGAAAGAGCTATTCAGCGTCGGCCCCAATACACGCTGGCTCACCGTCGTTGGCGTCGTTCGCCAAGTTCAGCTCGAAGACCTCGCGGGCCGTGGTATCGTGGGCGCCTACTATTTTCCCGCGGCGCAGTCGGTTCCTCGCGGGTTGGTCATTGCGATTAAGACAGCGATCAGCCCCGAGGCTGTCCTGAAGTCGGTCCGGGTCGAGCTCAAAAAAATAGATCCGGCGATGCCCGTGTCGAACGTCCGAACGATGGCGGAATATACCGCGCTCTCGCTGTTATCGCGGAGAGCCGCGATGGTACTGGCCACGGCGTTCGCGGTTGTTTCACTATTCCTTTCGGCGATAGGCATCTACGGAGTACTGGCTTACCTTGTCTCGCAACGTGCTCGGGAGATCGGGATTCGGATCGCGTTGGGCAGCACCGCTCGCGGCATTTTCCGTCTCATCGCGAAGGAAGGTTTCTGGTTGATTTCGATCGGTCTAGCGCTTGGATTCGCCGGCACTGTCGTCGTTCGCCGCGCTCTGCAGAGTCAAATCTACGGGCTCGGTGCGATGGATCCTATCGTCATTGCTGTTGTGATCTTGACGTTGGGAACGATTGCGCTCGCGGCTTGCGCGCTGCCTGCGCGCCGCGCAACACGGGTTGACCCGGTTGCTGTTTTGAATCAACAATCGTACTGATTATGTCGACATCAACCATTGGCAGGCCAGATACATCAGAATTGGCCGATTACCAAATCGGCTATATCAGCAAAGTACCGGGCAACGACGTCTTGGCGTTTCTTCAGCAACAGCTCGATAACGCAGTCTCCGCGCTGCGCGGCATCGCAGAGGAAATGGGGAATCATCAATACGCGCCGGGGAAGTGGACAGTAAAGGAACTCGTTGGACACATCATCGATACTGAACGCGTCTTTGCTTACCGTGCTCTCACCTTTTCACGTAATGACGCCAACCCCCTGCCGGGTTTCGATCAAGATCCTTGGGTTCAGCACGCGAATCATGCCGGCGTTTCGCTGACGGAACTCATCGACGAGTTCGCGAGCGTCCGCCGTTCCACGATTCACCTTTTTCGGCACTTGGATTCGGCCGCGTGGATGCGTCGCGGAATTGCAAACAATAATCCGATCACCGTGCACGCTCTGGCGTATCTGATCGCGGGACATACCGAGCATCATTTAGAGATTCTGCAGTCGCGCTACTTGTAACAGCGCAAAACGATAAGTTTTTTTACCTCTCCTTTGAGGAGGGCGTTAACATACTCGAGTGACCCAATACGGCCAGTCAGGTAGGTTGATACCTTCGAGCAGGAGCAGATAAAAACAAACTCATCGCTCTCTCTTGCCCCTGCAACGGCCATGGAGGAGAATCGTGCGATGAAAAAACTCCGTATCATCATCGCTGTTGTCGTTGCCGTCCTTCTGCTGGGAATCGGCGCAGTCTGGGTCCTGGCTAATCCGAATCGCTACCGCGACACAATTCAGACGCGGCTGGAAAAACAACTAGGACGACAAGTCTCTCTCGGCGAAATGAGTCTAGGCTTGCTGCCTTTGCGATTTCAGGTGGCGAATCCTGTGATTGCGGAAGATCCTCTCATCCGGCCCGAGCCATCTTTCATCAAAGCCGAGAATCTCGACATCCGCATTGGTCTGTTACCGTTGATAACTGGCCAACTCCGGATCGACTCCTTGGAACTACGCCGGCCCAGCATCGAGTTGGTTGCGAACAAACAAGGGAAATGGAATTTTTCGACGCTCGGAGCTGGAGGCGGTTCATCGGGAACGTCACCCGAACTCTCAGTAGAACGTCTGCTGATCACCGATGGGCAAATCGGGGTTACCGATCTTCGGCAGGGTTCGTCGCGAACGGGCTACGACCATATTGATCTGACGCTCCTGGATTACTCCCCGCAGAAACCGTTCTTCGTCGACCTCGCGGCACATGTTCAAGGGCATGGATCGCAGGAAGTGCGGCTCAAGGGAACAGGCGGGCCCGTAGCAACAAGCAACCTGGTGGAAACACCGTTTCACGGCACGTTGAGCCTGAAAGAGGTCGAGATCGACGGGCTGCTGAAGTTTCTGGAATCGACCGCGCTGCCGAAAGCCAATGGCATTTTGTCCGGTGAAAGTGAAATCTCGAGTCAGTCGGGCAACATCGCATCGAAGGGAAAGCTGAAACTGGATGGAGCCAAGTTCAACAACGTCGACATCGGATATCCGATCGGACTTGATTACAGACTAACTGCGAAGACTTCCGATGGCTTGCTGACCATCAACAGTGCAACGCTTCAACTTGGGCCAACGCCACTGTCTCTCGCCGGCTCGATCAATACCGCGACGACACCACCGAATATCGACCTGAAGATCAAGTCCGGCGATGCATCGATCGCCGAGGTGGCGCGTCTCGCTTCAGCCTTTGGTGTGGCATTCGCACCCGGCACGTCCGTTGCAGGCAGAGTCAGCGCCGATGTTCGCGCCAAGGGTCCCGCAACCAAGCCCGCAATAACCGGCACTATTGCTGGACGCGATTTGCAAGTCTCCGGGCAGGGAGTGCCGCAGCCGGTGCAGGTCAAGGCCATCAACCTCGCGTTATCGCCCACTGCAATCCAATCAAACGAGTTCAACGCGACGACGGGCAAGACGACCGTCGCTAGTCGATTCTCTCTCCTCCAGTACGCTTCGAATACGCCATCGATTGATTTGGGATTGCGCACAGCCGGCGCAACGTTGCCCGAAATCCAATCCATCGTGAAGGCATACGGAATAACGGGACTCGATCAAATCAACGGTGCAGGTGTGCTTAATTTCGACTTGCGTGCGCAAGGCCCGTTGCAATCGTTGAGTACGACGGATGCGGCCCGGGCATTGAACGGCGTCATCAACGTCGATTTCAGTCCTCTCAAAGTGGCAGGTTTCGACACCGTGCACGAACTGGCGAAACTGGGCGGCTTCGGATCGAATCTGACCGAAGGGAGTGCAACCGACATCGTGAGATTGATCGGCCAAATCGTCGTCAAGAACGGCATCGCCGAAACCAATGATTTTCGAGCCCAGCTCAGCGGTGGAAAAATGACTACAGTGGGGACGGCGGATCTCGCGGCCGAGACGTTGAACCTGCGGATGGCTGCCATCTTCGCGAAGGAGTTTACGGATAAAGTCGGTGGCACACGCGCGGGCGGAGTCGTGAATGCCGCATTTACGAACAATGCGGGAGAGCTGGTCGTTCCGGCGATCGTGACCGGCACATTCAAACAGCCTAAGTTCTCGCCGGATTTGAAAGCCGTCGTCGAACTTCAAAAACAGAAGTACCTGCCGACGAAAGAAAACGCCACAGATGCCGTCTCCAAAGTACTCGGCGCGCTCACGGGGAAGAAGAACGAAGCCACACCCGAACAGCCTGCTGAAAAGAAACCGTCAGGCCTAAAGGGATTACTGGATGCATTTGGCAAGAAGTGATCCGCAGGCTTCATTGCCCCTCCTTCGAGAAGGGTAATTGCATACTTCGCAACCAGAACGGCGCAGGTGTCGGCGCCGCAGCTCGCGAAGCGAGCGTCACAATTCTAGCCACGGGCGGGAGCCCGTGGAACGCGAATGCGGTGAAGATCCAGTCCCGGAGGGACGGCACAACGAAACAATGACGCTTGTGTCGCCCCGCCGGGGCTGGGTCGTGC
>JACXTT010012085.1_pt1 | contig 11477 bp, 8 predicted proteins | sample 9270951 | NCBI WGS metagenome assembly JACXTT01 (sample SAMN15532306, study PRJNA645909) | rock metagenome | isolation source: weathered quartz diorite | place: Puerto Rico | collected 2017-06-21 | reverse complement strand
GTGACGGCCAGGCTCCGCGTCGTGAGCGAGGTCAACGGGGAGAGCACAAAAGGGCAGCGGGCCAACAATTCTGCGCTCGTTGGGTTCATCTGGCAGCCGTGGTCATCCAATATCTTCCTCGATGCGGCGGTTCGGCGGGGGATCAGCGGCGGAGCTCCGGATTGGGAGTTCACGGCCGGCGTGACCTTTGGATTCAAGCTCGCATCAACCCCCCGGCACGGCCCGGGCTCTTAGTGTGCGATGGCTCGAGTGATGGTGGCCGGGACTCTATCCGAGTCGCGACGGCACCAGGCTCTACGTCGCCAATCGCGGGTCGACACACATTCACGGTCCTCCCCGCGGGAAAGGTAGCGTGGCCGTGATCGATTTCGCCACGCGCAAGATCGTCGAGACGTGGCCCATTCCGGGTGGTGGCAGTCCCGACATGGGCAACGTCAGTGTGGACGGCAAGGTGCTCTGGTTGTCCGGTCGTTACGACGATGTGGTCTATGCCATCGACACGATGACTGGCCACGTACAGAGCATCCCGGTGGGAAAGGAGCCCCACGGCCTCACGGTCTGGCCTCAGCCGGGCCGGTACTCGCTCGGCCACACCGGCAACATGCGCTGACCATGGGAAACTCACGGCTCAGACAGAAGATCGGACGCTCCTCTACGGCGCTACCAGACCGTTCAGGGAGTGTACGAGGAGGAGGATCATGAGATTCAACCGGTGGAAACACGCGATGATGGTTGTGGGATTCACCGCCCTCGCCGCTGCACCTGGAGGTGCTCTCGCCGCGGATCCCGACTGGAAGGCGGTCGAGCAGGCCCTCGGCAAGTCTGGGCAGCTGCAAGCCGGCGACGTGTTCCGGATCGGGATGCCACGCACCGACCTCTCCGTCACGGTCAAGGGGGTGCCCGTGAAGGCGGGCTTCGCGCTCGGCTCCTACGCCGCCTTCAAGCAGATCGGGGACCAGGCCATGGTGATGGGCGACCTCGTGCTCCTCGACCAGGAGGTGCCAGCGGTGATGGCCGGGCTCTTCCGCGGCGGGCTCGAGGTGACCGCGGTGCACAACCACCTGAACGAGATATCGCCGCACGTCATGTATATGCACTACGGGGGCCACGGGGACGCCGTGCAGCTGGCCAAGGCACTCCGCCAGGCACTGTCTGCCAGTAGCACGCCTCTGGGCAGCAGTTCAGGGCCCGCCGCCACCGCGACCGGCCCCACGCTCGACGCCAAGCAGATCGAGCAGGCCCTGGGACGTACGGGCCGAGACATTGGTGGCGGGGTGATCCAGGTGACGGTTCCGCGCGCGGAAGCCATCACCGAGATGGGCCACCCGTTGCTTCCCGCCATGGGTGTGACGACGGTGATCAATTTCCAGCCAATCGCCGATGGCAAGGCGGCGATCACCGGTGATTTCGTGCTGATCGACAAGGAAGTGAATGCCGTCGCGCGCGCGCTCCAGCAGAACGGCATCGATGTGACCGCGCTCCACAACCACGCTCTCATGGATACCCCGCGGCTGTTCTACATGCATTTCTGGGCCACCGACGACGCCGCAAAGCTCGCCCGGGGCCTCAAAGCGGCCCTGGATCTCACGAACAGCCAGAAGTGACGGGACCGTGAGCGAAGAGAAACGCCCTCGGGTGGCGATACTGTCTCACCGAGATCGCGAGGAGGGGCGCTTTGGGAAGGTGTTTGAAGCGATGGGCGCCTTGGGGATGGTTGTGGAGCTCGCCCTCTATCACGACGAGATCTGTGATGAGATTCGCCGGCAACTCATGCGGGTGGCCGGCGTATTGGTATGGGTAAATCCGGTCGAGGGTGGACGTGATCGGTCAGTGCTTGACGCTATGCTTCGCGATGTTGCTGCGTCGGGCGTGTTTGTCAGCGCCCATCCTGACATCATCCAGAAGCTGGGAACCAAGGAAGTGTTGTATCGGGCCCAGGATATCGGGTGGGGGTGCGAGACGCACTTGTACTTGAACCTGGATCAATTGCGCCGGGACCTTCCTGCGCGACTTGCCGCCGGGGAGATCCGGGTGCTCAAGCAATACCGCGGCAGTGGTGGGAACGGCGTATGGAAGGTCGAGCGTGCGACGGACGACACACTGGTCCGCGCCCGCCACGCGAAGCGGGGATGCATCGAGGAGACAATACCGCTGAACGAATTCCTCGAGCGCTGCGAGCCGTACTTCGCGGGCAATGGTCGGATGATCGATCAAGCCTACCAACCGCGTTTGCCGGAAGGCATGATTCGTTGTTACCTGGTGCATGACCGGGTTGGCGGATTTGGGTTCCAGGCGACCAATGCGCTCTGTCCCGCGCCTCTTGGCGCGCGACCGGACGCCGCGCCCCAGCCGAGCTCGCGCGTGTATCACCCGCCCTCCATGCCGGAGTTTCAACCGCTCAAGCGTCTTCTGGAGCAGGAATGGGTCCCGGCGATTCAGCGGCGTTTCGACATCGATACCAATCAACTGCCGGTACTGTGGGATTGCGATTTTCTGCTCGGACCGAAGCGCGAATCCGGTGAAGACACGTATGTGCTTTGCGAGATAAACGTCAGCAGTGTGTCGCCTTTTCCCGATTCCGCGGTGACCTTGGTGGCACAAGCCACGCTCGCACGGGTGCAGGCGGCGATAGGCAATTAAGGTCTGACGCCAGCCGGCGGAAGAGGTGGCGAGTTGACAAAGTCGTGGGGCAGCTGACCGGTCAGGGATTCGAGGAAGGCAACGAGATGAGCAACCTCACCGTCGGTGAGCGTTCTGCCTAGCTGCACCCGGGCCATGACGCGCACGGCGGCGGGGAGGGTCGGGACGGAGCCGTCGTGGAAGTACGGAGGTGTCATGGCCACGTTCCTCAGGCTCGGCACCTTAAAGACATGTGTGTCGACTGGGTTTTGCGTGACATCGAAGCGCCCCTTGTCGATGCTCGTGCTGCCGGTGGCCTTCCAGTAGTCCTCGACGAGGCCGAACTTCTGGTACGTGGCGCCGCCGATCCCGACGCCGTTGTGGCAGGCAACGCAGCCGACCTGGACGAAGGTCCGGAGGCCGACCGCAGCGGCCGGCGAAAGAGCGCGGTCGTCGCCCAACAGGAAGGCATCGAACGGCGAAGGCGTCACCAGGGTTCGCATGTAAGCACCGATCGCCTTGCCCCAATTGTCGGCCCTCACCGGGTCTGCCTGGCCTGGAAAGGCCTGGGCAAATAGGGCCGGGTAGCCAGGAATGGCTTTGAGCTTCGCCATCGCGCTCTCGTAGGTCGGGTTTCCGAAGCTCGGCGGGGCGATCAGGGCTTTGGTGGCCTGGTCCTCGACGGACGTCCGATCTCCACGCCAGTGCTGGACGAACTGGATTGCCGCGTTGAGGACAGTCGGGGCGTTGCGGGGGTTCGGTCGATGCTCGGCTCCCACGGCCTTGGGCAGCGCATCCGTCCCGAACAGGGCGGGCTGATGGCAGCGAGCGCAGCTCACCGTGCCGTCGACGGATGCGCGTGTCTCGAAATAGAGCATCCGGCCCAGCGTGACCTGGGCCGGAGCCAGGGGGCTATCCGGGATCGCCATGTCCTTGGGCAGCGGCTTGAAGATGGCCCGGGCTTGCGTGCGCAAGTCGGGGTCCGCGGCCTCGGCCGAGACGATGACGATGAGCACGATGCCGACTGAGAGCAAGGACCGGGCGAGCCGCGGGTTGGGCATAGGGCCTCCTTCTCAGCCCTGCCTACGGAGTCGGTCCCGCCCACGGATGGCTCGCCCCGGTGATCCACCGTTGGCCGCAACTCCGTAGGCATTCGCATGAGAACGAAGCTCCCAGCGGAATCCGGGCGCGCTCCTGCCAATGTCTGATTCCGGCTCTCGTGACCGGCGGCCGCGAGCTGGCACCGGCCCGGACGAGCCCGCGGATCTCGATCTGCTCGGTCGCATGCGGGGAGGAGATGAGGCCGCACTCGAAGTCCTTTACAAGCGATACGCAGGGCTCGTCTTCACGCTCGCGCTCCGCATTGTGGGCGACCGGGAGCTCGCTCGCGAGGTCCTCCAGGACGCCTTCCTGCGTTGCTGGGACGGCCGGGAGACATACGATGCCGGTCGCGGGCGAGTGCCATGGTGGCTCATCGGGATCGCCCGCAACCGGGCGATCGACCTATTGCGCAGCCGACCGCATCAGGCCCGCTTGCGGGAAGGGGAAATCCTTCCCGGAAACACCCAAACGAGCGATCCCAGCCCGTGGGAGGCCGCGAACGCGGCCGGCCTGCGCCGTGCGATCACCAGCGCTCTCGAGAACCTACCGGTGGCACAGCGGCGGGCGATCGAGCTCGCCTACTACGGAGGGCGAACCCAGTCGGAGATCGCGAGCGAGCTCGGGGAGCCGCTGGGTACCGTCAAGAGCTGGACGCGCGAGGGTATGGAGCGCCTCCGCATCTCGCTCTGGCCGCTGATCGATCCGAAGCGAGAGGAGTAGGGAGCCGTGACCGAAGATCACCAACAGCTCCACGAGCATGTGGCCGCGTACGCGCTGGACTCGCTGGAGGAGCCGGAGCGGACGCGTATAGAAGCGCATGTGGGAACCTGCGAGAGGTGCACGAGCCGACTCGAAGAGTACCGGGCGCTGCTTGGCTCCCTGCCGAGCGGTCTCGCGCCCTCCGAGCCGCCGGCCGAAGCGTGGACCGCGATCCACGCGGCGGCGCGACGGCGGCGACCTGCACGGGGCGGGATGGAACGAATCGTCCCGACCACATGGCGATGGGCGACGTGGCCACTCGCCGTCGGACTCGCAGCGGGGATGCTCGTCTGGAACGCATGGCTCCTGCGTGAGATCTCGGTGCGTCCTCCGGGTCCGGACGTGGAAGCGCTGGCCCGGCGTCCGGGGCGGCTCGTCATCCTGACGGGCACCGGTGTCCGTGGGGCGAGTGCGCGCCTCCTCGTTGCGGTGGACGGACGCCACGGACATCTCGCGATCGCGGGCGTGCGCCCGCTGCCGCCTGGGCGGACGTATCAGCTGTGGTTCGTTCCGGCAGGTGCCACTCCGGTGACCGGCGGCACATTCGGGGTCGACGCGGGCGGCCGGGCGTGGGTCTCGATCACGGTTCCCATCTCCCTTGATGACGCACAGGTGATCGCAATCACTGAGGAGCCGAGTTCTGGAAGTACCGCGCCCACAAGCGACTATCTCGTGGAGGCACACACGTGGCGGTGACCGGACGGCCCGGGCCGAGTAAGCACAGGTAGTCCTTGACCCGGGAGGCGTGGGCTCCTACGGTCGAGTCGTTGGAATGTTGGCGCCGTGAGCACCATCGCAGTGCAGAGGAGGGCCGGCCATGTCTCTTCAAGAGCTCATCCCTGGTTCCAACCCCGCCCGCGACGACGTCCAGCAGACCACGTTCGGCTACGACGTGCTCGCACGCTACATCTGTAACAACTGGCAAGAGATCGTGGCGGCACAGGGTCCCGGGGCCTATCCCTTCGACGTGGTGGTTATCGGGGCGGGCATGTACGGCGCCTACTGCGCGGAGAAGCTCTATCGCGCGGGCAGCGCATCGGCTCTTCGGATCCTGGTGCTGGACGCCGGCGCCTTCCTGCTGCCGTCACATATTCAGAACCTGCCGCAGCAGCTCGGAGGGAGAGTTGGCGGCCCCGCCTACCTCCGGACGCGCGACGACGCGAGCGGCGCGCAGAACGTGATCTGGGGCATGCCCTGGATCAGCAACGAGCCGTTTCCCGGTCTCGCCTATTGCGTTGGCGGTCGGTCGCTCTTCTGGGGCGGATGGTCCCCCGCGTTGACCGACGCCGATCTGACGAGCTGGCCGAGCGATCTCGTGACCTACCTCAAGAGCCCCAGCGGCTACGCCTCCACTGCAGCGGAGATCGGCACGGCCACCACGACGGACTTTATCAGCAAGACGGCGCTATTCGACGCGCTCCTGAACGGGGTCAAGGTGGCCCTTCCGCTGGACGGCGTCACCGAGGCCGGGGAGGCCCCTCTGGCGGTCCAGGGGGCGGCCCCTCGTTCCGGCCTTTTCGCCTTCGACAAGTTCAGCAGTGCGCCCTTCATCATGGACGCGCTTAGGAACGATGTGGCGGTGAACACCGGGTATGGCGATCTCAGCCGGCGGATCTTCCTGGTCCCGAGGGCCCAGGTGCATCGGTTGAACGTCACCGGCAATAGCGTGACGTCGATCGACGCGAGTGTTGGGGGAGTCCGCCAGCTGCTGTCCGTCCCGGCCGGCAGTGCGGTCATCATCGCGAATGGGACGATCGAGGCCACCCGTCTCGCGCTCGAATCTCTTGGGGTCGGCTCTCAGCAGTTCGGTTCCCCGCGCGTGGGCAATCTGATGGCTCATCTTCGCAGCAACATCACGGTGCGGATCAAGCGGGCGGCCCTCGGGCTATCGACGCCTCCGGTGGAGGTCGAGACGGCGGCCCTGATCCTCCGGGGTAGCGCGCAGGGCCGAAGGTTCCACCATCAGGTCACCGCAGCGGCGACGGCCGGGCCGAACCCGGAAGCAAACATGTGGAGCATGATTCCCGATATCGACCTGGTGGACAACCTGCTGGGAAAGCAGGATCCGAGCTGGGTGACCATCACCTTCCGGGGCATCGGCGAGATGGAGGACCAGCGCGTGGTGGGCAACATCGATCCCGCGAGGAGCTGGATCGACCTGAGTCCGGAGACTGATCAGTGGGGGATGCGTCGGGCGTATGTCCAGTTGGTGGCGACGCAGAACGATCGGACGTTGTGGGCGGCCATGGACAAGTCGGCCTTCGATCTGGCGAAGGCGCTAGCGAAGGCCCCCGGTAACATCGAGTATTGGAACGCTCGGAACAACCAATGGCAATCGGCCCAGCCCCAGCCGGACGCCAATGGCCAGGGGTTCTGGCAGGACTTCCTGGGGACGACACATCACGAGGCGGGAACGCTGTTCAGCGGGTCGGCCGGCGCTTCGATTGTCGACACCAATGGACGGTTCCAGGGCAAAGCAAACGTGTATGCGGTCGGGCCCGCGGTGTTCCCGACGCTTGGTTCCGCGAATCCGTCGGCGACGGCCCTGTCGCTGGTCCGGCGGACCGCCGATGCCGTGGTGTCGGCGGCGAGTCCGGTGCCGAGAGCGGGCTTCGTGGCGCTCTCGCTCACCCCGGCCGACTGGCAGATGGTCAAGCTCCCGAACAGCCCGGCCGCCATGCTCCACTACGGCTCGGTCATGGAAACCGCGGGATGGTACGGCTTGTATTGGTACGTCAAGGAGCAATTCACGAACTTCGTGCTTTCGGTCGATTGGCGCATAAGCCGGCGGGAAGAGAACTCCGGGGTGTATATTCGCGTTCCGGCGCCCAGCGTCCCGAATGCGCTACAGGAGGCCGACGCGAAGGGACACGAGGTCCAGATCGACCAGCGCGGCTACGACTCGATCACGAACACCGAGGGGCACCCGCTCAAGGTCACGGGCGCGATCTACGACCTTCAGGCGCCGTCCGGCTCGACCCAGGTCCGGGTCGGCGCCTGGAACAACTACCTCATCGAGGCCAACGGACCCCGGATTCGCGTGACCCTGAACGGTCAGCTCGTCAACGACTACCAGAGCGCCCGGCAGCAGACAGGTTACCTCGCGCTCCAGGCACATGACTCGTTGTCGCGGACCCAGTTCCGCAACTTGCAGGTGCAAAAACTTCCGTGATCCGGCCTCTACGAGCGTCGCCCTCGGCATGATCTGTCCTGGGTGCCGGCAGGACAACCCGAGCGACGCTCGGTTCTGCCTGGGCTGCGGCGTCCGTCTCGCGCTCGCCTGTGGCGCGTGTCGTGCAGAGCTCCCCGCCGGTGCCCGCTTCTGCCTTCGATGCGGCGAGACCGTCGCGGCGGGTACGGTGGCCGCGCTTCGCTCGCCCGCCCCGGAGACCTACACCCCCACACATCTGGCCGAGAAGATCCTCACCTCCAAGGCCGCCCTCGAAGGTGAAAGAAAGCATGTCACGGTGCTGTTTGCCGATCTCAAAGGTTCGATGGAGCTGCTTGCCGACCGCGATCCCGAGGAAGCGCGGAGGCTTCTGGACCCGGTGCTCGAACGGATGATGGAGGCCGTCCACCTCTACGAGGGGACCGTGAATCAGGTCATGGGCGACGGGATCATGGCGCTCTTCGGAGCGCCGCTCGCTCACGAAGACCACGCGGTGCGGGCCTGTTATGCGGCGCTGCGGATGCAGGAACTGGTGAAGCGATATGCAGACGACGCACGCCGCACGCAGGGCGTGAACGTCCAGATCCGGGTCGGGCTCAACTCGGGCGAGGTCGTCGTGCGGGCCATCGGCAGCGACCTCCACATGGATTACACGGCGGTCGGCCAAACGACGCATCTTGCGGCGCGGATGGAGCAGCTCGCGAGCCCGGGCACCATTCTCCTTCCGGCATCGACCCTCGAGCTGGTGAAGGGCTACGTCGCGGTGACGGCGCTCGGCCCCGTACCGGTGAAGGGACTCGCCGCGGCGGTGGAAGTCTACGAGGTGACCGGGGCGGGCCCAGCCCGGACGCGGCTCCAGGCGTCCGCCTGGCGGGGATTGACGCGGTTTGTTGGCCGCGGCGCCGAGCTGGAGGCGCTTCGCCGGGCCCAGCAACTGGCGGGCAGCGGTCATGGTCAGGTGGTCGCGGCGGTCGGCGAGGCGGGAGTCGGCAAGTCACGTCTGATCTACGAGTTCATCCACTCGCACCGCGTGCACGACTGGCTGGTTCTCGAAGCCACTTCGCTCTCGTACGGAAGGGAGGCGAGCTACCTGGCGGTGGCCGACCTCCTCAAGAGGTACTTCCAGATCGAGGTACGAGACGACAAGCGGAGGATCCGCGAGAAGGTGACCGCGAAGCTGGTATCACTGGATCTGCCGCTGGATCTCGCTCTCCCGGCGCTCTTGGCCCTGCTCGACGTTCCAGACGAAGGCGAGCAGTGGATGCGTCTCGAAGCACCGGAGCGTCGCCAATGGACGCTTGACAGCGTCAGACGCCTTCTGCTCAGACAAAGCCAGCTGCAGCCGCTCCTGGTCGTGTTTGAGGATCTTCACTGGGCTGATTCCGAGACGCAGGCCCTCCTGGCTGACCTGGTGGAGAAGCTGCCTGGTGCCCGTATCCTGGTCCTCCTGAGCTATCGCCCGGAATACACGCACGGATGGGGCGGGAAGACCTACTACTCTCAGGTACGCGTTGATCCGTTGGCATCGACGAATGTCGAGGAGCTCCTGCACGCCCTCTTCGGTGGCGACGCCGCCCTTGACGGACTGAAGCGCCTCTTGATCGACCGGACGGATGGGAACCCGTTCTTCCTCGAGGAAAGTGTCCGGACCCTGGTGGAGACGAAGGCGCTGGTGGGCGAGCTCGGTGGGTATCAGCTTACCGCCCCCATCCAGGCTATCCAGGTCCCGGCCAGCGTCCAGGCGGTCCTGGCCTCACGCATAGACCGGCTTCCGAGTGATGAGAAGCGTCTGCTACAGGCCGCCGCCGTCATCGGCACCAGCGTTCCGTTCGCTCTCCTTCAGGCGATCGTCGAGCTGCCCGAGACCGAGCTTCATCGCGGCCTGGCCCATCTGCAGTCGGCCGAACTCCTCCACGAAACGAGCCTCTTCCCCGACCTCGAGTACACCTTCAGGCACGCACTGACGCACGAGGTGGCGTACGGCAGCCTACTCCAGGAGCGGCGTCGTGAGCTGCATGCGGGCGTCGTGGCGGCGATCGAGCGACTCCACCGCGACCGGCGCGCCGAGCATGTGGAGGTGCTCGCCTACCACGCCCTCCGTGGCGGCCTCTGGGACAGGGCGGTCACCTACCTCCGTGAGGGAAGCATCCGCGCCGCGGGTCGTTCCGCGTACCGCGAGGCCCTGACCTCGTTCGAGGAGGCCCTTCGCGTCCTCGCACGCCTGCCCGTGAGCCGCGAGGCCACCGCCCAGGCCATCGATCTCCGGCTCGACTCGCGAGCGGTGCTCGCCCCGCTCGGTCAGTACGGGCGGATCCTGGACTACATGCGCGAGGCTGAAGCCCTGGCGAGAGGGCTCGGTGACCGGCGCCGTCTGGGCCTGGTCCTGGCCGACATCGGGGCGCGATTGCGGAACGTGGGCGACCATGAGCGGGCCATCGATGCGAGCCGCCAGGCCCTCGATATCGCCACCGAGCTGGAGGACGCGGGGCTCCAGATCGAGGCGAAGTATCGGCTGGCTCAGGCGCACTTCGCCATCGGCGACTTGTCGAAGGCCACCGTCCTGTTCATGGAAACCGTTCACGCTCTCGCGGACGAGAGCGTGGTCCGTCGAGCCGCGCTGCCCGCGTTTTTCGCGGCGTGGCCTCGGGCGTGGCTCGGGCTGGCGTTCTCGCATCTCGGTCGCTTCGCCGAGGCGCTCGACTCCGCTGAGAGTGCGATCCGGATCGCCGAGGGGGCAGACCACCCGCACACCCTCGTCGAGGCACATGGCGCACTCGGCGGCGTCAGTCTCGAACGGGGGGACCTGCAGAACGCCCTGCGCGTGTTCGAGCGAGGAGTCGATCTGGTCCGACGGCGCGGGTTCGGGGACGCCAACGTGCTGTCGGGGCTGGGATATGCCTACTTCCTAGCGGGCCGCCTGACGGAAGGTCTGCCCTTGCTGGAAGAGGCGGTCCAGATCGGGGACTCGATAAGCGCGATGGGCCTGGGTCACGCCGTCCGCATCAGTCGGCTGGCCGAGGCGTACGCTATGGCCGGTCGCCCCGACGAAGCCCTCGATCGCGCTCACCACGCGATCGACCTGTCGAGGAAGCACAAGGAGAGAGCGAATGAGGCGCTAGGGCTCAGAGCCCTCGCCGAGATCATGACCCGCGTCGAGCCGCTCGACACCAAGGCGATTGCCGAGCACTACGGCACCGGCCTCTCGCTGGCGAAGGAACTCGGTATGCGTCCGCTCGTCGCTCACTGTCACCTTGGGCTCGGCAATCTCTATAGCCGCACGGGCAGAGGTCAGGAATCACGCGAGCGCTTTCGGATCGCGGCGGGTATGTACGTCCTGATGGGAATGCAGTTCTGGTTGGACCGCGCAGAGGCGGTGGGCGACAGTTAGCCATCCGTGGGCACTGGCATGGCAAGGAAGGGGGCGGTCATCCCCCAAGAGCGTGGGTCGTGACCGCCCCCTCGAGTCCCTGACTCACCTTCAGCCCTTCAGGCGATGAGGAGGCTATTTCGTCCGGTCAGTGATACACACGAGATAGGCGTGGCGGTAGGCTGGGTCAGTCTCGCCAACGGACGCCATCCCCAGTTGAGACGCGGGAGTTCCTGGGGGGGTGCTGTCCGTTATCCGCCCACCGGTCGGGTTGCTGCCTGGCTGAGGGCTTCCCGCGCCAGGGGCCGGCTGAGCGGCCGTTCCTGGCGAAACAGGCGTCCCCGTGTCAACGCCGACGTACTTTTGACCCACCTTCGCCGGTTTGGAATTGACCCGCCCCCGGCGGGTTGTCGTTCGCAGCGTCGTCCTGCGGTCGCGTGAGGGTGGCCGTGCCGACGCCGA
>JACXTT010012084.1_pt1 | contig 11478 bp, 6 predicted proteins | sample 9270951 | NCBI WGS metagenome assembly JACXTT01 (sample SAMN15532306, study PRJNA645909) | rock metagenome | isolation source: weathered quartz diorite | place: Puerto Rico | collected 2017-06-21 | reverse complement strand
TTGCTTGAGCATTCGGTCGGTCTGCGCGCGAAGCAACTGCGCATGCAAGCTCGACAGTTTCGCGGTGGTCAGTGTGCCATCCTTGTCCGTAGCAAAGATCCCGTGCTCCCGGGTGTAGTTCGCCAGCGCTTGATCAGCTTCCTCTACCTTCGCCTTTAGCCTTCGCGTCGAGTCATCCAACCACTTAGCGGCGCCGCGGAATTTCTCGGTCTTGTTTTCAAAGTTGCGGTCGAGAAACGTACTTGCAACCGCGTTGGTAACTTCCGCGGCGATCTTGGGGTCGGCGTGAGTGAAAGATATCCTGAGCGCTCGAGTCTCTTTCACGGGCTCAACGGTCAGGTTGCTGTCAAGAACTCCGATGCAGGCCTCGAGCCGCTTCTTCTCGTCTTCCGAGTCATCAGATCCAGGAGGACTGGTACCCGCATTTTCGGCATCGGAGTTGGCCGGCTCGTTTGCGTCCTTGTCTTTTATGCCTACCTTGTTGCCTATGGCTCTCAGAGCCTGCCAAAGTGAGTTTTTTCCCCCGGCCTGAAGAAACTTGGGATTCTGATCCAGATGCCTTTCGATAATCACGGCCTCGAGCAGAGAATGGCTCTTGACCATCAGCATCTTGGTCTTGATGTTCACCATGTAGAACGGGTCGTAATCGTCTCCGTAGATGCTCCCTGGCCTGCCGAGCGTCGTCATGTCTTTGCCTATCTCGATCAACGTAGACGCCTGGTAGGTGTTCTTGGTCCGATACATGTCGATCGTCACGAGGGTGGTGATGATAATGGCGATGGTTGTGATCAACCATTTGCGCTTTCGAACCGTGCGCCATAATTCGCGCAAATGGATCTTCTGGTCATCCCCGCCGGTGCCGTACCCGTAGCCGTAGGAGCTGGGATAGTGAGGCCTTATCCCCGAAGACTCTCGTGCGGATACCTCTACTGTCTGACGCGGGATCTTTTCCAGCTCGGAGATTTCATCTGGCATCAATGCTGCTCCCTGTCACTTCTGGAAAGGAACTTTCGGTTCGCTACCGCTCGCGGAACTGATTCCTCGACCGAGTGCTGCAGAAATTGCACCAACTGAGCGAGACTCGATTAACTCAGTAGACGACGCCCCGTTGTGCGGCGCCCATGCCGACTGCCTTTAGTACCGCATTGCCGATTGTCTTTGTTCGGCTGTTCGGAACAATGACAATGTCATTCGCAAGGATGGGAGTGTCTTCGACCCCTTTCTTGCCCTTCATCACCGCGCCGACGTCGATCGGGATCTCCAGCCGTTTGCCCGTGGCTATGTCCTGACGGAAGATGACGCCTTTGCCCAGCGCGGCGTTGAAGGTTGTGCCCTGTGCGAGAGCGATGGCCTGACGCACTGTGGTCCCTTCACTCAGCGGGAACTGTCCGGGTGCATTTACTTCTCCGGCGACGAAGAACACATCGGATGGTGGTATGTTGACTATGTCGCCCGGCTCGACGTAAGCATTCTGATCAAACCGTCCTTTGTACAAGCCGCTGATGTTCACCGTCTTAAGCGTGTACTCGGGAAGAGCTTCCTCGGCGGCGCTGGCAGCTTGGGCTGTTTGATCGGCCACAAGAGACGACGCTTGTTTTGGCGTTACTTCGGTGGCAGCCGGCGAATCGGGTTTCTTGTTGGTCTTAACCTCGCGAATGATGAATGCCAATGAGCCGTGGTTTTCAGCCAATCCGCCCGCGACCGAAATCAGTTTGAGCAGCGCGGGGTGGCCTTCCATCTGATAAACACCTGGCTTTTTGACTGCGCCCTGTATGAAGAATGTGCGGCTGTAATACTGCTTTACCACAACAGCAACCTGAGGGTCCTTCAAGTACCTATCGCGCAACGAGTCGGCTATGAATCTAGACAGCTCTTCGGGCGTCCTGTCTTGTGCCTTAACCCTCTTAAGGTAGGGCATCAAAAACGTGCCGTCCGCGTTTACCTCGTAGGTCTTTGACAACTCGGTGGCATCTTCTATTCGAACCTCGATAATATCGCGCGGGCCGATTCGGTAGTCCTGATCAGGGGCTACCACGATCGTCGGGGTCGCGTTGGGCTCGCCACCACCCTGGGCGGGCGATTGAATCTTCGGCTGCTGGCGATTCTGGGCTTCTGCGGGCGCAAACGCGACTACCAGGAACAGGATCACTGTCCCAATCAGAGTCGGCTGCTTAGTCCTGATGTAGTTGCTCATACCGTACTCCTGTTGCAAAACGAGCGCGGCGCCCTCGCGCCGCAATCGACCGCCAGGAACACCTGCGTTTTTTTCTCTGTCCGTGTTTCGGGCTCGCATTATACACCCGACCACTGTCAGTTACTACTGTTCCTTAAGCGAGAAGTCATCGAACCACACCGTTCCACGAGTTGGTTCGTCATAGCTGAATTTGGGCTTGCGCTTTATTGAAACGAACACCGCTGACGCGCCGCCACTGGTGGCCGGAGGCCCCACAAAATCGACGGCAATCCTTTGCCAATCACTCGAACCTCGAGCCACTGGATCGGATGCAGCGATCCAATTGGCGGAAGCACTACTAGCAACTACTACTCTTGGGCCCTCGGGTGTTTCAAGTCCGGTCGTTTTTGCGTAGCACTCGAGGGTGTACCTCGCGCCCGGTCGAACCAGCACCAGTTGTTTGATCTCGTTGTCGAGCTGCGTCGTGTCTCGGCCGGCGAACTCTATTCTCAGAGATCGTGACCCGCTGTGACCCACTGCGGAGTCGACCGCAAAACGCGCATACTCGCTTCTGCCGAACGTCCAGTCAAATTGGCCAAAATCCCTCAACAGGTCTGATTCGAAACCACCGTTCCATAACAAAGCGGATTCGCGGTCGCCGCCCGCCATCTCGTTCCAAAGGTCGCGCGCCGGCTGTAACCCCCCCGCTGCGATGAGCGAATTCAAGAAGTTCGAGCTCTCCGCTGAAGAAGCGAGGCGGCTGGTTCGGTCGATGCTGCCGAAGACGCTTGCTGCCTCCGCCGGCCGAGACACTTTCAGCAAAAACTGCGCGAGTGTGAGCCTCGCCCTTGCGCCGGTCCCGGCTACGGTTTGGACCGTGTTGACATCGGCGCGCGATGCGCGCCACAAAAGGTCGAGTGTGCCCGGCAAGATTGCTGGGTTGGCGGCAACCGCGATCCTGAATTCGTCCAGGGACTGATCAATCTTGGCTTCTCTGACCAGAAGGTTTCCGAGGCGATAGTGGACTGTCCAGTAGTGGGGAGCCAGCCCACGCGCTGCTTGGAGCGATGCTTCTGCCGCCGCTCGATCGCCGTCGGCTTCTTCGATTGAAGCAAGCGTGACCCTCAAGCGATAGTCGTAGGGCGAGAGGTTGACCGCGCGTTGCGCGTGGGCTTTGGCGTTCGCCAGATCGCTGTCACTCTCCGAGAGTTCTGCGGACGCCAATCGGCCATTCAATCGAGCGGAGTTCGGAAAGTAGGTGACCGGGACTTGAATCATGTCGCGGGTTACCAGAAGCCGATCATCTGCGAGTGTGCCGATAACGAACCCCGATACGACAATCACGACAAGCAGAGAGCAGCCTGCTAGGACGACAATCGCAAGCGCAAACCTCCTGCCCGGCTTGTTCAGATTCAACTCAAGAACCATGAATCCTTCGTCGAAAACTTTGGTTTGGCTGTGAGGGTGCGCATCGCCTGTTGTAGAGGCAACCAGACAGGCCCCGCCCCGAATACATTAAGCCCGTGAGGGAAGCCGCAGCTCGCGGCAGCAAGCACCTTAGACGGAGCTTTGCTACTAGACTCGTTTGAGGCAGCGCAGCGCTCGGCTCCAGAGCGACGAATAGGGGCACGTGCGCGGGATCAATTGTATGCGTGTAATGTTCTGGCTTTCGCGCGCGTCCGCGCCTTTGTGGTGGGATTCGAACTGCCCTTCAAATGACCCACGCTTGCGTCACCCTGCTACTTCCTGCGGCATTCAGTTTTCAACCTCCGAATACCGGGAGCGCACAAAGCATACTGTTGGGCTTTTGAGTTGTCAACACAATCGAAAGAAACGACTTCGGCCCACTTGCTAGCCGATTTCTTGCCCGCCATGGTCGGATGCTTGAGTCCTGATTCGCTTGCCGCGGCGAGCTGTTTTTGTATCCGGGTGGCTAGGCAGATCCGGCTCGGTGCTGAGGGTCAAGTGCTACCCTTGAGCCGTATGATTGCTGATACAAGTCTTAGCGAGTAACCCGGCGAGCAGACCTTGAAAATGATCAACTGCTCCCGAGTGCCGGGACCAACGAGCCTTCCGATCTGCTTTTGGCCGCTGCTACTCCTGCGGCGGCTTTTTTTCACCCCTCCCGCAGATCCTGGGGCAAGCGCAGAAAGAATTTCCCGAAGCGAGAAAGCAGATTCCGGAGTTGATAGGGCAACCGCGCGGACTCATCAAGCGGCCCGTGCAAGCGGACAGTCGCTTCAATCGCGTCGGGCCAGCGCATCCGCAGGGTGTGGATCAATCCTCTGGGGTCTCGCAGATACGTGGCCAGCGGGCGAGTGTAGGAAAGCGGGGGATAAAGCTCAGGAAAAGGTCGGCTCCAGTTTCTTAAGACCTGCGGCACCAGCCAACTCGGCAGATTTCTGGCTCGCTCGGCCACCGGCAGCGGTCCGACTTCGACGCCGAGCAATTGATGGGCGAGGCCAATCGCGCACGCCAGCCAGTCGGCCTGCACCGGATCACCACCTAAAAAGCATTCCCAGTCAAAGTCTGCGGGCAGCGCTTCGAGGGCCGCCGCAATATCGCAAAGCCAGAGTGGCCGCCATACGCTGTGACGGAGCAGGTGCGTGCACAAAATGCGAAGGTGGTCTTCGAGTCCGAGCGTTCGCACTTCAATGTCGCCAATACTGATCATAATTGAGCGCGCCAGCAAATCATCGGGGCTGGTACTATCAAGTTGCCCAAACCCGTCGTGTAGATCGACCGTGAGCTTCTTGCCTGCCGGGCGTTCCAGCAATTTCTCCGCCGCTCGGTATTGCTCCCGGCTGAAGCACAAATCAATATCGCCGTAAGGACGCAGTCCCATCTCAGGATAGAAGCGCGCGACCGCCCATCCTTTCACCAACACCGGTTCGATGCCGGATGCGCGCAGCAGCAGGACAGCATGGCGGATCTCTGATTGATGCATAGCCGAATGAAGTGAGTGCAGGCGATAGGCATCGCGCAACTCTAGGGCAGCGGGTGACCCACGCAAGTCAGTGTCCCGAGCGCGCCACCAGCCGAGGGCGCCCGCGCCCGATCTCAGGAGTAGAGGAGCAACTTCGTTCAACTCGTCGGCGGCTAATTCAAACGGTGGCGGAGTTCGACGCCACGCGCCAGAAAGAGCGGTTGCAACCAGCTTGCCAGGTAAATTTGCGCGGCCCATAACCAATTAGATCAGAGAACAATTAGATCAGAGATTCTGCATCTGAGGGATAGTGATGGCGATCTTGACCAACAACCTTATTCAAATTGCTACGGAGGCTCAGACGACGGAGCGATTCTGTCCCAGAAAAGGTACACCGTGAAATTCGCCGTGGTGATCGCTTTGTTCTGCGAGTAACGGCCGAACAGGTTTAGTGATTTCACGCGGGGGTCGTTTGCCATCATGCAGACGGTCGCGAACCGGTTTGCCGCTAGCCATTCGTCGCCGCGAGAATTCGGATTGAATGCGTTCTCCAACCCCGGCGGAGGCATTCGTCTAGCTTCAAAATATACTTGCTCGAAAGCGAACACCCAGCCATCGAAGGGGGTGACCTGATTCACGTCTCGCGCTATGCCTTCCATTGTATTGTGGTCCGCATAGAAGATCTCGCGACGCATTTTGTACACTTGCCACCCGAGCCCAACTGAGTACAAAACAACAATCGCCGGTATCAGCCAGATTCTTCGGCCCGAAAACCAACCGAGCGCCTCAATGGCCTCAAGCCCTGTTGCTGCAAGGACGCTTACAAACGGCGTTAACAGAACGAAGTAGAAAGAGAATGTGGGCCTTGGAGTACCAAAGTACACACTCAAGACAGCTGCTAACCAGGCACAAAGATATGACTCAGCCCTTCGCTCCCTGCCAAGCGCGGGGCGTCGGACAATAAACGATAACCCGATCACCGCCAGGGTCACGAGGACGAGCCCTTGAATCGATCCGAACCAATCGACGATCTCTCTCAAGTTCCAACGGATCATGTTCCCTTGCGACCCAACCCGGTAGGCGAGATGATATTCGACAAGATCGAACAGGACTGTACGAGGTGACAGCACTCCAAGCCACAGCAGCGGTATAAGTGGAAGCACGGCTCCTACGAGGAATACACAACATTTTCTTAGTCGATCGCCACCCTGCCCATACAGCCACAGTACCAAAACCACCAGCACCGGTGCAGTCAAAAGCGAAGAGGCCGCCGCCGCGCCAGCCGCCACACCCGCAAGGAACGGAAGCAACACTGCGGGCCGATGCGCCGCCGCAACTGTCAAACGAAAGGCGCCAGACGAGAGAAAGAGGCACAGGCCGAATGGAAGCCCCACCGTCCCAAAGCAAAGCACAAAGAAGTTGAGACCTAGCAGCGCAGTGATCGCTGCTGCAATTGCAAGCCGCCAACGTGAGTGGCTCAATCGGCCGTAGGCATAGTTAGCCATCACGACGATGCAACCGCTCGTGAGGAGCGCCGACAACACGTGAGCGCTGCGCCAGTTCTCTCCGAAGATCCGCATCCAGGCGGCAGTCAGGTATGCGAAGAAAGGCGGGTGCTGATAGAAGAAATCCAGATAGGGCTTCTTTCCAGCGTTGATCAGTTGAGCTGCGAGGAGATGAAACGATTCGTTTCCGAAGTAGGCTACAGACTGCGAGTAAGCCAGTAGCCCTATCGTGAATACCGCCAGGACGATCCAAAGGAGGCGCGGCGACTGCCGCGGATTGACTCTTCCGTAGCTCACACTTCTGGGCAATTAGTTGACGGAGAAATCGCCTGCTTATCTAAAACTTTATCTGAACCAGGACTGCCGAGAGCATCGAGGAGAACTCGGCCGATAGCGTTGTACGTCGGAGCACTTATGTGATCAATGCAGCACGCGCAGTCAACACTCAAGGGCGAGGATTCAAGCGCATGTGGTGACATTGCAGATCCCAGAACAGCACTGAGCGCTTGTGGTGCAAGCTCCTCCCGGCGTGACACAGTTCGCCGCCTGGGCCGCCGTTGGAGCAATTATTGAAGTTACGACCGGCAGCGCCACCGCCGCAGCCACTCCGATTCGTTTAATGAGCTCGCGCCTGGATAGACCGGATTTGTGCTCGGGCACGTTCACGCCCGCTCGAAGCAGATGGGTCTTGCTCAGTTGCTCGACGCCGAGCCAGATTACATCTTCTTCTACGGGCGTGTTGATCTTTTCCTCAATCGCGCGAGCTATTTGTGCCACCGATGTTCTGCCGTCACAGTAACCCCACACAAGCGCGGCCGTCGAGTTGAGGCAGTGGGCCTTGTTACGATCGCGATCGTAAATCAGTACCTCGTCTGATAATTCTTGCACCACTAAGCCCTCTGTTCGCGCTTCGGGCATCAATCGCTCCTTCTCTTTCTGCATCATTGGCTCCCGTTCTTATTGTTCGCACCGTAAGATGACGAGGCTCACCGATCCGGGTTATACTATCTAAACCTGACACGTGTCAACAGAAATGTCTCTAGCCTCTAATAGTTTGCAAGCTTTTCGAAGATGAACTCCACGACCTGCCGAGCCTCGCCCCTGGTGCCCTTCAGAACCGGCGCCCTGGAGACCACGCGGCGAACGGCTGCGAGCATTGCCTCCGGATCACGACGTGCTGATACCGTATTGGACATCAGCTCAAGCGCGCCCTCACCCTCTGAGAGCCCCCGAGGACGCCATCGGGCTCCCGCCTTGTATTTGCTAACCACCACAATTCCAACCGGCAATGGCTTGACTCCGGAGCGACCTCCCAGTGTCTCGACCTGATACTTCTTTGGCTTCTCGAGATTGCCATTCTCTCGTATCGACAACGGCCTTGCGTAATGGTGCACCCGCCCGTGTTCGTCAAGCACCGCGTATTCATCCGAGTAATATGTAGCTCCCGCCTTTACCAGCGCTGCAACCAGGCTGGTTTTTCCGCTAAAGCTACGACCAGGAATAACGATTGCTCTTCCTCGCCAGCCTACAACTCCAGCATGGACAAAGACTCTCCGTGGCGCAGTCTCAGCCACAAAGAGCTGGAGGTCCGATTCAAAAGCATCGATTGCCTGATCCAGCCGCGGCGTCCCGACAACTGGTTTGTCATCCGCATACACCAGATTGAGACGCTTAGGTTTTCCCCGCTTTCCTTCGTCCCCGATCACAAATGAATACACTCGATCGACGTTGCGAGACCGAGAGCGTTTCCATCCAGGAGGAAGATTGGGCAAAATTTGAGCAAGCAGTCCCTTTCGGTTCACACGAATGCAGACGCGCACTCCGTATGATGTAAAACGCATGCTTTCATCCCACACCTGTCCCTCAATCTCGTCCATCGAAGCGGACTCCGCCTTCACACGAGGCTTGTTTGATTTCGACACCGACACCCCCTGATAGTCCTTGTTTCGTCTCGCGAGCAGTTGACTCATCTAAGCCTGGTCGTCGGATCGCCAAACAATATCCACGTAAGACGCGCGTCCTTGTTCAGCCCGTGCGCTTTGGCTCGCAAAGAGGCCTCTCCCAACGTCCACGAGCCGTTGGTATCGAACAGACGTCTGAACATCTCCATATCCATTACGCCCTGATCGCTTGGCAACGTCATTCCTGACGATGCCCACACCGCAACCGCGCCCCCCTTTTCCGCACGAAGCAGCGATTCCGCAAGACTGTCGAGCTGTGCGTCGTGAAAGTAACCGTTCAGACAAGTCATCATCACAAACAATGACAGATTGTCCCCGTTGGTCAATGCGTTGGCGTCCTCAGTCGTCAACAGACCGGCTCGCCAGCTATCCATGTTGCCGTGACCGTCATAGTTGATGATTTTTTGTCCTCGATTGATAGCATCCAGCAAGCGTCTCTTTGCGGTCGCCGGATCGAGATCGCCTCGATTGATCTGCTCGACGCGCTGATCGGTTGGAATTACGCTGCGCAACTCCGAGGTAGACGCCTCAAAATCCAGCCCGTCAAGACTATCGTCGGCAACCAAAAGCACACCCTCCGGCCGCGACCCTCGATCGTAGCCAACGATCTTGGCTACGAGGCTGGCAGCGTCGCGCTGCGAGCGAATTGGCAGGCGGCCAACGGCCACTTCCGCCAGCCCGTTGCCGCTGAAGTCGGCAAGCCAGTCATCACTGGCCGTCTCCATCAACTGCGTGTCAATCAATTTGGTCGGAACCAGATCGTTCGCGCCGAACCCAAGATAGTTTTTCGGATCGAACGTAGCGTCCCCCGCCAAGATCACGAAACGCGGCGCGATTTTCCAGTTGCCCTGCGCGTATGCCAGGAAGTCCTTGATCGCTTGGGGCGTCTTGTTGCCGTAGCTGAACTCGTCGTAGACGTCCTCGATGTCAACGAGCGCTACCTTGTAACCTTGGCTCTGACGCAGCGACTTGAGTGCTTCAAGCGGCACCATGAATTCACGGCGCGTGAAAATCACCAGATTCGCCGCATTGCCCGGTTGTCGCCACCGCGACGGTCGATCGAGCGTTATGTTCGCCGCTCTCCTCATGGTGTCATCGGTCATCGCCACCAGCGTTCGCAATCCTGAGCCCTGTACACCGATCGTCACCGAGTAACCAGACTTGCCCGGCATGATCGCACCCAAGAGCTCCTGGGGCGTGCCCGGGTTGGTTACGTCGAGCACTCGGATTGAGGGGTTGCTAAAACCGTCAACGCTGACCACCTGCTTCGTCGACGCATTGAATCGCAATTGGTTGTTATCGGCGACGAAAGCGTGCCAATAAGTAACCCGCAGGTAGTCCACCAGACTGACGTCCGTCGGCCCCCCAAGCGGGACAAGGCGCACGATGTTCGCGCCTTCCTTGAGCAATGTCTGCGCGATAGACAAGCGGGCGGTGCCCGACTCCTGGCCGTTGAACACAACTTCACCGGCGCGCGTGCCGTTGATTTGCACTTCGACGCGATGTCCCGAGAGGGTTACACCTTGCAAAGCGACTTCGAGCAACGCGCCGTTTGTAGCCGCGGTGTCGACGTGTTGAAGCGCCAATACCTGATCCACCGGGTCACGCGCGATGACTGCGCCAAAGAAGTTTTCCTTATCGCCGTTGCGCAAACCTGAGAAATAGATGGTCCTCGGCTTCAGCTCGACAGTCGAGAGGAAGCTCTGGTTGGCGCGCGGGTTCGCGGACGCCGAGATCAATTGAATGCGTTGGCCCGGCTGCGAGCCGTTCGTCAGCCAGTAGACGTGTTCATCGGTCGCCGCCGAGTCGACACCAACGCCGTAGAACTCGATTGCCGCTGACGAATCGAAAACGCTTTTGGCAATGACCTTTATCGGTTGTTCCCGGCCGTCAACAAACAGACGCAGATTGCGCGGATTAACATTGGTGTCGAACCCCGCGGCCGCCAACTCCGGCTGCGTCACGCGGTAGAAGCCCTCGCTCTTCACGGTGAGTTTCGCCGCCGCCAGTCCTCCGGTGACCGTTTGGATCGAGACGCCGGAAGCGCTGACTGTGCGAATGCTCGCACTACGGTCGACGCGAGTGGTCGGGCTTTCCATTGTGGTTGATTTACTCAACTGGCCCAGCGTTGGCGACGAAGCTTGGTCACCAGCTTTACCGGCTGCCAGGCTGGCGCTGACCGGCCCGTACCACGTACTCTCGCCGTTCAGGTCAATTGCTTCGATAAAGTATTGCGAGCTGTGGCTTGCCGGTGTGTTGTCAAACCACGCGTACGATCTGCCCGCGCCGAGCGATGTGCCGGCGCCAACCATCAAGGCCGACCCGGCGATGAGCTGCGAGTTTACGCGAAGTCGCTTGCCGTTTTCATCGCGGTAGACGTTGAAGCCGAGGTTATCGACTTCAAAGCCGCTTCTCCAGGTGACGGACACGCCGTCGCCATATCGCGTAGCGCTCGCTGCAGCCCTCGCAGCGTCGTTGTTGAACTTCGCTGCGGTCGGCGCGCCAGTGAAGATGGAGAGCAGGTAGTCGCCAGCGCCTATAGCGGTTGCGCTGGATGTGCCGATCGAGACCCTCGCATAGTAAGTCCCGGTGGTTGTTGCTCTCCAGACGAGGCCTTCGGCTGGAGAGTTTGGTGTTGTCGCAGTGAGCGACCCCGCTCCCGAGGTTGTAGAAGACGTCGACCCTCCATCGTTGACCGAGATCAGCGTCGCTCCCCCTGAATCCAGCAACGCCAACTGGCCGTTGATCGGTGTGGCATCACGGCATGGGTCGCCGTCGAGGCTGAGGAAAATCAGATCGCCCGCGTTTGCGGTAAAGGAAAAGATATCAACATCGGTCGACGGAGCCGGTCCGGCAAGCGAGCCGCTGAAGTATTTGTTCCCGGCCGAATTGGCAGTCGCTGTTGTGTTGTTC
>JACXTT010012083.1_pt1 | contig 11478 bp, 8 predicted proteins | sample 9270951 | NCBI WGS metagenome assembly JACXTT01 (sample SAMN15532306, study PRJNA645909) | rock metagenome | isolation source: weathered quartz diorite | place: Puerto Rico | collected 2017-06-21 | reverse complement strand
AAGGGGGCGGAAACCGGGGCATGCCCGGTGCTGGCTTTTTGGACAAGTGGAGACGGAGACACAGGATTTTATCCGGGATAGGGCGTTCCCCGCTAAGGTTGCGGCCCTCAACGAGGCTTTCGGCGTGGCCGAACGACAGAACCTTCGGCAGCCGAAGCGCTGCGGGGAAGTTAAAATCGACTTGCACGCCGGCCGTCTCATAGGTCTGGGTGTCGCCAAAACTCGGTTGGGCGACCAGAGCGCCTGCGAACAACGCCGTGCGCGCATTGCTCAGATAAAGGCTTGGCGCGCCGATGTCGCGAAAGCGGATCGGCGGCAAGTTGATTTCCCCAAGCACGCGGCCAAAGCTTCGCGCGCTGATTTCGTCGATATCGAAACCGGGCATAGAATCGAATTGCCGGTAGCGTTTCACTTCGCGATCATCGACGTAATTGTTGCCAAAGCCGCCCATGTAGAAGCTGCTCAAGGGATTGTTGCGGTCGCCGCCCGACACGCCGGCTGCGGTATAAAGCCAAACCGAGGTGTTATTCCACGGCAGCGGCGCGCCGAAATTCAACCCCCCGCGCAGGCTCGGGAAATAGTCGTGGTTGGCGTAGTCGACTTCGCCGTTGAGGTTCCAGCTCCAGCCTTTTTCGTGATCGACGGCGCCCAGCGAGCGGGTTTCGTCGGTGTAGTGAAGCCCTGCATCGAGCGTCACCAGATTGTCGAACCCGGTGCTGACGTCTTGTGCGCCCGGCAAGGTGTCGAGGCCGCTATAATAATTGAGATTGGTCTCGAAATCCAATTGCCGCGGCACGTCATAGATGAAGGAGTGGTGATAGCCGATCGTGCCCGCATCGCCTGCGCGGGAGCGATAAGTGGGTCCGAAAATGTCGTAGAAATCGGCGTCGTTGTGGCGATAGCGGAAGCGCCAGGAGAGTGTGTGATAATTGAGATCGAAGTGCCAGTTTTGGCCTTCGAAGCGCGAACTCGGATCGTAAGAGAGCGTCGCCGTCAGCTGATAGAATTGCAACGGATCTTCGAAGATGACGTGATAGCCCCCGGTCACCAGGCCGCGATAGCCTTCGATCACGGGGTAGGCGGCGCCAACGCGCATCTCGCGCAGGGGCGAATAATGACTGCGATCGGTCACCATGGTGTCGAACGGCACCCGCGCCGGCGAACCGACGCCCCAGGTCGTCACCACCGGATGCTCGCGTGCGATTTCGGCGCCGAGGAAATGGATGGCGCCGGCGTCTTGTAACGGATGGGGCTGGATCACGCCGGGGCGGAAGCCTTGGCCGGTGTATTCGTAAACGACAAGCGAACCGTCGGCGCGCGGGATCGGCCTGAAGAAGCCGGTCGAGGCGTTCGTCATCAGCTCGGTTTGCTGGCTCGCCAGATCGAAGCGATAAATGTTGGATACGCCGGTATAATAGGCGCTGCCGTAGAGCGAGCGGCCGTCCGGCGAAAACACGAAACCTTCCGGCGTCGATTGGCCAAGCGCAAAGCTTGCGATCGGCTGCATGGGCGCGTCCGAGGAGAGGTCGGCTGTGTGGAAGACCTGCACCGTCTGATGCCCGTTCGGTTCGCCCACCGACATCGAGATCATCGAGCCGTCGGGCGAGATATCGAGATCGAACGGCGTTGTGCCGAAGTCGAAGGTGTGGACCTGCGTCCAGCTTGTGTAGGGCGCCGGTATCCGCACCAATGTCACGTAGCCGTTCAAGTGCCTGAAGCCCCAGAGCGAGTGGTCGGCCGGATTGAACACGATGCCGCCGATGCGCGCGTCGTGCAGAACTTCGTGTTGGCGCCCGGTCGCCACATCGATCTGCATGATGTCGCGATATGCGTAATTGTCAGTGGTGTACCAGGCCGTATTGCTTTGCGGATCGTAGGCGAGCGAGGTCACCTGATAGAGCATCGCGCCTTTGATGTCGGTCAGCCGGCGAACGTGACCGGAGCCCGGCGAAAGCACGCCCACATGGGCGATCACGCCCGGATAGCGGAAGGCGCCGATGAGTTCGCCGGTGCGCGGATTGACGTAAGTGCGCGAGACCGACCCCAATGCGCGCGGCGCAATCGGCGTCGCCACCGTCTCAGGATAAGCCCGCACCGAGGCTAAGTTCTGGTTCTGGAAGGTGTGCTCCCAGCCGATCCAATCCTGCCAGGCCTGGCTTAAAGGTTTGCCGAACACGCGGGCAAATTGCACCGAATAATAGCCAGCGCTGCCAGGATCGCGCCGCAGCCATTGGATCACTTTCTCCGGCCCATATGTCAGCGCCAAATACGAAAAGAAGCGCGTGCCATAGAGATAATCGTTTACCCCGACCTGAAAGTCGGAATTGACGCCTGCCGATTCCAAACCCACCGGTGAGAAGAAATAGGCGTTGTCGCGCACCATCGCGCGGAAGACCATTTCATCGTAACCGCCTTGCGCGCGCCCAAAGCCGCCGGCCATCCATGTTTCCATGAACACCGCGCTGCCTTCGAGATACCAGCGCGGCACGTTCACGCGCGGCGTTGCAAGGAAATTGTAGAGCATCGATTCGGGATGCTCTTGCAGCGCCAGCGGCTTGCCGAAGAAGGTGTGGCGCCAGAATGCGTCGGTGTCGTTCCACACATCCATCGTCGCCACGTGCGTCAGCTCGTGGTTCGAGAGCGTAAAGAAGCGCTCGCCGGCGCTGAACGTCTCGTAGGTCTGGCTAAGCGGGGCGATGTCGATCAAGAGCGCATCGTTTGGCGAGGCGCGCGCTGCAGCGTTGCCGTAATCGGAGAAATCCTTGAGCAGGAGCGTTGTGCGCTCCCATGGGCGCCAGCCAAACATGCGCTGCTGGAACGCGAGCGAATTCTCAGCGGCGCGCCCGACGTAAGGGGTGAGATAGGTCTCCGAAGGATCGAAATAGAGAAGACGCAGATCGTTGGTTTGGATCTGGCTTAAGTCGATGACAGGGACTTGATCGGGCGCCTGGCTTGGAAGCGGAGGCGCTGGCGTTTGAACCGGAGTGGCCGGCGGATTGGGGCCGCTTGGGGGCGCAGGCGTGTTTGCGCCATTGGGCGCTGTATTCGGTGACGACTGAGAAGAAGCGGTTTGCGCCCAGGCCGGTGCGGCAAATGCAAGGCCAAGGATTGCCGCGCCAAACGCAATTTTCCGCATCTAACGCCCCCCGGCGTCCCCCAAAAGTAGAACTGGGACGATGGCAGTGTCCACCGTCCCAGATCAGGTCGCTTGTTAGTTCGCTGCTTGCACCGCCGCTGCGAAGCTCGGACTTTGCGCCATCGCCGCGAACGCCGGCTGACTTGCAAGCGCCGAGAACGCCGGTTGGCGCGCAAGAGCGGTAAAGGCTTCCGCGTTGCGCGACAGCGCCTGGAAGGCCTGCGGATTGCGCGCCAGCGCCGCGAAGGCTTGCGGCGCCTGCGCCATCGCCGCAAACGCTTGCGGGTTCTGCGCCAGAGCCTGCATCGCTTGGGCGCTTAAGCCTTGCGCTGCGCCTGCTTGCACTTGGAAGGCTTGGGCTTGGCCAGCGAGCGCTTGGAAGGCTTGCGGGTTCTGAGCCAGCGCTTGGAAGGCCTGGGCGTTTGCGCCCATGGCTTGGAAGGCTTGCGCATTCGAAGCCGCTTGGAAGGCCTGCGCGTTTGCTGCGAGCGCCTGGAAGGCTTGCGCATTCGCCGCCAACGCTTGGAACGCTTGCGCATCCGCCGCCAGCGCGCTCATCGCTTGGGCGTCGCCCGCCAAAGCTTGGAACGCTTGCGCATCGCGGGCCATCGCTACGTGGCTTTGTGCGCCGCGGGCGTCGGCTGCGAAGGCTTGCGGGTTGCGTCCGTAGGCCGCGAAGGCTTGCGGGTTGCGCGCCATCGCTGCGAAGGCCTGCGGATAGCGGGCAAGCGCTGCGAACGCCTGCGGGTGCTGAGCCATCGCCGCAAACGCTTGCGGCTGGGCCGCCAGCGCCTGGAACGCCTGCGGGTTTTGCGCCAGCGCCTGGAACGCTTGCGCGCTCACGCCTTGCGCCAAATGGCCTTGCGCGGTTGTTGCGTTGACGTTGGTCGCGAGCGCCTGGAACGCTTGAGGATTGCGCGCCAAGGCTTGGAACGCTTGCGGGTTTTGAGCCAGCGCCTGGAACGCTTGCGCGTTCGCCGCCAGCGCGCTCATCGCTTGTGCATCGCCCGCCAAAGCTTGGAACGCTTGAGCGTCGTGGGCCATGGCTTCGTGGCTTTGCGGGCTCCTTGCATCAGCGGCGAAAGCCTGCGGGTTTGCCGCATACGCCGCGAAGGCCTGCGGATTGCGAGCCATCGCCTGGAAGGCCTGCGGATAGCGAGAGAACGCGTCGAACGCCTGCGGATAACGGGCGAGAGCCGCAAACGCTTGCGCGTTCATGCCTTGGGCCGCCGCCGATTGCGCCGAAGCGGCCTGCACGCCTTGGGCTAGCGCTTGGAAGGCCTGCGGATTGCGCGCAAGCGCTGTAAAGGCTTGCGGGTCGCGCGCCATGGCGATGAGCGCTTGCGGGTTTTGAGCGAGCGCCGCAAAGCCTGCATCGCGTGCAAGAGCGCGGAATGACGCGTCATGCACCATGGTTTCGAAAGTGTCTGTTTGCATGAGGAGCGGGACGGAGTTGTCGCCGAGCGTGATGTCGCCGGCGCCGACCTGGGCGGATTGATAGCGTTCAGCCGGAGCGATCGTTCCGGCGGATTCGCCGATAGGCGGAAATACTCTGCCGACGCTGTACGCGCCGACAGCCACGAGCCCCAAGCAGGCCGCGGCAACGCCCATCTTCGCATTATTCGATAGCTTTGCAGCCATAGTTCATACCCTCCAAGCCTGGCGGGCCCGTAGTCCGCCAGCTCCATCCGCTCCCTGCCACGTCAGCTTACTCCGATCTGGAGCGCTGACCACAGAATTGTGATCTCGAATGAGAGGCTTGGGCCAAGCGCTGCGTGGCCGGACTCCCTTTCGAAATGCGCACTACGGGGCGCGCAGAACCTCTCGTAGGCGTGTTCGCCCCCATCGGGTGTGACCGCGGTCTCTAGGCGCGCTTCAAAGCGCCCCGACTTAAAAACGACCTGCGCGTTTTCGCCCGCTGGTTGCAGGGCGTGCTGGCCCTGCGGCGGCGCCATCTTGAATGGCGAGCGCCCACGTGGGATGCGTTCACTCCGATAAGGCTTGAAGGGTCGCGGAGGGGTTGGCGGCTCCGCGCGACAAAAGGGGATAGCGACTATGATTGCTCGTTGGATGATCATCGGGTTTGTGCTCTGGCTCGCGGTGACGCTGGCGTTCCGCTTCGTTGAGCAGGGCGTGTTCACCCAAGGCGTCGCCGGCGTGCCGCTTCTCTTGTTTGCAGCGCCCGTCGCCATGTTCGTCATCACCTCCGTGCTCTTGCGGCTCTTGAAGGTGGATCCAGCCGACCGCGGCGAAGTGGCTTCGATTTTCGCGCTGCCCGGCCTTCTCATCGGCATCTATGAGATCAACAGCTTTCACATTGTCTTCCCGAACCTCGATCCCTCGCTTTACGCCACCTTTGCGAGCTTCATGTACGCAAGCTACGCCGCAGCGATCCTGGCCGGCGTGATCTCCTCGCGGATGGGGCAGAAGGCCTAAAGGATCTGCCCAGCACGGCGTCTGTTTCTTCACGCTCTTCGGCGATAGGCTATCCTTCGAGTCGATAGGCGGTCCGCTTGGGACCGCCTCTCCATGGGGCCGCCTTGTCGAACGGAAATCCCGCCGATGCCGAGGATGTCGCCCACGTCGAGGCGAGCCCACGGCGCATGTCGCGCGTCTGGGCGCGGCAGACCGCCATTCTGGCGTGCGCGGCGGTGGTGCTGTTCTGGGGCTTCTACACTCTTGACCATGTCGCCCAGTCGCTGAACGGCGCTGTCTCGTTGAATCCGCTCCAGCGCTATTTCAACTACGACGCCGGCAGTCTCGCCAACGCCATCGCATCGCTTGCCGACGTCAACGCCGCCGTCTTCGGCATCGTGCTCACTGTCGTCAGCATCATCGTGCAATTGACCGCCGATCGTTACACGGGCGTTGCGCGCATGTTTTTGCGCGACCGCATAAATGTCCTGGTGCCGGCCTATTACGTTGTCGCCTGCGTCGTCAGCGTGTGGCTCTCGGCTTCCGTACAACCCCAATTCGTGCCGCACGCGACTGTCACAGCCGTGCTCTCGATCACGACGGGTGGGCTTGTCATCATGGCCCCGTATTTCGGCTATGTGTTCTGGTTTCTCGAACCCAGGCACATCATTGCCCGCATTCGCGAGGACGCCGTCGCGCGCGCCACCAGCGGCGCTCTAAAACACGACAAGGAAAACTGCTTTGCCGCCCAAGCGCAAACCTTGTTTGCGCTCGAAGAACTAACCGACATCACCAACAACTCGGTCTCCGGGCGCGACAAGATCATCGCCAGCGAAGCCGTCGACGCGTTAAAGGACCTCGCGCTCGAATATTTGAAGGTGAAGCCGCAAGCCAGCACGACCTGGTTTTCCATTGGTCCCCAGATCCGGCTCAACCCGGACTTCGTCGCCATGGATCCTGAATCGCTCTCCGACCTGGAGACCCGCCGCACCTGGGTCGAGTGGAAGGTGATGCGCCAGTATTTGAGCATCTACAACGAAGCGCTCGGTTCGATGCGCGATATCAATTATCTGATCGCGATCGACACTCGCTATATCGGCGAGCGGGCGGCGCGCGCCGACGATGAAGAACTCATCGAACTCGTCTACCGGTTCATGAATTCCTACATCCGCGCCACGCTCAACGCCAAAGACGTGCGCACCGCCTATAACGTGCTCAACCAATACCGGAAGCTGATCGAATTCATGCTTCAGAACGGCAACCACAAGGCCGCGCTCGATGGCGTGCGGCACATGAAATATTATGGTCTCGTCAGCTTCGATATGGATTTGAGCTTCGTCACCGAAACCGCGGCGTACGACATTTCCTCACTCGCCCAGTACGCCAACGAGCTCAACTCGCCGGCCGAGGAGGGCATTCTTGCCGAATTCCTCGAACTCGACCGCCCGCCCTTCGTTCGCGGCAAGGAAAAGGCGTTGCTGGGCGTGCGCAAGGCGCAAGTGAAACTCGCCGCTTATTATTTGGTCAGCAATCAGGCCGATCGCGCGCGCGCCATCGCCGATGACATGCATGACGAGCCGCGCGATCGGCTTCTCAAAATCCAGCACCAGCTCAGCGCCGTCGAGAGCAAGGAATTCTGGGAAATCATCGACCGTGGGCGCAATTTCGAATATATGCCCCCGGCTCAGCGCGCTTGCCTCGCCACCTTTTTCGAATGGCTCAACGTCGAAGCCGATACCGATTCTTGAGGGTTCGAACAGGGTCCGTTCCTTGTCATGCGGCAAAGCTCGGGGAGCACTCTCCATTGCGCAAAATATTCGCTTCGCAATCGAACGGGCGGAACCTCAAGCTGAAGCACCCTAAAGCCAGTCGCTCGGCCGTGGCGGTCTGAACTCTGAGAGATCTGCAAGGACGCGCGGCTCACTGATCGTCACCGTGTGGGTAGGAATTGGCGATGGCCCAGTCTCGAAACGCAACACAAAGCGCGCGCCGCCGTCGTTGGTGGCGCCCATCTCGGCCTTTGCCCTCTCGAGCAGGGCCGCGATGAGGCCTCGCCCCAGTCCGCTACTCTGTTCATCCTCGTCTGTCATTCCCTGACCGTTGTCGGCGATTACCAACTCGCAATCGCGGCCATTGCAATCAAGAGTAACGACTACCCGCAAAGCCCGCTCAGCGCGCGCATGCTTGGCGGCGTTGGTGACGAGTTCGTTGACGATCAGTCCGAGCGCGACTGCGCGGTCGCGCTCGAGCCGCACGTGGTCCCTGAACTCTGTTTCCAGGTGATTGACCCCGTCCGTGAAGAGCGCGCCTGACAAGTGGCGGCACAAATCTTCCAGATAGCGGCGGAAATCTATGTGGCCCAGATCTTCGTCGCCGCGATAGAGTTCGCGATGCGCGGCGGCGATGCTTTGCAGGCGTGACGCCACTTGTGACAGCGCCTCTTGCGCGGCGGGGTCGGTGGCGCGCCGCCTTTGAATGTCCACAAGGCTCGTGATCAAGGCCAGCGTGTTTTTCACGCGGTGATCGAGTTCCCGGAAGAGGAGCTCACGAAGCTTGAGGCGCTCGGTGCGCGCTTCGAGTTCGCGTCGCGAGGCGGCGCGAAACGCCTCCGTCACAAGAACAATAAGCAGGCCCGAGAGGGCCTGGAGAAAAAATGACAACGAATCGCCTGGGCGCGAGAAGTCGAAGCCATGCGGCGTAAGCAAATGTCGCCAAGCCAAATAAAGAACGAGGCCGAGCGTAATGGCGCCTGCGCGCCATCCGGCGAGCAAAGTCGAAACCAGCACAGCCGGGGCGATGAATACGAATGGCGCTGCACCGGGTGAGACGCGATCGATGATCGTACGCATAATCGCGGCCAGGGCTGCAACGGCAACCCCACATAAAATGGCGCGGCCCCAGCCCGATGGATCGAGGCTCTGAGGCGCGCCTTTCTGCGGGTCAATCGACATCGTGGGCGCGTATGTTCCTGCCATTGCGATGGTCGGCCCGCAAGGGAGCGCGCCCACGGCTAACGTTTATCATTTGTATACTTGAATGTGGCGGCCAAGAGCCGGGACCGATGGGCTCACGTTATTGGCGGCCGACTAGACGATTGAAAGCGGCGCCCGCCAATGTCCAAAGCGACGCACGCCACGTGGGCGCCGGCCTTGGTCTTCAGCGCGCGCGCCATGATGGTCGGCAAGATGCGCCGGCGCAAGAAGCCGGTCCAGGGTGCGGAATTGGTGAGAAACTTGAACGCTTGATCGGTTGTCTTGATCAGAAGCTGCCTAAGGCGATGCGTTCCGGCTCGTAGATGTCGAGTATCTTCGGCGAGGCGTGCTCTTGCAGCACGGCGGCGAGCTTCCAGGCGAGGTTGATGGCGTCGCCCTGGCCAGTGTTCAGCGTTGCTGCGACCTCGCTCCGGCGATTGCTGCGTCTTCTGTTCTTACGGCGATGCGCCTTGTCCGCCGCGGACAGGCGCGGTTCAAGGATTGATGCTGATTTGGCCGCAGTCACTGACGGTCAGCGCCGCTACCAGCGCAACACCCAGCGACCAAGGAAGGCGCCAAGTCCTGCGCACAGCGCGATGGCGCTCAAATACCAAAGCCCGACATAGGCGACGCTGTCGGCTTGGCAAAACCAGGAATAAGCGACAATCGACACCGCCGCCGCGAAGGCGCCGATGGCCGCGCCCGCTACGCCAAGACGGGTTGGCGCATACTTGCGTGCAGCCCAGAACATGAGCGCAGCGCCTGGCGCCGCAATCAGCGGTACGCGCGTCAAGCACTTGGGCGCTCCCATGCTAAGCATTAATCCATTCCAGGAGTGATCAAGCGCCAGCGCCGAAAACGCTACGGCGAGGCTCACGACAGCAAAGGCAAGCGCAGGCGCGACGAGCGACGCAACCGACGTTGTCGGCTCCAGCACGCGCGAAACCAGCGGCAGAAGGGCCGCCGCTGCAGCTAAGCCGAACGCCGTTTTCAAACCGATGGTCCAACCCGCACTCAAATAGTCAGGTCTGATTCCGTAGGCAGCCACGACAATGGCGGCTGCGATCGCAAGACCGCAGCCTGCACAGGCGAAGAATTCGTGATGAGCCGGATCCTTCGCGGGCGCCGCGCCTTCCTTGGAGAGTTTCTCGATGAGGTCTTCGGTCTTCATGATCGCGCACTCTTGGCGACGATGCCCGCGAGCGCCTTGATGCCGCGATGAACGTTAACGCGGATCGCGGCCTCGCTCATGCCGCTCGTCTTAGCTGCTTCACGCACCGACATTGCCTGTACTTTGACGAGATCGATTGCAGTGCGTTGCTTATCCGGCAATTGCTCCAGCAACGGACCGATTTCGCTGGTGTCAATCGCCTCTTCCTGTTCTGGCGCGGCAAACAAGTCTTCGATTGCATCGACGGGAATGGAAACGCCGCGGCGTTTGGCGCGGCGACAATGGTCGATCAGTTTGTAACGCGCGATGGCGAAGAGCCATGGCGCGATCGGCTTTTTCACGTTGTACCGCGTGCGTTGGGTGTGCACTGCGATCAATATCTCCTGGACGATGTCTTCAACATCGGCGGCGTAATCCACGACGAGGTGACGCACCACAAAGGCGCGGAGGCGAGGAGTGAGCGCATCAAGCAGGCGGCGATAAGCGGCGGCGTCGCCGGCAACGCCCGCCGCCATCCATTCGCCCCACAATTCCTCAGCTTCTCGCACGACTTCCCTAACGGCGCTTGCCGCCCGTATTGCGTCCGCCGCGCGGGCGCCGGTGGAAATCTTCCGCAGCGGACTGCGGGCCGTCAATGGCGCAAATCGGCGTATGAGGTCCGCCTGGGTGCTATCCAGCGAACCGAGAGCGGCGACCACGCTAGACATGAGCGGGAGCGAAGCCGCGCATCACGCGGCCGAGCGCAAAATCGAGCGAAACTTTGCCGGGCCCGCGTGCGATCAGGATCGACATGAAGGCAAGCCATTGAATGTGATCGGGCCAGGCAGAGGGATAAACAAAGGTCTGGATGACAGCGACCATGCCCAAGAGAGCGAGCGCGGCTGGACGCGTCAGAAGGCCGAGCAATACTAGGGTCGACCCGGTGAGCTCCGTCGTCGCGGCCATCACCGCGGCGACGTTCGGCGCCAGCAGCGGCACGTGATACTCGTTGGCGAAAAGAAAGAGCGTGCCCGGCCAATCCGCGAGTTTTTGGGTTCCCGCGCGCCAAAACACGGTGAAGGTCGCAGCGCGCGCGACGAGCGCGATGAGCGAGTAGGGAATTGCGTTGAGCTTATCGACGGCGCTGTTCACGGCGCGACAGGCGTTCGAAACCAAAGACTGCGTCATGGGCTTCCCTCGGCGGTCAGAATGCGGGTGAAGGGCGAGGTGATGATGTCGTGCTCAATATCGCGCGCGACGCCGCCAGCGCCCAATGCCTCGGCCTCTTCCAGCGCGTTCTCGAGACCGCGTCTGGAGAGCACGGCGCTCAAGAAGAGACTGGCGTTTCGCGAAAGCGGGCGAAGCTCGACGCCACGCGCACCGCGCCACAGTGCGCGCCAGCGCGCGCCCTTCGCCATGTCTATACGAGCCAGCGCTTCTTCATCGCGCTCGATCGCAGCGCGAATCTCGTCGGCAGGGTAGTCCAAGCGCAAGCATGCGAGACTGGGCTCGAGCACCAGAACAGTGTTGGCATCGAGCGCGATACGGGGGCTACGCTGGCGGCGGTCTGCGTTGGCGACGCGCTCGAGTTCAAGATCGAACCGAGCGACATCGACGAGATAGGGCAGGCCGTGGAGGTGCTCGACTGCGCGGAGAAAATGTGGAAACTGACCGCAATAGTCCGACGGGTTTCCTGATTGCGGGGGATCAACTTCGACCCGCTTGGCCAAAAGCCGATTAAAGAAAGTTTAACCAACCAGCCGGTAAACGGATGGAAACGTACTGCGAGGTCGCTTTAGCGCGCT
>JACXTT010012082.1_pt1 | contig 11479 bp, 5 predicted proteins | sample 9270951 | NCBI WGS metagenome assembly JACXTT01 (sample SAMN15532306, study PRJNA645909) | rock metagenome | isolation source: weathered quartz diorite | place: Puerto Rico | collected 2017-06-21 | reverse complement strand
TTCTCCCGATTGCAGAAGGGCAGTCCCCAAAAAAAGCCACGCCGGCGCAAGACTGGGATCGAGTTTGACGGCTGCCTCTAACTCCGAAATGGCTTCCCGTTTCTTTCCGGCCATGTGCAAAGCCATGCCGAGATTTAGCTTTAATCCGGGATTATTCGGCACCGCCAGATTTAGCTCGCGGTAGAGAGGAATAGCCTCGCCGAATTTGCCTTCCGCCATGAGCTGCTTGGCACGCTGAGACTTGAGCGCCAGGCCTTCCGTCTGCGGAAGCGGCACGGGCGCTGGCCATGCCGGCATCGCCGGCAGGCAAAGGAGCAGCACTCCTGAAGCCTTCATAAAAGTCCTGATCATCTGGTTCGGTAAAAATTATAGGCGGGTGAGTCTCGTTTCGTCACCAGCCGTATTTGCGCCAGTCGATTTAAGGAATCCCCCTTACGTTCGTGTGAGTCTTTTCTGTAAAGTAGACCCTCCGGCGCGGTTCCTGAAACGTATAAGGTTCTCACGGAGAATGCCCTGATGATGATGATGGCGAAAAAGAGAGTTTTTAGGGCTGTCGTTGTGTTCGTCTTCGTTGCAACTCTTGCCGCGGCAACAAAAAGGTCCGCGCAAGCCTGCCAAAAAGAAACGAAAAGCACGACTTCTAATAAGCAAGACTGGCCCGCCTATGGCGGCGCGTCGGAGAACAATCATTATTCCAGCTTGGCGCAAATCAACCGCACCAACGTAAAAAAACTGGCGGTGGCGTGGAGCTTCGACACAGAAGAAGAAGGCGGCCTGCAGACCAGCCCCATCATCGTCAACGGCGTGTTGTATGGGATTACTCCCTCGCAGAAGGTATTTGCTTTAGACGCCGCCACGGGCAAGCTTAGGTGGAAATTCGATCCGGGAATCAAGGGAACCCAGCCGGACCGCGGGCTTGCGTATTGGACCGATGGCAAAAACAGCAGGATCTTAGTTGGAGTCACGAACTTCCTCTATGCCTTGAATGCGGCCACCGGCAGGCCAATCGCAACGTTTGGCAAGCAGGGGCGCATTGATTTGCGTGAAAATCTGGGTCGGCTCCCCGCGGCCTCGCAATCCATTTACCTGACAAGTCCGGGAGTCATCTACAAAGATCTCATAATTGTCGGCGGCCGCATGCCGGAGACGCTGCCGGCCCCGCCAGGAAACATTCGCGCCTACGATGTGCGAACTGGCAAGATTCGCTGGTCCTTTCACACGATTCCGCATCCGAGAGAGTTCGGCTACGAGACTTGGCCGAAGCAAGCGTGGAAGACAAGCGGCGCAGCGAACAATTGGGCCGGCATGGCGCTCGATCCCCAGCGTGGAATCGTATATGTCCCCACGGGCTCGGCAGCGTTTGATTTTTACGGCGGGGATCGCGCTGGCGACGACCTCTTTGCAAACTGTTTGATCGCTTTGAACGCCACGAATGGAAAAAGGCTCTGGCATTTCCAGGAAGTTCGCCACGATATATGGGACCGCGATTTTCCCTCCGCGCCCGCCCTCCTCACTGTGAAGCAGGGTGGAAAAGAAGTGGAGGCGGTGGCCCAAACCACGAAGCAAGGTTTCGTCTATTTGTTCGAACGCGCTAGCGGGAAACCGCTCTTCCCCATTGAATACAACAAGTATCCCGCCAGTGATGTGCCAGGCGAAGTCACCGCTGCCGATCAGCCGCTTCCCAAGCGTCCAGCCCCTTATGCGCGCCAAAACCTAACCGAAGAGCTTCTGACGAACCGAACACCCGAAGCCCATCAGTGGGCTGTGGAGAAACTTCGATCGTTTCGCGCCGAGGGGCAATTCGTCCCTTTTGGGGTCGGTAAGGACACGATCATATTTCCCGGTTTCGATGGGGGCGCGGAATGGGGCGGCCCAGCAGTGGATCCTGAAACAGGGATCATTTATATAAACGCAAACGAAATGGCTTGGACGGGAGCGCTTGCGGAAAACACGGGTGAAAACAGCCCCAAGGGCATCTACCTAAGTCAGTGCGGTGTATGCCACGGCGAAAAGATGACGGGATCGCCTCCTGCGATTCCCGCGTTGATTGGCATTGCTGAACGCATGGCTTGGAAGCAGATTGCAATGACGATCAAGAGCGGAAAGGGAAGAATGCCCGGGTTTCCGAACCTGACCGAAGACCAGGTATACGCCCTGCTGGAATACGTCTCAAGCGGCGAAAACAAGGAAATCGAGGGTTCCGGCATTCCTCTGATCGCAATGAAGTATCGCTTCACAGGATACAAAAAGTTTCTTGATCCCGAAGGTTATCCGGCAGTGGCGCCTCCGTGGGGCACGCTAAACGCCATCGACCTAAACACAGGAGAGTATGCCTGGAAAATTCCACTGGGTGAGTATCCGGAACTGGCCGCAAAGGGAATGACAGGCACTGGCACCGAAAACTACGGCGGCCCCATCGTGACAGCCGGCGGACTCCTTTTCATCGGCGCAACAAACTTTGATAAAAAGTTTCGCGCTTACGACAAATCCACCGGGGAGCTTCTTTGGGAGAACACGCTACCCTATGCGGGAAACGCTACCGCCGCCACCTACGAGGTGAATGGCCGCCAGTTTGTCGTCATCGCCGCCGGAGGGGGCAAGGATCCAAAATCTGGATCCGGTGGTGTTTACGTGGCGTTCGCGCTGCCAACCGAATAGGTGAACACGAATGGTTGTGCCGCGACGTCTTTCTGTCGCCAGATTTTTCTGAAATTAATGGGGCTTGGCGAAACTGTTTCGACCGCGGGGTGAATGCCCATTTCGCCAACCGCACTACCCTACTCCTGTCGCAGGGCATTCATGGGATCCACTCGGCTGGCGCGGCGCGCGGGCAATAGACTCGCAAGCATTGCCGCCACAACCAAAAGCGGAATCGCGACGACAAAGGTCGAGAGGGAAATGGGCTGCATTCCCTCGACCAATCGTTCCATGACGCGTCCGGTCGCCATGGCAAAGGCTGCGCCAATGCCAATACCGAAGAGAATAATTCCCAGGCTTTGCCGGAGCACCATCCACATGACCTCCGCGGGGCTCGCGCCGAGCGCTATCCGCAGGCCAATCTCCGGAACACGCTGGCCTGTCAAATACGCCAGCACGCCGTAGATTCCGATGCACGCCAGCGCCAGGGCCATCGCGGCAAAAATGCCAAACAGGAGCAATAGGAAACGCTGAAGCGTCAGTGAATCATGTGCCAGCTGTTCCATCGTACGGACTTGATAAAGTACTTGATCGCTGGCGGCCCCGCGCAATTCCTGGCGAAGCGGTTCAACCAAAGTCAACGGAGGAACGCTGGTGCGCACGGCGATGGACATGAGCTGCGACCAGCGCGGCAAAAAGGGCGGCGCCACCTGCGCAAAAGGGTAGTATAGCTGCGCTCGAACGAGAGCCTGATCGTCACCGGCGAAGCCCCAGTAACGCACGTGCCCTACAACGCCAATGATTTTGTATGGCGCTGAACACTCTACAAACTTGTTTGCGCCTGGCTGCGCGCAAGGCATTTCAGGAATCCACAGACTCTTTCCGACGGCATCTTGCCCTCCAAAGGCGCTTTTCGCCAGAACATCATCCACAACAATCACCGGGTCGCTTCCCAGGCGATCGTGGTCGTCGAAAAACCGGCCTTCAAGAAGCGGAATTCTCATTACCTTGAGGTAATCCGGCGTCGCACTGCTCGCCAAGACCATGGGCAGCTTCTCTTTTTGCGAGATGTCGGCGGATGTTGAATATCCGATCTGGTTGTTGCCTTGTCTCATGGGAACGATGTCCACTGCCGTCACCGACTCCACTCCCGGAACGCGGCGCGCGCGATCGATTAACGCCTGCCAGCCAGCGGGAATCTTCGCGGCGTCGGCAAGCGTAGCCGGAGAAAGGCCTACGCGCATAACGAGCAGATTCCGGACGTCGAGGCCGGGATCAAGGGAAGAAGCATGCAGCAGCGTCCGTCCAAGCATACCGGCAGCAATGAGCAAGACTACCGCCAGAGCAATCTCTGAAGCGACAAATACAGAGTGCAATCGCCGAGAGCTTCCGGCCATCGTCCGCGCTCCGGACCGCAGAATCCGCTCCACCTCCCGCATAGGCGCGCGCCACGCGGGAGCCAGACCAAACAACAGGCCGCTCAAAACCGATACGCCGACCGCAAAGAGCAGCACGCGCCAATCCACCCGGATTTCATCCATGCGTGGCAAGTCGCCCGGCCAGAACTTCACGAACGGATCAAGCCCCAAGCCTGCTACCATCAATCCAAGCCGCCCGCCCGCAAGCCCAAGAAGGGCGCTCTCCGTGAGGCACTGTCGCACCAACCGACCCCGGCTCGCCCCAAGAGCCACGCGCATCGCCAGTTCGCGCTCGCGGGAAACCGCGCGCGCCAGCATCAAACTCGCCACGTTCACGCACGCGATGAGGAGCACCAAGGTAACGGCTCCCAGCAAGAGCCAGAGCGTTGACCCTGTGTCACCCGCATCCGGACGCAATGGTTTCACTTGCAGTGAACGGCCTTTGTTGGTGTCCGCATAAGCCGGTGCCAAACGGCTTCCCGTTAGCGCAACTTCTGCTTGTGCTTGCGCGAGCGTGGCGCCCGGACGCAAGCGGCCAATAACATGGACGGGCTGCGCCGCACGATTATGCAAGTATCCCGCAGGATCCTGGCCCAACGCCGTGTACACTTCCGGTTCGTCCCCGAACAATCGGAACCCTGCCGGCGCTACGCCAACAATCGTGTACTGCTTCTGCTCGAGAACGATGGAAGTGCCAAGGACGTCGCTTCTTCCGTCAAAGCCCCTCTGCCAGAAACTGTAGCCGAGGACTGCTACGGGTGCGGCGCCAACGAGGTTCTCTTCCGGCAAGAAGGCGCGACCCAGAGCCGGCGGCACGCGCGTAACCGAGAACAATTCCGGAGAAATCTCGAAGTAGTCCACATACTGCGGCAGTCCTGGCGCGGTCAGAGTGCCGGAGTTGTACACCAATGCCGCCATGTCGAGAGACTTGCTCTCGCGCTGACAATCCAAGAAGTCCAGGTACGCGAGCTTCTGCTCTCCATTCACTTTCGTGTTCCATCCGCCGGTGTGGCCGTTCACCGCGACCAGTCGGTTCGGCTCCAGATAAGGCAGCGGCTTGAGCAGTACCCCATTCACCAGGCTGAACATCAGCGTGGTTGCTCCGATGCCGAGTGCCAGTGTCAAAAGCGCGACGGCTACAAATCCAGGCCGCTGGCGGAACGTGCGCATCGCGTAGCGCACGTCCTGCAAAATATCGAAGAGCCAGCGCCAGCCCCACATGTCCCGCGTAACTTCTTCCGCAACACCGACGTTTCCGAACTCGCGTCGGGCAGAGTGGCGTGCCTCTTTCGGCGTCTGGCCGGATTCCTTGGCCTCGCGCTCCGCAAGGAGCAAATGAGCTGCAATCTCTTCTTGCAGCTCCTGATTGCGCCGCTCTTGCCGCCAAAACGCCCATTTCATGGCACGTTCTCCTTTTCGGCAGGGTTCAGGATTCCCGCAATCGCGGCCGTGACGCGCTCCCAGCGCGAGCGCTCCGTCATCAATTGCCGCTTTCCCGTTTGCGTGAGGCGATAGACACGCAGCCGAGGCCCAATGTCCGAAGTCTTCCATTCCGAGGCGATCCAGCCTTTGCGTTCCAGCCGATGGAGCGCGGGATAGAGCGACCCCGTATCTACTTTCAGAATTTCGCCGGAGTTTGTGCGAATCGCCTTGCTCAGGGCGTAGCCGTGCCGGGGCGCCCACTGCAAAGTCTGCAGAATGAGCATGTCCAAAGTGCCTTGCAGGATTTCTGTCCGGTTTTGGTAGCGCTCTTTGTGTTTAGACATGGGTTTTCTGGTATGTAGACTCCCTTCCTAGGTGTACGTAAGCATTCTACATACCAAAAAACAGGGCGCGGAGTGCCGCTCTCCTGATCCGGTTTTCCATGTTCCGCTCGATGGCAGGAAACTTTACGAAGCCGCCAGGGATTGCTGGCGGAATGCAGTTTTCCCGTTTTTTTCAGTACTTTGTGGAGAAAAGTACTGTTCATTGCAAATTGGCTTGTGTCACAAGCTAGTTAGCAGCGTGTGCCCGGTTCCGCCTAAGCGAAGTGCCTTGCCACGCCGGGCTGGGAGGATTAGTCTGTTCGGACATGGGACGGGCAATCCCATTATCGGGTAATCACAGCTAAGCGGTTGCTGTTAAAGCCTGCTAATCCCTTGATGCCATGGGACTTAGAAACGGGAACCTTGGGCATCGGATTTGCGTTCCAAAGGACGGGCATCAAATTATGGACATTCAACGACCTTCTAACGCGCGTGCAAAAAAAATCCGCCGGATTATCTACGCTTCGGTGGCATTCCTTCTTATTGGCGGCGTGAGCTACGGGCTCTCCAAGCTCCGGCCAGCGGCGCCCACGGTGGACCGGGCGACCATCTGGACGGACGAAGTGAAGCGCGGACCCATGCTGCGCGAAGTCCACGGGCTCGGGACTTTGGTTCCCGAGGACATCCGCTGGATCCCGGCGCAGACGAACGCCAGGGTGGAAAAAATCGTAATGCGTCCTGGCGTGGACGCAGTAGTCAAGCCGGACTCGGTGATTCTCGAATTGAGCGATCCCCAGGTCCAGCGGGACATGCTGGACGCGCAATACCAGCTCAAGGGCGCGGAAGCGGACTACGCCAACCTCAAGGTTCAGGTCAACAGCCAGCTGATGAACCAGAAGTCTGCGGAAGCCGCCGTTCGTAGCGACTACGAACAAACCCGCTTGCAGCACGACGTCGACGTGAAACTTCTTAAAGAAGGCATTCAGTCAAGCCACATTGAAGAGCTCTCCAGAGTGAAAGAAGACCAGCTAAAGATTCGTCTGGGACTCGAAGAAGAGCGGACGCGCGTGGCGACCGATTCGGCAACCGCGCAGCTTGCAGCGCAGGAAGCGAAAGTCGAGCAGATGCGCGCCCTCTATGCCCTGAAAAAGAGCCAGTACGATGCCTTGCATGTCCGCGCAGGAATGAACGGAGTGCTCCAGCTTGTGCCTGTGGAAGAAGGACAGCAAGTGGTGGCGGGAGCGCAGCTCGCGCGCGTGGCTGACCCCAAAAGGCTCAAGGCGCAAATCAAGATCCCGGAAACGCAAGCAAAGGACGTAGTCGTCGGCCAAAAAGCAACAGTGGACACGCGCAATGGCGTGGTCAAAGGAAGCGTTCTGCGAGTTGAGCCGTCGGTGCAAAACGGAACCGTCACCGTAGACGTCAGGATTACAGACCCACTCCCGCTGGGAGCGCGTCCCGACCTCAGCGTGGACGGGACTATCGAGCTTGAGAACTTGAAGGATGTGCTTTTCGTAGGCCGCCCAGTCAATGGCCAGCAGGACAGCAAGATAGGAATCTTCAAGCTGATCGACGATGGCTCAGAAGCCGTGCGCGTGAATGTTGTGCTTGGACGGAGTTCGGTGAATACGATTGAAATCCGCGACGGCCTGAAGGTCGGAGACAAAGTGATTCTCTCCGATATGTCGCAGTGGGATAACTTCGATCGGATCCGGCTTAAGTAACCGGCTCATATAAACAGGTGTGGCTCCTCGTAAGCGGTCGGGCGGAAACTAAAAAATGAAAACGGCTCGCGAAGCAGGGAGAGGCTGATGCAAACGCTTTGGCAAGACCTGCGCTATGGCGTGCGAATGCTGGCCAAGAATCGCGCATTCACCGCGGTTGCGGTCCTTACTCTTGCCCTCGGCATCGGAGCCAACACCGCCATCTTCAGCTACATTGACGCCTGGATTATCAAGCCCTTGCCCTATCCGCAGGCGGATAGGCTAGTGGTCCTCAAATCTCATGACAAGAAAAAGGGCTGGACAAGAAATAGTGTTACTTCCACGGCGGACTTCTTCGATTTCCAGAAGCAAAACGACTCGTTCGAGCAGACTGCAGCCTGGACTTCCTGGAATTTCAATCTCACCGGCGACGGCCCTCCTGAATTAGTTGAAGGTGGGCGGGTGAGCTGGAATTATTTTGACACTCTTGGCGCCAAGCCAATTCTAGGCCGCACGTTCACTACAGATGAAGATGCTTCGGGAGCCCCGCACGTTGCCATTCTTAGCCAGGGACTGTGGCAAGGCCGGTACGCCGGAGACTTGAAGATTATAGGACGCAACATCGCCATTGGAGGCGAAACGTACACGGTAGTTGGCGTGATGCCCGGAGCGTTTCAGTTTCCACTGATGGGTATCGCTAATTTGTGGACGCCACTCGCGCTGACAGACAAGGAGCGCACCGAGCGTAGTAATTCCTGGTTCTCTGCATTTGGCCGCCTGAAGCCCGGCGTTACTGCCGAGCAAGCCGCTGCTGAATGCGGGACAATTTTTGGGCGACTGGAAAGCCAGTTTCCGCAGACCAATACGAACATGACACTGTCGGTCATGTCTATGGCTGAGGAAATTGGAAAGGAAGAAGGAACGACGCAGGTGATGATCTGCTTCGTGATTGTAGGGTTGATCCTGCTAATTGCGTGCGCCAACGTCGCAAATCTGATGCTCGCCCGTGCGACGGGCCGGACCAAAGAGTTCGCTGTTCGTGGTGCGCTAGGTGCCACAGCGTCGCGGCTGGCGCGGCAACTTCTTACGGAATCGGTGCTCCTTTTTATCTTCGGTGGCGTTGCAGGCCTGCTCTTTGCCCTTTGGGGAATGCATTGGATTGATGCTCAAATCCCTGGGCACATTCGCGGATACCTGGTGAATTTCGGACACGTCGATCTGAACCTCAACACGTTGCTCTTCACGCTGGGAATCACGCTGTTGTGTGGAGTTCTCTTTGGGCTTGCGCCCTCATTCCAGAATTCGCGGCTCGACGTGAATCGCATGCTGAAGGAGGCTTCCGGGCAAGCTTCGGGGAGCCAACGCAGTGCCCGCATGCGTCAGGTTTTCGTGGCTGCGGAAATCGCCCTCGCGGTAGTAGTGCTCATTTCCGCGACACTGCTGGTGAAGAGCTTCGTCATCTCCGTGCGTTCCAGTCCTGGATACAATCCCGCGAACGTCGTGGTGGCGCAACTGGTGCTTCCCAAGACGAAATACGCGGAGGACTGGAGCCGGCGGAACTTCAATGAGGGAGTACTCGCGCGCCTCCACGGCTTGACCCAGGTGGCTTCCGTCGGCGTAGCGAGTTCCGTGCCGTATGGCGGCTTTGGTCAGGGCGTCGAAGTCCAGGCAGTCGGGAAGCCCACGCCTCGCCCGGGAGAAAAAATCGGTGCGCGATACACTGCTGTATCACGCGACTATCTTTCGACAATGCAAATAAACTTGGTGAAGGGTCGCTCGTTCAATTCCGCCGACGAGCAGGGTAGCTCCTCGGTCATTATCAATCAGACGCTCGAGCGCCAGTTCTGGCCGAATGAGGATCCCATCGGTCAAAAACTTCAATTCGGCGAACAACGTACAGTCTGCACCGTCGTCGGCGTGGTGAGGGACATCAAAATGTTTTACGTGCGGGCGGGGGCAGAACGGCAGATGTACGTTCTCTTGACGCAGTTCCCATCCGCCACGCTCGGATTCGTCGTGCGCACATCCGGTGAGTCTCCAGCAATGGCTTCGGCCATCCGTGACGCGATTTGGGCCGTGGACCGCGACCAGCCAGTCTCTTCCGTAGAGCCGCTCGAAACGCTCATATCCATCTCGAATTCAGGGAATAGCGTGGTGGCCAAGCTCATGGTTTTCTTTAGCGCGCTAGCCATGTTCTTGGGCGTCATCGGAATCTACGGCGTGATGGCCCATCTCGTCTTTCAGCGCACGCACGAAATCGGCATTCGTGTAGCGTTGGGGGCAACGCCGTCTCAGGTTCTGCGCATGGTCATCAACCATGGATTGAAGCTGGCGCTAATCGGCATTTCGTTGGGCCTCCTCGCTGCGCTGGGAGCCACGCGGGGGCTCGCGTCACAGCTCTATCAAGTGACGCCGTACGATCCACCGACTTTCATAGGCGTGGCCCTTTTGTTTGCTTTAGTTGCACTGGTGGCCTGTTACTTGCCCGCGCGCCGCGGAACCCGCGTGGATCCGTTGGTTGCCCTTAGGTACGAATAATGGACGGCCGGATTGGATACTCACGGTAGAGGTTGAAAGGAAACAATGCACACGCTGTGGCAAGACGTGAAATATGGCCTGCGGATGCTGCTGAAGAATCCGGGGTTCACCGCCATTGCGGTCCTGACGCTGGCTCTGGGCATCGGAGCCAACACTGCGATCTTCAGCGTGGTCAATGCGGTGCTTCTCGATTCTCTTCCTTACCACCAGCCGAATCGCCTCGTCGTCCTAGCGGCTGGTGATCGGGAAACGTCGGATCCGATCACGATTTCCTTTGGAGAGGCGGCGGATTGGAAGGCGCGAAGCCGCGCTCTGCAATCGATTGCGCTCTACCAACGATGGACGCCGACGTGGACCGGAGGAAACGCCCCGGAAATCGTATATGGCATGCAGGTTACGCAGAATTTCTTCCCCACGTTGGGAGTCCAACCCGCGATCGGACGGGACATTCTGCCCGAAGAGGATCGTCCGGATCGCGGGCATGTTGTCCTGCTCAGCCACGCCTATTGGGTGCGGCGCTTCGCGGCAAACCCAAAAGTGGTCGGCACGAACATTATTCTTGATCAGGTTCCGTTCCAGATCATCGGTGTTTTGCCGGAGAGCTTCCAATCGCTGTCGTTTAACGACGCTGGGGGCACGCCCGAAGTGTGGGCGCCTTTGGGATACAACCTTTCTATACCCGATGCTTGCCGCACCTGCCAGCATCTGCAAAGCGTGGGTCGGTTGAAAGACGGAGTAAGCGTAGAGCAAGCGCGAGCGGAAATGAACTCGATTGCGGCGAAACTCACGCAGGAATTCCCGAACGACTATGCTCCAGGTTCCTTTGTGAAGGTGACGCTGCTTCATGAGAGTTGGTACGGCCGAGTGCAATCCGCTTTATGGATGTTGCTGGGAGCGACGGCACTTGTCCTGCTGATCGCTTGCGCCAACGTGGCAAGCTTGCTCTTGGCGCGCGCGGCAGGCAAGCAACGGGAAGTAGCGTTGCGGGCCGCCCTGGGCGCCGGTCGTTTGCGGATCGTTCGCCAGCTGCTGACCGAGGGCGCCTTGGTCAGCGTGCTGGGGGGAATCGGCGGAATAATTCTCGCGTTTTGGGGCACGAAGCTCCTGACTCTCTGGAGGCCGACCGGGGGAACACAAGAGATTCCGCGTCTCAACGACGTGCAGGTGGATGGTTGGGTTCTTGTCTTCACCCTGGTTGTAAGCGTGGCCACGGGAATCTTGACCGGACTCGCTCCCGCCCTTCAGGCTTCCCACGTGGACCAGCGGGAAGCCTTGCAACAGACTTCGCGGAGCTTGGTTGGAGTCTCTCGAAGCCGGCTTCGCGGCCTGCTTGTCATCGCGGAGGTGGCTTGCGCATTTGTTCTGGCGGCCGGGTCCGCGCTGCTGTTGAAGAGTTTTGTTCGCGCGATGGACGTCCAGCCGGGTTTCGACGTGCAAA
>JACXTT010012081.1_pt1 | contig 11479 bp, 5 predicted proteins | sample 9270951 | NCBI WGS metagenome assembly JACXTT01 (sample SAMN15532306, study PRJNA645909) | rock metagenome | isolation source: weathered quartz diorite | place: Puerto Rico | collected 2017-06-21 | reverse complement strand
CGACGATGGTCGATCCCCAGATCCGGATGGTCATGATCATGTTGACCGACATCTGGGCGTCCACCTACATCCTCGGCGATGCGACGCTGGCCCGGCTGATTTCGGCGACCCTGGTTCGCCTCTCGATGGTCCACGGCAACATCGAGGAGTCGGCCTACGGCTATGTGACGCACGCCATCACCGTTGGCGCGTTTCGCGGCGAATATCCAGCAGCTTATGAGTTCGGGCGGCTCGCGCTCGCCGTCAACGAGCGCTTTAGCGATGCACGCCGGCGCGCCAAGATCTACCAGCAGTTTCACGCGCACGTGAACTTCTGGTGCCAGCCGTTCAGCACCTGCCTGCCCTACGCGCGCGAGGCCTTCCGCAGCGGGCTGGAGAGCGGGGATTTCCTGTACGCCGCATATGGCGCCGGCACGGAGCTGTGGGCGGCCATCGTCGCAACTCAGGATCTGGTCGCTTTCGTGCGCGAGTACACGCCCAACGTGGCGTTGATCGAGAAGCTGAAGAACACGGGGTTCGCCGATTCGGTCCGTCTGATCCTGAACTGGGCCCGCGCGCTGCAGGGACGCACGATCGATCCGCTATCGCTGACCGATGCGACGCTGGACGAGGATGCCTACGTGCGCACGTATGGCGACAACCCCTTCTTCGGCGGCATCCACGCGGCGGCGCGACTTCATCTGACCGCATTGCTGGGCAGCCCTGAGCAAGCCTTGCAGGCGGCCCGGCACGCGTCGGCGCTCGTCGCGCATATGCCCGGTACGACATGGCCGCTGATCTGCGACTTTTGGCACGGCCTGGCACTGGCGGCGAATATCGAACGGGTCTCGGCCGATGAGCGCGCACAGTGGCTGGCGCAGCTCAAACGGATTCAGATCGACTACCAGACCAAGTCCGCGCACTGCGCCGAGAACTTCCTGTGTCAGGCGCAGCTGCTGGACGCCGAAATCGCTCGCATCGAAGGGCGCGATCGAGACGCGGTCGCGCTGTATACCGACGCAATTGAGTTTTCCTACAGCAAGCCGCTGCTGCCCTACCAAGCACTCGCACACGAGCTGCTGGGGCGTTTTCGTCTCCAGCGCGGGCAGCTCAGCCTGGCGGCGATGAATCTGCAAATGGCGTGCAATCGCTACCGGCGTTGGGGGGCGGCTGCGAAAGCCGACGCGATGGCGCGGCAGTACCCGCTGCTCGCCGAGGATCTTGAAGCACCGAACTCAGCGCGCGCGGAGCTCGCACCGACGCCACGAACCAGTGCGGGCGCGGCCGACCCCGCTCGAGCGGATCTGGCCGATGGACTGGACCTGCTCAGCCTGTCGAAGGCCACGCAGGCGATCGCGGGCGAAGTCGAGCTGGAGGAGATGCTTGCAACCCTGCTGAACATCGCGATCGAAAACGCCGGGGCGGAGAGCGGCGCCCTGGTCCTGGAGGGCGAAGCCGGCCCGATCGTCTATGCGAACGCGTCGTCCGAGGATCCGGGGCCGGTGAAGGAAAAGGGCGTCGAACTGGAGCGCTCGCCGAACGTCTCCGCTGGCATCGTCAACTACGTCCGGCGCACCGGCGACGGTGTGGTGCTCGCCCGGGCCGAGACCGATGAGCAATTCGGCAACGATCCGTATGTGCTGAGGCACCGGCCGCGGTCGGTTGCCTGCCTGCCGGTTCAGAGACAGGGGCGTTTGATCGGGGTTCTGTACCTGGAGCACCGGCGCGTCGCCTCGGTCTTTACGGCGCAGCGTCTGCGAACGTTACGGATCCTGGCGACCCAGGCCGCGGTTTCGGTCGAGGGGTCGCGGCTGTTCGAGGGCATGACGCAGGAGATCGCCGAACGCAGGCAGGCGCAACAGCAGCTTACGACCGCTTTGGCGCAGGTTGGACAGCTGCGCGACGCACTGGAAGCCGAGAACACCTATCTTCGACGCGACCTGATCGCCAATGTGTCACATGACCTGCGCACACCGCTGGCGTCGATGCGCGGCTATCTCGAGCTGCTTGCGACCAAGGGCGATGCGCTAACGAACGACCAGCGCGAGGAATATCTCGGCATCGCCGTTCGGCAGAGCGAGCACCTGGCCACGTTGATCGACGAGCTGTTCGAATTGGCAAGGCTGGATTTCAAGGGCATGGCGCTGGAGCGCGAGGCGTTCTCGTTCGCCGAGCTAGCCGCCGATGTCTTGCAGAAATACAAGCTGACTGCCGAAGGCAAGCGCATCGAGCTGCGCCTGGAGGCGGCTCCGCGTCCACCCTTCGTACAGGCGGACCTGGGTCTGATCGAACGCGTGCTGGACAACCTGATCGGCAACGCAATCCAGCGCACGCCGCCCGGCGGCCAGGTGTGCGTGCGGCTGCGTGCGGAGGGCCAGCGCCTCTTCGCCCAGGTGGCCGATACGGGGTTGGGCATCCCGAGTGCCGAGCTTCCCTTCATATTCGATCGCTTCTACCGCAGTGTGGACGGCCGAACGCACGCCTCGGGCGGAGCCGAGCTTGGGCTGGCCATCACCAAGCGCATCCTGGAACTGCACGACACCCGGATCGAGGTTCAAAGCGACGAGAAGACCGGGACCTGCTTCACGTTCAGCCTGCCGCTCTGCGGCGCGCCGCCGGCGCCCGGCTGATCCCCGCGGACAGGTCGCCGTGGAGTGCAAATCGCCTAACCGTCTCATTACCTGCGGTAGGATAGCGCGCCTACAGTGGCTCCCGCACGCGAAGTCGCTGGTCCCCGTGGCGCGTGTAAAGCACGGCATCAGTCGCACGTCAGGACACGAGAAGAGCCAGGCGATGCATGCCCCCATGCCGAGCAATGAAGCGGAGCGGCTCGCTGCCCTGCACCGCTATCTCATCCTCGACACAGCGCCGGAGGAGGACTTCGACGAGTTGGCGATGTTGGCAGCGCGGATCTGCGGTACCTCCGCTGCGCTCGTGAGCCTGGTCGATTGCGACCGCCTATGGTTCAAGGCGAAGGTCGGCTTCGAAGCAACGAAGATCTCGCGCGACATCGCGTTCTGCTCCCATGCGATCTGCGGTACGGAGCTTATGGTCGTGCCCGACGCGACGCGAGACGAGCGCTTTGCTCGCAGTCCTTTGGTCACTGCCGATCCCCGCATCCGCTTTTACGCCGGCGCGCCCCTTCTCACTCCCGATGGCTATGCGCTTGGCACTTTATGTGTAATCGACCGCGTGCCGCGGGAGCTGAGCCCATCTCAGGGCGACGGGTTGCGCATGCTCAGCCGTCAGGTCCTCAGGCAGATGGAGTCACGCCAGACGCGGCTCGGGCTGGAGCAGAGCCTTAGCGCGGCGCAGCAGCGGGAGCAGGAGTTGCGAGCCGCGGAAGAGTTCAAGGGACGCATGCTACACGCCGAACACCAGTTCGCCGAGATGATCATCGATGGCGCGGCCGAGGGCATCGTCGTGTATGACCGCGAGTTGCGTTACGTCCGCTGGAATCCGTTCATGGAGGCGCTTACCGGGATGCGCTCGAGCGAGGTTCTGGGAAGGGTAGCTCCGGAGATCTTTCCGTTCCTGCGCGAATCGGGCATCGAGACGCTGCTCCGGCGTGCGCTGGAAGGCGAAACAATCCTGCTACCCGACATACTGGTGAAGATGCCCGGGACCGGGCGCGACGTCTGGGAGTCGAACCGCTATGCGCCGCAGCGGGACGCGCAGGGGAACATCATCGGAGTCATTGCATTGATCCGCGATGTCACTGAGCGTAAGCACTCCGAGGAGCGCCTGCGCGCGGTCGTCGAAGGCACGGCCGCGCTGACGGGTTCGGAATTCTTCCACTCGCTGGTGCGCCATTTGGCGGCTGCGTCGCGCGCTCGCTACGCCTTTCTCGCCTCGTGCGATTCAACGCGAACGCGAGCGCGCATACTCTCCTTCTGGCACGGAGACCGCTTCCTCGACGACCAGATCGAATACAACGTCGCAAACACGCCCTGCCACGACGTCCTGCACGGGAGGATCTGTTACTACTCCGAGAACGTACAGGCGCTTTTCCCGAAAGACGCCGGCCTGGTCCGCTGGCAGGCGCAAAGCTATATTGGTGTGCCGATCTCCAATGCGGAAGGCGCAATCATCGGCCACCTGGCCGTGCTCGATGTTGCGCCCATGCCCGAAGCGTCGCAGGCCCTCGATGTGCTCAAGATCTTCGCTGCCCGCGCCGGCGCCGAATTGGAACGTCTGAAGGCCGAGGACGGCCTGCGTGGCGCGCTCGCCGAGGTCGAGGAACTGAAGAACCGTCTGCAGGAGGAGAACATCTATTTGCGGCGCGAGCTGATCGCCAGCGTCTCGCATGACCTGCGCAGCCCGCTCGCCTCGATCCGCGGCTACCTCGAGACGCTGTTGCTCAAGGGTGACACGCTGCCGCCGGACAAACGCCATGCCTACCTGGAGATCGCCGCCCGTCAAAGCGAACGTCTTGGCACGCTGATCTCGGAGCTTTTCGAGCTGGCGAAGTTGGACTACAGCTGCTATCAGATCAATCCCGAGCCGGTCCAGCTCGGCGAGCTGGCACAGGACGTGCTGCAGAAGTTTCAGCTCACAGCTGAGAAGAAAGGCGTCGCTCTGCGGGTCGAAGCGCACCAGGACGCAGGCTTCGTAAGCGCCGATATCGCGCTCATCGAGCGAGTGCTGGAAAACCTGTTGGAGAATGCCCTGAAGCATACCCATCCCGGTGGTGCCGTGAGCCTCGCCGTGCGGCGACATGACGGACGGGTGGCGGTAGAGGTAAGCGACACCGGCAGCGGCATTCCGCAGAACGCGCTGCCGCACATCTTCGAGCGCTTCTATCAGGTCCACCAATCGAAGATGCTTGATACCGGCAGCGCCGGGCTGGGACTTGCTATCGTCAAGCGCATTCTTGATCTCCACCACAGCCAAATCAACGTCGAAAGCGCGCTGGCGGAAGGAACGAGGTTCTCTTTCGCCCTGCCTGCCATGAGCCTGCAGTCGCGCCCTGCCCCGCAGGATCCGTCACCAGCCCCGGTCAACCGGCCAGCCCTGCAGCATAAAGCGGCAGACTAAACGTGACGTTCGCAACTATAGGGTCGGCCTCAGCGTTTCAAATTGGTCGATCCGATTCGCAGCGCCGCCCACATCAGGACTGATTTCGTCACAGCCGTTTCGCCGCAGGCACATGCTGCGCGCGAGTTGCATTGGCGCTCTAGCGCTGGCATCGCCCCGTGGTGAGAAAAACGTGATGTTTCCTTGATCGAGGCGTGAAGCGCGAGGTTCAGACTGGCTTCCGACGTAGTCCTTGGGTTTGCCCATTTTCGCGCTCCAGAGTGTTTGCGGTCAAAGCGTAGACACCCGGTCCACCAGCGCGAGCTTTTCGGAGAGGCGATGCAATGTGCAGCCGCTCAGCCTCACGCTCCACGCCGCCGCTGCGGCTGGCAGGGGCGCCGCTGGTTCTCAAGATTGCGGCCGCCTGGCTGCAGATCGTGGTGCCCGTCGCGATCGCCGGCACCCACGAAGCCACCCAGTTTTCGGTCCCCTCCAGGTCGCCCGACGAAAGTATGCAGGCGGCTGCCACATTCGCGCGCGAACTCGATCCGGATGCCGAGATCTCCTTCCGGGATGCGCAAAGCGGCTCGCTTTCGGTGTCGCGGGTCGAGGGCGACCGCGTCAAGTGCATCGTGCGCGTCTCCCCCGATGCGTCCGAAGCCTTGAAGCCGCTGGACCGTTTCCTGAACGGCCGGCTCGAGCGCGACGCCCAGACGATGTGGGCGTTGGCTCACGAGATCGGCCACTGCAAGCTCCGGGACGCCTTCTTGAAACGGGCAGATGGGCACGTCGGCGACGCAAGCATCTTTCCATGGCTGGCCCAAGAGGCTGCGGCCGATGCATACGGCATCCTGTCGGTCGAACGCCGTCTGGGAAGCAAGGTTCCCGTGCGGCAGGCAGTGATCATTGCCCGCATGCTGAGCTCGGCGATGTACCACGACACGTCGCACGCCACCGGTCATTACATTTCGGACGCGCTCGAGTTGTGCTCCCGCAATCGCAGCGACGCCGACGCGGTGCAGTGCGCGGTCGCGACCGCCTACTACACGGTCGGCAGCATCTCCAACGACGAACAGGGATCGCCGTATCCGGTCGACTCGGCGCCGCAGCTGATCCATGCGCTGGGCGTCAAGAAGATCGCGGCCGTGCTGCACGTGTATGACGACATCGCGCAGTACAAAGCCGAGTTCACTGGCGCGGACCTGAGCCGCTTTGCGTTCAACGAGGTTTCGCGCAAGGGCGAGTCCCGCTACATCACCGCCGAAGCGGGGAAAAGCATGGACATGACTCATCGGCTGGCCGATTTCTATGGCTTCAAGACCGGCGAGCTCGTTACCGAGGATGCGCGCAGCGTGAAGGTGATGCGCATCGATGGCGATGACGAGCTCGACTGGCTATTGACGCTCGGAGCGGTCGTGCACACCGAAGACGGCAAATCCCTCCACAAAGGCGAACTTCAGCACTGAGCAGTGGTTGCGGCGCCTAAAGTTCGCTGCGGCCGGAGGATTCAACGTGCTTATTCGCTTCGGCTGCCGAATTCGCAGCCGACGCCCCAGACGGTCTGGATGAAGTCAGGATTGCCCGGGTCGCGCTCGACCGGCACCTGCTTCACGTTCAGCCTGCCGCTGCGCGGCGCGCCGGCCGCGCCCGGTTGATCGCTATTGACGGGGCGCCGTTCCTAGGCGACCAGCTTCAAAGGGGCGCGCAGCCGCGGCATGCAGTCCTCGCCGAAGTCCTGACGCAGCGATTCGATCGACGCTTGGCGGGCCGACGCATCAAAGGAAACCGCCGCGTTGGCCAGCACGAGCCTGATGCGAGCAAACTGCACCTCGAGGGCACGCATCGCCTCGGGGCTCAGGGAGAAGCCCGACGCCGCCTCGTCATTCCAGTCTTCCTTCAGGCACCGGCGGACATAGTCAAGGCCCTTGTCGACGCCCGCGGCGACGTGCGCGCGCCAGTGTTCCGGAGTCGTCGGCATTCTGTCGAGCAGGTCCACGGCCGCGATGCGCGCCTCTCTGGCAGCTCGGAAGCGGGCGGTTTCCTCCCGCGTCCGATTGATATTGAACTTCCAGCGGCCGCCGCGCTGGTACGTCATCGACCAGTACGCGCGGACGATGGTGCGCTTACGACCTTCCGGGAAGTGCGCCGGCGTACAAAGCCCGGCCTCGATCAGCTGCTCGCGAGTACCTGTGGCGCTCCAGAAGTACTCGGTGTGCTCATAGACGAGCAGTGAAAGCTCGCCATTCTTCTTCCGAACCCCTGCTGTTATCGAAGGCATGCTTCACCCCCAAGTTTTTACCGGCCGGCGCGACCTTGTGTCCGATCGCCTCCGCGGCTGGATTGCACTCCCGCTTCGCACAACGCGATTCGATGAAATAGCGCGGAATGCGCCCTCGATTAGGCCGGTGACGGCTTAGCGCCTGCGCAGTAATCCGCCCAGGCGCGATCGACCGCTTCAGCCCTGCAGGGCCGGCAGGTTCTTCTGTGACAGCAACGGGTGGCTGCGGCCCACCGGCTGAAGGCGGCCTCGGGGGTCCGTGATTCCCATCTTCTGCAGCCATTGCTCGAACTCGGGCGCGCGTTCCAGGCCCAGCAGGCTGCGCAGGTACAGGGCGTCGTGGAACGACGTGCTCTGATAGTTCAGCATCACGTCGTCGGCGCCCGGCACACCCATGATGTAGGCGACACCCGCGCAGCCCAGCAGCGTCAGCAGGTTGTCCATGTCGTCCTGATCGGCCTCGGCGTGGTTCGTGTAGCACACGTCGCAGCCCAGCGGTAGTCCGAGCAGTTTGCCGCAGAAGTGGTCCTCCAGGCCGGCCCGGGTGATCTGCTTGCCGTCGTACAGGTACTCGGGGCCGATGAAGCCGACCACGGTGTTGGTGAGCAGCGGCGAGAACGCCCTGGCCACCCCGTACGCGCGCGCCTCGCAGGTCTGCTGGTCCACGCCGAAGGCGGCATCGGCCGACAGCGCCGAGCCCTGCCCCGTTTCAAAGTACATCACGTGGTCGCCCAGCGGGCCGCGCGCGAGCGATCGCGCCGCCGCGCGCGCCTCGGTGAGCAGCGCCAAGCTCACGCCGAAGCTCGTGTTCGCCTTCTCGGTTCCCGCGATCGACTGGAACACCAGGTCCACCGGCGCGCCTTTCTCGATCGCCTCGATCGTGTGCGTCACATGCGTCAGCACGCATCCCTGCGTCGGCACCGCAAAGCGCCTGATCACCTCATCGACGAGTTTCAGCAGGTCGATCAACATCGGCAGGTTGTCGGACACCGGGTTGATGCCGATCACCGCATCGCCCGCTCCGTACAACAGTCCGTCCAGGATCGAAGCGGCGATGCCGCCGGCACTGTCGGTCGGATGATTCGGCTGCAGCCGCACCGCCATCGTGCCGGGCAGCCCGATCGTGTTGCGAAAACGCGTGACCACCCGGCACTTCGAGGCCGCGATCACCAGGTCCTGGTTGCGCATCAGCTTGCTCACGGCCGCCGCCATCTCGGGCGTGATCCCGAGCCGGACGGCGGCGAGCGCATCGCAGTCGGCGGCATCGGACAGCAGCCAGTTGCGAAACTCGCCCACGGTCAGACCGGCGAGCGGCGCGAAGACTTGGGCGTCGTGCGTGTCGACGATCAATCGCGTCACCTCGTCGCTTTCGTACGGAATCACGCATTCGTTCAGAAAGGTGCTCAGCGGCAGATCGGCCAGGCACATCCGGGCGGCCATCCGCTCGCCGTGGGAGCTCGCGGCGACGCCGGCCAGATAGTCCCCCGAGCGGGGCGGGCTCGCCTTGGCCATCAGGTCCTTCAGATCGCGGAAGGTCCAGGTGTGTCCACCGACGCAGTGGTCATATGACATGGCGGTCCTCGCGAAGTCAGCAGCCCGGTGTCAGCGGTTTCAACCGCATTCCAACGGAATGATGCCCGACCGGCTTTTGCACGCTTCGCCCTGCCCTGGTTTCCGGTTTCAAACTGTTGCACATCGGCTGTGCACCGCGCAGCCGGATCCGGCGTTTCCGATTGCACGTTCGGGCCCGAGGCGACCCGACCGACTATGCGACGTTAACGTTAGGCGGACACTTCGATGACGAATCGGCTGACCCGACCCGTTGCGAAGCTGCTGGCGGCCTTGACTCTGGCCGGCATCGCCTCGGGCTGCTCTTCCACGACCTCAGCCGTCCAAACCGCTCCCGAACCCGCTTCGCAGCTGGCCACGCTGGATCAGTACGCGCTGCTGGACCGGATCACTTGGGGCGCCACGGCTTCGTCCTTGCAGGCGATTCGCTCCAAAGGCACACAGCGCTGGCTAGAGGAGCAATTGCACCCCCGGCCCGATGCCGCCCTGCCGCCGGAAGTTGCTCAGAGCATCGCCGCCCTGTCGATCGAGACGGCGCCGATGCCGCCGCGCGTGATTGCCTTGGAGCAGCTGCGCCGCGATGCGGACAAGATCCCGGACGAAGAGCCGCGCAAGACCGCGCGCAAGGGCTATCAGGACGAGCTGAACGCCATCGGCCGCGAGACCGCGACCCGGATGCTGTTGCGGGCCCTGTACTCGCAGAATCAGCTTCAGGAGCAGATGACCTGGTTCTGGTTCAACCACTTCAACGTGTTCCAGCACAAGCACGACGAGCGCTTGCTGCTGGCCGATTACGAGCAGACGCTGCGCGCGCACGCCGCGGGCCGCTTCCGCGACCCGCTGGGGGCGGTTGTTCGGCAACCGGCCATGCTGGTGTACCTGGACAACGCGCAAAACGCCGCCAACCACGTGAACGAGAATTTCGCGCGCGAGCTGATGGAGCTGCACACGCTGGGGGTCGATGCCGGCTACACGCAGCGCGACGTGCAGGAGCTGGCGCGCGTGCTGACCGGCTTTGGCGTCGACCGCAACGATCCGGCGACGACCCCGCCGCCCAAGTTCGCAAGGGCCGATCGAGCCGCGCAGTACATCCGGCAGGGCCTGTACGAATTCAATCCGCACCGGCACGACTACGGCGACAAGCAGGTGCTGGGCGTGACGATCCGGGGCGCGGGCCCGCAGGAGCTGTACCGGGTGATCGAGCTGCTGAGCCGCCACCCCGCCACCGCGCGCCACATCAGCCGCAAGCTCGCCCAGTACTTCGTCTCCGACGATCCGCCCCAGGCGCTGGTGGACCGGATGGCGGCGCGCTTTACACGCACCGACGGCGACATCGCAGCCGTGCTGCGGACGATGTTCGAATCGCCCGAATTCGCTGCATCGCTGCACACGCGCTACAAGGATCCCGTGCACTACGTGGTATCCGCCGTGCGGCTTGCGTACGACGCCAAGCCGATTCTGAACGCCGGACCGATGATCAACTGGCTCAACCGGCTGGGCGAGGCGCCCTACAACCGGCAGACGCCGGACGGTTACCCGCTGACCGAATCGGCCTGGACCGGCCCGGGTCAGCTGACCACGCGTTTCGAGATCGCCAAGGCGATCGGGTCCGGGTCAGCTGGCCTCTTCAAGACAGAAGGTCCGACGCCCTCCGAGCGGCCCGCATTCCCGCAGCTTTCCAATGCGCTGTATTTCGAGGCGATCCAGGGCAAGCTCGCCGCAGCCACGCGCCAGGCGCTCGACCGGGCCGCATCGCCCCAGGAGTGGAACATGCTGCTGCTCAGCGCGCCCGAGTTCATGTTGCGTTGATAGGGATCGAAGCGATAGGAGGCCGACATGAATCGCCGACACCTGCTTCGCATGGCCGCCGCGCTGCCGCTTGCCTGCCGCAGCACCCTGCTTTGGGCCGCGCCGCAAGCCGGCACGCGCTTTCTGGTGGTGTTCCTGCGCGGGGGCCTGGACACCCACCACCTGCTGGTGCCGTTCGGATCGGACTTCTACTATCGCGCCCGCCCCAATATCGCGATCGGCAAGCCGGGCAAGGACGACCGCAGCGCGATCGGGCTGGACTCCTACTGGGGCCTGCACCCGGTGCTGGTGGAAAGCCTCGTCCCCATGTATCTGCGCAAACAGCTCGCGCTGGTGCCGTTCGCGGGCACCGACGACGAATCGCGCAGCCATTTCGAGACGCAAGACAGCATCGAGCTCGGCCAGCCCCTGGGCGCCTCGCGCGACTTCCAGTCCGGCTTCATGAACCGGCTCGCGCAACGGCTGTCCGCCAGCCAGCCGATCGCGTTCACCGACCAGGTACCGCTGTCGATGCGCGGCCGGCGGGAGATTTCCAACTTCGCACTGCGGTCGATCGGCAAGCCCGCGGTCGACGCGCGCCAGAGCGCGCTGATCGCCGGCATGTACGCGAACACCAAGCTGGCGGCCGCGGTGAACGACGGATTCGGCGTGCGCGAGGAAGTGATGAAGCAGCTCGCCGACGAGATGACCGATTCGGCGCGCGGGTCCCTGCCCGCCAAGGGGTTCGAGGCCGAAGCGCGGCGGATCGGCCGCCTGATCAGCGCAGAGTTCAACCTGGCTTTTCTGGACATCGGTGGCTGGGACACACACGTAGGTCAGGGAGCCGGG
>JACXTT010012080.1_pt1 | contig 11479 bp, 9 predicted proteins | sample 9270951 | NCBI WGS metagenome assembly JACXTT01 (sample SAMN15532306, study PRJNA645909) | rock metagenome | isolation source: weathered quartz diorite | place: Puerto Rico | collected 2017-06-21 | reverse complement strand
CCGTCGCCGTCCGACCCTTGACGAGATCGGTGAGCATCGACGTCGCCGCCTGGGAGATCGCGCAGCCGCGTCCCTCGAACCCGACCTCTTCGATCACGTCCCCGTCGCCGAACCGCAGCGAGACGGCCACCTCGTCGCCGCAGAGCGGGTTCTGGCCCTCCGCGAACGCGTCTCGCGGCTCCAGCAGCCCGTGGTTCCGCGGGCTCTTGTAGTGGTCCAGGATGACTTCCCTGTAGAGCTGTTCAAACTCAGACATGGCTAGCCGAGGCTCGTGTGGACCTTGTGCAGGCCCTCGATCAGCCGGTCGACCTCTTCCGCGATCGAGTAGACGTAGAAGCTCGCGCGGGTCGTCGCGGTGACGCCCAGCCGGGTCATCAGGGGCTGCGTGCAGTGGTGGCCGGCCCGTACGGCGATGCCCTCCCAGTCGAGGATCTGCGCCACGTCGTGCGGGTGGACGCCCGCGACCTCGAACGACACGATCCCGGCGCGACGGTCGGCCGGCGGGCCGAAAACACGGACGAAGTCGAGCTCTGCAAGACGATCCATGGCGTACACGACGAGCTCATGCTCGTGCGCCTCGATCGCGTCCAACCCGATCTCGGAGATGTAGTCGATCGCGACACCGAAGCCATACGCCTCGGCGATGGCAGGCGTGCCCGCCTCGAACTTGTAGGGGAGCTCATTGAAGGTCGTCTTGTCGAGCGCGACCGAGCGGATCATCTCGCCGCCGAGGTTGAACGGGGACATCGCCTCGAGGAGCTCGGTGCGCCCCCAGAGCGCGCCCACGCCGCTCGGTCCGCACAGCTTGTGCGACGAGATCGCGAGGAAGTCGCAGCCCAGCGCCTGGACGTCGACGACGCGATGGGGAGCCGCCTGGGCGGCGTCGACCACCATGATCGCGCCCTGGTCGTGCGCCCACGCAGCGAGCTTCTCGACCGGGTTGATCGTGCCGAGCGAGTTCGAGACCAGGTTGTTGGCGACGACCTTCACCGGGCCCTCGCTCGCGATCGAGTCCAGCACGTCCAGCCGAAGCTCGCCTGCATCGTCGATCGGGATGTGACGGAAGCTCGCGCCCGTCCGGCTCGCGATGTACTGCCAGGGAACGAAGTTGGAGTGGTGCTCGAGCTCGGTCACGACGACGATGTCGCCGGGGCCGAGGTTGTCGAGCCCCCAGGCATACGCGACGAGGTTGAGCGCCTCCGTCGCGCTGCGCGTGAAGATCACCTGTCGCTCGCTGGGGGCGTTCAGAAACGATGCAACCTTCCGCCGTGCTCCTTCGTAGCCTTCGGTGGCGCGCTCCGCGAGCCGGTACACGCTTCGGTGCACGTTCGTATACGAGTGCTCGTAGAACTCGCGCATCGCATCGAGCACCTGCCGCGGCTTCTGCGTCGAGACGGCCGAGTCCAGGTACGCCATCGGGCGACCGTTGACCAGCTCCTGGAGGAAGGCGAAGTCGGCGCGCAGGGCGTGTGCGTCGAGCCGGGGCGTCGTGCTGGTCGCGGCCATCCCGTCCATCGTACCGGCGGGTCGCGCTCAGGCCGTTCCGCGGAGCGGCACGAAGCGGTCATCGGTGAGCCACAGAAAGCCGATTGCCAGCCCGGCGCCGACCAGCGCCGCGAGCTCACTCGCCGGGCCGAGCGTGACCAGGTCGAAGAAGCCTCGCAGACCGGGTATCGCGAGTATCGCGATGTAGACGGCGAGCAGCGAACCGCAAAGAGCGCCCACCCAAACTGCCCGGCTCCTCTCGCGCGCCTCGAGCGCGAGCACGAGATAGAGCCCGACCAGGATCAGCGTCGTCAGTGCGGCGGTACGGGCTTCTTTCAGCCCTGCATCGAGGACGTTCAGCGTGACGAGATAGCTCGCCAAAACACCGAACCCTGCCGCCACGCCGGCAGGCACCGAAAACCGGCCGACCTCACGGAGAAAGCCGCGCACGCGCCACGGCCCGTCGCTGGGCGCGAGCGCCAGGAAGAAGGCGGGGATGCCGACGGTGAGCGATGCGGCCACCGTCAGGTGACGAGGCAGCAGCGGGTATTCGGTCGGCGTCAGGCCGATCGACAGAATCAGGAAGCCGGCGAACACCGACTTGGCGACGAACAGCGTCGTCACACGCCGGATGTTGCGGAGGATGCGGCGACCGTCACCGACCATCCGCGGTATGGCGGCGAAGTCGCCCGACACCAGGACGAAGTCGGAAATGGCCTTGGCCATCTGCGAACCGGAGCCTTGTGCGATGCCGAGGCGCGCAGCGCGCAGGGCGGGCACGTCGTTGACACCGTCGCCGACCATCGCGACGTAGCGCCCGGACGCAGTCAGCGCATCGACAACCGCGCGTTTTCCCTCGGGGGAGATGCGGCCGACGACCGCTGCCGTCCGTGCGAACTCGGCGATCGCATCGGCTGCCGCCGGCAACGCGCGTCCGTCGAGCGCGGTCTCGAACTCGAGACCGGCGTCCGCCGCGATCGAGCCCACGGTCTGCGGGGCGTCGCCAGAAAGGACCTTCACCTCGACTCCCTCGTCACGGAGGTACGCAATGGTCTCGCGGGCATCGGGCCGAAGTTCCTCGGCGAGCACCGCGAGACCGAGCGGCACGACCGGTGGTGGACGGTCGTCCGAGTCGACCAGGCGCGCGGTGGTCGTGCCGATGGCGACGATGCGGCGACCGATCTCCTGACGGGCGGACGCGTCATCGGCGAGCGGGCCGAGCGGGAACAGCTCAGGCGCACCGAGCACGTACCGTTCGTCGCCGAGGCGCAACGCGCTCCACCGCCGTTGCGAGGAGAACGGCACGCTCTCGGTCGCCTCTTCGGCCGGCGCCGGCAGCCACTTCGCCAGCGCGGCGATTGTCAGGTTCCTGACCGGGGACGCGCCCGCGTACCTGCCCAGTGCGTCGCGCAGCTGCTCGGGGCTCACACCGTCAGCGGGGATGATCCCGACGACGCGCAGCTCACTCGTCGTCAACGTCCCCGTCTTGTCGATGCAGAGCGTGTCGACCGACGCGAGCGACTCGATCGCGTTGAGTTGCTGCACCAGCGCCCCACGACGCGCGAGCCCGAGCGCGGCCGCAGCGTAGGTCACCGACACGAGCAGGACGAGCCCCTCAGGCACGAGTGTCACCATCCCGGCGACGGCGGTATTGACGGCGTGCCGAACTCCGACGTCCTGCTTCCACAGCACGGTGATCAGCATGAGACCGAGCGGCACCATGGCCGCGACGAGGATGTAGAGCAGGCGGTTGACGGCGAGCTCGAGGGGCGAGCGAGGATGCCTGAATTCCCGCACCTCCCCCACGAGGCGCTCCGCGTAGCTGTCTCGGCCTACGGCCGAGACGACAAGTGAGCCGGCTCCCTCGAGCACGAACGAGCCCGAACGAACCTCCTCGCCGGGTCGCTTCGCGACGGGGCGCGACTCGCCGGTCAGGACCGACTCGTCGAGCTGCAAGCCGTCGCTCGAGACGAGGCGACCATCGGCAACGACCTGGTCGCCTGGCGCCAGCCTGACGAGGTCGCCCTCGACGACCTCTGCGACGCCCACCTCCCGAGGCTCGCCGTCACGGACGACGGTCGCGTGCGGCGCCACGAGAGCGGCGAGCTCGTCGAGGCTGTTCTTGGCCCGCAGCTCCTGCAAGATGCCGATTCCGGCATTCGTGACGACGATTCCGAGGAACAGCGCATCGCGCCAGTCACCGAACACGAGCGTGACGACACCGAGCGCCGTCAGGATGATGTTGAACGGTGTGACGACGTTGGCACGGACGATGCTCGCCGTCGACCTCGACGACGGGGGCTCTCGCGGACCGGATGCGGCCAGCCGTGCGGAAGCATCCGCCGTGCTCAGCCCCTCGGCCGAAAGCGGCTCTCCGGCTGTGGCAGCCGTCACGACTCGGGTGGATCGACCTTGCCGTTCGTCCTGGCGCGCCCTGCGATCTCCTCCTGCCGTACCACCAGCTCGACGGCAGTCTCCAAGAGCTCACACAGGCGCTCGAGGCGCAGACGCTCGGATGTCGTCTGCAGCAGCTCCTGCTTCACAGGTGGGGCGAACTCGAACCGCGCCGCCAGCACGAAGGAGAGGTGGCCGGCCGCCTCGCCCTCGTCCGGCTCCTCGACGTCCGAGCCCGTGAGCTCGACGAGCCGGCGGAACAGCTCGAGCGCCTGCGTTTTCGTCCCCTCGTCGGCCGGATCGGGCTCGTCGACGACGGGCTCGACTTCGCCGGTATGGAAGCTCTGCCCCTCATTCACCTCGATGAGACGGAAGCGGTCGCCTCCCTCGACGACGATGTTCAGACGACCGTCCTCGAAACGCTCGAGGACTTCGGTCACCGCAGCCCGCGTGCCGACCGCCCTCAAACCGTCCTCGTCGGCGAACACGAGGCCAAACTCGCGCTCGTCCCCGAAGCCCTGGCTGATCGGCTCGCTAGTACGGGGCCCGAAGATGTGGAGCGGCACCTGCTCGGTCGGGAGCAGGACGATCCCGAGCGGGAAGAGTCCGATCTCGTCCACGACGGCACAAGCGTACGCCCCGCGCACCCCTTGGAAGCACCGATACGGTTCCGCCGTGGCGGACTACGTGTACTCGATGTACCGGGTCGACAAGTTCTTCGGCCCCGACCGCCAGGTGCTGGCGAACATCTCCCTCTCGTTCCTGCCTGGGGCGAAGATCGGCGTGCTCGGTCCGAACGGCGCCGGCAAGTCGACCCTGTTGCGCATCATGGCGGGTCTCGACGAGCCGTCGAGCGGAAGCGCGGAGCTCGCGTCCGGCGCGTCGGTCGGGCTCCTGCCCCAGGAGCCGGAGCTCGATCCTGCCAAGGACGTGCGCGGCAACGTCGAGGACGGCGTGCGCCCGCTGCGCGACCTGCTCGACCGCTTCACGACGATCTCGGCAGCGTTCGCAGAGGCCGACGCCGACTTCGACACGCTCCTCGCCGAGCAGTCCTCCGTCCAGGAGCAGATCGACCGGCACGACGCCTGGTCGCTCGACGCAACCCTGGATCGCGCGATGGACGCGCTGCGCCTGCCGGACGGCGAACGCGACGTGACGACGCTGTCGGGCGGTGAGAAGCGCCGCGTGGCACTCTGCCGGCTCCTCCTCCAGTCGCCGGACCTGCTGCTCCTGGACGAGCCGACGAACCACCTCGACGCCGAGTCGGTGGCCTGGCTGGAGCGTTTTCTCGCCGACTACAAGGGAACCGTGATGGCGGTCACGCACGATCGCTACTTCCTCGACAACGTCGCCGGCTGGATCCTCGAGCTCGATCGCGGCCGCGGCATCCCGTTCCAGGGCAACTACTCCTCGTGGCTCGAGCAGAAGCAGGCGCGCCTCGCGGCGGAGGAGAAGCAGGAGTCGGCCCGGCGCCGTGCGCTCGCGCGCGAGCTGGAGTGGGTGCGGGCGTCGCCGAGAGCCCGGCATGCGAAGTCGAAGGCGAGACTCGGTGCGTACGAGCAGATGCTGGCTGCCGAGCGCGACGTCAAGCTCGAGCGAGTCGAGATCCACATCCCTGCAGGACCGCGGCTCGGCGACGTCGTCGTCCAGGCCGAGGACGTCGCCAAGGGGTTCGGCGACCGGTTGCTCGTCGAGAGCCTGACGTTCTCCCTGCCGCCGGGAGGCATCGTCGGCGTGATCGGCCCCAACGGCGCCGGCAAGACGACGCTGTTCCGGATGATCGCGGGAGAGGAGGAGCCGGATGACGGCGTGCTGCGCGTCGGCGAGACGGTGCAGCTCGCCTACGTCGACCAGGCCCGCGCCGACCTGACTCCGGCGAGCACCGTCTGGAAGGAGATCTCCGGCGGCCTCGACACGATCGAGCTGGGGAGCCGCGAGGTCAACTCGCGGCAGTACACGTCCTGGTTCAACTTCAAGGGCTCCGACCAGCAGAAGCGCGTCTCCGATCTCTCCGGCGGCGAGCGGAACCGCGTCCACCTTGCAAAGCTGCTCCGCTCCGGCGGGAACGTGCTGCTGCTCGACGAGCCGACCAACGACCTGGATGTCGACACGCTTCGGGCGCTCGAGGATGCGCTGCTCGAGTTCGCGGGGTGTGCGGTCGTGATCTCGCACGACCGCTGGTTCCTCGACCGGATCGCCACCCACGTGCTCGCGTTCGTCGGGGACTCGCAGGCCGACTGGTTCGAGGGCGGCTTCAGCGAGTACGAGGACTGGGTTCGGGAGACACGCGGCGCGGAGGCCCTCGAGCCCCACCGGATCCGCTACAAGCCGCTCGTACGGAACGCCTGAGCGGCCTACGCCGCTTGCGGGATGCGCGCCTCGAGGGCGTTGCCGAGCGCTTCCCGCACCGGCTCCAGCTCGACCCGGTCGAGCACGTCCTGGAAGAAGCCCCGGACGATCAGCCGTTCGGCTTCGCCCAGTGTGAGACCACGCGCCATGAGATAGAAGAGCTGCTCGCGGTCGACCTGGCCGAGCGTCGCACCGTGCGTGCAGCGGACGTCGTTGGCGAGAATCTCGAGCCCGGGAATCGAATCGGCGTGCGCGGTCTTGGAGAGCAGCAGGTTGCGGTTCTCCTGGTAGGCGTTCGTCTTCTGTGCGTCCTTCTCGACGCGGATCATGCCTCGCCACACGGCGCGGGCATCGTCGCGCAGCGCACCCTTGAAGGCGAAGTCCGAGGTCGTGCTAGGGGCGATGTGCTCCTGGAACGTGTCGTAGTCGAGGTGCTGTGAGCCGTCCGCGAAGTAGGCACCCGTCACCCGTGAGGTGGCACCGGGACCGGCCAGATCGTTCTGGATCCGCACCTTCCCTTTCGCCGAGCCGAAGCCCCCGGTCACCCAGTCGAGCTCAGCGTCGCGGTCGACCCTGGCGTGATGGGAGGCGAAGTGCCATGTCGCCTGCGAGAGGCTCTGCACGGAGACGTACTCGACCTTGGCCGCGTTCCCGACGAAGATCTCGACCGCCGCGTTCGAGTACGCGTGCAGCTCCGGGGTCGCAGACACGTACTCCTCGATCACGGTGAAGCGGCTCTCCGGGTCGGCCACGACGAGCAGACGCCAGAAGAGCGATCCGTCGCCGACGGAGTTCGCGATCCGGATGTAGAGAGGCTGGTCGAGCACGACCCCCTTGGGCACGTGCACGAGCAACCCGTGCTCCCAGAGCGCCGCATTGTGCGCCGCGAACTTCTCGTCGCTGCCCACGAGCGTGCCGAGCAGCTCGTGCTCGACGAGCGGTTCGAAGCGAATCCCGTCGGGTGCCCGCTCGATGCGGATCCCGGCCTCGCCGACCACTGCGATACCCGCCGCCTCGACGTCGAGGAGCGTCTCCGGCGCCGCGATCTCGGTCGCGCCGTTGGCGGAGAAGCCGTCGGGGTCGAAACCCGAGAGGTCGGTGAACCGCCAGTGCTCGTCCGCCTTGGTCGGCAGCGGCAGCGCGCGGTAGCGCTCGAGCAGCTCAGCTCTCATGGGGTGGCGCGTACCGGCGGTGGAGCATGAGCACGTTCCCGTCGGGGTCGGTGAAGTGCGCCATGTGGCAGACGCCCGTGTCGAACGTGTCGCCGGCGAAGACCACTCCCCTGGACTCGAGCTCGCGTCGCGCCACTTCGACGTCCGCCACCCGCAGCGCCACCGACGCCGTGTGCGGCCCCTTGAACTCCTGGCCGATGTTCGTCGGATCGAGCAGATAGAGGCTGATGTTCTCCCCTAGCTGGAACTCCGGCCACGCGCCGTGACCGATCTGCTCGAGGCCGAGCGTGTCGCGATACCACCCGGTCGAGCGCGCGATGTCAGTCACCGGAACGGCGATGAAGTCCGTGCGCTCGACGACCACGGCTTCTAGCCGACCGACCCTTCCATCTGCAGCTGAATCAAGCGGTTCATCTCGACGGCGTACTCGAGCGGCAGCTCCTTCGTGATCGGCTCGACGAAGCCCGAGACGATCATGGCGCTCGCTTCGGCCTCGGAGAGGCCGCGCGACATGAGGTAGAAGAGCTGCTCCTCGCCGATCTTGGAGACGGTCGCCTCGTGGCCGAGCTCGACGTCGTTCTCGTCCACCTGGATGTACGGATAGGTGTCCGAGCGCGACTCCTCGTCGAGGATCAGCGCGTCGCAGACCACCTTCGACTTCGAACCGACAGCGCCCTTGTCGACCTGCAACAGGCCACGGTAGCCCGCTCGGCCACCATTCTTCGAGATCGACTTGGACGTGATCACGGACGACGTACGCGGCGCCACGTGGACGACCTTGCCGCCCGCGTCCTGGTGCTGACCCCTGCCGGCGAAGGCAATCGAGAGCACCTCGCCATGTGCTCGTTCACCGAGCAACCAAACGGCGGGAAATTTCATCGTAACCTTAGAACCAAGGTTACCGTCTACCCACTCCATAGTGGCATCGGAATGTGCTACCGCTCTTTTCGTCACCAAATTGTAGACGTTATTCGACCAGTTTTGAATTGTGGTATACCGGCATCGTCCACGTTCCTTGACGACGATCTCGACGACCGCGGAGTGCAGCGAGTCGGACGAGTAGATCGGCGCCGTGCAGTTGTGTGAGACGACACCCTCGCAGACGTAACTCTCGTCGTCCTCGACGCTGAGGTTGTAGACGGTGCAGTTGGCCGGGATCTCCTCGATCGAGCGAATCGGCAGCCAGCAATATCCGTCGGCGATGACGGCGTCCGCCTTGCGGTGACGTGGCTCGGTCTGTGTGGCGCCGAGGACATGCCGCTCGAAGAGCACGTTGTCGATCTTGGAGATCGCCACCTGCCACATCGACCGGCGAGGCGCTGCACGCTCCGTGCAGCTGAGCGACGCGCGGATTCCGAGGGACAGGAGCAACTCGCGCAACCTCTGCGCAACATCACGATTCGTCTGATTGATCCGGTACAGATCGAGACCGGCGTCGTAGCTGCCCTCGCCGTCGTAGAGACCACGTACGAAGGCCGCACGCTGGTCGTCTTCGAGCGCGAAGACCCAGTCCGGGATCCGGAGCTCGTCCGTCGTCCGTCCGAACGTCTGTGCGAAGAACCGTGCGGCGCGGACGGAGCTGTAGCGCATCGAACGCCCCTCACGGCCGTCGTAGGCATACGTCCAGGGAAGGATGTCGAACGCCTCCTCGATGACATCGGACACGAGGTCTCGCAGGCGTGCCTCGGCGGTGGCACTGTCGAAGGCGAGATACGACGTGTTGGCACTCACCGAGCCCTCGGCGATGTAGAGACCCATGACCCGGCACATCTCGGGTGTCAGCGCAACCTGCACTTCTTCGGCGACAGCACCGTGACGCCCGCGTCCCACGGACACCGGCTGCGACGCGAATGTCGGCGCGTCGTTCTCGAGGTCGATCGTGGCCGGAAGCGCAAGATAATCGCCCGTTCGAAGCTCCCACGCCTCCTTCCACTCCGGCGTGAACGAGCTGTTGTGCTCGCGAGAGCGCTCGCGCGTGACGGCAAGAAACGGATGCCTTGGTGTCACCGCCAGCGAGCGATAGCTCTCCCCGGCGAACGTGATCCGGAAGATCGGTCCCTCGAAGCGGCGCTGCATGGTGTCGCGCACGGGCCGGAAACGGCCTTCGTGTGTGAGCACCTCGTCGCCGACCTCGACTTCCTCGATCGGCTTCTCGCCATCTCGCACCCGCACCATCGATCCAGCAAGTTGACAGCCCTCGACGTAGTGCACGTAGGCGTCCTCGTCGACGATGATCAGCGTCCGCTCGAACTGCCCCATGTTCTCGGCGTTGATGCGGAAGTAGGCCTGCAGCGGCATCTCGATCCGCACGCCCGGAGGCACGTAGATGAACGAGCCGCCCGACCACACCGCTGAGTTGAGCGCCGCGAACTTGTTGTCGTTTTGCGGGATGATCGTTCCGAAGTACTGCTTGACGATGTCCTCGTGCTCACGGAGGCCAGAGTCCATGTCCAGGAAGAGGACACCCTGGCGCGTCAGGTCTTCCTGCAGCTTGTGGTAGACGACCTCCGACTCGTACTGCGCCCCGACACCGGCCAGGTACTTCTTCTCCGCCTCGGGGATGCCGAGCCGGTCCCAGGTGTCCTTGATCTCCGACGGCAGCTCCTCCCACGAGGACGCCTGCTTCTCGGTCGGCTTGATGTAGTAGTAGATGTTGTCGAAGTCGATCCCGCTCAGGTCGGCGCCCCAGCCCGGCATCGGGCGCGCGAGGAAGTAGTCGAGGCTCTTGTGCCTGAACTTCCGCATCCAGTCGGGTTCCGACTTGTGCTCGGAGATGGCGTCGATCAGCTCGTGCGAGAGGCCACGGCCGGACTTGAAGAAGTAGTCCTCCTTGACCGAGAAGCCGTAGGCGTACTCGTCGCGGATCTCCCTGATGATCTCGGTCTCGGACTGGCCCATCAGGCCTCACTCCCCACCGGTTCCGGCAGAAAAGGGTCGTAGCCCTCGGCCTCGAGCTGCTTCGCGAGCTCGGGACCGCCCTCGGCGACGATCCGCCCGTCGACGAAGACGTGCACGAAATCGGGAGTCACGTAATCGAGGATACGCTGATAGTGCGTGATCACAAGGGCCCCCATGTCGGGCCCGACGAGATCGTTGACGCCGCTCGCGACGATGCGCAGCGCGTCGATGTCGAGCCCCGAGTCGGTTTCGTCCAGGATCGCGATGCGCGGCTTCAGCATCGCCATCTGCAGGATCTCGACCCGCTTCTTCTCACCGCCGGAGAAGCCGTCGTTGAGGTAGCGCTGGGCGAGCTCCCGCGGGACGCGCAGGCGCTCCATCGCTGCCAGAAGGTCGGTGCGAAACTCCTTCACCGGAATCGGGTCGTCCTCGCCGCCGTTCCGCGCCTTGCGAATCGCATTGATCGCCTGGCGGAGGAAGTTCGTGACCGTCACTCCCGGAATGGCGTGCGGATACTGGAAGGCGAGGAAGAGACCCCGCCGCGCGCGCTCGTCCGCCTCCATCTCGGCCACGTCCTCACCGTCGAGGCGTATCTGGCCGTCGGAGATCTCGTACGCAGGATGGCCCATCAGCGCGTACGCGAGCGTCGACTTGCCGGAGCCGTTGGGCCCCATGATCGCGTGCTTCTGGTTCAGGTCGACGGCGAGGTCGACACCCTTGACGATCTCGGTGCCGTCCTCGAGGGCGACGTGCAGATTCTTGATCTCGAGCAATGCCACGTGTCAGGAAATCCTTTGCTCCACAGGAATCGGACCCACCTGGTCCGGTTCGCCCATGGTAGCCGGACCGAAGTGCCGCTATGCTGGTCGCATGCCCAACGTCGGACCCTGGGAGATCATCCTCATCCTGCTGCTCGCTCTGCTGCTCTTCGGCGCGAAGCGCTTGCCCGAGATCGGGCGCTCGGTGGGGCAGGGAATGCGCGAGTTCAAGGATTCGGTCAGCGGCAACTCGAAAGGCGAGCCGCAGGAACTCGAGCCCCCTAGCCGCATCGAGAAGCCCACTCCGGCAGCGACGCACGAGCACGACACCGTCTAACCGGAGCCGTCTGCGCAGATGAGACTGCCGCGGCGCCTCCGCCACGGCGAAGAGGCCACGCTCGTCGAGCACCTCGACGAGTTGCG
>JACXTT010012079.1_pt1 | contig 11479 bp, 11 predicted proteins | sample 9270951 | NCBI WGS metagenome assembly JACXTT01 (sample SAMN15532306, study PRJNA645909) | rock metagenome | isolation source: weathered quartz diorite | place: Puerto Rico | collected 2017-06-21 | reverse complement strand
GGCATGTCGATCCTCGTCGACCCGCTCTCGGTCGTGATGATGCTCGTCGTCTCCGGCGTCGGCGGCCTGATCGTCGGCTACTCGATCGGCTACATGGACGGCGACGACGAGGAGCGCCGTTACTTCGCCTACATGGCGATCTTCGTCTTCGCCATGCTGCTGCTCGTCGAGGCCGGGAACCTGCTGCTCCTGCTTGTCGGCTGGGGTCTCGTCGGGCTCGCGTCATACCTGCTGATCGGCTTCTGGCACCACCGGCCAGAGGCGGTCGCCGCCGCGAAGAAGGCGTTCGTCATGAACGCCATCGGCGACGCGACGATGGCGCTCGGCTTCTTCCTGCTCATCTTCAAGACCGGCTCACTCGATTTCGGCGTGGCGTTCGGGAGCGCGGGTCGCCTCGACTCGACCACGGTGAACCTGGTCGCTCTCGGGCTGCTCGGCGGCGCGGTCGCGAAGTCCGCGCAGCTGCCGCTGCAGACCTGGCTTCCGGACGCGATGGAAGGACCGACGCCGGTCTCGGCACTGATCCATGCGGCCACGATGGTCACCGCCGGTGTCTACCTGATCGCCCGCACGCACTCGATTTTCGAGGCGGCGCCGCACATCGAGGACCTGGCGGCCGGTCTCGGCGCCGCCACCCTCCTGCTGGCGGGCCTGATCGCGTTGGTGCAGACGGACATCAAGCGGGTCATCGCTTACTCGACGATGTCGCAGATCGGCTACATGTTCCTCGGCGCCGGCCTCGGCGCGTATGCGAACGGGATGTTCCATCTCGTCACGCACGCCTTCTTCAAGGCGCTGCTCTTCCTCGGCGCAGGGCTGGTGATCCACCACCTCGCGGGCGAGCAGGACATTCGGCGCATGGGCGGGCTTCGGCGGTACCTGCCGCAAACCTACGGGATGTTCCTCGTCGGCTCTCTTGCGCTCGTCGGCGTGCCGCCGTTCGCGGGCTTCTGGTCGAAGGATGCGATCCTCGCCTCCGCGCTTGCGCGCGGAGGCTCTTACGGCTGGGTGCTGCTGGGCGCCGGGTTGGTGGGCGCCTTCTTGACCGGGCTGTACACGTTCCGGCTCTTCTTCCTCGTCTTCTACGGCGAGCCGTCGGAGCTCGTGCTCGAGCATGCCGCGGGTCACGGCGAGCACGATCACGGTCCGGAGGAGTCGACGGCGCACTCCGCCCACGACCACGGCGAGGGCCCACGCTCCATGGTCCTCCCCGTGATCGTGCTCACGGTCCTGTCCACGATCGGCGGGCTGCTCGAGATCGCCGGAGTGTGGCATCCGTTCGGACGCTGGATCGCGCAGGTGGCGGAGCCGCTCGTCGAGCCGACGACCGCACAGGACTGGGGTACCAGCGCGGTCACGGTGGCGGTCGGGCTCGCGGGCGTCTGGGTGGCGTGGGCGGTCTACCGCACCGGCCGCCTACGCGTGCCGAAGCTCCCCGGGCTCCAGAACGTGCTCGAGCACAAGTTCTTCTTCGACGAGATCTACGACGCGATCGCCTACCGGCCGGTGCAGGTGCTCGCCGCACGGCTCCGCAGCAACGTCGAGACGCCGTTCGTGGAGGGCTCGCTAGAGGAGATCGCCCGCGCCGGCCGTGAGGCAGGCGTCGGCGTCGCCCGCGCGCAGAGCGGGCTGCTCAGGAGCTACGCGGTCGCGATCGCCGCCTCGGCTCTGGTTCTCGCCGTCGTCTTCATCGCGGTGCGCTGATGCTGACGACGATCCTCATCTTCCTTCCGATCGCTGCCGCGCTCGTCGTGTGGACGGTGCCGCTGCCGCGCGGTTGGTCGGGCGGCCTGGCGTTCGTGGCGGCATTCGCCGAGGTCGGCATCTGGGTCGGTGGCGCAGCGCGCTTCGACTACGGCGGCGACCTCCAGTACTCGGCCCGGCACAACTGGTTCGCCGACCTCGGAGTCTCCTATCACGTCGGCTTCTTCGGCTTCTCGCTCTGGCTCGCGGGGCTCGCCGTCGTGGTCTGCGCACTCGCGATCGCGTACGGCGTCTGGGTCGACCGGGAACGGGAGCGTGCCTACCACGGGCTGATGCTCTTCCTCACCGGCTCGATCGTGGGTGTGTTCGCCTCGCAGGACCTGCTGCTCTTCTACGCGTTCTTCGAGGCGATGCTGATCCCGATCTACATCCTCGTCGGGGTCTGGGGCGGTCCGCGTCGCGTCGCAGCGACGATCACGTTCGTCATCTACACGATGGCCGGCTCGATGCTGATGCTCGCGTCGATCGTCGCCTTCGGCATCTCGCAGCACACCTTCAGCCTCGTCGACTCGGGCGTCAGCCGGAACAACTGGATCTTCCTCGGCTTCGCGATTGCGTTCGCCGTGAAGGCACCGCTGCTCCCGTTCCATGGCTGGCTGCGCGCGGCGTACACCGAGTCGCCGCCGGAGGTGGCGGCGATCCTCTCGGGCGTCGTCTCGAAGGCTGCGGTGTTCGGCTTCATCCGGATCGCTCTGCCGAAGTTCCCAGGGTCTGTCGACCACTTCCGCGGCACGATCCTGGTGCTCGCAGCCCTGGGTCTCGCCTACGGCTCGCTGCTCGCGTTTCGGCAGCCGGACATCCGCAGCGTGATCGCGTACTCGTCGCTCGCGCAGATGAGCCTCATCGTTCTCGGCATCTTCGCCGGCAGCCAGACGGGTCTCGACGGCGCTGTGCTCCATTCCGTCAACCACGGTCTGGTCTCGGCCGTGATGTTCCTGCTCGCAGGGATGATCGAGCGTGACTACGGCACGGGCGAGTTCGCCAGGCTGGGCGGCGCCGCGAAGGGCAGGCCGATCCTCGCCACGATTCTGATGACGGCAGGGATGTTCACGCTCGCCGTGCCCGGCTCGACAAACTTCGCCGGTGAGTTTCTGATCCTCGCCGGCGTCTTCACGCAAGGTTGGGGCTACGCCGCTGTCGGAGCGGCAGCGATGGTCCTGGCCGCGATGTACACGCTGCGCGTCATCTCCGCCGTTCTGCACGAGCGTCGCGGCGACGCCGTCCCGGAGCGTGCACCCGACCTGCGCTCCGACCAGCTCTTCATCGTCGTTCCGCTCGTCGTCTGCCTGGTCGCGCTCTCGGTCTGGCCGAATGCTGTCAGCGGCCACTCGTTCGGCGCCACGCAGGGATCGCTGCCGTCGCTCGGAGGGACGACGCCGTGATCGGCGCATCGATCGCGACGCCCCACGTCGACTGGCTCGCGCTCTCGCCCGCGTTGGCGTTGCTCGGCGCCTCCGGCGTGACACTGCTCGGGGCGGTGCTCGTGCCCCAGTGGTTCCGGCATGCCTTCTCGGCAACCGTCGCCGCCGCGGGCTTCGTCAGCGCCGGTGTCCTCGGCGGTGTCCTCTACGACCGCAGTGCGAGCCCGGCCGCGCTGATCGCAGACTCGATGACCCGCGACCGCTGGTCCGCGCTCGCGCAGGTCGTCATCGCCGGATCAGGCGCAATCGCCGTGCTGATCGCGTGGGGCGCCAAACGCCGCGACCACGTCGGCGAGTACTACGCGCTCCTCGCTGCCGCCGGCGGCGGCATGGCCTTTTTCGTCCAGGCGGCCAACCTGATGACGCTGTTCCTCGGGCTGGAGTGGTTCTCGATCGCGCTGTACGTCCTCTGCGCCCTCGACACGAACCGCGCGAAATCGCTCGAGGCGGGCCTCAAGTACCTGATCATCGGCGGCTTCGGCTCGGCGATCCTGCTCTTCGGATCGGCGCTCGTATACGGCGCCACCGGCCGGCTCGGCTTCCACGAGATCGCCGCGTCCGGAAAGGCGCACGACCCGCTGCTGGTGGTCGGGCTGGCGCTGATCCTGACAGGTCTTGCGTTCAAGGCGTCCGTGGCGCCGTTCCACATGTGGACGCCGGACGTCTACCAGGGAGCGCCGACCTCGGTGACCGCGTTCATGGCCGCGGCGACGAAGGTTGCCGCGTTCGCGGTCATGTACCGGCTGCTCACGACGGCGTTCCCGGCCGACCGCGAGCTCTGGACGATCGCAGTCGCCGTGCTGGCATGCGCCTCGCTCGCCGTCGGCAACCTGGCCGCGCTCGCACAGAAGGACGTCAAGCGGATGCTCGCCTACTCGTCGGTCTCGCACGCGGGTTTCATGCTGCTCGCGGTCTCGGCGGACAGCGCGCTCGGCGGGAGGGCGTTGTTGTACTACCTGATCCCCTACGCGGCGATGTCGCTCGGCGCGTTCGCCGTAGTCGCCGCCCGCGAACGGGAGCTGCAGCGCCAGGTGTCTGTCGATTCGCTGGCGGGGATGGGCTGGGAGCGCCCGTTCTACGGCGCGGCGATGTTCGCGTTCATGCTCGGCGCCGCAGGCTTCCCCCTCACCGGTGGGATGCTGGGGAAGCTCTACGTCTTCTCCGCCGCGTACGACCGCGGCTGGTGGTGGCTCGTCGTCGTCGGCGTCGTCGCCACGGTCGTCAGCCTCTACTACTACCTCGGCGTCGTCCGCTCGCTGTACATGCGGCCGAGTCAGAGCGAGCTCGCGGAGCTCCGGCTTGCACCAGCGGGCGGCTCCCCGCCGCGGGACCCGGCCCTCGCTCTCGCGGTGGCCGCCTCCCTGGCAGTCACGGTGGGATCGTTCGTCTTCATCTCGCCGCTCGTGCGTCTCGCGCACCACGCCGCCTCCGCACTGTTCGCCTGAGCTCGACTACCCTCCGAGTCATGGCCACGACACTCACCTGGCTCGGCCACGCCTCCTTCCGGCTGGACACACCGAGCGGCACACGGCTCTACGTCGACCCCTGGCTCAACGGCAACCCAAGCTGCCCCGCGAGCGAGCTCGAGCCCGAGCGCGTCGACCTGATCGCGGTCACACACGGTCACGGCGACCACGTCGGCGACACGGTTGCTCTGCATCAGCGCTTCAGCTGCCCGGTGGTCGCGCAGGTCGAGCTGCGCGGCTGGCTGGACGCCGAGGGCGCCACCGCCGACGGCATGGCACACGCGCCCAACAAGGGTGGAACCGTCACGGTGGGCGACGTCGAGATCACGCTCACCGACGCCAACCACTCTTCGAGCGCGGACGACGGGACATACCTCGGCGAGCCGTGCGGCCTCGTGCTCGGGATCGAGTCCGGCCCGACCGTGTACTTCGCCGGCGACACGAACGTCTTCGGCGACATGGCGCTGATCAGACGGATCTACCAGCCGGACGTCGCGGTGCTGCCGATCGGCGACCACTTCACGATGGGACCGCGGGAGGCCGCGGTCGCGCTCGAGCTGCTGTCGGTCAAGCGCTGCGTCCCCTGTCATTACGGGACGTTCCCCCTACTCACCGGCACGCCGGATGCGCTTCGCGCTCTCGCCCCCGCCGGTGTCGAGGTGCTTTCGCCCTCCCCCGGGGAGACGGTCGAGCTGTGACCCATCGCGAGCGCTGGTTCGGCGCAACCGGGCGCCGTGTGCCGGAGATCGCGCTCGAGGGTTCGATCGACGTGGGCGAGGCGCTCGTCCTCGAGTCCGTCGACGACGTGGAGCAGCTCCGCAACGCGCACGCGCAAGGAACTCCGGTGGTCGTGCGAGCAGCTGACGCCGACGCGGTGAAAGCCGCGTTGTCGCGACCCGAGGTGGCGTGCGCGTTGGTCACGGACCCGGCTCTGCTCGAGCTCGACCTACGGTCGCTCACGTATGGCTGAGCCCGTCGCCACGTACTCGATCTGCGCCTGCGATCTCGATACCGGGCAGTGGGGTGTCGCGACGCAGTCGAAGTTCCTCGCGGTCGGATCGGTCGTGCCGTGGGCCGAGCCCCACGTCGGCGCGATCGCCACGCAGTCGTACGCCAACCCGCGCTACGGCCCTGACGGGCTCGCCCTCCTGCGACAGGGGCTGGTCGCCGACGAGGTCGTCGAGCGCCTCACCCACGCCGATGACGGCCGCGACCAGCGGCAGCTCGGCGTTGTCGACGGCAACGGCCGGTCGGCGACATTCACCGGCTCGGCGTGTCATGTCTGGGCGGGCGGTCGCAAAGGCTCCTGTTACGCCGCGCAGGGGAACATTCTCGTCTCGGCGGAGACGGTCGATGCGCTCGCCGAGTCCTTCGAGTCGAGCGCCGGGCGCCCGCTCGCGAACCGCCTGCTCGACTGCCTCGACGCGGCCCAGGCCGCCGGTGGAGATCGTCGAGGACAGCAATCCGCGGCGCTCCTCGTCGTCGAGCGCGACGGCGGCTACGCAGGTCTCTCGGATGTGCTCGTCGACCTCCGCGTCGACGACCACCCACAACCTCTCACCGAGCTGCGTCGTCTCACCGACGTACACGCCATGTTGTTCGGCAAGACCCCTGCAGCGGACTGGATCCCGGTCGACGACGCACTGCGATCCGAGATCGCCGGGCGCCTGGCGATGCTCGGCCACGAGAATCTGGCCGACTGGGCCGGCATCGAGAACCTGGAGGAGCGCGTCAAGGGTGACGGCGACCGGATCGACCCGGTCGTGCTGGCGACGCTGAGGGAGGCGACATGAGTAGTGGGTACAAGGTTGTCCAGCTGAAGGAGGTCGAAGGCTTCAGCAGCCCGGTGAACGCACGTTGGCACATGCTGCGGCGCGAGCTCGGAGTCGGGGCGTTCGGGATCAACGCGTGGACCTCGAGAGAAGCAGGCCAGACCATCATCGGGGAGCACGATGAGGTCAGCGGCGGCGCAGCCGGCCACGAGGAGGTGTACGTCGTCCTCTCCGGGCACGCGACGTTCACCGTCGACGGCGAGACGCTCGAGGCGCCCGAAGGCACCGTCGTCTTCGTCCGTGACCCCGGCGTGAAGCGGTCGGCCGTGGGCGAGGTGGCGGACACGACGATCCTCGTCGTCGGTGCGAAGCGAGGCGAGGCGTTCACCGTCTCGAACTGGGAAGCGTCCGCAGACGCGCTGCGCTTCTGGCAAACGGAGGAGTGGGACAAGGCGATCGACGCGCTCGAGGCCGAGCTGGCCAAGGACCCGGAGCAGGCGGGCGTCACGTACAACCTCGCGTGCGCGGAGAGCCGCGCGGGCAAGGCGGACGACGCCATCCGCCATCTCGAAAGAGCCATCGCGCTTCAGGCGAGCTTCGCGGACAACGCGAAGACGGATCCCGATTTCGACGGGATCCGCGAGCACGTGAGCTTTCCGCGATAGGTCAGGAATCACCCGGGAGGTGACGCACGCCGACGCGGCGGCGTAGCCCCGCTGCGAACTCGTCGTACGCAGGTCTGGCGACCACGAGGACGGCCCCGTGGGACTCGCCCACGAAGGACTCGACCCAGCCCTGCAGACCGACCGCGAGCGCGAAGGCCTTGTACGCCTGCTCGCCGCCGAACGGGACGAGATCCTCGGGTCGCGCCGTGCCGCGCAATACGTCCCCATGCGTCACCTTTCCCATCGAGACGTCGACCACGATCGGCTCGCCCTCGGCATTCGGCAGGCCGATCGCAAGCGGGTTCGTGCCGACGAGCGGGGCGCCTCCGTCGGGATGTCCGAGCCGTGCCGGCGAGGTCGCCGTGAGGAGGGAAGCGAGCCCGGCATGGGCCAGGCGCCTCACCCAGTAGCCGAGCATCCCGGTGGGAAAGCACTGGGCTGCGGCTACGACCTTGACCAGTGAGGGAGGGCTCGACTCGAGGTCTTCGCACACAGCCGAGAGCGCCAGGTAGCCGAGCGCACCACGGCCCTCCCAGAGGTCGAACGACGGCGTCGAGACGACCTTGGCCGGCTTCGCCGCGGGCTCGAGATCGGGCAGCGTCTCGAGCCACTCGATACGGGCGACCCCGTGGCTCGGCTTGCCCCGGCGATCCGCGTCGATGAAGTGGTCGACGAGGGTGTGCGCATCGTCCTCGGCGAAGCCGAGCCCGGTGAGGCGCCCGAGAGCCTCGGCACGTTCCATGGCGCGAGTCTACGACCGGCCGGGAATCGGCTTCACCGAATGATTACGGCTCCCGCGCAGACTCCAAATACGCCTGCCCGAGACTGTGACGACCGCCGCCGGGGTTTACGAACCGCCCGCAGATGGGAAGAATTGCGTACACGGTCACGGCACAGAGACCGTCTGCGCATCGAGATAACGCGGCCGACACCGTCCCCCTCACCGATGGCCGCGTTTCGCGGGAGGCGCCGCAAGGCGCCTCTCGCAGTCGTTGGACTACGAAAGGACCGTGAGGGCTTTGCGGATCTGACCCTGGCGGACGGCCTGCACGCGCTCGGCGAGGGCGGAGATTGCACGGGCGGCCTCCGACTCCGGCGCCCACTCGAGCACCGATCTCCCCGCGTCCGCGGCCTCGCGCAGCATCGGATCGAGCGGGATCCGGCCGAGAAGGGACGTCCCCACCTCGTCGGCGAGGGCCTGGCCTCCACCCGACCCGAAGATCTCCTGACCCGTGCCGACGAGCCACGCCATGTTCTCGACGACGCCCGAGATCCGCATGCCGGTCTTCACCGCCATCGCTGCCGCGCGCACCGCCACCTGCTGCGCGGCCGGTTGAGGCGTCGTCACGACGATCACCTCGGCGCGCGGCAGAAGCTGGCCGAGCGAGATGGCGACGTCCCCCGTGCCCGGCGGCATGTCGACGACGAGCGTGTCGAGCTCCCCCCAGTGGACGTCGGAGAGAAACTGCTCGAGCGCGCGGTGCAGCATCGGGCCCCGCCACATGAGCGGTGAGTTGTCGTCGAGGAAGAAGCCGATCGACATCAGCTTCAGCTCGCCGCGAACCGGCGGGACGATCATCTTGTCGACCACGACCGGCCGCTGGTCGACGCCGAGCATGAGCGGGATCGAGTGGCCGTAGACGTCCGCGTCGAGCACGCCGACCCGCTCGCCGCGCTCGGCGAGGGCGACGGACAGGTTCGCCGTCAGTGTCGATTTGCCGACGCCGCCCTTTCCCGACGCGACGGCGACGACGCGGGTGCCCGGATCGAGCGAGATGGACTTCTCTGGTCGCCCACCGCGAAGGCGGGTCGAGAGGGCAGCCTTCTCCTCAGGGCTCATGACGTCGAAGCCGAGGTCGACCGCAGTGACGCCCGGAACGGATCCGACGTGGCGCTGCACCTGCTCCTCGAACGAGTTGCGGAGTGGGCAGCCGGCGACGGTGAGCGCGATCGTGACCGACACGCGCCCGCCTTCGACGAGGACGTCACGAACCATGTCGAGCTCGGTGACAGGGCGCTTGAGCTCGGGGTCGATGACCTGTTCGAGCGCCTTGAGGATCGCGTCGCGGTCGGGCGTCATACCGCCGCCCACGGTAGCACTATGCCCATGTGCGCCCGCTCGGGAGAATGACTGCATGACGTGGCTCGGACTCGTCCGCAAGAACCTGTTCCGGCGACCGGCGCGAACGCTGCTCACCGCCGCCGGCGTCTCGCTCGGCGTCGCCCTCATCGTGGCGCTGCTCTCGATCACGCAGGGGGTCCACCGCACGGCAGGTGACCTGATCCACATCGGCCGCGCTGACTTCGGGGTCTTCCAGAGCGACGTCTCCGACCTGACGCGCTCCTACCTGCCCCAGGAGCTGGAGACGAGCCTGCATTCCGTTCGCGGTGTGGACAAGACCGCGAAGGTGAAGCTCTACGTCGCGCCGCAGGGCCTCGTCTTCGGATTCGACCCTCACGAGTTTGCGATGCAGCGGTTCGTGATGATCGCCGGGCGCAGACCACGGGCGCCGTTCGAGGCGGTCGCCGGCGACGGCTCGGGCCATGCGCTCGGGACCCCTGTCGCCGTCGGCACGCGCCACTTTCCGGTCGTCGGCATCTTCCACTCGGGCGATCGCTTCGTCGACAACGGCGTCGTCTTGCCCCTCCCGACCGTCCAGGCGCTGGCGCGCCGGCCCCACGAGGTGACGACGATCGGCGTCACGGTGGAGCTCGGCTGGCGTCCGCGCGAGGTCGCCGACGCGATCGAGCGGCGTTTCGGCGGCGTCACCGCGGTCACCGAGCCCGGTGAGGCCGTGAAGGTCGACACGTCCAGCCGGCTGATCATCTCCACGGGCTGGATCGTGTCCTTGCTGGCGCTGATCGTCGGCGGCATCGGCGTCACGAACACGATGGCGATGTCCGTATTCGAGCGCACCGGTGAGATCGGACTGTTACGCGCCGTCGGGTGGAAGACGAAGCGGATCGCGGCGCTGATCGTGAGTGAGGCCATCGGGATCTGCCTCCTGGCGGCCGCGATCGGTCTGGCACTCGGCGTGGCCGCGTCCGAGGTGTTCATCCGGCACAGCGCACTCTCCAGCCTGGTGCGCCCGCACTACGGCGCGTCGGTGTGGGCCTGGGGGCTCGCATTTGCTCTCGGTGTGGGGCTGATCGGCGCGATCTACCCGACGTTGCGCGCCGTCAGGCTGACGCCGATCGCAGCGCTGCGTCACGAATGACGCCGTCGCGGAGGGCGAGCCGCCGGTCGGCCGCCGCTGCTGCGAGCTCGTCGTTCGTGACCATCAGCACGGTCATCCCGTAGCCGTCACGCAGCCGCTTCAGCAGGTCGAGCACCTGGGCGCCGGTCGCGGAGTCGAGCGCACCTGTCGGTTCGTCGGCGAGCAGAAGGCGCGGCTGATTGGCGAGCGCGCGGGCGATCGCGACGCGCTGCCGCTCGCCACCGGAGAGGATCCCCGGCCGGCTTCGTTCGCGATCGGAGAGTCCCACTTCCGCGAGCAGCACCCGCGCCCGCTCCTCGCGCTCGGCCCGGGGGCGGCGGCCGAGCATCGGGATCTGCACGTTCTCGAGCGAGTTCAGCGTCGGCACGAGGCTGTGGAGCTGGAAGACAAAGCCCACCGTGGAGGCTCGGTACTCGGCGGCGTCGTTGATGCGCTCGAGCAGCTCGCCGCCTACGGCGATCGAGCCCGTGTCGGGCCGGTCGAGCAGACCGATCAGGTTGAGGAGCGTGCTCTTGCCGCAGCCGGACGGTCCGGTGAGAGCGACGAACTCACCGGCGGAGATCCGGAACGAGACGCCGTCGAGCGCCCGGATGCGCCCCTCGTCGAAGGCCTTGACGACGCGCTCGACGACGACTTCGGCGCCTGCGGTCACGTGGGCGTGACGAGGTACCTGATCACCTTCGTCGCCTTGCCGATCTTGAGCGTCACCCTGAACGTCAGCGGGTAGCCCCTCGACTCCGGAGGCCATGTGACCGCGTCCCGGAAGGTCCCCCGGAACGGGATGTTCGTGACGTACCTCGTGTTGCTCACGTAGAAGAGCGTCGGGTGCACGCCGCCGATCGGGTCGACGACGGCGACGGAGATGCGCGCGCGGAGCGGGTGTCCCGTCTTGTCTACGACCCGGACCGAGTACGGCCAGCGCGTGTTGACGGCCGGGTGGTGCGTTCCGGCGTGGAGTGTCACGTTGAAGGAGGTTGCGGTAACGGCGAGTGCGCTCGCCGCGATGGCGATGAGCCGCATAGGTAGATCGTACGGTTCGGCGCGGCCGCGCCGCCTACTTCACCCAGAGTTGGTCGAGCAGCACTCCCCACTGCGGGTTGTGCTGATAGTTGCCGACCCGGCGGGAGACGAAGTCGACGTTCAACGGGTTCTGTGCATCCACCACCACCCCGC
>JACXTT010012078.1_pt1 | contig 11480 bp, 9 predicted proteins | sample 9270951 | NCBI WGS metagenome assembly JACXTT01 (sample SAMN15532306, study PRJNA645909) | rock metagenome | isolation source: weathered quartz diorite | place: Puerto Rico | collected 2017-06-21 | reverse complement strand
GCCATCTGATCGGCGCCGCCGCCAGTGCCAGCGGGAACGACAAACTCGACCGGCTTGGTGGGCTCCCAAGCGAGGACGGATGCTGGTGCCAGCATACTCAGCATCGTCATGGCGGCAACAAGTGACCTGAACATGGTGCTTACATGATTTGTTTGCATTATGCCTCCTAGTCCTTATTGGAATATGTTTTCTGTCATTTCTGTCGCTGGCACCACGGCGAATTACCGCGGAAGCTTAAACATCGAATGACGATAGCCAGGCGACTGGATCCCAGTTTGACTGTACATCTCTGAACTACTGACGGGATGAATTGTTTGAATGGTCCAAAATCCCGTTACTCAATGTAACGGGGGAAGTCGGGCAACTCAAGAAGATTGAGTGCCCAATGAAACGCTTTTTTGCCTGATGAAAACGAAGGATGCTGGCCGAATCAGGCCCGCACCATCCAGCGGAAAGGTTGCAACAAACAGCTTGCGAACGAAACGATCTGACCGCCGCTTTTGCGGCCGAGGCAGACTGTTTCGATCAAGAATTCGCGCAAAACCAGCCATGCTCCCCATAGGAGTCCGGTCAGGCTGGTCAGTTGGCCGAGGAAAAACAGATTGTCTAACAACAATTTCTCATGTCGTTCCGTGATAATTTGGAAAAATTTAATGAACACTTTAGTCATTGCTTATATAGATCATCTGCGACGGTAGTGCCCATGCGGCCCAAAGGCAGGAATCGCAAGAGCGGTGCGAAACATACTGACAACTGACTGATTTGTTTTTATTTTCCATGGTCAGCGGTCGGCGATAGCGCCAGGAAGACAGACAGTTCGACTGAAATCACGACAAACGGTTTCTCAACGCGGAGGGGCGGGCATTTCCAATAACTCGATCCAATGCCGGACCGGAAGTGTCGTCCCGCTCTGAATGTGGGCCAGACAACCGATGTTGGCCGTGGCGATGACGTCGGGTCCGCCGGCTTCCAGTAAAGCAACCTTATTGGCGAGCAATGACTGCGAGAGGCGTTTCTGCAAAATCGAATACGTGCCCGCCGATCCACAGCAGAGATGGGCGTCCGGCACCGTGATCAAAGTCAAACCGGTCCCGCGCAGAATTTTTTCCACGACGCCGTTCAGTTTCTGTCCGTGTTGCAACGAACAGGGAGAATGGAAAGCGACTTTCATGCCCAGCTTCAGACCTGAAGACAGCTTCGATAAATCCTCTTTCGACAAAACTTCACTGATGTCTTTGGTCAACTCAGAAATTTTTCCGGCCTTCGCCGCGTAGACACGATCATCCTTCAGCAGGTGGCCGTATTCCTTGACGTGCGCGCCGCAACCGCTTGCGGTCATGACGATGGCCTCGGCGCCGGACTCGACATGCGGCCACCAGGCATCGATGTTGCGCCGAGCAAAATCGAGCCCCTCCTCCATTCCGGACGTGTGATGGCTGGCCGCGCCGCAACAACCAGCACCAGGAGCGGTCATTAGCGAAATGCCGAGCCGGTCCAGTACGCGCCCGGTGGCAGCGTTGATAGCGGGCGCGATGGCAGGCTGAACACAACCCTTGAGCACCAACATCCGGCGTGTGTGTCCTGTCTTTGGCCAGGAACCGGCATGCTGCACCGCTGGCACCTTGCGTCTAAGCCCAGGCGGCATCAAGGGACGGAACAATTGTCCCAGCCGCAGCAACGACGAGAAGCGCGCGGGATAAGGGATGATGCGGCGCAACACCCAGCGGGTCAGTCGGTCGGTCCAGGGACGGCTGACCTTCTGTTCGGCCAGGTCACGGCCGATTTCGAGCAATTGTCCATAACGCACGCCTGAGGGGCAGGTGGTTTCGCAATTGCGGCAGGTGAGGCAGCGGTCCAGGTGCGTGAGCGTCCGAGCGCTGACTTCAGCGCCCTCGAGCATCTGCTTGATGAGATAAATGCGTCCACGCGGCCCATCGAGTTCGTCACCGAGCAACTGGTAAGTCGGACAGGTGGCGTTGCACATACCGCAATGCACGCAGGTGCGCAGGATGGCATTGGCCTCCTTGCCGGATTCGGTGTCACGGATGAAATCGGCTAAGGCTGTTTGCATGGTGGGTGCGTAGCGCTGGCATGCCTGCTGCAAAGGCAGCCACAACGATACCCTAAATCACGGCGGAAGTTCTATTAAAAAATCTGACGGGATTTAGAGGGCGAAGCGGGGTTGTCATCGATGCACTTAACGTGTCTTCGTCTCATTCCGGTCCGCCCTGTTAACCCTGTCTATTTTATTTGTTAGAAGCTTTTAATGAATTTCGTGCTTGGCCAGCATCTCGAGCGCGCGCACCATAGCCGAGTGATCCCAAGCGCTACCACCATGAGCGGCGCAGGCGTTGAACAGCTCCTGGCAGGTGGCCGTGTTCGGCAGGCTGATCTGGAGCGAACGCGCGCCGGACAACGCCAGGTTCAAATCCTTTTGATGCAGTTCGATGCGGAATCCGGGATCGAAGGTACGTTTGATCATGCGCTCGCCATGTACTTCCAGAATTTTCGACGAAGCAAAACCGCCCATCAGGGCCTGGCGTACCTTGGCCGGATCGGCACCAGCCTTGGACGCGAATAACAACGCCTCGCCCACCGCCTCGATAGTTAGTGCCACGATGATCTGGTTGGCCACCTTGCAGGTCTGGCCGTCGCCGTTGCCGCCCACCAGCGTGATGTTCTTGCCCATCAGCTCGAACAGCAGTTTGACCTTGTCGAACGTGGCCTGATTGCCGCCGCACATGATGGTGAGCGTGGCATTCTTCGCGCCCACTTCACCACCCGAGACCGGCGCATCGATATATTCGCAGCCGAGCTTATTGATCTTCTCGGCGAATTTTTTGGTTTCCAGCGGCGAGATGGAACTCATGTCCACCACGATCTTGCCTTTCGAGAGACCCTCGGCCACGCCGTCCTTGCCGAACAGGGCGACATCGACGTGCGGAGTGTCCGGCACCATGGTGATGATGATTTCCGCGTTCTGGGCAACCTCTTTTGCGGTCTTGCAGGCGACGGCCTGGTTACCAACCAGGTCTTGGGGCACACCCGAGCGGCTGAAGAGATAGAGGGTGTGGCCGCCCTTCATGAGGTTCTGGGCCATGGGGCGACCCATGATGCCGAGGCCGATAAATCCGATTTTCATGGTTGTTCTCCTTGGAAATTATTTTTGCGACAACCAGGACGCGGCCCAGGCGAGTCCGGCGGTCGTGGTGCTTGCCGGCTTGTACTCGCAACCGATCCAGCCGTCGTAGCCGATCTGGTCGATATGTCTGAACAGGAATGAATAATTGATCTCGCCGGTGCCGGGTTCGTTGCGCCCCGGATTGTCCGCGATCTGGATGTGACGGATGCGGACAAGATGTTTCTTCAAATTAGCCGCAAGTTCGCCTTCCATGCGCTGCATATGATAGACGTCGTATTGCAGAAACAGATTATCTGATCCTACCTCATCCATGATTTCCAGTGCTTGCGCGCTGCGCGAGAGATAGAAACCTGGAATGTCGTAAATATTGATCGGCTCGATTAGTAATCTTATTCCGGCGAGCTTGAGCTTGCCGGCGGCGAAACGCAGGTTTTCGACAAAAGTCTTGCGCAGCTGATCCGGCTTGGCGTCCTTGGGCGCGATCCCGGCCAGGCAGTTGACCTGCTTGCACCCGAGCGCGGTGGCGTAGTCGATGGCCTTGCCGATGCCGTCCTGGAATTCGCCGACGCGGGCCGGCTGACAAGCATTACCGCGGTCCCCGGCGCCCCAATCGCCCGCAGGCAGGTTGTGCAACACCTGCGTGAGCTTGAGCGTCTTGAGTTTTTCCGCCAACTGGTTTTTGTCGTAGGCGTAAGGAAACAGGTACTCGACGCCACGAAATCCGGACTTGGCAGCGGCCTCGAAGCGCTCCAGAAAATCGGCCTCGTTGTACAGCATGGTCAGATTGGCGGCAAACTTGGGCATCGTCGTTCCTTAAGAATCCAACAAAAAAAAGAATCAGACAGGATTCACAGGATTAAAAACTGGATTAACAGGATTATTCTTATTTTTTAAAATCCTTAATCCTGTAAATCCTGAAAAATCCTGTTATTGACCCGGCGCGATTGTACTCGAACCAAGACAAGCTGCGACAGGTGTATCGGGCATTCGTAACGGCGCAGCCGTACCGGGTCAATAACAAAATTCATTAAGATTTCCGATTATTGCGGCGGCTTTACGGTTTCGATATCCCAACGCTGGCGGAATAACAACCCGCCGGATATATTCAATTAGGTTCATGCCGCCGCAATAATCCTGTCCATTTACAGGCAGCAACGGTGATCAGGCGGCCTGCGTTTTCTTTTCCGGTTTGCGATCGAGTATTTCTTCGAACTCGTTGATCTTGTCGATTTCCGGACCCATGGAAATATTGGTCACGCGCTCGGTGATCACTTCCACCACAACAGGCACGCTCTTTTCCTTGCTCAGGCGCCGCGCTTCCTGGAAGGTATCCGCCATGAGCTTCGGATCGAAAATGCGCGTGGCAATACAACCCATCGACTCCACGGCCTTGACGTGATCGACGCCATAGTCGCCGATCTCGGGACAATTGATGTTGTTGAAGCTCAATTGCACTTCATAGTCCATTTTGTAGCCCACTTCGGCCTGGCGAATCAGCCCGAGATAGGCGTTGTTGATCAGCACCATCACAAACGGCACCTTATGCTGGGCGGCGACCGCGAGTTCTTCGATCAGGAACTGAAATGAATAGTCGCCGACAACACCGACAACTTCCTTGCTCGGATCGGCCAGCTTGGCGCCGATACACGCCGAAATCTCCCAGCCGAGCGGGCCGGCCTGACCGCAAACAATGTAGTTTCTCGGCTTGTTGACCTTCTGGAACTGGCCCGAGGCGATTTGGTACAGGCCGATGGCGGTGACGAAACAGGTGTCGTCATCGAACACGTTGTTGATTTCCTGGAATACACGTTGCGGCTTGATCGGCACGTTGTCGAAATCGGTGCGCCGCTGCATGGTGTATTTGCGTTCCTGAACCTCGTCGATCCATTGCTTGCGACTGACAATCTTGCCGGCTTGCTTGCGTGTGCGTGCCACCGCGACAAACTCTTCGAGCGCGTATTTGGCGTCGGAGACGATGCCGATTTCAGGACAGAAGACCCGGCCGATTTGCATCGGGTCGATATCGACGTGAACGAACTTGCGCCCCTTGGTGAAAACGTCGGTGCTGCCGGTTTGGCGGTTGGCCCAGCGGTTGCCGATACCGAGCACAAAATCGCTGCGCAGGAAGGTCGCATTGCCATAGCGATGCTGGGTTTGCAGGCCCATCATGCCGGCATTCAGCGGATGATCGTCGGGAATGCTACCCCAACCCATGAGAGTGGGGATGACGGGGGTCTGGGTCAGTTCGGCCAGCTCGACGAGCAGATCGGAGGCATCGGCGTTGATCACGCCGCCGCCGGAGAAAATCAGCGGCCGCTGCGCCGCCGTCATCATATCGAGCGCCTTTTCGATCTGTTTCCGCTGCGCGCGTGGCTTGAACACTTCCATCGGGGCATCGGAGTCAGGATCGTATTCGATGATTTCCTTCTGGACGTCGAGCGGGAGGTCGATCAGCACCGGGCCGGGTCGGCCCGAACGCATCAGATGAAACGCATAGCGGAATGCGCGCGGCACCTGGGCGCCTTCCATGACGGTTATGGCCCATTTGGTCACGGGTTTGGCGATGGCGGCGATATCGACCGCCTGGAAATCCTCTTTATGCAATTTGGCGCGCGGCGCTTGGCCGGTGATGCACAAAATCGGAATGCTGTCGGCCATGGCCGAATACAGGCCGGTGATCATGTTGGTGCCTGCCGGGCCCGAAGTGCCGATGCAGACGCCAATACGGCCGCTCGCGGCACGCGTGTAACCTTCCGCCGAATGGGTTCCGCCTTCTTCATGGCGAACCAGCACGTGTTTGATCTTGCTCCCGTTCATCGCCTGATACAGCGGCAGGATCGCGGCACCCGGCACGCCGAACGTCAGCTCGACGCCTTCGCTTTCCATCACGCGGATTGCCGCTTCGCTTGCGGTCATTTTTGCCATTGCTTGTTCCCTCGATTTTTTACAACACGGGACTGTGATTCGAAAAAGTAGCCCTGCTTCGCTCGTCTTGTCGCAATATTAGTAGCCTTGCTCGCTACGCTCACTCGTCTTATCCATACAACTTTAAATTGAGAAATCCAGCAGGAACCATATTACCTGTGCCGATAATAAAGGGCATGCTTGCCAGCAAGGCTAACGCAGGTTAGCATGTTTCACAATACATAATCGATTTCATTATACGAAATATGCAAAAAGTCGCCGCTTCTTCCATCCAGGTCATCGACCGTGTCACCGCCCTGCTCGAGGCCATCACCACGCATCCGGAACCGGCCAGCTTGAAATTCCTGTCGGCCGAAACCCGTCTGCATCCCTCCACCGCCTTTCGCATCCTCAACGCATTGGCGAGTCACGGGCTCGTGGAACGCACGCCGGCCGGCCGCTATGCGCTGGGCGTGAAACTCCTGCACTTCGGCAGCCATGTACACGGCAAGGTGGATCTGTTACGCGAAGCGAAGCCGATCATGGAAGTACTGTGCACACAGGTGGGCGAGACCGTGAACCTCACCGTGCGCGAAGGCGATGAGGTGGTGTACGTTGAACGCGTCATCTCGAACCGCATGATGCGCGTGGAACAGGTGATTGGCAGTCGCGCGCCATTGCATGTGACGGCCGTTGGTAAAATGTTCCTCGCCGAAAGCGGTGAGAAGGCCTGCCGCGAGTATGCCCGGCGCAGCGGCCTCCCGCGCTATACCACCAATACCCTCACCCAAGTCACCAAGCTCTGGGCTCAGATCGCCAATACACCGAAACAGGGTTTCGCGCTCGACAACGAGGAGGCGGAGCTGGGGGTGAGCTGCATCGGCGTACCGGTTCGTGACGCCCATGGAATCATGGTGGCGGGTCTGTCCATCTCCGCGCCGCGGGAACGGCGACAGCAGTCCTGGGTAGGCCTGATCAAAAAGGCCGGCATCGATTTATCCGTCCGGCTCGGCTATACCACCAAGTCCTGAATTTACCCGTATTTTGCTGTCGCCGGCGCTGTGCGCGCGAAAGGTTTACGCCCGCAAATTAATATAGCCTGCTTCGCTCGTCTTGCCATAAATCAGTAGCCCTGCTCGCTACGCTCGCTCGTTTTGTCATTTGAATATCTTTATACTGCGCGCCTTTCGGAACCCAGGAACAAGACAGAACATGAGCTACACATCCTTCAATCCCCCGGTCCGCACCCTCATGGGCCCGGGGCCCTCGGACGTGCATCCGCGCGTCCTCACGGCCATGGCGCGCCCAACCATCGGCCACCTCGACCCGGCTTTCATCTCCATGATGGAAGAAATCAAAGGACTGCTGCAGTACGCCTTCCAGACCAATAACGCCCTGACTATTCCCATCTCCGCGCCTGGCTCGGCCGGCATGGAGGCCTGCTTCGTCAACCTGATGGAGCCATGTGAAAAAGTTGTCGTGTGCAACAACGGCGTCTTCGGTGCGCGCATGCAGGAAAACATCGAGCGCGCAGGCGGCGTACCAGTCGTGGTGGAAGACGCCATGGGGTTCCCGGTAAATCCAAACAAGCTCGAGGATGTGCTCAAGATCCATCGCGACGCGCGGATCGTTGCTTTTGTGCACGCCGAAACTTCCACCGGCGTGCAATCGGATGCCAAAACGCTTGCCGAGGTCGCCCGCCGCCACGATTGCCTGACCATTGTCGACGCCGTGACCTCGCTCGGCGGCTCGCCCCTGAAAGTGGACGAGTGGGGGCTGGATGCCGTCTATTCCGGCTCGCAGAAATGTCTCTCCTGCACTCCTGGCCTTTCGCCACTGACCCTGAACGACCGTGCGGTGGACAAGATCAAGCGGCGCAAGACCCGGGTGCAAAGCTGGTTCCTCGATCTCAATCTCGTAATGGGGTACTGGGGTTTGGGCAAGCGTGCCTATCACCATACGGCTCCGATCAATACCTTATATGGATTACACGAAGCATTGGCGATGCTGCAGGAAGAAGGATTGGAACATTCCTGGGCACGGCACCAGCAGCATCATCTCGCGCTGCGCTCGGGAATCGAGGCCATGGGCCTTAGCTTCCTCGTCAAGGAATCCGCGCGCCTGCCGCAGCTGAATGCCATCGTGGTACCGGAAGGTGTGGATGATGCCGTGCTGCGCAGCCGTCTGCTTAACGATTACAACCTCGAAATCGGAGCGGGTCTGGGCAGCCTCGCCGGGAAGATCGTTCGTATCGGCCTCATGGGTTACGGCGCTAACATGAAAAACGTCATGTATTGCCTCGAAGCGCTCGAGGCCGTTCTGGCGGACATGCGCGCCCCGATCCGCAAAGGCGTGGCCATGAATGCCGCACAGAGCGCCGCTGTCCTGAACTGAAAATTTGCCATGACGGAACTGCAATAAGGAGCCAATTTATCTCCCGCCCAAAATGGCTAACCGCTAGGCCTTGATCACCGGCGCCACTGGCAAAGACGGTCATTCACGGCAATCCGTGGTCAAGGCCAAGGTCTCAAAGTACTCTTTGCTCAGCCAGAAGCCCCGGATAGACCGTGGCCTGATTCGGCGTCCTGGGCTCTCTGCTGGATGGCCGGCAAAATATACGAGCCGGACCGGCTTCCCCCCTGTCCGCCCTCTTTATCCACCCCCCCAAGCCCCTGATAAACAGCCCGATTCCGGCCCGAAATCAGTCTAATTTGCTTACCCAATTGTCTAGGTCAGGCTGGCACGGCCTATGCACTACACTCACTATAATTCAGTGATTTAGGTGTCATTCTGGAACCAGGGAATCATATTTCACCGACCTCGATACCGGCGATGCAGAATCTGCTGACATTGACCATTATCGTCGAGCCCGACCGGCAGCGTCTCGCGCGCTTTGCGATGGACGCCGTCGAGGCGCTCGGCGGCAATGTTTTTGCTTCGGCCAACACGCTCGAGGGACTGTTGCGCCGCCTGCGCGAAGACGGCGCTCGCGCCAAGCTTCCAGTGGAAGTCAGTCTGCAGCTGGAGGATTTATCCCTGTTCTTGGGGTGGGGCGACCGGCACGAGACGCTAGCCGTCCTTACCCAACCGCCATCCGCCGACGCGATCAAGGCGCTCGCCACCCGGCTCAAAAATGCCAGCGAGTCTGCCGACTCGACGCTGCTCAAGCGGCGCAACGAACAGATCATCGCCGATCTTGAAAGCGCCAAACAGCGCGCACGTGTCGAGATGGAAGAACTCGAAACCTTGCTCGAGATGAAAAAGAACGAGCTGAACAAATCCATTCTCGCCGCTCAGACCGACGGCCTCACGGGATTATACAACCGCAGCGGTTACGACACGCACCTGCGCGAGGCCTTCCTGCGCTGCAAGCACCAAGGTGAGCAGCTTTGCCTCATGCTGCTCGACCTCGACAAGTTCAAGGAAGTCAACGACACCCACGGGCACCAGTATGGCGACGAATACCTGAAAAAAATGGCCAATGCCATGCGCGCCAGCGTGCGTGAACACGTGGATCATCCCTGCCGCATGGGTGGCGATGAGTTCGCCATCATCCTTTATTCCGACATGTCGATTGCCAAACGTGTCGCTAGCAAGATCCTCGGTCTTATTGAGAACAAGTCCAGCATCGGCATTGCGCAGATGCAGGAGACGGACAGTATCGAGAAACTGGTCGGACGCGCGGATGCCGCTTTGTATGAAGCCAAGCATCAAGGCCGCGGACGGTTCGTCGTCGACGAGGCCAAGGAACTGAGAGCCAAGGCTGTCTAAACAACAAACAGCAGTAAAGGGAAGCAATGAAATTGCTCATCGAGCAGGGAGCAAAGGGAGACAGCGGCGTTGTGCTACTACGTTCGAAACTGCGGGCCGTGTCACGACGCATGGGTTTCAGCGATCTCAAGCGTGAACATATGGAACTGGTGTGTAATGAAATGGTGACGAACCAGAACAAATATGCCGAAGGCAACGGACTGGTGCAGATATGGGAGACCAGCGATCCCGCGCCGGCACTGGAACTGTTCGCTTTCGATTACGGAAAGGGCATCCTGAACGTGCAGAATGCCATCCGGGACGGCTTCACCACCGCCGGGACCATGGGCAAGGGCCTGGGCGCCATCCGGCGTTTGTCCGACCAAAGCGAGATTTATAGCCTCCCGGTCGAACAGGCCAAGGATTCGGATTGGCACGGCACGGCCGTGTGGTCACGCTTTTACCGCGGCGACACCGATCCGGAATATTTTCATGACTTGGGGGTCTATACACGCGCCTACCAGGACAGCAGCTTCAACGGCGACCTGATCCAGGTCCGCACCGGAGAATCCAGAACCCGCTGGCTGCACATGGACGGTCTAGGTCACGGGCGTGAAGCGGCGGAAGTCGTGGAAGGTATCGGTTATTTTCTCGACGGCGAGACACCGGTGGACGGGTTGATGCAGCGCCTGAGCACACAACTTCAGGGAACGCGCGGCGCCGTCGCCATGATCTGCGAGGTCGATAATATCTCCCGCAATATGACCATCTGCGGCGTCGGCGACATGGTCGCCCATCTGATTTCGCGCGGCGAGAAAAAGGCAATCTCGTTTTCTCCCGGCGTGCTGGGCCATGCCCACCGCTCGCTGGAAACCATCAGTCATGACTTTCCCGACCAGGCCCTCCTCATTACCGCTTCCGATGGCCTGCGTCGCAGCATGACCCTGCGCAGCTTTCCCGAACTGTGGCGACTGCATCCACAGTTGATCGCGCTGGTGCTGGGGCAGGTTATAGGCCGTCATAACGACGACCGGTCCGTGTTCACAATTCGTGTCAACCCAAATATGAGGAAATAGTCATGGCCAAGGAAACTCCGGAAGACAAAAAAACCAATCAGATATTAATCGAACAGCTCATGCTCAATGTGGGCAAGATCTCGGCCATCATCGAGAAACAGGGGCAGAGCATCTTCGGAAACAAGAACCTGCTCTCGAACAACGAGATCAACGATTACAGCCTTGAATTTCTCGAGCTGCTGACGATGTTGCTTCACGCCGGCGAAAAAGTGGACCGGCGCGGCGCGGAATACAAGGCCCTGCGGCAATTCTTCGCCAATTTCTCGCAGCAGATCCAGGTACGCGGCGGCGACATGGACGAATTCGTGCGTTATGTCCACTTTCTCCAAAGTACCTTCTTGGAAAACCTCGAGGCCGACAAGTCGGTCAGCTTCGGAAAATCGCGCGAGATCCTGATGTTGCTCGGATCAATCTTCAACGACATCATCCTGGAAGTATTCCATATCTACCTGGAAACCAAGGAAAAGACCATCCAAGCGCAGCAGGAGGAGCTAAAACAGACTTCCACTCCCATCACCGAGATCTGGGACGGCGTGCTGACGCTGCCCATCATCGGCTCGCTCGATTCCTCGCGCACCATGATCGTGATGGAAAAGCTGCTGTCGCGT